>WNGK01002731.1_pt1 | contig 28610 bp, 26 predicted proteins | sample 5400601 | NCBI WGS metagenome assembly WNGK01 (sample SAMN13153376, study PRJNA577476) | soil metagenome | isolation source: 60 cm soil or saprolite under Garry oak tree replicate 1 | place: USA:California | collected 2016-06-15
AATCATCGCAAACTACTCTGGACCCTGCTGACGTTCGAGCTTTGGCACGAGAGTTTTGTGGAAACCCCGCGATTGATCGAAACGTCGGTGACCAGTAGGCAGTAAGCAATCGCCAATATCGATCCAGTTTCGTTTACAGGCGGGCGTTGCCCACCGTCTCAATGCACGATTCCAATCTTGAGCAAGCATTTGCGGATCTCTTCGCGTGGTGCCGCGAACGCGACTTCGCCGGCTTTGATCCGTTCGATGGCCTGAACAGCCGTCTGTTTCGAGCCACGCCGCTGAAACACTCGCGCGCCGCGCGCCTCGCCTGGACGCAACTCTTCAAGCGCTCGCCAATTAACCTGCGCCCGCTCGCGCGTGTGCCGCACGAACAAAACGCAAAAGGGTTGGCGCTGTTTGCGCTCGCGGCTTTGTCGAACTATCGCCGTGTTAGAACCGAGGAAGCGGAGAATGAATCCCGCGCGCTGCTCGACGATCTGATGGCGATGCGTTTGAGCGGCTTCAGCGGCGCGGCCTGGGGCTACGACTTCGACTGGCAAGGGCGCTCGTTCTTTGCGCCACGCGGAACTCCCACCGTCGTGCCGACGGCATTTGCCGCACGCGCGTTGTGCGAAGCCGCGCAGACGTTCGGAGACCGAGAGTACTTGCCGTTTGCGCGCACTGCCTGTGATTTCATTCTCAGCGATTTGAACCGATCGGAAGAGTCGAAACACGAAGTTTGCTTTAGCTACTCGCCGCTGGACCGCACCCGCGTGTTCAATGCGAATCTGCTTGCCGCGGAAATACTCGCCTCAGTCGGCCAGCTTACACGTGAAGCAAGTCTTTGCGAGTGGGCCCAGCGCGCGACGCGCTACGTTGTGCGCCGGCAGCGAGACGATGGCTCTTGGGCCTATGGCGCTGATGTGTACCAGGCGTGGGCCGATAATTTTCACACTGCGTTTGTCTTGAGCAGTTTGTCTCGCATTATCAACTCGTGCGAGTCGGCAAAGGAAGAGTTCGAGCCAGCCTTGCGACGAGGGAACCTATTCTGGCGGGAGCGCTTTTTTCTCAGCAACGGCTGGCCGAAATACTATGACAACCGGCTCTATCCTGCGGACGCCCACTCAGCTGGCGCGGCGATCGTCGCGCTGGTTGATTTACGGTCGTTGGATTTGGACACTATTGGTTTTGCTGAGAAAATTGCTTGCTGGGCGATGCAAAATCTCCGCAGTCCGCGCGGTTTCTTCTATTATCAACGCCGGCGCTTCTGCACAGTTCGCATTCCCTACATGCGCTGGTCAGAAGGATGGATGGCGTACGGACTCGCGCGGCTGTTGGAAGACCCTGGGCAAAGGGAAAAGGGGAAGGGGTAAGCGTTGAAAAGCTTTGAAGCTTTCAAGTTTTGCCCTTTCCCCCTTCGCCATTTACCCTCTTGGTTACTTATGCGCATCTGGATCGACTTAGCAAACTCGCCGCACGTGCCGTTCTTTCGCGCGTTGATCCCGGAATTCAAAGAGCGCGGACATCAGACGGAAGTGACGGCGCGTGACTATGCGCAGACGGTTGAGTTGGCGACGACGGCCGGCTTGATGCCGGTGGTGATCGGCGGTCATGGCGGCGGAAAGCTTACGGGCAAGGCGGGAAGTCTCGTTGGCCGCGCAGCGGCGCTCGGAAAGTGGGCGCGCGGACGCGGCTTTGATTTGGCACTCAGCCACAATTCCTACGCGCAGATTGCAGCCGCGAGTGGACTCGGGATTAAGAGCGTCACGCTGATGGACTACGAACACCAGCCAGCGAATCATCTTGCGTTTCGGCTTGCATCGCGTGTGGTTGTCCCGCGCGCTTTTCCCGAGGAAGCATTGCGCCGGTATGGAGCGTCAAGAGGAAAGGTTAGGCGCTACGAGGGAACGAAAGAGGACGTTTACCTGGCCGACTTCAGTCCCGATCCAAACTTCACTGAAACATTGCGCGCGCTCGGGGCGGCTGCGAATGATATTCTGGTTGTCGTTCGGCCGCCGGCGAGCGAGGCGCTTTATCACCGGTTTGAAAATGAGTTGTTCTCAGATCTTCTGGAACGCCTATGCGCGCACTCCGGCGTGAAAGTAATTCTGTTGGCGCGCACTGACAAGCAACGTGCGGAATATGAATCCGTGTCGAAACGAGGTCTGATTCTTCCACGCAAGGCACTCGATGGAGCGAACCTGATCGCGGCTTCTGATCTGGTGATCAGCGCCGGCGGCACCATGAATCGCGAGGCGGCGGCGCTTGGAGTGCCCACGGCAACGATCTATGCTGGCGAATGGGCGGCCATCGATGAAGAACTGGTGCGCGAGGGCAGGCTGCGCCGCATTGCCACGCGCGAAGATCTGCAGTTGATTCCGATTGAAAAGAAAAGCGGCGCACGCCCTCGTCTGGCCACGCATGTGCGCGATAAAGTGGTGGAGCTGATCTTAGCTGGAGCAAAAGACGGTCTTCTCTGATCAATGAAACCCGAACGCATCAAACAATCGCTGACCGACGCCAGTACTGTCCGCGTTCCGGCGCGTGCGCCGACGTGGGCTATACCGTCGGTCAAGCTGGCACTGGTAGCCATCGATCTCGCGCTCGCTTTCACTGCTTTCGTGGGTGCCTTCTATCTGCGGGAAGGCGCTTCAATTCTGCAGCACGGGCTGGATCGTCCTTGGAATTGGACGCCGACTTTCGCGCCATACGGAGCGCTTCTTGTGCTGGTCGCGCCGATCCGCGTGATCACTCTCGCCTACTATGATCTCTACCGACTACGCGGCGAATTCTCATTTGTTGAAGACGGGATACGAGTATTCAAAGCCACGGCGATCGGTACGTTGCTAATCGTAGCGGGAGCCTTTCTTTATCGCGGTGGCTTTCAGTTTCGCGCGTTCTCCTACGCGCGCGGTGTGTTTGTGATCGACTTTCTGCTCGCGCTGGGGTGCTATGTGCTGCTGCGATTTATTGTGCGCGGCGCGCAGATGTTCGCGCGCCGGCGCGATCTTAACTTGATCCCTACGCTCGTGGTGGGGCGCGGCGCGGAAGCAGGTCTTTTCATCAAAGAGATGCGGGAACGTCCTGAGCTTGGCTATCGGGTCATCGGAGTAGCCGAAAACACTTTGTCCGTCGCCGAGCCCGCAGCGTTTGAGGGCGTACAAGTCATCAGCGATCTAAGCGGACTACCAGACGCGATTCGCGAGTCAGGCGCGAATGAAGTCATTATCGCTGACCCGAGCGTGCCCGGTGATGCGCTGTTTGATGTGATGATGCGTGTTGGTCGCGGGCGCGGCGTGGAGTTTCGAATTGCGCCCAGCCTGTTCAACTTTCTGCCGCGCAAGACGGAAGTCGATCAGATCGGCGCGCTGCCGATGATTACGCTTTTCCGCTCTCCGCTTTCGAGTGTTGCTCGGGTAATCAAACGAACTTCGGATCTGATCATCAGTTTAGTAGCGACGCTCCTGTTGCTCCCGTTCTGGTTGGTAATCGCCGTGTTGATCAAGCTGGACTCGCATGGTCCGGTGTTCTACAAGCAGGAACGCGTCGGGATGGATGGTCGCATCTTCCTGTGCTACAAGTTTCGCACGATGCATGCTGAAGGTGATGACCATGCGCATCGCGACTTTCAACGTCGCTACATTGCCGGAGAGCCCGACTCAAACCTCGGTGACGGCGGGCAGCCAATCTACAAGCTGCATGCAGATCCACGTATCACGCGCAGCGGACGCGTTCTGAGGAAAGCAAGCCTGGACGAACTCCCGCAACTGCTCAATGTCTTGCACGGCGAGATGAGCATCGTTGGCCCGCGCCCGCCAATTCCTTATGAAGTGGAGAGCTATGCCCTGTGGCACCGTAAGCGACTTGATATGAAACCGGGCATAACGGGTCTGTGGCAGGTGTCAGGACGCAATCGATTGCCTTTTGATGAGATGGTGCGACTGGATCTTTTTTACATCGAGAATTGGTCGTTGCTGTTGGATTTGAAAATAATTCTGCAAACGCTGCCCGTGATGTGGCGAGGCGATGGCGCGTGAGCGTCGCAACAAAGGAGTTCATTATGGAAAGCTCAGATCCTAAACGAGACCTGCTTCGCCACACAGTGGCAACCCTGGCATACCGCGGCGGTAAAGCGGTACGTGATGCTCCTGATTCGTTTGCGTCTTTTCGAGCTTCGGAAACAACGCGCACCCCTGTGGAGATTCTGGCACACATCAGTGATCTGCTCGATTGGGCGCTGTCAATCGCGAAAGGCGCCGAGACCTGGCAGAATGCAGAACCAAAACCATGGCCACAGGAAATCGAACGCTTTCACACCGCACTCGGGCACCTCGATCAATACCTCGCTGCGGGCAATGAACTCGGTGGTACCTGCGAGCGTCTGTTTCAGGGAGCAATCGCCGATTCACTTACGCACGTGGGCCAACTCACAATGCTACGTCGTATCGCCGGCGCGCCGATTCGAGGGGAGAATTATTCCATCGCCAAGATCGAAGCGGGCCGCGTTGGCGCGCAGCAAGCTGCAGCGCTGTTCGAATTTGACTAGGACCGGTATTGATACCGAAGGCGTGTGACGTTGCCCAAGACTCGTTAGAAAAGCGGGTGTTGTTTCCAATCGAATACGATCGTGACAGTGGCAACATTGTCACTCTCGGCACTTTGACAACTCAGAACGAGCAGCACTTGAATGAATAGGGCTAAGGACGCACTTCAACTCAACATCTGGCTTGACCGTGCAATCATTTTCTGGCTCTTCGTGTTCGCACTGTTTGCGCCTCACTCGATCGCCGTAACCCAAGGCGCGTGGATGATCGGCCTGCTGCTGTGGGTCATCCGGTTATTTGTTTTCCCCGCTCCGAGGACCTACCGCACGCCGGTCGATTACGCGCTCCTCGGATTTTTCATTCTTACCGGGCTCTCTGCGCTGCTGTCCTATGAACCGATGGTATCCATTGGCAAGCTGCGGGCTGCAAGCCTGTTCACAGTGGTCTACCTGTCTGCCGAAAACCTTCAATCGCGCCGTGTTGTGCGGCTGCTCGCGGTGACGTTAATTGCGTCCTGCATGATCAACGTCATCTACACCGCCGGCGCGCGCATTGTTGGTCGCGGAGTAAAAGTCCAGGCAGTCAGGGCTGACAGTCCATTGTCTGCCGGCGTGCTGCTGTGGCAGGGAAAGAGACTACCCTTCGCGATCAGTGGCGGTGACACGGTGCTTGAGGTTGATGGCCTACGCGCACGCGATGCAGAACAGCTTGCAGCAGCGCTTGATGCTACGCCTGGCTCTCCGCTCGCTCATGTGCAGATTTACCGCGGCGAGCTGTCGGGAACGGTTTTGGTTTCGCGGGGACGTTTACTTTCCGGTGCAACGCCGGAGCAGCGGCTCGGCATTTCAGGCTGGTCCAGGGATCGCGATTGGCGGGCTACCGGGTTCTATGGACACTACGTTACGTATGCGGAGGCGCTGCAATTGATCGCCTCACTGGCGCTCGGACTGTTTATCTGCTTGCCGATGAAGCGGAGCCGGAATGGTGGTCTGCTCGTTTTCGCTATCGCGGGATTGGCTTTCGCATTGCTACTGACTGTGACGCGCGCATCGTGGTTGGCTTTTCTTGTTTCGGCCGTCGTGATGCTTGTCCTTGGTGCATCGCGGCGCACCATTCTAATTGTTGGAGCCTGCGTGATCCCAATCGTTCTCGCCGGTCTGTTCATTCTTCATCAGAAACGCAACGTCGGCTTTTTCGACCGCCTGGATGCTTCAACTACTTGGCGTGAAACCGTCTGGCGCGAAGGCCTTGACCTGCTGGTCAGCAAGCCTCGACATTTGTTGGTGGGCGTCGGCATGGATTCGATCAAAGCGCACTGGCGTCAGTGGGGACTGTTCGACAACGGCCGGCTGCCCGTGGGTCACATGCATTCCAATCTGCTGCAAATTGCGCTCGAGCGCGGAGTGCCGGCGCTGATCGTCTGGTTGATGTTGCTCGGGATTTACGCGCGCATTCTGTGGCGCGGCTTTCGTGAGCTCGAAATTAGAAAGAATACCCACGGAGACACGGAGAGCGCTGAACAGCGTCGAAAAGAGAAGGGAGACGCCGAACCGCATTCACTAACAAATGGCACATGGATCGACCGCGGCATCATGCTCGGCGCGCTTGGCGGACTCGCAGGCTTCTTCATAAGCGGACTGTTCCACTACAACTGGGGCGACTCTGAAGTTGTCATGATCTTCTATTTGATCATGGGGCTGAGCTTGGTCGTCGAGAGACAAACGAGGCTGAAGATTGACGACTACTCACGTTGAAAGCTTGAAATAAAATATCCTGGCGCGGCCCACTTCGCCCTACGGTACGCTCGAATGCTTTGTTCGAAGGCGCCTTTCAGCTTGCTGTCTCTGTGAGTGGGTGTCTTATTCTTTCTTGGGCGCAAAACCCTGTGGATTGATCTTTCAAGTTGAGGCTAGAAACTCTTTGGAGACAACGATCCTATTTTCGAAACCGCTCGAAGAGCCCCGGCGAGGAGTCATACTGGCAATTGACTTGGGGATCTGATGCGGGGGCTATTGCGATGAAGCCTTCGTTGGTAGCTCGGTCTGCCAAGTTGCGTTTGAGTCTTTCAAGACATTCGTCGACTGAACACTGGAGGATATGATCAGTCTGGCGGAAGTGGGGCTCGAAGATCACAACCCATTTTTCAACGGTTAACAAGAGCTGAAGAACGGTGTCCATCGGACGACCCATCCACTCAACCGCTCCGCCATTTATCTCATGACCCCACAAGGCCAGCCCGTCACCGCAAATCTCAAAGACGCTCCAGTTCTCGCCAATATAGCCTTTGGGCAAGATCTCTAATATCCACGGTTGAAGCTTGGAGGGATGGAGTTCAACATACTGGCCCCACCGGTAAGCGTTCGCCTCTTCAGAATTGTTTCCATCCCATTTGTAGGGTCCATCATGTCTTTCCAGGCCAACAGCCTCGATCACTCTCGGCACAACAACCTGGAAAAGGACGTCCATACTCGTCAAGATTACTGGCGAGAGCGGATTTACAACTTGAAGAGAACGGGTACCCCGGCTAGCGGCATATCATTTGCGGCCGAACACCAACAAGCGCTGAGATAAGCTGTTTTCTGGCGCGTTGACCGATCTTTGGATGTAGAGCTTGCCAGATTGACCGAGGCCGCTCAAATTGACCAAAGCGAGGCTTATTTACCACCAGATCGCCGTCGCAAACATTCGGACGAAGTAATCCATCAGGTAGTCCGGCGACGAATTCGAAATGAACCCGGTACCGGTGGTCGAGATGGTCCCGGCCGCGGTGGTTGAGATGGTCCCGGCCGCAGTGGTCGAAATGGTCCCGGCCGCGGTAGTTGAGATCGTCCCGGCTGCGGTGGTCGAAATGGTCCCCGCCGCAGTGGTCGAGATCGTCCCGGCTGCGGTGGTCGAAATGGTCCCTGCCGCAGTGGTCGAGATCGTCCCGGCTGCGGTGGTCGAGATCGTCCCGGTCCTGCCCAATGCAATAGAGGTTACAGACAATGTCAAAATCGATGCGTAAAAGATTGATTGAAAGCGCTTCATGATCAAATTCTCCTGGTGAACAGAGCGTTTACTGGGGATGGTCAGTTGGATGGCGGATGCTACTTGGGGAAGTCTCGTCCCCGTCCCGCTGACCGTTTACAACCGTTTCGCCAGTTCTCTTATCAATGCTTGTGCCACGAGGCGCTTAGGAATCCCTGAAGGGTGTAAACGATTGACACATTGACAGTTATTCAATTCTCAATGAGGCCGAGGCACTCAAAGTGGAGCCGATCCAAAAATGAGTACTAGGTACACAGACCAGAGCGTCGGAGTAGATGAATTAAACTTATCCTATCTTCCTGCAACATTAAGCAAGCGACTAAGTGATTGCCACGGCGGTATACAGTGGATATCTGGTATTCAGCGTACCAACCAAGATAGGGGAACCACTCGATTGCTATGAATCGCTAAGCACCTACAGCAGAACGCCTTCCCCGTGGACCTCGACAACTCCTCACGGAAGCGAATGAAAATGAAGTTAGTAACCAAAGCCAAATCGATTCGGAGTATCGAAACCTCGCCATTAACATTTAGCGAGCAGGTCCAGGCGTGCTGCACCATCGCCCGGGAAAAACTTGAGGCAGGCGACTACGATGCGGGATGTGCTGCCCTACGATCCTGGTGGAAGATTGGTGAATGGCCGCGCCAACAAGGGCTAAGCCAGCGCGCGGCCGCCGAACTTCTCTTAACCGCAGGCACTCTGAGTGACGCAGTCGCAAGGACAAGACAAGTCGCCGGCGGGCAAAGGCTGGCTGAAGCGCTGCTCAACGGCGCCATCGCCTTGTTCGAGCACTTGGGAGACGAAGCCCGAGCTGCCGAGGGTCGCATTGAGTTGGGATCTTGCTACTACCATCAGGGACTTTTTGATCTTGCCCACGCCACACTGGGCTCGAGCCTCGTTGCCCTTTCCGATAACGATCGCGAACTGAAAGCGGTAGCTTTGATTCGCCTGGCGATCATTGAGCGACACTCCGGTCGCTTGGGCGAAGCGCTTAATCTCCTGAACGAAGCTGCTCCTCTCTCCGACGAGGCAAGCCCCTGGACCAAAGCCCGCTTCCACACCGAGCTGGCCAACACCTTGAAGGATCTGGGTGCTGCCGAGAGTAGACAACCTTATTTCGACAGAGCACTGGGTCACTACCAGGAAGCCTTGCTGCAATTTGAACATATCGGCAACTTTCGCTACGCCGCGGCGGTGGAAAACAATCATGGTTACCTGCTCTTAACGTTGAAGAGGTTTGAGGAAGCGCAGCGTCATTTGCAACGCGCGCGTAAGCTCTTTGACGGCTTTGGCGATGGGGTTGGCTGCGCGCAAGTTGACGAGACTTTGGCACAACTCTATCTCGCCTCTGAACGGTACGAACTAGCGGAGCGCTCTATCAGACTTGCAGTTGATACTTTGGAAATGAGCGGGGAAGACGCATTGCTGGCGGAGGCGCTGAGTACACAGGGTCTGGTTCTGTGCAGGTTGGGGCGCCGGTATGAAGCCAAACCCACTCTTGAGCGTGCGCAACGAGTCGCCGAGCGATGCGGAGATCGTGAAGGCGCGGGCAAGTCTTTGTTAATTCTGATCGAGGAGATGTGTGAACACCTTGGCGATGACGAACGGCGCGAAATCGGCGCGCCGCGCTCAGCTACTACTGCGCACGACAGATCGAGAAAAAATGGCCGCCGGAATACAGCTTATTGTCAAGAGTGCCGAGGATGGTGCGCAGATCATCAAGCGAATACAAAATTTTGCTCGTCAGCGTCCCAACCGCGATTTCGAAGTCGTCTCCGTGGCAGAGTTGTTGAAGGACGTCTGCGAGATGACTCGTCCGCGTTGGGAATCCCGACCTGAGAGAGCAGCCATACGTGTGGCGCATAATGCCGGCTGCAAGGCCTTGGTGCTGGGCGATCCAGTTGAACTACGCGAAGTTCTGGTGAACATAATCTACAACGCGCTTGACGCGATGCCAGGAGGTGGCGAGATTCGAATGAGCGCGCAGGAAACTAACGAGCGCGTGATCCTAACAGTTACAGACACAGGAACGGGAATGCCTCCGGAAGTAAAATCCCGCTTGTTCGATCCCTTTTGAGAGTGAGCTGGGTCGTGGTACTACGTTCAGTATTTCTTTGCCGCCCGCAACGACAGCCACGTCGAGATTGTCTGCGGGCAGCTCGTTCGGTGTAACAACAGCACGTCGAAAGGCGCGAGTGTTAGTCGTTGACGATGAAGCTGCCGTTCGCGAAGTCTTGGCTGAAGCCCTTAAGACTGAAGGCTGTGAGGTAGTGGCCGCGGAAAACGGCCAGATCGCATTGACTCTATATGACGCGCATAAGGGCGAATTCGATGCTGTGTTTACGGACATCGGGATGCCGGAGATGAATGGGTGGGAGCTGGCTACGGCAATCCGAAGGCGATCCGAAACCGTCTCGCTTGCGATTATTAGCGGCTGGGCGGATGCTATCAGTCGTGACACGCGGAACGCAATAAAAGCGGACTGGGTAGTCTCAAAACCTTTCGATATTAACCGCATCGCGGAGATCGCAAACGAGATTGTTGAACGGAAAAGGCTGGCCGCATTCCCTTAAGAACCGCACTTCAACTCCACAAAGATAGTAATCGGGGCTTTGAGATTTCTTGCCGCGGCGCCGGGGCTCACGCACTGGCGCTAAGGGAATGGCGTTCAAGCTTGAGGTAAAGGCCGCGACGCGTTAAGCCAAGCTCGCGCGCGGCGCGGGAAATGTTGCCGCCGTGTTTGCGCAACGCGTCAGCAATCATGCGGCGTTCTACTTCGGCAAGTGCGTCGGCCAGCGTTACGTTCTGCAGTGAAGTTGTCGGCATAGCCGCAAGACTCGCGCCCGAAGATGGCGGCGAAATAGGCGAGGAAGTTCGTTTGAGTTCAGGCGATAGCTGATCCGGCGTTAGAACGGCGCCATCTTCCGCGCGGGCAACAATTCGCTGTATCTCATTGCAGAGCTGGCGCACGTTGCCGGGCCAGTCGCAAACCATCAAAAGATCGACCGCTTGCGGAGTAATTTGAATATCCTTTCGTCCAAACTTTGCGGCGTAATGATTCAGGTAATAACTAACAATGCTTGGGATTTCAGAACGACGCTCGCGCAACGGAGGAACACGCAACCGGATCACGTTTAGCCGATAGTAAAGGTCCTCACGAAAACGCCCCGAAGCCACCATTTCTTCAAGGTCGGTGTTAGTGGCAGCTATGATTCGTACGTCCACTTTAGCCGGACGCTGTTCACCAAGTGGCTGAATCTCGCCCTCCTGCAGGAAGCGCAAGAGCTTGGGCTGTACGTCGAGCGGAAGATCGCCAATCTCGTCCAGAAAAAGTGTTCCACCGGCAGCTGTTCGAATCACCCCCGGCGAATCGTTGACCGCGCCTGTAAATGCTCCGCGACGGTAACCAAACAAGTACCCTTCGGAAAGTTCTTTTGGCACGGCCGTGCAGTTGAACGGCACAAACACTCTTGCCCGGCGCGACGACAGCGCGTGTATCGCCCGGGCGACCAGTTCTTTGCCTGTACCTGAGTCGCCCGTGACGAGGACGGTCACATCCGACGAACGAATCTTGTGAACTTCTTCGACCAGGCGGGTCATTGCCGGGCTTGAATGGATGAAGCCGGGCATCAGGCTCGCGCCGGCGAGCGTGTCCTGTTCCGGCGAGCTTGTGCCCTTCTGAGCGCCAGCTCTGAGGGCGCAAACGTCCATCCCCAGCTCAACGATACGCAGCAAAGGCTCAATCGAAAGACCCTTTGGCAAGTTTGCTCGCTCGCGCGGCGAAATATAAACGACCGCCGGAGGAGCATTCGAGGATTGCAACAAGATTATGCTGGCATCATGCTTCCGGCCGTAGCGCTCTCGCTCATCTTCCGTCTTCAGCTCGTTCAGTTCTTCCGCAATTCGTGTGCTCTCTGATTCATTACAGCCTTGGGCGATTACTACTCGCGGTCGCTTATCCTCACCGTGCTCGGTAATCAAAACCCGCTCTGCGGTCGTCTCCTGGCGCATGATGGCGGCAAACTCGCGCAAGAGAAGTTCACGAGAAGCCACGGCTTCCGCTAGTCGTATGGTCAACAACTGCGTCAGAGCTGGAGGCTCGTGTTGTTGTTGTGGCGGAATTGTTCGGTCGACCGTTGCCAGAGACTCTTCGGCACGAGCGAGATCAAGGCGGGCGCCGAGTTCGCGAAATGTATTGACGGCGCGTGATAGATGTTCAATCGCGCGAGTCGGCTGCGTGACCGCATATGCGCGCCCCAGCTCGTAGTGCGCGCGAGCGCCGCGATAACGATCGCCAAGCATGTCGAAGATTGACACGCTGCGGCCGAAGTGTTGCGCGGCGGCGGCCGGATCGGATTGGGTCATTGCCAGCTTGCCGTAGAGCCGTTGCGCCTCGCCCGTGAGATTCAAGTCAGAATGGGAATCAGTGGCCTCAGTCACCTTCTGAAGCTGCGCGGAACACTCATCCAACTCTCCGCGCGCGAGATGCACCTCCGCGATGATCAGATGCGACTCGCAAATGGCCTGACGATCACCGATACCCTCGGCATGCGTCAACGCCTCTTCGCCTTTGGCCAATGCCTGCGACTCAATTCCCAGCGCGATATAGCAGCGAACCATTGTGCGAAGAGCCTGGCACACATACCATCTGTTGCTATTCTCCCTGGCGAGCGCGACGGCGCGTTCAATATAGTCCCGCGCTTCCTCCAAATCGCCGCGTAGCATGTGCAACTCGCCGAGCGAATCAAGAATCATCGGCACGTTGCGGGGTTGTTCGTCGAGTTCCGACGTCAGTGTCAGGGCACGCTCGAGTGCCTCTTGCGCGCGACCCCACTGACCGATGAGGATCAGATTTACTCCGAGGTTGTTGTAACCATTTGCGGCGCTGCCCTTATGGTCGGTGCGTTCGTAGTAATCGATCGCCTTTTCGAGATAGCGAATGCCTTCCTGAGGACGTTTAAGGTACCAGCAGGCGCCGGCCATGTTCGCGTAGATTTTGCCTAGCATGAAGCTGGCGGGATGATCGCCGATTAGCTTAAGTGCTTGCTCCAGGTTTTCGAGGGTCGATTCATAGTTGCCTTCATGCATGTCCGCCAGCGCGAGACCGAAATACGCATCCGCAAGTCCGCGCCAGTCGCCCGTGTTACGGAAGTGCTCCAGCGCTCGTTCTGAGTAGTCGCGTGCAATGGGAAACTCGCTAATGCTGCGATAGACCCGCGCTAGTGCGGAATAGATCGCGCCCAGTCTTGCCTCGTTACCTTCCCCTAACTCCCGCACTGCAGATTTCAGGAGCGAAATAGCCTTAGGATGATCGCCGTTGTAGTTGTACGCGAGGCTGATCTGTACGCGAAGAGCGCTGTCGGCTTGTTCATCGAGTTTGGTCCTCGACTCGGGCGATTCATACATAGCGACCGCCGCAAGCGACTCATGATAGTGACTCTGCATCTCCAGCGCAGTCGAAAGTGCGCATCGCGCCAGAGCCAGGATCGAAGGATTCTGGCGCGAAGCAGTGATGATCGAGGTTAGACGTGATCTGGCCTCAACGGTAAGGCCTTGGTCGAGGAGCGAGTGGATCTCGTCCAGATCCCGCCTGAGCGATTCCTGGGATGGACCGCCACGAGTATGTGATCGCAGGCGCACCCGCGCATCGGCGAGATCAACCACACCTCGTCCGGCGGAGGTCTTTTCGGTGCCTCGGGCCTCAGGCCCAGGTTCCACACTCTTACTCATTTAACTCTTAATAAATTCAGAATAAGCAGCGCTTTTCACTGCGTTCCGGCTGGGAGGTCTCGGCGCCGGCATACCGCTACCGCACACCGCTTTGCGTTAAGCGTGCTCAATTTAGCACATGCTGGAGGAGAGCGTCCACCTAAATTACTCTTCGCGAAGGCTAATCAAAGCACCAGCGCGGCTTGCCAAATCTGAGCCGCAATCGATTGATTGTTTCCAGGACTCTTGGGCGCCTGACTAGCTTGTACTCTAACTGGCGCTTGCCCGGGAAATCGACGAGCATGACACCCAGCAGGATAGTCAAAATGCCTTGTCCCGGCACGCCGGGAATCGACATCAAAATTCCGAGCAGTACGAGCACAATACCCAACGTGTTCTTGCCAATCAGGCCCGCCCAGCGAATCGAGGGATGACGATCAACCCAGAAGTCTCGCGCATGCGACTCTTGAAAATAGGTCGAGGGCAGTTTGACGAGAATGAAGGAAACAATAGCAAGGCTAAAGAAAAACGTTATCAGAAATATCAAAACGCCCAGCGCCAGTTCACGAAAACTGAAAAATACGACTAACTCTATCGGATGGATCATGCGCTGGCGTTTTCTCTCAAGGAACGCTCGTGATTACGGATCGAAATCTCACTAGTCGATCTCTGCGTGCGCAGCCAGCAGCGACTGGAGTACTTCTTTGACCACCTCTTGCGCGATGCCTTGAAGCTCGAAGTTTCCTTCGTTGGCCACCTCCCAAAACTCATCGAGCCCTCTTGCGCCTCCACGCTCAAGAGCGAGAACCTGCACCAGCAGATCGATTACGTCGGCGGCTTTGACGAGTTGCGCCTCAAGGCTCGCACGTTGCTCGTAATCCTCGTATAACTGCCGATAGAGTGCCTTACCCGCGTCAAAGCCGCCGACAATGATCGAAGGCGACCAGCTCTGCCCGCTTGCGTGTGTCTGCTCCGATGTAATCCGTTGCCGTCTTTGGCAGGTCGCCAATGCGGGCCTCGGACCAGTCGTGGAGCAGAGCCATCCGCAGCAACCGCTCCATGTCAACCACGGTACCCCGCGCGGTTAGCTCGTCGGAGAGCATCATCGCCGTTACGGTGACGCCGAACGAATGCGCGGCGACAGATTCCGTGCCTGCGGGAAGGCCACGGAGCGTCCAACCGGTGCGGCCCAGATTCTTCAAACGCTGTAGCTCTATCAAAGTTGAAAGCATGTGGTTCTTGTGGTCAGTGTGTCGGCTAGTACTTTAACCCGCGATTCGCCAACTCATCAATCCGCTTCCACGCTCGTTGCTTTGCCGCAAGCTTCAGGTTAGAAAAAGAAAATGGCGGTTACCCGACTGTAATCGCGTAACTGCCAAGAGTTTGAACTGAGTATTTGTCTACTGGTTCTTTCCGGCGCCGGCGTTGGCCGACTGGCTGATTACCAGATTGAACGTAGTATCTTTCTCCAGTCGAAGATTTCCGCCCTGCAATGAAAGCATCGAACCACCCTGGGCCGACGTGCTGCTCGACTCGTTGATCTGTATTCCACCAAGAGGTCGTCCAACTCCTGCGGAGGTCCGCGCCGCCGCGCTGGTGGTTGAGTGGACGGTCGAGCCCACCGCACTGGTCGCACCACTAGCCACTCCGCCAACGGCGGACGTGGTAGTGTTCACGACACCGCCCGCGTTATTCGTGACGCCGCCGAGCAATCCACCGCCACTCTGCGGGCCGCCAGAACGCTGCGTCGTGGCAGTCGAACGACTCGAGGTCATGGTGCTGGTGCCGCTCCCAAACATATCATCCTGACTGGCTTGAGCGTGCGTTGCAGCCTGCGTGATTGAGCTGATCGTCGCAGTGATCGGCACCGCTAAAGAACCGCTTTCAAGCCGATCGAACAGTAGTCCAATCTGCGATTGTCCGCTCGAGCCTGTCTTCTGCTCGACCGATGTCACACGGCCCAGCGAACGCGCGCCCTTGTTTACTACAACGTGTCCGTCTGATTTGATCACCTGGGTCGTTTTGAGGACCACTTGATCACCCACCTTCGCTTTGCGTGCATCAAGCGTGTTTTGAAGTTGCCCGGCGACGTGGGTACCCGACTGTATATTGATTTGCCTGGCTGGTCGTCGCGGAGGTATCGTTGCTGCCTGCCGCGCGTGCGCGTGTGTCCTGCGTTTGCGCCAAAACCCCGCCGCCACAGACGAGAGTCAAAGCTATTAGCAGAATTGTTCTCCTCATTCCTTTCACCTCATAGTTTCGCGCCTGTCGGATCGGCTGATTGGGAAATCGATCTGGACCCGGGCGTGTCAAGAGATTCGAACGCCCGCGGGGAGAGTGCGAGTGATCGAGAGAACCGCGAGCCGCTGCGCCCGTTCGGAGTGCGAACTCGCGGAACTCTCGCCTCGCCTTCAAAGATGTTGAGAGTTTATTGTCCGTTGCCGTGATTCAGGCAGCGACAAGATTGCAAGTTTGTGCAAATGAGTGGGTAATACGACCCTCCGATGACGGGAATCGTCGGACTCTTCGTTCAGGTACGAAAAGGCTTGGCGCTAACCAGAGAACTAACGACATCCGTCGTGTTCACAGCCACAGCCAATCTCCATCACGCGCGACTTTTCGGCATTCTCGCAGTACTCGCTGCAATATTTGCTGCCTTGTTCGGGGGGACAATCACAAACCGGATGAGCGCAAGTCTTCTCCTGTTGTTCTTCTGCCATACTGCTACCCCTTCGATTCGACTAGCCTCTGGTGAATGACTAGATTTTATTGCTGACGGACGCGGTTGGCAAATGCAACGGCTATGTTTTATGGCGCGGCGCGCACCGTGATTGTCCGCTGCTTGTTTCCCAGATTGAGTACCATCGGTTTACCGATTTGGATCGGATGCTCTTCACCATCGATGTTGATCACCAGATTAGTAGTTGTACCTGAGGGTGTCTCGGCAGAAGCGGTGGTCTGTTCGCCGCTGCGCGTGAGCAAGTTCGTGGCGACTATGCGCCAGGTTGCGGGAGCGCAAGTGATGCGGAGACCGGGAGCGTCTGTTTCGGCGGATTCATTCTGCGCCAGCGCGTCAACCTTAAACACACCTTCGCCACAGCGCACACCTGCCGAATCGTAAAAAGTTGCCAGGCCGGAAACGTAGGTATAAAAACTCGCACTGACATTCTTGATGACGATTCTAATGTTGGTAACCGGCGCGTCCGGCGCTCCATTGAGCGCAGTCGTACGCAAAGTCGCTTCTAGCGCCGCGGCGCCCTTCGCGTCATGAGCGATCGCCGCCTGCGTCAGCGGCACGCGCTGTTCAGCCGCGCCCGCTGTCTCCTGCTGCGCCGAAGCAACTCCAACACTGAACGCAAACACGGCCGCCAACATCGTAACGATTCTGATTCTCACCGCTTGGGTCTCCTTCGATTCTGACATTCTTCACGCCTTCAGTTCATCGCGGCCTGCATTCTAGTGCCATCCGCCAAGCACAATCAATCTCTCAGAACCGGTAACGCGGCGCCATGAGCAAGGATCGCGAAACGCTTCTCGTCGAAGGAAAGGCGGAGCAAGCCGCGCCCGTAACCTAGTTCCATCTGCCTCATTCAGTTTCGCTGCGGGGAACGGACTTCAAAGTCCGTCGTCAATGCAGCGCCGCGGACACGAAGTCTGGAGTCGCTACTGCTCGACGCCGAATTTTACCAGCGCGCGCTCGATAGTGCTGAACGCGATGAAGTTGGTCTCGCCTCCAGTGCGTGCCTCCGCGAGCCAACGGCGAAGCTGGCGCGCTTCATCGATAGAAGAGATCTTACAAGCACCGGTCAATGCGAGCGCGACCAGCGAGTCAGGCGCGCCGTGGGTCACAAGCGCCGCTTGCAGCGCGGCTTGTTCGCGGCGATCAAGAGTTAGCAGCAGGTTTAGTTCCATATAGCACTGACGGTCGTCGCTCACTCCTTTTCCGAACGAAAGCATGCCGTCCCTGCATGACAGAAGTGAAATGTATCGTCTTCGAAGTCAGGAGTCTCCATCTGAATCGTCAAATGGTCGACGCCAAAGCGATCATGAAGTTTCTCGCGCAGTCCCTGTAACAGCGCCGGCTGCGAAACGCTCTCGCCATGAATTACATGCGCGCTGAGTGCTTCGCGTCCGGACGTAATCGTCCAGACGTGCAGGTCGTGAACGTCGCTGACGCCCTCAGTTTGCAGAATCGATTCTTCGACCGCCGCCAGATTGATGTGCGCGGGCGTGCCTTCGAGCAGCACGTTGGTAGCTTCTCGAATCAAGTTCCACGAACTCCAAACGATCAGCAATCCAATGAAGACACTAAACAAAGGATCGGCTGCGTACCAACCGTAGAGCGCCATCAGCGCGCCTGCGACAATAGCCGCAATCGCGCCCAGCGCGTCGCTCATAACGTGCAGCCAAACGCCGCGAATGTTGAGATCGACTTCGTGCCGGCCATGAAGAATCCGCGCCGAGATCAGATTCACTATCAACCCGCCCCCGGCAACGAACACAACTACGCCGCCGCGAACCGGTGGTGGCGCAGCCCAGCGGCGGTATGCTTCGTAAAAAACCAGCAGCGAGATCACGATCAGGGCCACGCCGTTGGTGAGCGCTGCGAGAATCTCCAGACGATAGTAACCGAAAGTCTTTGTCGACGTGGCCGGGCGCGCGCTGAACCAAACCGCCATCAGCGCCAGCACGAGCGCCGCGACGTCAGTCAACATGTGTCCAGCGTCAGCAAACAGCGCCAGCGATCCGGTCCACCAACCACCCAACGCCTCGGCAACCGTGTAGATCGTCGTCAGAATCAATACAGTGCTTAGGCGGCGACTGCTTTCGGATGCGAGATGGTGGCGGTGCGCGTGGCCCGCGTGCAGCTCTCCCTGAATCTCGTGCGGCTTTTCTGATGCCATGGACCGGCTTCTGATCTCAAAATCGGACCGAGGCGAATCGCTGTTCGTCCTGTGTGCTGCGCGCAAGATTAGCAAATTATGCAAATCACGTGATAGTCCGATCTGAATCTTGAATCGGAATATAGTAGAAAGCGTCTGAAGATCCAAACCAGTGCCGTCGCGTTGGCCTTCATCAAAGATTCAAGGCTGATGCTACTGGCTAGAGATGCTTCAGGACCATTTGAGCGAGGGCCTTCGACTTCTTGATCTTGGTCGCCTGATCGCCGGCTCCGCCGACGCTGATCCGGATATAGCTGTTGCCCTTCAGGACATAGAGCGCGCCGCCGACGCGGTTTCCAGACCAAAAGGCTTCGTCTCCAAGACTGCGATCTTTTCCGGAGGCGCCGACTTCTCCTCTTCCTCGCTTCCTTTGTTCTTGTCCTTGTCGCGCGCCTTCTCGGAATCCTTCTCACGATGGAACGTTTCTTTCCAGAACTGCTTCGGATCGCGCGCGCCCGCGCCGTCGCCTCTTTGCATCACTGTCAGGCTGATCGAATTGGTGAATGTTGGCAGCGTGAAGTAGCACTGTGAAACGGCAAACCCCCCTTCGGATTTCCCACTCAGTTTCGTCTCTTTCAACGGCTCGCTTTGAACCGACTGTATTTCTTTGCTGGTAAGCAAAGCGCAGGCATCGATCTTGCCCTTGTTCGCTTCAGCGTTTGCAATTGTTGCCGGTTGGCTGGGCTGAGTCGCCGGACCTGGCGCAGCGGTGTTTGCCTGTGGCGCTCCCGTGGGCGCTTGAGGCGTTTCGGATTTCGAACAGGCCGAAAGAGTAACAATGAGAGAAGACGCCAATAGTATAAAATGTTTACGCATAGGAGCACTCCCTCGGTTCGTTCCAAAGAACAGAGTTGCAAAGTCTCGCACGGAGGCTCGCGCCGCGCAAGCTAAAGTAGTGACAGGCTGCAGCCTTTCCTGGTACCGTAAGGCTCACCTCGACTTGAGAAATTCTTGAGCTATTCTTGAGGTAGCGAGCGAATAGTCGCAGGCAGATTCTCATCGGCCTGCTTTTCAGCGAGTCCGAACTCCAGAGCAAGTTAAAGCGGGGTTACATTGAGGGCGGTATTAAAGTGCTTGTACAACTCATTAAATTCCCGCATGGACTGATCGAGAATGTCGGGAAGGTCCACAAGCTCATTGAAGTTAACTGACAAATTCACATTTTGCAGGAATGCTGCATGCTTATCCATTGTCCGCTTCGAGGACGACAGCGAAACGAAGAAGAGCCGGCGCCGTTCGGCCGGCCGGAGCACATTGACTTCGCGTGTCACGAACGCGGCGCCTTGCTCCGCCGTGTCGAAGTCCGAGTCAAGGATCACAACATCCAAATGACTCTGGCGCATCCGCTCTATCGCCTGCTGTGTATCCTCGGCGACAAACGCTTCATAACCATTCTCACTGAGCCCGCGCGCAATCATTTCCCGGTGTACTGGCGCGGTGCACACCAACGCTCGGCGACGATTCCATGACGGCCTCATCTTCGACTTATGATCACTCTCATCTGTCTTCAGCAGACTAACGAGCGCCAGCGCCAGTTCATTTGTGCCCGGCGAAGATTTAGTCGGTTCAACAAAAAGTTCGTTATCAATCGCACGCGAAGACTCGGTGAACAGAGGCGCTGGCACCGACCGCTCGTATTTGCCCGACGACGTTGCGGGAGACTTGCCCGTCGACAAAGCACCCTTCTCATTGGCGATTGCCTCGGCATTGGAACTAACGGTCTCATTGCACTTCGGGCAGCGAACCGTGAAAGGGCCCGTAGGAACCTTGGCATCATCAACTTGAAAGCGGGACGTGCAATGTTGGCAGACAATAATCATATCGGTTTCTCAGCGACGGTTGATGTTCAGCTTATCCTTACTCGATCATGCTCAGCAGTGAATCAGATTGGGACAAAGGCCTTCGCGGTATGCCGTCGAGCTCCGCCCGGATGAAGTCTTCCGATGAGGCGAGTCCTTTCAGCTCAAGCAACAAATTATTCTGGTTTGTCGCGAAGCCGAGACCATCCTCGACGGTGATTACTTGTCGCTCGATGAGGTCCCGGATCACCGTGTCAAAATCCTGCATTCCGTCGAGCTTGCCGTCACGCATCGCGTCAATCAGAGATTTTCCTTCGGCCTCTCCCTCTTCGATGTATTCCCGAGTACGAGGACTCGACCTGAGAATTTCCACGGCTGCAATGCGACCACGGCCATCGGCCCGCGGGATTAGGCGCTGCGACATTATGTAACGGAACGTTTGTGACAGCCGCGTTCTGATCACAGCCTCCTCGCTTTTCGGATACAGACCGATAATGCGATCAACGGTCTTCGAAGCATCGATTGTATGCAAAGTCGAAAGCACAAGGTGACCTGTCTCAGCGGCCTCCAGCGCAATCTCCGTCGTTTCAAAGTCGCGCATCTCGCCGATGAGAATCACCTTTGGCGCTTGCCGCAACGCGGCCCGCAACGCCGACGGAAAATCCTTCGTGTCGTGGCCGACTTCACGTTGATTGATCGTTGAGTTCTTATGCGAGTGGAGATACTCGATCGGATCCTCGATCGTAACGATGTGGTAATGCTTCTGCTCGTTAATAATGTTGATGATCGCGGCCTGGGTGGAACTCTTACCGGAGCCTGTCGGCCCAGTCACCAAAACAAGACCGTTGCGGAGCTGCGCGATCTCTGCTAGCTGGGGAGGTAGTTCGAGCGAACTCAATGTGGGTATGTCGGTGGGAATGACGCGCATCACGATCGAATAGACTCCGCGTTGCTGAAAGATGTTGACGCGAAAGCGTGCTCGTGACGGAAGTGAGTAACTAAGATCAGCCGTGCCGTTGCGAGCAAGCCGTTCGGCGGCGTCAGGATTTGCCTGCAACAACGTCATTGCGATGATCTCCGTCTGATACGGAGTCAGCTTTTGCATGCCAAAAGGCTGCACAGGGGTCAGCTGTCCGCTGATTTCAATTTGTGGCAGCTGACCGACCGAGAAGTTTAGGTCGCTGATCTTGTCAGAGACGAGCAACATGCGCTCGATGATCGGTGGCAGGTCGAAGAAGCTCATGCCGGATGGCGCTCCACGTGTGGGTGATGTTCGAGAAAGACTGTAGGCGGGTAAACTGGAAATTGTCTCTTGACGGCTGCCTAAACGCCGCCAAATAGGATGATTGATTTTGGCTTATTACAACGATAAACGCAAGCAAAATCTGTTTTGCTTTGCGACAAAGAGCCTCTTAGAGGTGTGTTTGGAGCTCCAATGTGCGTTCTTGAATCTGCGTAGGGTCTTTAAGGAGGGCACTGATGACGGCAACAGCATCGGCGCCCGCGGATATGACCTTGGCAGCATTCTGCGCCGTGATTCCGCCGATTGCGACGAGTGGAATACCGCCAATCACATCGCGAACTCGGCGCACGCCATCCAAGCCCAGGACTGGATCGGGATCGGCTTTTGTGGCGGTGGAAAAGATCGGACCGATAGCGATGTAGTCGACCGGCATGTTTGCGGCGGCTTGTGCCTGCTCGACGTTGTGAGTAGAAAACCCGATCACTGCGCCTTCGCCAAGCAGACTGCGCGCAACTGAGGGAGAGAGGTCATCCTGACCCAAATGAACGCCGTCAGCTTGCAGTGCGAGAGCGATGTCGACGCGGTCGTTGATCATGAGTCGCGCGCGACGAGCATGCGCCACGCACAACGCTTCTTCAGCTTCTCTGTACAACTCGCGTGGCGACAAGTGCTTCTCGCGCAATTGAATCAGTGTCGCTCCGCCCGCGCTGAATCGCGCAACTTGCTCCGCGTGCGAAAGTCCTGAAATCCGCACATCAGTAACCGGATACAGCTTTGTCGTGAATGAAAACATTCTCCAGGCTACGCAATCACGCTTCTTTTCGCCGCGGACGGTCGTTGGCACGCAACACGCGCTTGCGCAGGCGGATGCTTTGCGGCGTGACTTCGACGAATTCGTCGGTGGCGATGAACTCCAGCGCCTGTTCAAGCGAAAGATCTTTGACGGGAACGAGTCGCATGGCTTCATCGGCTGACGCCGCGCGCATGTTCGTCAGCTTCTTTTCTTTCACCGCGTTCACATCGAGGTCGACAGCGCGGGCATTCTCGCCGATGATCATCCCTTCATAGACTTTCGTACCGGGCCGCACAAACAGTGACCCACGTTCTTGCAGATTATAGAGCGCGTAGGTTGTCGTCTCGCCCGTGCGATCCGCAACCAATGAACCGGTGGAACGACCGCGCAGCGGACCCTGCCATTCGCCCCAACGCAGGAATAGTGTGTTGAGTAGTCCTGTCCCTTTTGTCTCGGTCAAGAACTCGCTCCGAAAACCGATCAGGCCGCGCGACGGGATTTCGTACTCGAGCCGCACGCGACCGGTGCCATGATTTACCATTTTTGTCATCTGGCCTTTGCGGCGACCCATCGCTTCTGTAACTACGCCGATAAACTCTTCGGGAGAGTCGATGACCACCATTTCGATCGGCTCGTGGGTAGTGTCTTCGATCTGGCGCGTGATCACCTCTGGTTTTGACACCTGAAGCTCGTATCCCTCGCGGCGCATCATCTCGATCAGAATCGCTAACTGTAATTCCCCCCGACCTGAGACTTTGAACTGATCCGGAGATTCAGTCGGCTCAACCCTAATCGCGACGTTCCCGAGAACCTCTTTATCCAACCGTTCCATTAACTGCCGGGACGTCACGTACCGCCCATCTTTACCGGCAAATGGAGAATTGTTTACGCCGAATATCATTGAGATTGTCGGCTCGTCGATGGCGATCACTGGAAGAGGTTGCGGGTTATCACCGCTGGTGATGGTCTCGCCAATCTCGATGTTTTCAATGCCCGCCAACGCGACGATGTCGCCGCAGCGTGCACGGTCGACGGGCTGTCGTTTGAGTCCTTCAAAAACATAAAGCTGGGAGACTCGTGTTTTCTGAATCGAGTCGCCTGGTTTCACAATTGCAACCTGGTCACCCACCGCGATTTCGCCCGAAAAGATTCGACCAATCGCCAGCCGGCCAAGGTAATCACTGTAATCAAGGTTGGCCACTAACAATTGCAAACTGTCATCCCTTAGTTGCCGCGGAACTGGAACGGTCTCAATTATCTGATCAAACAGCGGGCGGAGATCGGACGAAGAATCAGTCAACTCCTTCTTCGCTATGCCATCACGCGAAACGGCATACAAAATGGGGAATTCGATTTGTTCCTCGGTGGCATCCAAATCAAGAAATAATTCGTAGATCTCGTTTACTACTTCGGCTGAGCGTGCATCTGGCCGATCGATCTTGTTGACTACGGCAATGGCTGGCAAGCGCGCTTCAAGCGCTTTGCGCAGCACGAAGCGCGTCTGGGGCAGACAACCTTCGGCGGCATCAACCAGCAGCATTACCCCATCGACCATTGTCAGAACGCGCTCGACTTCGCCGCCGAAGTCCGCGTGACCCGGAGTGTCGACGATGTTGATTTTCACGTCGCGATAGCGCACGGCTGTATTCTTCGCCATAATCGTGATGCCACGCTCGCGCTCCAGGTCCATCGAATCCATCACACGATCACGAACCTGTTCATTGTCTCTAAACGTGCCCGATTGACGCAGCATAGCATCAACCAGCGTCGTCTTTCCGTGGTCAACGTGCGCGATTATCGCAACGTTTCGGATGTCTTTTCTTTCCTCAGTCATGATCATTCCGCATAGTAGCCCAGGTCCTTTTCCGCCTGTTCTTGAGAAACTTTTTATCTTATCATTTGCGCAGCAATAACTCCCGTCGCGAATAGAAAGGTTCGCAGTGAAGGCCGCGCCGAAAATCAGAGTACCTTACTGCCAACCGATGATTCCTGGTGAAGACGGCGTCAGATTCTCTGCTATTGAGACATCGATTTGAAAACGCCTGTTTGTCGTAGGGCCTCGTAGAGAGCGATGCCGACTGCGGTAGCGAGGTTCAGGCTGCGAACATTTGGATTGAGCATTGGGATAGTTAAACAACGATCCCAATTTGCCCGCAGAACATCCTCGGGCAATCCGCGCGTCTCACGCCCGAACACGAGGCAGTCGCTATGCTCAAACAACCAGTCGGAATACAGCCTTTCGCCTTTGGTTGACAGATAGACGAATCTCGCTTCAGGCAGAGCAGAATACAAGGATTCAAGATCGGGGTGACGGTGAAGAAGGACTTCCGGCCAGTAGTCCAGACCCGCTCGACGCACTGCCTTGTCATCAAGCCGAAACCCTGTGGCGCCGACGATGTGCAAAGGCACGCGGTTAGCGGCGCACAGTCGAGCGACGTTACCCGTGTTTGGCGGTATCTCAGGCTCAACGAGGGCCACGTTGATCATAAGAACCAGTAGGCAGTAAGCGGTGGGCAATCAAAAGCACGTCGCACCTTCTCGCCAAGTAACGTTGATGCAGAGCTTGATGCCAACGAAGTAACGCTTCGATCTGAAATCAGATCAGAAACAAAACAGAAGGAACGACGAGCTTCGCTTGAAATTCGTCGTTCCTCTTGAAAGGCCTTGCTGGCCTCAGAAGTTGATGTGCGCCAGTGGAAGGTTGCTGTACCCTGCTGGTTCGAACTATCTCTTCTTGGCGGCCTTCTTGGCGCCCTTCTTCTTTGCACCACCCTTTTTCGCTGCGGACTTCTTTCCACCTTTCTTAGTTGCCATAGCTATGTGCTCCTTTTTCTGGTTTTTAGTTTCCGTCGTCTGACCACAAGATACTGTGCTTACTTGTCTCTTGTGGGCTAGAGTAAACGGCGCACAACATCTTGCTATATAAACGTAATTCGATCAGATGTCAACAACTTATTACTGATCTGTGGAAAAAAGTTTTTCCCGACTGAAGGCCCACGCATGTGTTTAGTGTCGAATGTTTTGCCATCAAAGAGGCACATTCAGGATCAGTTTTCGCGATTACTTTAGGACGAAACGCGATCGCGAAAGCGACGCCATGAAATCTGAAACACGGGTTGTGATCAATTAACGCGTGATTGAAATTAGAAATCAACGATGAAGAATTATCTGAAGAGCGGTGTGAAGATCCATTGGCTGTGTCGATCGATGCCGTAATAAGTGATCACCGAATTGCGTTTGCTGCGACTGGCGACACCGATGAAAGGTCCCGTTGAATTATCCGACGTATTGTCTGTGCTGCTCGAAGTACCAGAACCAAGGTTCACAATCCCAGCCAGCTGAAGGGCAGCAACCCTTTGTAATGCATTTATTTGCGGGTCCCGTGCGTCTGGCAGGATATTCCCGGTGTAGAGCATTAACGACCGCTCAAAGTCTGCGAGTTCCGACGACAAAGGCTTGATTAATCGCCACTCGCCGGAAGTAGAAAGCGGATCGCGCGCCGCTGAGGCGCGGAGAATCTGACGCTTCTTCGTCCCACTCGGTACACCTTCGAGCAGCTGATCGATCGATGTTGGCAGCGCTGCTTGTGCGTTACCGCCGACAGTTCGTAGACGATAGGTGTAATAGACACGTATCGCGTCCGCGACCTGCTCACCGCGAAAGATCGCTTCCTTCTCTCGTTCGCGCTGTGCCTGCTGAACAATGCTTGGCGCCGCGGCGGCGGCGAACATCGCCATCAGCGTCATCAATGCAAGAAGGGCGACCAGCGTATAACCAGTCTCACCCGACCGAACCTCGGGTCGCTGCTGACTCAAAAGCGACGTACGAGATGCTTGAGGCATACCGCATATCTTGTGGTGCGGTTTTTGGTTATGGGTCATCATCCTCGGCCGCTACTCTGGGCGTCGGGCGCCCTTGGGGGAACGCGCCTCTCTCACCTTCATTAGTGAGCGACAACGTGTGTTTGATCATTAGGTTTGTATCAACCAGCACCAACTCCCGTTCTGAGATGCTCGTGACGCGGAAACGTCCACTAAGAACATCGCCACGCTGCACATTGAGAATCTCTTTGCTGGACTTTTCTTGCAGTAGGGCAGTGTCGCCGATATGGCGTGTTTTGCCGATGATACCAATGTAGGTGTAATTCGGCTTCGGCGGCGCAGTCACAATTAGCGTCGCCGAGGTTGAATAGAGCTTGCCATCGCTTGTCTTGGCGATGACCTGGCGCTGACCGGCAGTCGCAATCGTTGCGGCCGAAACGGTGGCAGAGAGCTGCTGCGGGCTTTTGTAGCGAGTAGGTAATTCACGACCATCAATAACAACGTGCACCGCTGGAGTAAACTTGTCTCCCGTGACGTCCAGCGAGAAGTCAGCCGTACCGGCGAAAACGTTCGAAGGAGAAATGGCTGCCAATAACACAGGAGGTGTTGGGGTTGGCGAAGGCGGCGGCGGTGTCGGTGTCGGTGTGGGTGTTGGCGGCACGTAGAAAGCGAAGACGTTGCGACGGGCTTCCGGTACAACCGGGGAGGACCCTGGGTAATTGATCGGCCGGAGGTCATCTGGCGTCAGACCCACGTCGCCGTCGGTTTTCGTCCGTTGGGATCTGTTATCTGGTGATGGCGAAGCCGACGGTACGCCGGCGACATTCGATTTGGGCCTTGAGCTTCCCCCAAACCCAAAGAGCGTCCACCAAAGCGCGAGAATCGCCGCAATGCCGAGCCCGATGGCCAGGATTAGTTTCTTCTGGTCGTTTGATATTTTTAGTTCAGCGGTTGCCATAACCAATTTCCTCAGTGCTCTCTGGAAGTCTGGTCGGGGCCGGTTTCACTTGCTCCGCCGGTGCGCTGGAAGTAGGTTGCCATATCCAACCGCAAGCTAACAAGGGCGCTACCCGATCCCGATTTCAAGGGGCTGCTCTCCGCTGTTGGCGAAGCATTCGATTCCGTTGCGCGTTCCAGCTCGACGGCATTGATAATGATGAACTGTTTGCTGCTTTCGATGTCCCGCACGAAGTGGCGCAGGTTTTGGTATTGGCCCTCGATGGTCACGTTGACAGCGATACCCGGGTAGATGCTCTGCCATTTGGCGGCGGCAGATTTGGCACCACCGGCGGTTGCCTGTTCCTGATTCTTCGATCCAAGCGGTTCGAGTGCTGTATACGTTGGGCCCGAAGTGTTGCGCAGCCCATTCTTGCGAATCAATTGGTTGAGCTCCTCGTAGAGAATCATGCGGCCTTCGTTGCGCTCAACGAGACCGTTGTCCTCGAATTTCGCGAGACTCTCCGTTATCTTCAGCACCGTTGCCTTCGTATCCAGTCCTCGATCAGCGTCATCGCGCGTGAAGCGCAACTGTTTTTGCAACCGATCTCGATCGAGCAAAAGCGACGCCACTCGCGATTTTGCGGGCACCAGGAAATAGAAGTAACCAATGATCACGACCAGCAGCATCAGAGCGCCGCCCGCGAGCCCGAGGATCTCGGCGATGCCGAACATGCCGCGGCGGTGCGACTTGCGAAACTGGTCGAGCTGAACTCGGAATCGCCGATTGCCTGGAAGCCGATTTGTTACTGGCTGCTGGCTCATCGCGGACCTCCAGTTGAAGCCGTGGTTGGGCGCTCGACTGCCGCCCTGGCACCCTCATCAGTCGCGGAAGCGAAACTGGACCGCGGAACGTATTGAACATTCAATTCATACTCAGCGCCGGTCTCGCCCTTCCCTTTTTGCAGGCTCACAGTGGCTAGTTCCGCGTGGAAGATCCCGCCATGATCCATTTCCGCGATCATGTCTGTCACAGTTATCGGTGTCGTGGCAACCACCGTCAATTCCAGATCGGCAACAGTGTGGCCACCATGGGCCGCGACGTGGCGGACGGCGATGCGCGTGACACGAACGCCGTTCGGCAACACCGACTCAAGGTCACCAAACAGCCGTGTCCATGAGAAACGTTTGCGATCGACCAATTCGTGAGCGGATTTCAAAGCTTTCGACTGCTCTGGGGTTAGAGCGTTCTGCACTTCTTCAGCGCGCTTCCGCAGCAACTCCTCTTCCTGACTCAAATTGGTGATTTGCTTCTGAACTAGATTGGCCTGCCCGTTCGCCTCGCTGGTCCAACGCACGATGAAGATCAAGGCAACCAGGGAGAAAACCACAAGTACTGACGTCACTGTCCAGGGCAGCGCGCGATTCGTGAAGGGCTTGTTAGCTAGATTGAGTTTGCTCACAGATTAGCTCTTTGTTTGATGGCGACCATTCAAAATAGACCTTGCGATTGTAACAGCCCAAGCATACACGGCCCCGATAAACAGGCGCAACTGACGGCGCGCCACTGATTTGCCCCCACAGATTACACGCTACGGATGCGGGTCTGTTTCACAAAGGTTCGGGATGTGGGCCGATTTATCAAGTGCGCGGAAAGAAAGCAGCCAACAGTGCCCCGAGATTAGGACAGAGTCATGTTCGTCTCGAAGGCAGGGGCTTTTCGGTGGCCGCAAGCGATGGGCGATAGGCGCAGATTTGGTTGCGACCGTTGCGCTTTGCCCGATAGAGGGCCGAATCCGCCAGTTCCACCAG
>WNGK01001644.1_pt1 | contig 28598 bp, 33 predicted proteins | sample 5400601 | NCBI WGS metagenome assembly WNGK01 (sample SAMN13153376, study PRJNA577476) | soil metagenome | isolation source: 60 cm soil or saprolite under Garry oak tree replicate 1 | place: USA:California | collected 2016-06-15
TCTACATTCCGTCGTACTTTCTCCTCACCACCGTCGCACAAGCGCAGCCACTCATGATCGGACTGCTCGTCATAATCATGGCTCTCTTCCTGCCGGACGGAATCGTCGGTCTGCTCAGAAGATCGAACCAACGCCTAAGACTGGTACTGGAATAAGGATGCCCTTCCTCGAAGCGCACAACGTCTCAAAGAATTTCGGAGGAGTGCAAGCTTTGAAAGACGTCTCACTCGACCTCCCCGAGTCTGCTGTTCTAGGCCTAATAGGCCCGAATGGTTCTGGAAAGTCAACACTTCTCAATATAGTTGCAGGCGTGGAGAAACCAACATCAGGAATCGTGAAACTAGACAGCAAGAGGATCGACAATCTCCGGACGAATAGGGTCGTCAGATATGGCCTTGCCAAGACTCACCAGATACCGAAGCCATTCTCCAACATGACGGCGAGAGAGAACGTTGCGGTTGCAGTCCTCTATGGTAGGCGAAACATCCATTCCCCAAGGTTCGCTCTGGAGGAAGCTGATAGGATCCTCTCAATGGTCAGAATGGGATCGAGGAAAGATGCACCCGCAGACAGCCTTACGGTTCAGGAGAAGAAGAGGCTTGAGCTTGCGAGGGCAATCGCTACCGGAGCCAGCATATTGCTACTCGACGAGGTATTCGCGGGGTTGTCCCCGGAAGAATTGAAGGATTCGATCCAGCTCTTCAAGAAGTTGCACGATGAGTTGCGCTTCTCTGTGCTCGTCGTCGAGCACGTCATGAGAGCCGTACTCAACATATCGCACAAGGTAATGGTGCTCGAGGAGGGACGCGTCATCGCGACAGGTAGTCCAGACGAGATCGTGCGTGATGAGAAGGTGATACAGGCGTACTTGGGGAGTAAGAACCCTGCTGCTTGAACTCAAGAAGGTGAGTGCTGGCTACGGGGGGACCCAGGTCGTTTGGGACGTGTCCATGCAGTGCAAAGATGGTACCATCAGCGTAATCGTGGGCCCAAATGGCGCAGGAAAGACTACTACGCTGAAAACGGTCAACGGTCTTCTGAAGCCCTGGAGCGGCGGGATCTACTTCGGAGGAAATGATATCACAGAGCTTCCAGCGTTCAGAAGAGTCGAAGGGGGCCTCGCATCTTGCCCGGAAGGGAGGAGGCTCTTTCCCCAGCTTTCCACGGAAGCCAACCTGATGTTGGGCGCGTATTCTCGGCGCGCGAGACACGCAGCCGGGACGACTCTAGATTTTGTGTACGGACTCTTTCCCAGGCTCAAGGAAAGGGCCAAGCTCAACGTTGGCAAGCTGAGTGGGGGAGAACAACAGATGGTAAGCATCGGACGAGCACTGATGACCAAGCCCAAGATGATTATTCTGGACGAGCCGTCCCTAGGTCTCGCCCCGAAACTTACAGCAGAGATTTTCGAGAAGCTGGTGGAGCTTAGGAAAGAAGGTCTCTCGATGCTCATCGTAGAGCAGAACGCAGTCCAAGCACTTGGAGTAGCCGACTATGCGTACGTTCTTCAGGAAGGCAAGCTGATAAACGAGGGCCATCCCGCAGAACTGATGGATTCGGAAGAGCTGAGGAAAGCGTACTTTTCGATCGAGTGATACACCATAGGCTCAGGATACAACGCGTTCACACTCTTCCTCTACAATTCTTCCCTAGGCGTTTTCCTCTCGTATGGGGTTTTCTTCACTCGGGTGTCTAGGGAATACAACCTGCCTGCTTCAGCGACGTCTATTGTCTTCGGCGTCTTCGCTGTGCTCTTCTCCTTCTCCTCCCTCCTCCTCGGCCTCTTCATGAACAAGAACGGGCCAGGTAAGACCATCTTGCTAGGCGGAAGCTTGATGAGCGCTGGACTGGTATTCTCGTCAATCGCGAATTCCTTCCCGTTGCTGATCCTCAGCTACGGTTTCGTAGGTGGGCTCGGCTCTGGTTCCATGTGGATGCCAACTTCCTACGTGGTCTTCGACAGCTTCGACAAGGCCACTGTAAAGAGGGTGACCGGATTTGTCAGCGCAGGGACCGCGATCGGTCTCCTCTTCTTCCCACCTCTAGAAAACTACCTGATCATGACGTGGAATATCCAAACCGCATTCCTCATCGTCGGTTTGATCATCTTTGCGTTCACTATCCTAGCCTACCAAACATCTCGGAAAAGTACGGCAGCCTCCAGATTCGCGTTTGGAGAAGCGTTTCATCGCCTTAAAACGAAGAGGTTCGGTTTCCTCTACTTGTACTATTCCGCAGGCAACGCGTTCTCTAGGACCCTCGTCACAATATTCCTAGTACCTCTTCTCGAGAGCAGAGGGCTCGGAACCGAGGCTGGCACTCTGGCACTGGTGCTGATCGGTGTTGGCAGCTTGACAGGAAGGCTAACCTCAGGCGTAAAGCGCTTCAACGAGGAGACGATGGCCGCTATCGGTTTCATCCTCCAAGGAGCCTGCGCAGCAGGTTTGTTTGCAGCAAACGACGCAGTAACGATAGGATTTTTCTCCGTGCTCTTCGGAATCGGCTATGGAACCTACATACCAGAGTTCGCCCTCTTGGTCAGAAAATATTACGGCATGGGCCATTATGGCACAATCTTCGGGATCCTCCTGACAAGCTTCGGCATAGGCGCCTTTATCGGCCCAGTCTTCGAAGGGGTCGCAGTCTCGTCTTCACTCGGATATCTCCCAGGCTTCCTCCTGGCAGCCGCTGTGAGCTTGGCAGTAGGAGTTCACCTACTCATAGTAGCCAGGAAAATACAACCTCCGTAGTAAAGCGATCGGAATGGCTCATAGATCCAAAGGACAGTGAGCCAGTTCGGATAATCAGGAGATCTGCGCGGGACTTTTATGAAGAAAGGCGTTGTTTTCGAAACGCCGTTATCTTCCGAGCATCATTGTAGGCCAATGTTATCAGTTCCTTCGCTGTCTCAACATCCCCATCAGATCGTATATGGAAGGTAACCCATCCCGCCCGTGCCGGTGTGAACCGGTGCCGCTCAGCCTTGCCGTCACGAAGTACTCGTTCCCGGTCTTCCTGCGACAAGTGTATATCCAGATATTTTGGACCATGGTTGTGCATGAACTGGCGACCGTTAACCTGATACTCAGTTCCGCCGAAACTATGCGGTGCCTCGACAACATCCGGCAATTGCAACAACCACTCTCTCAATCCATTAGTCATACTCTCAACCACTTCGCTAATTTCTTCGCAGATTATGATTCTATGAGCGTCACATTGTAAGTCCTCGATGGTCGCTCAAATTTGACGTGACTGGCGATGGATCATACCTGTACATTTAGAGCCTGCATACCAGAGATTACCAGATCGACTTCAGTGGTCATTCGAGTCACTCTACCCTCCTCTAGCACCAGAATCATGTTGCAGTTCCTTAGAGTGCTTGCGCGATGGGCGATCATCAAGGTGGTCTTGCCCTTCATCAGTTCTTGAATCGTCTCGAGGATAGCCGCTTCAGTACGAACATCCAATGAACTGGTAGGCTCGTCGAGTATGAGGATGGGCGCGTTCTTGAGAAATGCGCGAGCCAGTGATATACGTTGACGCTCTCCGCCAGAGAGCTTCATACCTCGCTCACCGACAAAGGTGTCGTATCCGTTTGGCAAACTTGTAATGAAGTCGTGAGCTTTCGCGGCGGTTGCTGCTCCGATAACCTCGTCCATGGTTGCACTGGGCCGGGCGAAGCGAATGTTCTCAGCTACGGTCGTTGAGAAGAGTACAGTCTCCTGATGGACCACTGCAAACTGGTTCCGAAGGTCCGCCAGATTGTAGTCTCTCAAGTTGACATCGTCCAGGGCAATCACGCCTTCGGTAGGGTCAAAGAGGCGTAATAGGAGGGTCGACAGTGTGGTCTTGCCTGAACCGGTCGGACCAACCACGCCGAGACAATTGCCTGACGGCAGTTCGAAGGATACGTCGTTGAGTACCGGATGGCCCTTCGTATACTCGAACGACACGTTTCGGAAGGCAATCTTGCCTTTAGCTCTCGCTAGGGGAAGCGCATTCGGTGACTCGGGGACGTCGGGCTTCTCGTCGAGAACACTGCGATATCGCTCTACTCCAGTCAACGACATCTGAATATCAAGTATCGACTGGCCTACGTTCCTTAGGGGACCGTAGAGCTGGGTCACATAGTAGTTCACGACTAGAAGGCTCCCGAGAGTCAGCACGCCCGCTTGAACATGGCCTATTCCAATGTAGAACACGGCCGCCAAGCCGGCAGCTGTCACAATGCCCACTAGTAGACTGTAAACCGCGCTGTCTACCTGTACCTTGAGCTGAGCGGTCAGACTCGCATTGTAGTGAGAGACTAACTGCTTGTTCTTCCGTTCTTCTTGACCGTACGATTTCACCAATCTGGAGGCGCCTAGGCTCTCTTGGGCCACTGCCATAGCGGCGCTTTCTGAGGCTCTGAACTTCCGCCATCCAGCGCGAATCCGTGGCCGAAATACAAAGGTGAGAAGGAACATCACGGGAGACACGAGCAGCGCGACCAGGGCAAGCTGCCAGTCAAAGTAGACCATGACAAGAATCATTGCGCCAATTGTCAGGATGGAAGTCGCCAGGGGAATCATGCTATCGATTCCGAACGAACGCAGCATTGGGGCATCGTTGAGAGTACGATATGCTGAGTCTGCAGCCCCCATGGTGTCATGGTAGGCTATGGAGAGACGCTGCATCTGGCGAAAAAGACGGGCCCGCACGTCGAGTGTCATCCGGTTTCCGACCTTGTTGGTGTACCAGACATTCACCAGGTTCTGTAGGTAGGTCAGGATAGCGGTTCCCATTAGAATGGTGATCGCGAGCCATAGGGTGAGACTTTTGGAGAGTTGGGGTCCAACGAAAGCGGTGAGGTATCCGGGCAATGGCTGAGAACCGAGGACGCTGTCAACTAACAGTTTGATGGGCAGGGGAAAGATCAGGGTTATCGGTACTGCTATCAGAGATATTATCAACAGAACAACGATTGGCCAGAGATACGGTCGGAGATCCTCAAAGGCTCGTTTGAGCATGAGGAGACCTCAACCCCACCAATCTAGCAAATCTGTTGAATAAACCCCGTGATTACGCCACTCTTCCAGTCCATTAGTCAAATGCTCAATCTCTTCGCGAATTTTCTGGTGGTTGAATTATCATAAAAGGACTGGATTCTCATCTGCTTCGTCACAGGACGAGGGCCATCGCCCGTATGCGCATCTTAGGTCAAACTGGGGACTACGGTCCGGTCGGCTTAGGAGGACGTGGGTCTAACTTGTAACAGTCACTGTCACGGTAGAGGTGTGCGTCAATGAGCCGCTGGTGGCGGTCACCGTGATCGTGTACGTGCCTGGTTGCGTGCTGCGTGTTGTTGAAACAGTGAGGGTTGAAGTGGAATAGGGGCCGACCGGGGAGGGTAGAGAGATCGCGGGACCATGGCGTGTGACGGGTGCGATGGTCGCGAATAGGTTGACTGTATTGTTGAAGCCGTTTGTTCCTGTTACCTGTATCGCGAACGTTGTGGTGGAGCCTTTTCTGACGGTTTGGGAGGATGGGCTGAGTGTAATTGTAAAGTCCGGGGATGGAGTAATCTTGAATGACACGATTACAGAGTGTGAGAGGCTGCCGCTGTTTCCATAGACTGTGACATTTCCGTAGCCTCCTTGGGTTCCGCCAAAGATTGAGAGGGTTGCGGTGGCGGTTCCGTTAGGAACGAGATTGACACTTGTCGGATCGATAGACCAAGTGCTGCATGCGGGTGATGGACAGAGTGGAGACGGGGACGTGTAAAGGTTCACGGTTCCGCTGAAACCATTGAGACTTGTAAGAGTGATTGTCGATTTGCCCGTGGTGCCTGCAGGAATATTGAGACTGCTAGGGTTGGCGGTCATTGTAAAGTCCGGAGCTGGAGTGGACGAGACCACGGTGAACGTTACGTCGACACTGTGTGATATGCTGCCGCTTGTTCCGGTCACTGTGACGACCCAGTTGGTGGGTGGAGTGCCGGTTGTGGTGTAGAAGGTGAGGATCGAGGTAGCAGTTCCGCCGGGTGAGAGGTCGACACTGGATGGGCTGATGCCCCAGCTTGGGCATGAGGCGCAGAGTGGTGGGGGTGATGTTGTGAGCTTAACGGTTCCATTGAAACTGTTGATGCTGGTCAGTGTGGTCTGGGATTTGCCGGTATTGCCGGCAATGACTGTTTGGTTCGACGGGTTGGCTGAGATTGTGAAATCCGGATTTCCCGGGGCCACGACTGTAAAGGTGACGGGTGCTGAGTGGGAGAGGCTGCCGCTGGTGCCGGTCACGGCTACATTGTAGGTGGCAAGGGGTGTCTGTGAGAAGGTGTAGATCGTGAAGCCAGCTGTGGCGTTCTGGTTAGCGGTTAATTTGACGACTGTCGGGCTTATCGTGTATTGTGGGCAGCCAATTGCCAAGCATGACACTGGAGGGCTGAGGGTTACGTTTCCTTGAAAACCGTTAATGCTCGTCAGGAGGATTATGGTTTTCCCGGCTGAGCCTTGTGGAATCGTGAGCATGTTCGGATGGGCGGTCATTGTAAAGTCTGGTGCTGTTGCGGCTGACGTCACACCGATCCAGCTGCCTGATGGAACCGCGAAGACTAATCCCGTCAATAGTATAAAGAGGAAAAACAATTTCATTGTGATTCTCAAGAATTACACCGATGGCACGGTATAGCTACCCGTACGGTTTTTTGTGGGGTTAAGTGTTTCGGTCGTCCAGCGTTTACCTAACTGAGTTCCCTTGCGATGATTCTTACGCTGGATTAGAGGCGCTGGCAAATTTGGGCTTTGGCTGGTCCAGACCAGCGGGGAATTGAGTCTGGCGGGAAGCCTGCCTTTCGATCCGGAAAAATCGAGTGAAGATATCTAATTTACGTCGGGGCAGTCGGCTTGCCTGAATATCTTGAACTGTACCCGAAGAGTTTTCCCAGCGGCCAGAAGAGGAAGACGCCCACGCGCTCGGAGCGCTGTAGGACCTTGACGTCGTTTTTGAAGTCGTGGCAGATTACGGCATATCGCAGCATGGTTTTGAAACCCTTTCCTAGCTCTCCATCCTTGGCAAGCCCGAAGGTTGTCTCGAAGAAGGATTTGATCTCTCCGGCCGGTCGAAACTCGACGATGGCGTGAGCCTCATCACCCCCAATGTTCCACCAAGAGTGAGGCGTTCCCGGAGGGACTATTACTTCTTGCCCCTCAAGCATTGTAGTCTCGACCCCGCCCGAACGAAACCAGATCTTTCCCTTTACTATTCGAATTCGTTCCTCTGAGATCGGGTGCGCGTGTCCAGGATATTGCTTGACCTTATCCGGCAACGGACCTTGGGGGCGAACGGACCACTCAAAGCGAAGCAGGTCATTGCTAGTCGCTGGTTCATCCTCATGAAAAGTGACGCGTTCTCCACTCAAAGGGTTCTCAATCACATCTCGCGCCTGCGAAACCCCTAACCCCGAACAGGATTCAACAGGTATTAAGTCGTACTTCTCAAAATCTTAGAAAAAAACAAGGGAGTTTGTACACCGTGGACAGAGAATGCACCTCGCGTAGTCGAGGCAAACCTGACAGTAGCGTATGTTGACGATGCGACTTGGTACTGGGAGATTATGGGTGATGCAGTGCAGGCTGCTCCTCCTGACCCGCAGGTTCAGCAAACTGCGACTTTTGATGGGGTTACTGTATCGCTGTCGGGGAACTTTATCGTGAACACGACCAGTAGGACGGTGACTGGAACAATATCTGTCAGTGCGACAAACAGTACCACCGGGCAGACGCTGTTCTCAAAGACCTTTACCGTATCGCTAGGCTATGGGTCAAGGTCAACGGCGAGGTTCGTGCTCTCAGTACCTGCGGGCAGCTCCTGGCTGGGAGCTACGTGTAGCATTAACGCCTCGGCTGACACAGCCGGCTGTATAGTCTCGCGAGACCCTGATGTGAACCATGATGGAGCGATCAGCTTACAGGACGTGGGCCTGGTCTCTTTCGCGTACGGTTCATCGAAGGGAGATGCAAGATACAATCCCTCACTCGACCTGTACGGATATGGAACCGTCAACCTATTCGACGCATCACTAGCAGCCATCGATTACGGGCTGCCCGTTTTCAGCTAGCCTCTCGAATCCTCCATTTCTTGAATTCGCCTCGTGTAGGCATCTATTTTAGCAACGTAGGCGCGTCATTCTATCCGAGAGTATGGGAAAGAAGGAAGCGGCGACGGAGCCGAAGAAGCAGAGCGAGGTTGCGAAGGCTGCGAAGGGATTCTTCTATGGTATGGCTCTGCACGGAATGGTGACCTACGCGCTGAGGCTGAGAATGCACATGGAGAACTTGTTCATGCTTATCACTATGGGCGACATGCTTGGGATACCAGTACTGCCGCCCTACTACAGTCTTAGGCTCCTTCCCTACGCGGTCCCGTCTTTGAAGACGTGGAAGCAGACACTGCTCAGGGATCGCGACATTACCGACTCATTGTACTAGGGGCGTCAAAGGCGGCGGTGAGCGCTGCGGTCAAAGCAGGGATGGCCGAATACTTTGCATCCAATCCCGATGTCAAGTACATTCTCTTCGGTGGCAAAGGCGGGCTTGGCAAAACAACTCTCTCAGCGGCGACCGCCTATTGGCTTGCGAGTAGGGAAAAGAGAGTCTGCGTCTTTTCAACTGATCCCCAAGCCAGCCTCTCGGACATTTTCGAGAGAAAGGTCTTCGGCCAGGGAGAAGTCGAGCTCGCTGCGAACCTCTATGCTGTTGAGATAGACGCGGATCGGAGAATCGCGGAGTATCAGGAGGAGATTAGGAAAAAGATCAAGGACATGTACAAGATGGAGACGATTCCCGAGGAAGTGGAAGACTACATCAACTCCTCGGCCGCAGAACCAGCGATGGCGGAGTCAGCCACGTTCGATGCCATGGTTGAACTGATGACCGCAGGCAAGTTCGACTATTACGTGTTCGACATGATGCCCCACGGACACGCGATAAGATTCCTGGGCATGGCCGACATTCTGGACCAGTGGGTCGAGAAGATTGTCAGCGTGAGGAAAAAGGCCGGGGAGTATGGGGAGGCCGCGACGGTGATGGGTAGCAAGGGAAGCCTTGTCCAGGAAGATCTTGTCCTGAAAGAGCTTGAGTACATCAGAGGACGTCTAGACTTTGTCAGCACCATGGTCCGCGATCGAAAACATACCGCGTTCTTCTACGTGCTCATTCCGGAACTGATGCCCATCCTCGACACACGAAAAGCACTGGAGATGTTCCGCGAGTTCAACGTGACTGTGAGTGGAGTCGTCGTGAACCAGGTATATCCTAAAGAGTTGAAGGACCAGCCGGATGTTCCATCCTTTTTGAAGAACAAGATATCCTCCCAGCAAGAATACGTACAACAGATCCAGAGCGAGTTCGGGAGCCTCATCAGAGGAATTGTGCCGATGCTTGACCGAGAGCCGAAGGGTCTGAAGATGATATCGAATGTAGCAGACATACTCTACGGATCATAACCGGCCATGGAGACAACGAAACCGGGCCTGCCCTTCCCTTCGTTCATCGCCGGAAAGAAGGATTTGAAGTATCTCTTCTTCGGCGGGAAGGGAGGAGTTGGAAAGACAGCAGTAGCCGGCGCAACAGCCTACTATCTCTCGGAAACGCTCGGAAAGAAAACACTGATCTCCTCCACCAATCCTGTCCACAGCCTCTCAAGCCTGTTTGGCCAGGATCTCTGGAAGAAGGGGACCCAGAAAGTTGAAGGAACCAGGAACCTCTATGCCGACGAGATAGACATTTCCTCAACCATAGAGAGATACAAGGGTGAGATCAAGGATCGTCTCGTCCAATTTCTGAAGTTCGCAGATATTCCTGTAGATATTGAGCCGTTTATCGAGATCGCTACTACAAATCCTTCATTCGAGGAGTCGGCGATGTTCGATAACATGGTTGACTTGATGCTGAACGAAAAGTATGACGCGTACGTTTTCGACACGGCACCGGTCGCACACACGTATAGATTGCTGGGTATGTCCAAGGTTTACAATCTCTGGCTCAACAAGATGATCAAGAGCCGTGAAGAGTCTATGTCTCTACGGGCAAAACTTTCTTTCCGGAAAGAGAAGATAGCTCAGGAGCTGAGAAAGGACCCGCTTCTAATCTCGCTAGCCGGAACCAAGAAGAAGACAGAGGAGGCCAGAAAACTTCTCACCGACTCGGAAAGGACCGTATTCTTTTTTGTGACCTTGCCACTCGCCCTCCCTATCGCGGTGATTGAACGGTTCATTACTTGGGTCCAAGCCTTCCAGATTCCTATTGGAGGAGTAATCGTCAACGAAGTTATTCCAACGGTTAACTCCGAAAAATTGTCGCCCTACGTCGCGAACCGGACGAATGAACAGGCGGGATACTTGAAACTGGCTGAACAGAAGTTTCCGGGAATGATAAGAGCTGTGCTACCTCTGTACGAGAGGGAGGTTAACGGCCTGGATATGGTTTCTAAGATGGCTCAATCTTTAGGGTCGGAAACGAGAATCTAAGCGGTTTTTCTCCCATTATGCTTTATAAGGCCTCAAATCACCAGCTATTCTTATATTTTCGGCGGCTAGTTTCGCTACGTGATCTCGATTGTATGAATCGCTCATAGTAATGCTGAGCGGTATTATCGTCTATAGTGTCGTCTATCAGTTCTATGTGAAATGGTTCGACCGGAGTGTCGTGCAGTCTGATCCCAAGCGTCCGACGCCAGCCCATACGTACATGGATGGTGTCGAGTTCTTTCCATCAAACAAGTATGTCATGTTGGGCTGGCACTGGAAGAGCATCGCCGCGCTCGGACCAGTGACGGGGCCCGCCTTAGCAATAGTCTGGGGTTGGTTGCCCGGGTTTCTCTGGATACTGATCGGAAATTCGTTGTTGGGCTGGTTGCACGACTACAATTCGATGGTCTCATCAGTAAGAAACGAGGGCGCATCTCTTGGACCTTTAACGTACCAGCTAATAGGAACTAGGGCTCGAAAGGTCCTTGTCGCCTTTCTGGCGTTCTACTCGATCCTCATATTCGCAGCTTTCCTGGGTGCGCTTCTTCCTGTGGTCAAGGGCACGGGCGCGGGAGGTGCAGCCGCGATGGTATCGTTCCTTCTGATCGCAACAATAGGAGCCGTGTCTGGCTTCGCAATATTCAGGGCCAAGATCAATGTTGTGGCGGTTACCGGAATTTCTCTAGCAGCAGTCGCTCTATCCGTTTATCTCAGCCAGGTCGTGTTTGGAACGGTGATCAACTCAGCCTTCATCTCCGCCGTACCCGATGCTCAGTTGCAGGAGGATATCCTCTTGGTCTCCATGCTAGGATTCAGTTTTCTCGGAGCGGTCCTGCCGCTCTGGAGTTTTGCAATGCCGATAAACTATCTGGGATTCTACGTGGCCTACTTCGTGATCGCGGCAATCATAGGAAGCTCGTTCATTGCGCCTCAGACTTTTGCTCAGCCTCTCTTCACCAACTGGTTCGCGCCCGTCTCAATAGGGGCCGGATCTGGGCTGATCAGTACGATATCGTTCCCTCTATGGCCTCTTCTCTTTGTCACCATAGCCTGCGGTGCATGCTCGGGTTGGCATGGCCTGATCGGTTCGTCTCTTTCATCCAAGCAGCTGGACAATGAGGCGGACGCTCACTTCGTTGGTGGAGGTGGGATGCTGCTTGAAGGGATTCTAGGGCTGACATCAGTGGTGGCGGTTGGGGCCCTTACGTCGACGAAGGGTGGTGCGCTATCGCTCTATGTGAGTGGCGGAGCCAAGTATCTCAGCAACCTGCTGATCCCGTCGGCCGCATCGACCGCGATCATGGCCCTTATGGTTCTGATACTAGGGCTTACACTGACCCAGCTGGCCCTCCGGTTTGCCAGGCTAGCCATCTCAGAGATGGTTGGACGGCGCTTTCTCAAGAACATCTACGTCACCTCGATTATCGTGTCGATAATCACATTCTTGCTCACGAGCACGAGGTTCAGCGCCCCTTGGGGTTTCATATGGACCCTGTTTGGTGGCTCCAACCAACTCCTCGCCGGTGTAACACTCCTCGTCACGACACTATGGCTCGCAAAGATCAGAAGGACAACATTGTTGACAGGCATACCGGCAGTATTCATGCTAGGCACAACCATCGTTGCGCTAGGCTATACTGCCTATGCCACGCTCGACATTGCTATGACGACGAGCACACCATTGAAGATCTACGGAAACGCTGTTGCGGGCGGAATCGCTGTAATACTGGCAATTCTAGGCATTGTATTGTCATACGATGGATTCCGCGCCTATCGGCGGATCAGAGTCGGGGCAGTCAGCGCGCCGTCAATGACTCTGGGACCAGTGCTCGCCAAGTCTATCGAAGCGGAGACGCCGCAACCAAACCTCACTAACGAGTTCGCTGAAAAGTAGATAGCATCGTGTAGGTGCCGGCCTCCTAGTCACTGGTCTTGGCCTTCGTCTTCTCGGATATCGAGGTTGTCGCGGCTCTAGCCACTATCCTCGTCGTCGTCTATTTTCTCGGGACCTACTACAAGCACCGGATTCTCAAGCGATACGCTCACTGGTTCGAGGAGAGATTCTCCCGGAAGGCCAGGGTGAAGTTTGCATCGTTCGGGCATGCTGGCCTTAGAATAAAGTGTGAGATGAACAGTTCGTCTGACGGGTTCAAGGAGCTAGAGTTCGCATTAACGTTAGGTGCTAGGGAGAATCTGATCTACTACCCCTACGCGTTGATTACCCGGGATTCTGACAGGCTGAACTGCTGGGCTACCCTGACCGACCCAGTAAAGTTCCAGGTTGAGATTACGAGGCTAAGGAAGAACATGAAGCTCACCTGGGATACAGCTGGCATTGAAGAAGTCAAGATCCCGCAACTCAGTGAGCTGGGGTACAGGGTCTATTCGAAGGGCGTCGAGTTCGCGAACCAACTGGTCGACCAGTGTGGTTTAGCCGCGAGATTGAAAGATCTGAACACAGTTGATTCTCTGATGCTTGAGGAAGAACCGTCGAGGCTCCACCTCGTGGCGAGGCTGCGCACAGACGACCTGGCCAAGACGATTGATCTTATCTCTCTGGTTGCACGATCGATCTAATGAGGAACTCGGGTCGAGGCTATTCGGCCGGAGCGCTCTAACGCGTCGAGTATCGTCGCTCTTAGCTCTTCGTAGCCCGGAAATTTGTTGAAGACTTTGTTCCCTTGAATCAATATGCATGGAGTCCTTAGGATTCGGTGCCTGATCGATAACCAGACTCCTTGCGGGGACGCCGAGTCCACTGGGTCGAGTATTACTGACCCGCCGAACTCTGTCTTGAGCTTCTGTGCTATCTCAGAGAGCTGGAAGTATTGTTTCTTCACATCCTCCGGGTAGTCTTCCAGTTGTTCCGAATAAGGAGCCATGCCGGTCGCGTGCATGATCTCCATACAGTGCTGGCAGTGAGCGAACAGAGTGGGTATGATGCCGACAAAAGTAACCTTCAAGGGAACACTAGGCGAAGAAGAGTGACCCGGTCTCACACTATTCGATTCCTCGTTCTGACATATAAGCGCTCATTACAAACATCCTTGAACCCTTTAGAGAACGTGCGGCTCCTCTCAACACATTCTTCGAATTCATATGTGAATCTCACGAAGCCGAGAACCGACATGATTGGAGGGGTGGAGGTTTTTTGGAACGCCAAGGAAGAAAAAAAGGGGGCATCAATCCATCGTTTTCTCGCTAGGGTTTCCTAAGCGGGGAAGATTGTTACCAGGTACGCCACTGGAGTTGGGAGTTCGGGGCCGATGTCGAAAGAGGTTGAGATGGATGTGGTTGGATCGACAGTCGCACCGGTTGCAATGTAGACGACCAATGGGGAGACTAGGCCAGGGCAGCTGCAGGACCGGGAGACCTGAAGTACGACCTTGAATGTCGTGCTGACCGGGGTGCTTGCGGTGGGTTGGATGAACACGGTGAATCCCCAGTCTCCAGCCTTCAACGCAGTATTGGCGCCAATACCGGTGTTGGGAGTGCTGGGAAACACAACGGCCGTGGCTATAGAGTCTCCGCGTGGTGCTTCATCAGCCAGTATCGGGAAGAATCCTTGGTCCACTGCGCTGATGTCGCCTGAAACCTGCTGATTGCCCGCCAGCATGGCATTAAATGTTCTATGGACGACAGTTATTGATGAGATTGCGTAGACAGAGCTGACCGAGAGCGATAGGATTAGAGCAGCTATAATCCATTTCATTTTCATTTTTTGCACTGACACCTCCAATTTTCTGGGTACTTCCTGTCATGGCGCCCTTCCTCGGCGCTCTGCCGAAATTGGAAGTGGGGTGCAGGCCCTAAGAAGTGGGGCGTGACAGATGAGCCTCGACGGCGAAGAAAAGGTCAGCATGACCGAGTGTTATTTAACAATTTTTCAAAAGACTAGCATCCGGAAATGTCCGGGAAGAAAATATTGACCTAGAGATTGTGCCCTTTACACATCTGGCCCGACACGTGCCTAGCCGAGAACCGTGAGGCTGGCTGCGAGAGGATTCAACTAGGTTTCAGAAAACTATCATTCTATCGATATCTTCGGCATCCTCCAGATCCAACACATGTTAAATAAACATCGAGAATAGATCGCGGAGAAGAAAAAATTGATTAGACTAAAGACGATCTTGGAATCCGCGGCTCTAAGCGCTATTCTCGCAGTTCTACCTCTTATGTCAGCTACAGTTCCTGCCGTCCATGCCTATGGCAACACGGCCTTGTGGCAGATCGGTCTCTCTTTCAACTGCAACAACCCAGACTTCTGTATGGACCCAGCAACCGGGCAGCCACAGCTAGGTGGTCTCTGGGGCTGGGTTGAATTCGACAGCGGCGGCCTCGGGGACGCAACGCTTACCGGTTGCGACCACCTTACCGGTCCAACAAGCCATGGTTCAGCGGGCGCGGACCACTTCAACGCGGACATTACAGGCTGGACGATCATACCGGGAAGTGCTGGTCCTATGACCTTCTTTGTAACCAGCGGCACAATGACCTTCACTGGTACGGTTCCGAGGGGACCCCCAATAACGGTGCCCATATCGCCGACCCCGTTCGACACGGGCTTTCCTGCTGTTCCAGGCCACTTCTCCATGGCCTCAGTTCTCGGCTTCACTCCGCCACCAGGCGTAAACTTCCAAATCCAAGTGGTTCAACTGACCCATTAGAGAGAGGGCCGTCAACACTCTCCTCGAAAAACCCCTTTTTTCTGGATTCTCCAGTTATATCGACACGCATTCAGGTGAAGGTCCGTTTACGCCGCGGCTAGCAAGTAGGCAATCTAGTGAACAAAGAGATTCAAGTCATTAAGCTACTCTCCTATATTGGGTCCAGAAGCACTCAGCGGAGAGAATTCTTCCAAGCCGCTGGGACGCGCGCTGTGTATACGGCTTCCCTGGCCCCGAGAAATTCTGCCAACTCCTCTATCGTCTCCGCGATCTTCGACGAGACCTCCTTATCGCCTGGTGCGCCACGCTCCGCATGTACCGAATTGACCAAGAGCTTCTCGCTCTTTTTGTCCATACGCAGGTCAGCTCTGCCTATGAGCTTGTCACCGTACAGGATGGGGTGAACAAAGGTCCCGAATTTTCGTTTGCTTTGCGGTAGAAAGTTCTCGTGGAGGTAGTCGAAGCCGAATATTCTATTCGCTCTAGATCTGCTGCAGATGAGATTGTCGAATGGAGCCAAGAGCGACATTCGTGGCTGCCACGCGTCAGAATTCATAGATTCGAGAAGTTGAACGTCCTTATCATGGATATACCGCTCGTCTTTACCGTCAAGCCCTGTGACGTGAACCCGATGTATCGCAGATTCCTCCTGCAAGCGTTCTAAATTCTTCTTCAGGTTCAGATAGCGGGCGCGGGGAAAATACACTTGAATCTCCCGAGGGGTGGCTGTGCCGAGAGCTCGGATAGCCCTCTGGGCGGCCTCTCGCTCGAATTCTTCCTCGGTTAGATCCTTCCTCTCCACCCACGAGGGGAGGAAGTTTTCGGATAGGCCCCAGATGTTCTGGTTTCCCTGATGGCCCACGATCATTACGTCTCCGGTCATTTGCAGATGGAAGAGCATGTGGGAGACATCGCTTGCAGAAGTCCATCCGTCTGCTGCTCTCCCGGTTCGAACATGATCCCGGAACTGGTTTAGCCGTAGGGGTCCGTTCTTGAGCTCGTTCAGTATTCGCTTCCGCAGTTCGTGTTTGGCAAGGTATTTTCTGGCTCTCACCTTCCATCCTCCCCAGGATTTGGAGATGGATTCCGGGTATCTTCTCATCAACGAGTAAAAGAGTGGGTAGTCTTCTGTGGGCACGATCATAGAGGGGGCTTGGTGTAGGAAGAGCTTCTTCTCCTCAAAGAGTAAACCCTCTAGGTCCGAGAGTCGGAAATTGCCGATCCTGCTCCAGAGGGCGATAATATGTGACGGTGCGACTGCGTCGATTGGGTCCCACTGAACGTAACACAGGTCGCGCACAACGGACAGGATATTTTCCCTTGTCGCTCTTGACGGCAGCCTGCCTGCAAGACGCTGCTTCGTAACTGCCAGACGCCTCGCATTTTCTAGAGAAGTCGAAATGGCCGGTTTGCTCAACTGATTCTAATCTCTCGGCGTTGCGAATCTTCGGAATGAACTGATAATGTTTCTTTGGATTCAGGGATTGGTTTAGAGGTAATTCAAGATTTTAATCCCTAACGGTCCAGAACCCATGAAGATTTTCGTCTTTCTAATCTCGTCAAGCTTTGGCACCAAGTCCTATCTTTCATAACAGACCTCTAACCCATCGAATAGCTCTGTATCCCTTGTATCCTACCAGCAACAAGGCTCCAACAATGACTGCCCCATGAATCACGAAGAATTCTAGGCTGACAACAGCGGCCGTAACGATGGCTCCCAGCAGAATGCCTACTAGGAAGGAATTGACCTCAGCTTTCTTGAGGAAGGGCATTCCACGTCTGCGATTGCGTCTATCGCCCAAGACTACACTTGCCGGGATCAGAAGATACACCGCGAACACTAAGAACCAGACCCAAACAGCACTCCACCCATGTACGAAGTAGACTGGAATGATCCCGACGGAAATGCCTAGTACTATTCCTACCTGAAAACCGGTTGCAAGCCAACTTGTTCCGGGTTTCTCAGAAGGCATGTTTCAACATCTCCCTTTCCGGTCTAATTGCTTTTTCAGCTCGGAGGATAGTGCGGGGTCGATTTTAGCACCAGTCTGCGGGTAGACATGGCGGGTAAAGCATTTGACTACCGATTGAGGCCGTGAAGGCTTAGGTGGCATTGTCAATGGCGAAGTCCAAAGATACTGAGATTGTACCATCGCCCTCCAGTATTGTGCGTGCACCTTCGGATATTGCCACAGTGAACTCAAGCCTGGCCAAGTCAGTTATTCCGAGCGAGGATCTTCTGGCCAAAGTTACCTACTGGAAGCTTGATCTGGACACCATCTTGGATGGATTGATTCCTGATCCTCTTCCAGAGTCGATCGGTAAGGACAATGCTATTCACCACTTGAACATCATAATCTTTGGAAAACCAAATACTGGAAAGACTACTCTGGCTGAATCGCTTGCGCAAGCTCTAGCTCGTAGATACGGGCAGGAGAATGTGAAGGCGTTGCGCTCGACGCGAGACCTTCCAGCATTGTTTGAAAATATGGATAAACTGTTCAAGCGGTTCCGAAAGCCTCCGAAGGCGGTGTTGTTGTTTGCGGATGATATGACGAAGGCGTTGAAGAAGCTGTCTGGGACTGTTTCGGTGAAGGATTCGAATGGACAGGTGCAGAAGATGAAGAAGGTCGATTACTGGCTGGACAAGTGGTACGATATCAGAGGCGAACTCTTCAAGCGCGGCATGCGTCAAGGCCTAGTGATCATGGTCGCCTCCCTCCACCGGTTCTATGGTGGTGATATCGACTTACGGGCTGACGCAGACCTCTTGCTTGTCAGAAGTACGGGGACGCCTGGGACGTTTGATGCGAACAAGGTCGAGCGGATGCTTGGCCCAGTCGTCTACTACGCCATGCGCCAGCACGAGGTTGACGCTCTACGGGATAGAAAAGAACTCGCATGGACGGCATACGTGGCAAAGACAGGCTCCGGAGTCCTCCGCGTCCCACGCCCACTAGTCTCCAAGAAATGGATCATGCGAGACGTAGGAGCTAGAGAGACGTCCGAAGAAACCGCCGTCGAGCTGGTAGAGCCTAGCGGGAAATCAGAGCCAAAGGCCCCTAGCAAGAGGTCCGGAATTGAAGAAGAACTAACAATTCAGCTCAAACCACGTCGAGGCAAATGGGGCCGGCGATTTATTATCGGCACTGTGGTCTTGGTGATACTATACTTAGCTTGGGAGTACATTCTGCCCCTCCTCGCTCTCTGGGTCCATATCTAGTAGTCAACGGATCTTTGGATTCGGATAAGCTTACATTATTTCAATAAGGCCCCACAGTTTCACACTTCATCAGGTCGCTCTTGTTTCCAGCTCCCCAGAACTTGCAGAATATCATTTGTGGAACTGTTCCCGCGGCCAGCGCAGCCTGAGGTCGAGAGTACTTATCGTGCGTCCGTGGTTGCAGTCTTGCGGTCAGAACGGTAGAGGTACACCGAACTTGCCAAGATCCACAGAACGAGGAGCCCAAGGTATCCGAACCCCAAACCGGGAACGACGATTCCAAAGGCGATAAGGAGCAGACCAACACAGTCGACGGTGATGAATGCAAGTCCTACGTATGTGAGCCAGTTCGGGAAGATCTTGCTCTTCCACATTGACCCGCTAAAAAGCCCGATGGAGAGGGGTGCACCGATAAATAGGGCAAAGAATGCCTCCTCCTCCGCTTCCAACACCTGCTCGGAGACGAGGGCTGCTGCCTTGTCAACCGCGGTCAAGGTCGAGTTGTTGTAAATACCTGCTAGGGTGGCCCTCGCATCCAATGCAATCAGGTTCACGACGACAGGGACCATAATCGCAATTATTGAAAAAACCACTGCAGCTGTAGTCAGGACACTGTCTCTTCTCGGAAGGGCGGCACGTAGTGATAGGACGAAGAATACAGCGAAGATCCCGGAAAATGTACTCACCACCCCGAAGAGGATGGCCACTCTACCATCGTAGTTCGCGAGACTCTCTGCCGCGGTCTCGGCATGGCCAGGTATGAAGAACCTGGCGATGTATGAGACTGCAAAAAGCACTCCGAATAGTGCCCCGAACCTCGACACCTGATCCTTCTTCTGACGCCCTGGTGCTGTTTTCAATATACTCTGACCGGCTGCCAAGCAGAAGGCCCTCCGCCTGCTTGACCTTGGGGTCAAGCGAGGACGTTGCGCACGGTAAATATGACTTGTTATTTCCAACTTTTTTGTGTGGCCAATTCGAGTTAAATGAGGAGCCGTAATCAGTCCATTTTATTGGAGCTTTGGAGTGGGTTCTTTGGGCCGCGCGACTTGAGTAGGCCCCCGGGGGGCCCTAGAAATCACCGGTTCCCGATTTCAATAACCGTTTTCAGTAACCGATTTTCAAGTACCGGAATCAAGAACCGTTTCCAGATACTGATTCCGAAAGGCTGTTTCAATGCCTATTTCCATTCCATGATTTCGCATAGTTGATTCTCAACCCTTTTCGCGGCAAGCGCTTCCCTCGTGATCCACGACTGCTCTCGCTGAGTGGATTGTCAGGCTTCCTTGTGGAACATTGCAACGAGAAGCCGCGCAAAAACAGCTAGCAGGACCATTCTGGGGGGGGGTCGTCATCAGCAAAGGGTCTATCGGCGCAGTCGAAAAAATGGGGTATTACGGTCTCGGAATTCACGTATAGTCGGTGGCCCCTGAGTATTGGCCGTACAAGTAGAGGTCGTAGATGTTTACTATTCCGTCTGCGTTGAGGTCGGCCTGCGCGTTGTAGCAGGTGCTGCCTATGCTGCATTGGAAGGCGGCCGATATGATGTTCGCGTCTGCTTGGTTCACGATTCCGTCGGCGTTTATGTCTATGTTCCGGGTGACCCGGACAGAACTGCCTGTTCCGGCCCCTGAGAAATTGATGGTCACGTCGGATGAGAGTCGATAGGGGCTGACTGGGACGTTAAGCAGGAACTCGGCCAAGAAACCTCCTGATGAACCAGGGATGAATCTCAGACCTGTTATCGTATAGGTCTTGGAGAACAGTGCTGAGCCTGTGGAGCTGTTGGTGGCTACCACCGTGGCTGTTCCTGAAGCTGTGAAGGTTGTCGATGGGGAGTTCAGCGTTAGTGTCCCAGTGGTTTTGACGGTGACCCCTGTAAAGGTGGTGGTATTGCTGATGGAGAACGTGATCGGTGTGACCGCTAGGGCGAAGGTGGTAGAGTGAGAGAGCGATCCGCTTGTTCCTGTCACCGTAATAGTGTAGAGTCCGCTCGGCGTCGTGGACGCTGTGGAAACGGTCAGTTTCGATGTGGCCGACCCTTCGAAGGCCAGGGTGAGGCTTGCCGGGCTGAGAGTAACACTGGGTTCACTCGTCACGGTTGGCGAGATGCTGGCCGACAAACTGATTGTCCCTGCAAATCCGTTGACGCTGGTTAGAGTGATGTTGGAATTGACCGCAGACCCTGCTGCCGACGCAAATGTGGAGGGGTTTGAGGCGATTCTAAAGTCTCGGACGACTCTCATGCTGGAGATGAAGGTCGACCAGCATGGCCCGGTGGTACCTCCTTGAAGGAAGAGTGATTGTGGGGTGGGGCAAATTCCTGTGGAACTGGAATGGTACTCTCCGGCCACCCAGACTTGGGTTGGGTCCGATGGATCAACCCCGGCTCCGAAGTAATCGCCATATCTCGGACCAGCAAACGGTTGATTCGTCTGGTCTGGGGCCGATCCCGCTACGATTGTCATCGGTTGAGCCAGACTATTAGCGGGGTCGTCGACACCTTGCCCGGTGATTGCCAGGCTCGGATAGCAGCAAGTGGAGTTTGTATTGGAAGAGTATCCGAATATCATGTCAAGATTTCCCGCGTTGTCCATCTTGAAAGCGGGATAGAAGTAGTAGAAACCATTAGCATTGAGGTCGAAGTCCTGTTTGATGGCTGACATGGTGGTGTCGATCTGAATAAGGCGAATGCCTGAGCGAGGCTGCGTATCTCCCCGAGGGGTGGAATTGGTGTCAGCTCCCAGCCACAGCCGCCCGTTGGACCACACCGCGTCCAGGGTGCGGGTATCGGCGGTGTCGACCAATGAGTCACCTTCACCTGGCGCGGGTGGTGGGGTGGTAAGTGCTGGGATAGTGAAGTTGGCGATTATCAGAACCTTCGCTGCCGGGGGAACACCGGTAACTGAGAAGAGTGTGAGTCTACTATTGTTGGGGGAGCAGCCGAAACCGCCGCCCAGGCAGGTGCTGACCATGTATTCGGTTGTTGTTGCGCTTAGGGAATGGACAGGATATACCGAGACGAAGGGTAATGACGAGGATGTGTTGACAAGGGGGCTTCGCACGCCTGCCAAGAGGTCAGCTTTCCTGATCACCCAAACGGTAGTCCCGCCAAAGAAGTTTCCACTCACGACAATCTTGTCATTCGCCACCCCTAGGAGAGGCTGGTCGACCCCGGGAGCAGCCAGTTCGAAAATGTTCCACCTCCCCGTCGGATCGCTGCTGGTTGAAACCGCCAACCGAAGGCTGGAGTCGGTGAGGTTACCGAGGCTTCCGTCGATGGTAGAGGCGAACCATGTCGCATTGAAGGCGTCGTAGAGAATCTTGGTGTCAAACATCGCTCGACTTGCCCGGTTGTCGCCGAAGAAGTGGCTCAGTGAGGAATTCTGAATGGACACACCCTGTTTTGAGAATATGGCCATGGCTGTGTTCACTACCTCCACGACATGGTTCGGTCCCGATGCCACTTGAACGTCGGGTGGAAAGCAGGGCAAGGGGCAGCCTAGAGCTTCGGAGCCACGTTGGTCCATTCCACGAAACCCGATGAAAGTTTGGAGGGAGGATGAACTCACCGTGCCTGTCGGTGCGGGAGCGGCGGGGGTCTGAAGAAGGGCCGACACATAGGGCCTCGACATAGGCCTCGGGAATGGTGCCGTAGATGATGGGACTTCGAGTGGAGGTAAATTCTTCACATCCACGGTGCCCGCGAAGGAAATAGTCCGGATGCTGGTGGGAATCTGACGGCCGCTCGGTGCTGTAGGAGCGTCGTTGGCGGTGAGCGACGAGCCAGTCCTCGAATCAACAGTGGGTGTGATCAGTTGCCGCCCTGGTTGGGGAATCATGAGAAAGAGAAGCATGACTAGGATTATTGTTGGCGTTCTTACCACATTTCCTGTCATACGCGTTTACTCTCGACTCCGGGCAATTCTGTCATCAAGCATTCTTCAGCGCTCGAAGCGGGATGCTCCTGAAAATTATCTTAGCATTTTTCAGGGCTTCCCCCCGCAAAATGGAGGGCCAACTCGAGAAGGTAAGACAGCATATCGCTGGAGGAACTCTTTAGAATTAGAGGATACACGAAGAGTACGTCTTATCGGGCTCCATGAATGCCAAGAATCGGGATTCCCCGGGCTATCCTAGGAAAACCGGCGCAGCTTGAACGGAAGTTCCTATGGCTTAGGGCAGCGGAGGCTTACCGAGAATCCCTCTCCCTAGTCGCTAGAGGGGAGCGACTTGAGACCGAGATTCTTGAACGTATGGGGTACGCTTACTTTTGCTCAGCAATCCAATCAAACGACGCTGGGCAATTTCGTAAACGGCTCCGAGAGGCCATTGCTACGTATAGGAAAGCAATTGTCCGCTTTGAGAGATCAAGAGGAGCAGAACATGGTCCACACCTCCGATGCTGGGCAATGAAGGCTTACCTTGAGTACTGGGCCACGACAAAACATCGCCTGAAGAGAAGACTACTAGATCAGTCTTGGAGTCTCGCTAAGAGAGCCTTGCGTAGCTTCGAGGAAGTAGGGGATTATCTCGAATTCGCGAGAACCTACAACCAGTTATCCATTGCGGTTGCTATTTCCTATCAGTACGATTGGAACGCTCACAGACGCAGGCAAAAACTACGAGAAGCAATAGAGTACGGCAGGAAGGCGATCAGAACGTTGCCGCGGCTCGGGGACACGAAACAACTTGTTCGAGCCTATGTGCGAACAGCACTCTTCCTAGACACCACTCTCGACCACGGCTTTGAGGTCGAAAAACAGGGAGAGTTGGATCGAGAGGCCCTCGAATACTGGACCAGGGCGGTACGACTCGACCGGAGCACGGCCGTGCTCGAGATAGCCCATCCGCCTACGGGATTTTGGCGCATACTCGACAACGAAGAGTCGCTGAGAATCTGCGGAGAAGCACTGAACCTTGCCAGAGACTCTAGGGACAACTTTGCCACACCCTGGCTACTGGACCAGCTCGCAGCTCGGACCTATTGGAAGGCAAAAATCACCGAAGACCCTAAAGAGAGAATGGGAATCGCCGCAAAGTCCTTGAGGCTTGCCGAACAAGCCGCGAAAAGATACGATTTGCTCGGCTTTACCGGTCCGAACGACGGTGTCATGTGGGCCCACTCTCCTTATGCTGAGCACTTCCTGCTGCTATCCGGGTTCGTCGCGGATACGAACAAACGTCGCCAGCTGTTGGAGAAGAGCTGGCGTGAAGCGCGAGAACTGTTAGCGCTGGCCGAGCGCTCCCCCTATCCAAAGATCATGTCCTACGCCCACCACGTGATGAGTAAAACCGCTCTAAACCTGGCCAGGATTGAAACGAACACTCACAGAAGCAAGATGCTTTTGCAAGAGGGTTTACGTCACAGAACAAAGTGCATCGCAATTTCGCGGCGAATTGAGCCAAGCTCGTACCAGACTCTGGGGGCGCATCTCAGATATCTAGCCGAGGCAAAAGGCGATCTAGCCGAGCTGGAGGAAGATCCTAAGGCGAGAAACAAGCTTCTGTTGGAGGCCGTAAGGACCAAAGAAGAGGGAATAAGCCTCACCGTCAAATACGTTAAGTCAGTCTCAAGAGGTCAAGGTCACACCCTCCGCCCGATCTTGGGACGATACTATTACGAGTATGGAGACCTTTTGTCGCATCTTCATGAGACGAGTGGCAATGAGGACGACCTTCGCAGCGCGGTCAAGGCCTACGAAGAAGCGGCCCGGTGGTGCGAGAACGCCTCGGTGCCCGTTAGACTAGCCGAGTGCTACTGGAAAGCAGGACAGACGTATGACAACTTGGAAGCCCATACGAGCGCCCTCTACCTAAGAGCGTGGCACAAGATCGAGCAAGCAAGGGTCTCCCACCGACGGATGGAATACAACGAAGCAGGCAAGTTATACCAGAAAGCAGCTGACCTTCACAACTCCACGACACGGTGGAGGTTTATCGTCCCGTACTACAGGGCACGAGCCAAGCTAGAATTCGCAGAGAGCCTGAGCAAACGGAATCTAGGTTACCAAGCCATTTTGGCTTTTGAGAATGCCTCCCGGCTCTTTCAAGATTCCGTCCCCTCGCTCCGAAACCAACTCCCGTTACTTGATTCCCCCGACGAGAAAGCCATGATTAGTGTTTTGGTTAACTGGCCAATAGCGGGTTATTGCCAGGCCAGAGTCATGATAGAGGAAGCGAAAATGGCTGACAGCCTCGGGGATCACAGGGCCAGCTCAGAGAAATTCGGGCTCGCCGCAGGAAAACTGGACGAGATATCCGTGCTTCTGAACACTAAACGCCAAAGAAAGGAAATACTCTTCACTGCCAGCCTGGCTAGGGCTTGGCAGCTAATGACCAAGGCGATGGCGGAAAATCTTGAGGGGCAGTTTAGAGCCGCGTGCAATCTGTTTGTGAAGTCCAAGCAGCTAGCTCAAGACGAGAACGCTGGGATTCTCGCCTTGGGCCACGGCCACTTCTGTCAGGCGATCGAGGCAAGCAACAAATTTGTAGATACGCTGGACATCGAATACTACCGCGTTGCCACGAAGCACCTTGGAATAGCGACAAATCATTACGTGAAATCCGGTTTCACGGTTGCGTCGGAACATGCAAGGGCGTGCCAACTGCTTCTCGACGCACATGCCCAGATTGCAAGAGCCGGCGAAGAGGTTGACCAGCAAGCAAGGGCGGCGCACTATGGGTCAGCAAGGACCTTGTTGCATGAAGCTGCAGCAGCTTTCGGGAATGCTCAGCAGGCCTCCAAAAGGGAGCAAGTGGTGACGCTTCTCGAAAGACTTGACAAAGACTGGGAACTTTCCTCCCATCTAACAGAAATATCCAAGGCAGCATCCACCGTGCCTACGACCGTGGCCTATCCGACGTTCCTGCACGGCGACGAAGCGGCGGTCGGGCTTGCTCGGTTCGAGGGTCCCGACATCGAGGCCAAGTTGGTGGCAGACCGGAAGAATTCTGATTTCATTGGGAGTTTCGAGTTTGCCATAGAAATAGCAAACACGGGAAACCAGACGATTTGGCTAGCTAGGGTTGAAGGGGTGATTCCCACAGGGACCAAAATTGTCGAGGCACCAGACATTTGCAGGTCGGTTGGTCATTCACTAATTTTGAATCAGAGGCGAATCGAACCGTATAAGTTTGAGACCTTCAGGATCACACTCCAGTTAAAAGAGCCCGGGGTTGTCCTTACAGAGCCCCGCATTGTTTTCATCGACCAAAGCGGCCAGCAAAGGCAACGCGATCTGCCGGCGAAGATCCTGGTCACTTCACCCATACTGGAGTTTCTCATCGCCGAATTTACAGATGACTACAGAAGGAAATCGCTTGCTCTCGATCATTGCGGATGGCGAACACTCATGGACATTGTCCACGCCCTGAAACTTCCTAGAAGTCATGTTTACGGGGATTCGAGATATGGCCATGTGCGCGGCAAACAACTCGAGGCCTTGATAAGACCCGGTCTGGTCGAATCTCGGATTTTCCCAGGAGAAAGAGGCAGAGGGGGAGAAATAGTCAAGGTGCGCGTTGTATTCGGGAACCAAGCAGTGCGTGAATGCGTCGATCGGTTATAGTCTTGACCTGGCCGGATCTGGACAAGATACCTTCCCGAGGATCAAACTCATTCAGCCGTTTGCCGAGTTCGTTCAAGTCGGCTATTCCTATCTTCATGCGCTACTCGGGACAAGTGGAACGAGGAGAGCAAGACGTCAAACCTCTACGGGGAAACGATGGTGATCTCTGCTCCATAGCTGATCCGCACTTGAACCACACCTAAAACATCTGGTATAGCTCTGTTAATATATTTCCGACGCACGTAGACGTCATAGCGCAGTTTCAGGATCCTAGAGCCGCGGACACGATCGGCTTCTTGTGGATTTTGCAAGAGACTACGAGACGTGACGCGCGGGGTCTTCGACCGCCAGGGAGAAAGAGGAGGAAAAAGAATGAGTGAAAATACTTCGATCGGTTCGAGGGGGGAGTTCTTGGTTCGTATCCAGCGTTTCGCTGATGAAATGCTGGACAGTCTGGACGGGGCATCACGTGGAAAGGATGTGGATGAGAAGGAGGCTCGGACGCTGCGAAGCGTTCTTCTGAAGTTGTTGAGAATATGGGACAAGGCTCTGCTCGAGGGTCACGCTGACCCTCGCTTAGAGGAGATGCTTCGACGGGTCGAGAAACAGGCTTCCCAGTCCAAGAGCAGAGAGGCCTAGTTTCTGTCGGAGGATTTTGATCCGAACAGAATACGGGACGTTGAGATCAAGAGGCTGGAAGAGTTGGCAGCGTTGGCTTACCGGAATGCGATGGATGAGGGGTTTGAAGGTGATCGAGGAGTCGAGGAGGCTTCTGAGAATGATCATGTCCGCGGCCGATGCTAGGAAACTATTCGGGCCCATGACACGAAGGGTCCCACCGAGGAGGAAATTCTCTAGATCTCCAAGCAGGAGGATTGGCTAGATGGTTGGATCAGCGTTCGTCAAAATAGATCGCTTCTACGAGAGCGAGATACGAGCAAGAGCCAGAGATGCTGAGAAGGATAGGCCGATCATTGCCTGTGGCATAGAGGATTTCTTCAAGCAGATGACTGGCTTTGAGCCTACTGCTTACCAGAAGGCGTTGTTGCTTGATCTGAGCCAGTTTGTCGTGGCCCGATGGTCCCGACAGAGCGGCAAGTCGCTGTGCCTGACGCTGATCTGTCTCTATGTTGCCTTGTCCGGTTCGAATCGTCGGATTGCGATTCTCGCTCCTAGTCTGCGGCAGAGCCGGGCGATGATCCGCCGAGCATCCTCTTTCCTCCCGAAACTTCCGAGAAACGCGCTAGAGGGGCGGGCGTTGAAGACTAAATTGGAGTTTTCCAACGGGTCCACCATCGAAGCATATCCAAATTCCCCGGAAACCGTGCGAGGGCTAACGCTTGATCTGTTGATTGTCGATGAGGCTTCGTACATTGAAGATGACAGGGCATTGTACGATGCAATTGTCTTTGCACTCGGAACCACGAACGGCCGGTTCATCGCAACCAGTACGCCCGGGTCTCGTGACAGTCTGTTCTACGAGATGTGTATGGATGATGATCTCTACGGAGACTTCTCACGCCACCACGTCAGCTTCCACGACGCGCTAGAACCGAACGGACCCTTGAAGAGGGGAATATTGGAGAAGCTTGAACGGCAGATGAGAGAGGACCCGTGGCGCTGGCAGCGCGAGATGCTGGCCGAGTTCTCGGTCTGAACAAACCCGCAGCGGGAGGTGAACGAAAAACTGAGCACTAACACTCCTAGCCAAGCGTCCGGACCGAATATACCCGCGGAGGACTACTATGTCGGTGTCGATCTTGGACAGAAGAGAGACCACTCAGTAGTTGCTGTTATACGGAAAAACAACGGACAAATCACCCTCGTCCATTTGAAACGGTTCCCTCTCGGCACAGAATACCAAGCTGTTATTGAGTATCTGAAGCTTGTCGGAGAACGGTTCCGGAAAGTGCGAATGTACTACATTGATCAGACAGGCGTGGGAGAGTCCTTCCCTGAGAATGCGCGGAGGGCCGGGATCAAGAACGTGAAGGGAATAGAGCTCTCGCTACCGCGAAAGTCGGATGTAATGACGCATCTGAAACAGGTGATGGAACAGAAACGCTTGCGCATACCGCGAGACAGAGAACTGATTATCGAAATGAACGCAGAGATTGCGCAGCTAACTCAAGCAGGAAAGACGAAGTTCCATCATCGATCTGGGACACATGACGACAGACTCTGGGCCCTAGCACTAGCAGTCTATGGTTCGAGATTCGCTGCACCGTCGTACCATCCGTTCGTGGCCTTTGGCCACGTCGTTCCCAATATCGTCGAAACAATTCTGAAGAAACGGATAACAACAGGAGTGCCCATCCCCTGGCCACCCTCAAGAGAACGCGTCGGATACTGACCCCGACAATATTACAGAACTCGAGCGCGTCCGATTTGTGATGAAGGATGGCCAGGTAGTCAGGAATAACTCCGCATCGCATGTTCGAGAAATGGTCAGGGCGCCCCGATTCGACGCTTGGATCGAAGTCAGCCTTTTGTAACAGGAATCGGCTCCTTCGGAGTTATGATTGATCACGTTAACGCGGTAGTGCTTCCCGTGCGCGATGTCGAGAAATGCATGTCGTTCTACCGCGACAAATTGGGCTTCAAGCTGAACCATAAAGATGAGGAAAGCG
>WNGK01001437.1_pt1 | contig 28595 bp, 23 predicted proteins | sample 5400601 | NCBI WGS metagenome assembly WNGK01 (sample SAMN13153376, study PRJNA577476) | soil metagenome | isolation source: 60 cm soil or saprolite under Garry oak tree replicate 1 | place: USA:California | collected 2016-06-15
TCTCCATGTTGAACTCGTAGACGTTCCACTTGCCGCTAGGGTTGCTCGTCTGGCTGACGGCGATGAAGTAGACCGACTTGTACGGACAGTCGAGCGCGACACCGAATGCTTGCGCGCCTTCGACCTGGAGCATGGCCGCCCAGAAGCGGCCGTCGGCCGGGTCGTACAGCGCACGCGGGTCGCTCATGAACGGCTGGCTCTGGTGCGCCGTGTCGCATGGCTTGCCATCGACGCCAGTAACGTTGGGGACACCGAAGAAGGTCTGCGCGCTCACCGGCCATCCCGGCTGGACATTGCCCTGCGGGTCGAGCACCTCCCACTGCATGTTGACGCCCTGAAGGACGAACTGAGGTGACGCACCCAGCCCCATGTCGGGCGGGTTGCAGCCATGGCCGAAATATGGGCACGTCGTTGCGGACGACTGCTGGCCGATGAAGCTCGAGGTCGTTCCCGGCGTCGCCGCGGCCGGAGTGCCCGAACCGGAGTTGTTGCCGCTCACCCCGCCGGTGTTGCCAACGATGCCGGCCGCCCCATGACCCTTCGGCCAGAGGGTCGCGAGCGGGCTCTCGTCGGTGGAGGCAGAGGCCGCGTGTTTAGTTCCGCCGGTTGGCGAGACGACGTAATGGGCGACAAGTTTTGCCACCGTGGGCTGGGACGTGAATGACACGCTCGATGATTGAGCGGCGGCGCCCGAACCCCCGATATAAGCCACCGCTGCCGCGACGAGCGCAGCCGTCGAGGTCAGGGCGAAGAGCCGTTTCCACACCGTCATCGCCAACTCCTTCTGCAAACAATCCCCCAATTGCCAAGGACGCGACGCAGCACCGCGTCTGACAGGTCAATCGATCGTAAAAGCTGGCGGCCGCTGAATCAACTTGCGAGTTCGAGGGGCCCGCTTCGATGCTCAAGAGAAAGGCGCCATCATCGCGCTGGTGCGAGTTGTGCAGGCTACTTTCTGTGGTCCCTGCTCGACAACTTCGAGTGGGCCTGGGGATTTCAGAAGAGGTTCGGCATCGTGCACGTCGATTACGAAACCCAGCTGCGAACGGTCAAGGACAGCGGGCTTGCCTATGCGAGATTCATTCGCAACGGCTCGGCGAGCTGAAATCGTCCCCAGTTGCCTTACTCGCCGGGCGGACTTAGCATGGAGTCAGCTGCGTAGGAACGGGTGTCTCAAGGGGGGTGATCCTCGTGCCGCAACGTATGGTTTCGCGGTTCGTGGCTGTGCTCTGCATCACTGCGCTGGCGCTTTTCTCGGCGCCCGCGGCAAGCGCGAGCAATGCCGCCAAGCCGCTCACTTCAGCTCAATGTCTCGCTCGCGTGAACGACACGGTGACCAAGCTGGTCGAATGCATCCGCACCGCCGATCTCTGGCAGCACATGCAGAACTTCCAGGCGATCGCGGACGCCAACCCTAGCCCGGCCGACGGACATCCGTCGCGCAACTCCGGTGAACCGGGGTACAAGGCGTCGGCGGATTACGTGGCGCAGGTGATGACCGCCGCCGGATACAACGTCACGATCCAGACGTACACCTTCACCTACTACGCGTTCACGGGCATACCGACGTGGAGCGAGTCCTCTCCGGTGGCTCACGACTTCGTGTTGAGCTCCGAGTGGAACCCCGGGCAGAGCACGGGCTCGACGACCGACGCCGCCCTCCAGCCGGCGGGCGGAATCATCATCCCGCCGACGCCAACACCGAGCTCGTCGAGCGGCTGCACGGCGGCCGACTTCTCCGGCTTCGTGCCGGGCCATATCGCCCTGATCCAGCGGGGCAGCTGCTTCTTCGGCGTGAAGGTCCTCAACGCCCAGGCGGCCGGCGCAACCGGGGTCGTCATCTTCAACGAGGGCAACCCGGGGCGCACCGGGGTGTTCGCCGGCAGCCTGGTTGACGCCAGCGGCAACCCGATCATTCCGACGATTCCGGTGGCATTCACGTCTTTCGCCATCGGCGATGACCTCTATACCCAGTCTCAGAGCAGCACCCCGCCGGTGATGAGCCTCAACATCCCGGCGATCGTCCAGAAGAACGCTCCTGACTACAACGTCATCGCGGAATCAAAGGGTGGCGACCCGAACCATGTCCTGGTCGTCGACGCGCACCTGGACGCGATCTACGGCGCGGGCATGCTTGACAACGCGTCGGGCTCCGCGACGATCCTGGACATCGCGCAGATGATGAAGAACGTCAACCCGACGAACAAGCTGCGGTTCATCTGGTTTGGCGGCGAGGAGCTGGGCCTTCTGGGCTCAACCTTCTACGTCAACAACCTCAGCTCGAATGAGTTGAGCCATATCGGCTATGACCTCGATGCCGACGTCACGGCGACGCCGAACTACATCATCGGGGTCCTCGACCCTGCGGCGCCCGACTTCTTCGGCGGCAGGGTCACCAACACTTTCCCGAACCGTGTGTACAAGGCGTCGACGATCGCGCGTGACCAGGCCGTCGCCTACTTCGACTCGGTCGGACTCAACCACGAGTTCCTGTCGCCGAGCGGCACCGACGCCATCAGCTTCAACAACGTCGGCATTCCGGCCAGCGGCCTGCTGACCGGACAGGACTGCTGCAAGAGCCAGCAGGAAGTCGACCTCTTCGGCGGCTTCCTGGGCAACTACGAAGGCAACGTTCCGAGCTTCGATGGAGGTTGCGTCGACAACCCGTTCCGCTGGTGCGACAACCTGACCAACAACGACCCGGCGGTCCTTACGTTCATGTCGAAGGCCTTTGCCACCATGGTCATCCAGATGGCCTTTGACACCAAGATCATGTCCGCGAGCAACAACACGGTCTACAACAAGAAGCTGCCGATCGCCGGCGACGTCGCCCGGCGGTTCATGGCTGCCTGAGTTGCACACCTAGAACGACACGGTCGCGGTGAAGACGTCCATCGCCTGCGGGCCGTCCCCTGTCCACATCGCGTGCGCGCTCTTGTTTGTCGACGCAACGGCGATGTAATCACCGAGGAAGAAGACACCGCAGTTGGGCGGATCGACGAACTGCACGCAGGCCTGGAACTTGTCGCCGTCGAAGCCCGTGCTTGTGATGGCGACGCTGGACCAGGTGGCTCCGTCGTCGCTGGTCGAGGAGAGCGTGACGCACACGAGCACGTCGTTGGAATCGCAGGCGCGGTCGTAGTAGACGAGGTCGACTCTTCCATTCGGCGCGGAGCTGAGCCAGGGGAAGAACTGCGTCGAGCTAGTGGCCTTGATGCGGACCGGCGCCGACCATCCGCTCAGGTCACCGGGCGCGAGCGTGTGCACCGAGTACTCGTTGAGCGCGCCGGTGGTGGCGTCGTCGAACACGAGCACGACGTTGCCGGTGCGCTGGTCGACCGTGCTGGTGACGTTGGTGCCGCCCCTGTAGAGCACGTTGGGGATGCTGGCGGTGGGGTTTGGGATCGGCGCGGCCATGAAGCTCTGGCTCCAGGTGTTGCCACCGTCCGTTGACTTCGCGATGAGGGCGGCGTTGCCCTTGAGGCTCTTCTCATTGGGGCCGTTGATGAAGCTGACGTACACGGCGCCGTCGGGGCCGACGCGCGGGGTCGCGTCCTGGTCGAACTGGTGGCCGGCGTCGCTGACGCGAATTGGCCCGGTCCAGGAGGCGCCGTTGTTGTCTGAATATGCGAGGTCGATGGGCGAGCGGCCGAGGCCGTTGAACTCGGCCCAGGCGATGTAGAGGCGGCCGAAATGGTGACCGGGCCCGGTGCCGGTGTCGACCGTGCCGGCCTCGTGGTCGGGGAACTTGCCGTTGGATCCCTTCTGGGAGCCGTTGGAGGTGCCAATGGTGATTGGGACCAGTGGCGTCCAGGCGGGCGCGCCACCGACCTGCGTGCCGTAGCTGAAGTTCTCGTTTGCCTGTGCGTTCGCCTTGGCGGGGTCGAAGGTGGTGGCGAGCAGGTTGATCTGGTGGGCGCTGAGGCCGAAGGCCTGGCAGACGACGTCGAAGGTGCTGAACTTCGGATTCCAGACCACGACGGGGTCACCGGCGATCGGGAACGTCCCGGCACCGGGCAGGTTGGGGTCGTTGGTGAAGGAGGTGAAGGGCGCAAAGGATTCGGGCGCCCAGGTGGAGCCGCCGTTGGTGGAGTAGGAGAAGCCGCAGCCGTCGTTGAAGTGCCAGTCGTTCCAGGCAGCGGCGAGGAGGCTGCCGGTGGAGTCCATGCCTAGGGACTCCTCATTGCCGGCGAACTGGCTGTTGGTGACGTTGACGATCGGGCCGACGGTCGGCGCCGAGGCCGAGACCGTCACCGTCCCCAGCGCGAGGACCGCGGTAAGCGTGAAGAGCCACTTTCTCATTCGATCCAATCTCCCTTCGCGTCCAGCCTTTGTGCCCCGCGCCCTCACCGGCGCGGTCCTTGCATCCTAGCCAGGCCATGTGACCGAACGCCAATAGCCGATCAGTTGGATCTTGGCTAACGGGCTATTTGGTCGGGGTCCGGTGGTCGGGGGGCTCGTGTAATGACGAGCTAGGGTACTGGCATGGAATTTCCGGACGCGATACGCCGCCGCCGAATGGTGCGAAAGTTTGAACAGAAGCCGATACCTGACGACGTGCTCAGGCGAGTGTTGGACGTGGCGCGACACGCGCCATCAGGGGGTTTTAGCCAGGGTTTCGACTTCATCGTTCTCGCGAAGCCTTCGGAGCTCGAATGGTTCTATCGCACAACCGACGATCCGACCGACCCCGACGCGTTTCCTGGACGGGAGCCCGACCTCGCCCCAGCTTGCATAGTTCTGCCGTTTGCCAACAAGCGCCTGTACCTGGACCGTTATTCCCAGCCGGACAAGCTCCAGTTCGGACTGGACAAGGAAGAGAACTGGCGCCGTTCTGGACGGTAGACACGGCGATGGCCATCATGCTGATCCTGCTGGCTGCGGTGAATGAAGGCCTCGGAGCCTGGTACCTCGGGATTACGCGTGGCGAGGACGACGTAGTGCGTGAACTTGGGGTACCTCCGTCCTGCGCGATGCTGGGCGTCATCGCGCTCGGATACCCATCGCCAGAGGACAAGCCTCGCAGCTCGGTGTTCACGAAACGTCGCAGGCCATTCGAGGAGATGTTCCACATCGGGCGCTGGTGAGCCGTCGCACGCCAGGATCGCGGCCCAGGGTAGCGAAGCGGCTATTTGCACACCGCGCACGCGCGTCGTAGAAGAAAACTGGTTCTCGTAAGGCCGCTCTCGTAGGGGGAAAATGCTAATGGCGTGGCTGCGCTCTAGCGGAAGAAAGACGATCACGGCGCTCGCGGGGCTTTGCCTCGCGTTCACACTGGCGGCGACGCCGGCGGCGGCAGGAGCAGGGGGCTACGTCGAAACAGACCTTGCCTCCGACATCCCCGGTCGCGCTCCGCTAACGGACTCGACCCTGGTGAATCCGTGGGGGCTCGTGCGCGGACCCATGACGCCGTGGTGGACGGCCGACAATGGCGTCGGCCTGAGCACCCTGCTCAAGGCGGACGGCACGCGGGTTGCGGCGCCTTTCAATCCTGTCAACATCCCGATGACGGACTGCACTGGGACGGGCACGCCCACCGGGATCGCATTTGACGGCACGGGCGCTTTCAACTTCAACGACTGCAGCGGGGTGGCCCGGCATGGCCGGTTCATATTCGCGACGGAGGACGGAAGCATCGTCGCCTGGGACATACCGCTGACCACCGCCGTGACCGTGGTCAACCCGTCTTCAGCCGCCGTGTACAAAGGGCTTGCCATCGGCACCAACAGCCAGGGCACGTTCCTGTACGCGGCCAACTTCAGGGCTGGAACGGTCGACGTCTTCGACACGAACTTCCACCACGCGACGCTGGCAGGCTCATTCTCGGATCCCGACATCAAGAGCGGGTTTGCGCCATTCGGCATCGCGAACCTGGGCGGTGAGCTCTACGTGACTTACGCCAAGCAGGATGCAACGCTGCATGACGACGTCGCCGGTCCGTCCAACGGATTCGTCGACATCTTCGACACGAACGGAAACCTGATCAGGCGGGCCGCCACGCGCGGCCGGCTCAACTCTCCGTGGGGCGTCGCGATCGCTCCCGCCACCTTCGGGCGCTTCTCGGGCGACCTGCTGGTGGGCAACTTCGGGGACGGCCGCATCAATGTGATCGACCCGGTGACCGGCGAATTCCTCGACCAGCTTCGCGGACCGGACAACCGACCCCTCGTGATCGACGGGCTTTGGGCCATCGTCTTCGGTTCCGGCAGTACGAACTCCGGGCCGACTAACGCGCTCTTCTTCACGGCCGGACTCGACGACGAGTCGCACGGACTCTTTGGGAGGATCGACCCGACGAGCTAGAACAGTTGGCGTTCAATCGCAATGAGCGCCGGTGCCCTCGGGCACCGGCGCTTCGCTCGGACCAGGGTTGTCAGTTGGTTCGGAGGTGCTCGGTTGTCACTCCTGAGAGCGCGACGCCTGCCAAGGCATACAGAACGAAGTAAAAGCACGCGTAGTGAAGAGAGGTCGCCGTGTAGGGCACAGCGCCAAAGCTGATCCCGCCGAAACGGTCCCTACCAGCAGCGCGGCCGACCTGGAAAAGGAGCTCGATGACTTCCTCATTGGTTGGCCCCATCGGCTCATCTCCGAAGTCCGGATTCGTTCCCATGTTGAGGACGTCTGGGTCGATGCAAACCCAGACCTTCGCCGCGCCGGCGGCGATCTTGCCGGCCAGCCGCTCAGACCAGGCCTCGAAGCCTTCGCGTCGCGCCTCTTTCAGATCGCGGTAGGTCAGGATGTTTTCGCGTCGAGCGCCGCGCTCGGTGAATCGCAGGAATGTCTCCTTGTCGTTGAGGGCGCCTCGCAGTCCGAAATGGAAGTAGCGACCTGGATCGACGCCTGGCAAGCCAAGGATTCGGCGCGCCCATGTCGTCGCCCATAGGGGATTGCGGGGATCATCCTCCTGCCACTCCCCTCGCTCGTTGTCGTGATGGGCATCGAGGTTGAGGACGGCGGTCGGCCCAGACGCGGCTGCGGCGATGGCCTTCAACACGGGGTAGGTGCTCACCCCCGAGTTACCCCCAACCGTGACCAGCATGCACCCGGCGGCGATGGCCTCGGCGACGCGACTTTCGACGTTACCGAGCGATGTGGCCATGTCAGCAACGATGTCGGCGTCTCCGAGGTCAACCATTTCGAGATGCTCGAAGACATCGAGCTCGAGCTCGGGCAGATAGCCCCCAAAGCTGGATGAGTTGGATCGGAAGTAGGTCGGCGTGAGCAGGCTTCCCTCGTAGTTGATCGCGGAGCGACCCTCAGGATTGGGCGCGCGCCACGGGATTCCCAGAAAGGCCACATGCGCGCCGGCGAGTGATTCGCCTCGTCGCCTCAGCGGCCGGCGAAAGAACGTCGGCGTGCTTCCATACAGTGTTTGCGACTCGTCGCCCACAGGCCAACTACCGTACAGCCACGCCGGGCATCACGAGCCCTGCCTTTTGGCGACGATGCCCTTGAGCCAATCGGTCAACTCGGTGCCTGCGACCGAGTCGCGATGAAAAATCGCTGCCACCTGACCGTTGAGCGCCCGCTTGTCATCGTCGGTGAGGCCCTTGGCTGTCAGGACCATGATGGGAATCGACCGCGTCGCCTCTTCAGCACGCAGAGCCTCCACCACGTCGAATCCGGTTACCTCGGGCATCATGAGGTCGAGCAGGATCAGGTTCGGCAGCTGAGATTTCGCCATGTCAATACCCTCCCGACCGCCGCTGGCCCTGAGCACGCCGAAGCCGGCTGGTTTGAGCAGGGTTTCGACCAGATCCAGGTTGGCATGCTCGTCATCGATTACCAGCACTCGAACCGCTTCGTCCTTCACTTTGGACGTAAATGTGTACTGGCTCAAGCGGGACAGGAGGGCCTTCCCGTCCACCGGCTTGACGAAGTAGTCAATCGCACCAAGGGCCCGGCCCAGCGCCGGTTTGTCGATCACTGAGACCACGACAACGGGAATGTTCCGTGTGGCCTCGTCGGCCTTGAGCCGAGTCAGAACCTCCCAACCATCGATCTCAGGCAGCAGTATGTCCAGGGTGATCGCGGCCGGCCTCAGCCGGCGGGCCAGACTCAACGCGTCGGTCCCCGTTCGCGCAAGCTCCATCCGGAATCCGCCCGCGTCCAGATGGCGCGCCAGGATCTCCGCCGCCGCCGGGTTGTCGTCGACGACCAGCACCAAGGGCCGCGTCAGGTCCGCCGCGTCGGGTCGCCGCGGTGCGAGCTCGGATGGAAGGTGCACGCCGGGGCCCTGCGCCTCGAGTGGAAGCCGAAGCGTGAAGGTGCTGCCCTGGCCTACGACGCTCTCGACGCTGACCGTTCCGCGGTGCAATTCTGCGAAGCGCTTCGTCAGCGCGAGGCCAAGACCGGTTCCTTCCTGTTGCCGCCCCGGGCCCGCATCCACCTGATGGAACTCTGTGAAGAGGTGGTTCAAGTCATCCTTCGCAATCCCGATGCCGGTGTCGGTCACAGCTATCTCGACCCACATTTCGACACGTCGCACCTCAATCTCGATGCCACCCCCGCTCGGCGTGAATTTGATGGCGTTGGAGACCAGGTTCAGCAGCATCTGCTTGACTTTGGCCGCGTCCGCTATGAGCGGGATCTCGGGTTCCAGCTCGGTCGTTAGCTCTATCGACTTGTGCCGAGCCATCGGCTCGACAGTGGTCAGCACATCGTCGATGACCGTCCCGAGCTCGACCGGCCCTAGATGGAGCTCGATCTGGCCGGCCTCAACCTTCGAGAGGTCAAGGATGTCGTTGATGAGCTGAAGCAGGTGCTGGCCGCTGCTGTGGATCTGGTCCAGAAAGCGGCGGCGCACCGATTCCTGATACCTGCCTGTCGTGTCGTCGATGAGAAGCTCCGCAAATCCGAGGATCGCATTCAGAGGGGTGCGGAGCTCGTGGCTCATGTTGGCGAGGAACTCACTCTTGGCCTGGTTTGCCCGCATGGCCTCTTGCTGGGCGACGGCCAACGCCTCTTGCGCCTGGCGATCTTCGGTGATGTCTTCGGAGATCCCCAGCAGAAAGGCCGGTTCGCCGGCGGCGTCCAGAATCGGAATCTTCCTCGTGTGCAGGATCCGGGCCCCCTTGGCGTGGGTCTGGACGGTCTCCTCGGGAATGTCAAGAAGGCGCCGGCTTTGCAGCGTCTCTCTGTCGGCAGACGTAAAGCTCTCAGCCTCGTCGGCGGGGAAGAAGTCGAAGTCGTTCTTACCTATCAGCTCTTCGCGAGCAAAACCGAGCAGCTCCTCTCCCGCGGCGTTGAAGCGCACGAATCGAAGGTCCTTGGCGTCCTTGACGAAAATCATGTTGGGGATGTTCTCGATGACCGAGTCCAGGAATTGATTGGCCGCCGTCATCTCCCTCGTACGTTCGGCAACCTTTTTCTCCAACTCGCTCGCTGTCAGCTTCTGGTCTCGCATCAGCTGCGCGGTGGCGATTGCCCGGGCTGCGCGGGTCGCGAGACCTTCCAGGAGGTCGACGTCCGCTTTACCGAGCGGGGCACTCCCTTCCAGTCGATTGAGATTGAGTCCGCCCACCACTCTGTCCTGGGCGACCATCGGAATCATCGCCGCCTGACGGATCCGCCACTTTTGAATGTGACGCGCCTGGTGAGGGGCGATGTTCTCTGGAAGATGGTCGGGATCGATTGCCATGACCAGAGTGCGCCGCTCTCCCAGCACTGTTTTCCAGGGCCCGGAGGCGTTCAGCTTTATGGTGACGCCAAGCAGGCTGCTCGCATCCCGCAGCAGATCAGGATCGGGATGGTAGGCTGCGACCGGCTCGATCGTGGCCCCATCTGGCGAGAGCAGGACCACGGAGCAGAAGTCCCCGGTTGTACGCGAAATCTGCTCGGCGACGATGGCGAGAAGGGCCTCGACATCAGGGACTGCGTCGGTGAATGCGTCTGACGCCGCCGCAATCGCTGCCAGGCGAGCGCCATCGGCGCCTTCCTGGACGTCGGCGGGAGAGCCGAACCCACCTTCGGGCACGGTGCAACTCTATTCCGGCGTACTCGTAAAGACTCCCACTTAAGGGGTCGTGTCCAGCAAGCAGCGCCACCAGGTCGGGGAGGGCGGCGGAAGCTAGTTCTTAGGCCGCGCCGCCGCGAGGGCGTTCCACACTCGCTCGGGCGTGAGGGGCATGTCGATGTGCCTGACGCCCAGGTGTGACAGCGCGTCGATGACCGCGTTCTGGATCGCCGGAGTGGAGCCGATCGTCCCCGACTCGCCGATTCCCTTGGCTCCGAGCGGATTGTTCGGGCTGGGTGTCTCGGTGGTGGCGGTCACGACCTGCGGAATCTCACCGATGCTCGGAATCTGGTAGTCGACCAGGGAGCCCGTGCGCGGCGTGCCCTCAGCGTCGAACACGACCTCCTCGAGCATCGCCTGCCCAATCCCCTGGGCGATGCCGCCATGCACCTGCCCCTGGGCGAGCAGCGGATTGATGATCCGTCCACAGTCGTCCACGGCGAAGAAGCGGACCGTCCGCGCGTCGCCGGTCTCCAGGTCGACCTCGACCACGGCGCAGTGGGCCCCGAACGGGAAGCTGCCGTCACCTGCGAAATCGGATTCGGCCGCAAGGCCTGGCTCCATTCCGTCGGGCAGGTTCTTGCGTTCGCCTGCGGCGGCGACCAGTGACGTCCAGGAGATCGATCGGTCGGGGACGCCGGCCACGCCGACCGTGCCCCGGACAAAAACGATGTCCGCGGGATCGGCCTCCAGCAAGTGCGACGCGAGGTCGCGTGCCTTGTGACGCACCTGCTGCGCGGCCTGGTGAACAGCCGAGCCGCCGTGCTGCATCGAGCGGGAGCCCACCGTGCCGGTCCCTCGCTCGATGGCGTCCGTATCGGAATGAATGACGCGCACCGCCTCAATCGGCATGCCCAGCTCTTCAGCGGCAATCTGGGCCAACGAGGTCTCGTGGCCCTGACCGAAGGACGTGGTGCCGCATCGCACGGTTGCCGTTCCGTCGCTCTCGATGCGAACCGCTCCCCATTCAGGGCCGATTCCCATCGCGGTGACCTCGACATAGACCGACAGGCCGATGCCGAGCTGGTGGCTGTCGCCGCTCTTGCGCCGCCTTGCCTGCTCCGCGCGCAGCTCCCGATACGACGACACCTCCAGCAGCTTGTCGAGCGCCTTCTCGTATTCACCCGAGTCGTATGTGGCCCCGCCGGCCGTGGTGTACGGGAATCGATCGGGCGCGATGAGGTTGCGGCGCCTCAAATCGGCCGGGTCCATCTCAAGCTCGGCCGCCAGCATGTCCATCGCCCGCTCGACCATCGCGGCCGCTTCGGGTCGACCAGCGCCGCGATAAGCACCAAGAGGCGTCGTGTTGGTGACTACGCAGTGCGCTTCGAAATCGATTGCCGGGATTGCGTACACGCCCGATGACATCTGCCCCGTGAGCATCGGCAGCAGCATCGCGATTCCCGGGTAGGCGCCGACGTCGGCCAGGACCCGCGCGCGCAGGCCCACCAGGGTGCCGTCGCGTGTGGCCCCCAGCTCGACCTCCTGAATCTGCCCGCGCCCATGCGTCATCGCGACCATGTTCTCGGAGCGGGTCTCGATCCACTTCACCGGCCGGCCGAGCTTTCGCGCGGCGGCCGCGACGACGATCAGCTCGGAGCGGGCGCCGGCCTTCGCGCCGAACCCGCCGCCCATGTCGCCGACGACCACGCGGATGTCGGCGGGCGACATGTCGAGCGACGACGCCATCTCTGCGCGCAGCCCGAATGGGACCTGGCTGGTCGCCCGGACCAGGAGGCGCCCTCCTTCCGGCACGACCAGGATCGCCTCCGGCTCCATCGGCACCGGCGCGAGGCGCTGATTTACGAATCGGCCCCGAATTTTGACGTCGGCGCCGGCCAGGACGTCTTCCTCGCGACTGGAGTCGAAATGGCCCGCAATGTTGGAGCCATGTTCGGGGAAGAGCAGCGGTGCATCAGCGCGGCGGGCGACCTCGGGATCGACCAGGACGGGCAGCGGCTCGAGGTCGAGCTCGACCAGCTGGGCGGCATCGGCGGCCTGACCCGAGCTCTCCGCAACTACCAGGGCCACTGCCTCGCCCACGAAGCGAACGCGCTCCGTGGCGAGCGGCGCTCGCGCAAGGGTGGCGGCCACCATCGGAAAGCCGACGCGATCCGGCAGGCCGAGGTCGGCGCCGGTCAGCACCGCGACCACACCTGGCGCGGCTGCGGCCGCTTCGACGTCCAACGACCGGATCCTGGCGTGAGCCAGGGTCGACCTCACAAAGGCGATGTGGAGGCAGCCTTCGGGCTGCATGTCGTCGACGTAGTGACCGGTGCCGGTCACGAGGCGAGGATCCTCGCGCCGTCGCACTGCGTGGCCGAGAATCGAGCCCGGTGTCAGCGTCTGCATCGGCTCAGAGAGTAGCCCGTTTCCGGCCGCGCACGTTCGGGCTTCGCTTGACCGCGGGCTCTCGCTAGATGAGCTCCGCGATCATCTGCGCGGCGCGGGTCGCGGTTCCGGTTTCTACTTCCGCGTAGTCGACCGGCTTCGACAGCAGCGCCGCGATCGCAGCAGCCAGGCCGTCCGGCGTGGCTTCGTCGAAATCCATGCAGTGGCCGGCGCGGTACTGCTCGAGCCGGTGCCGGACGTGGAAGTTCTGCTCGCAGTGATCGCGCAGCGGAAAGAAGATGAAGGGCCGCCGCGCAGCGGTCAGCTCCATCGTCGTGCTGAGGCCGCCCTGCGTCAGGGCGATGTCGCAGGCGGCGAGGCGAAGATCCAGGTCGGGTACGAACGACTGAACGTCGACGCCTTCGACTTCCGGCAGCGTGCGCGGGTCGATGCGTGGACCGGCGACGGCGACCATGCGCAGCGCGGGAACTCGGCGCTTGACCGCGGGGTAGGCGCGCATCAGCCGAGCCAGCAGCTCGGCGCCCACGCCCGATCCCCCGACTGAGGCAATGCACACGATCTCGTCCGGGCCGTAACCCAACCGCCGGCGCAGGTCGGAGCGGTCGCCAGCGGACTTCTGGTCGAGGCCAAAGATGTACCCGTCGGTGAACTGGTAGTGGCTCTCGGTCCAGCGACGTATCTCCGGAAGCTCAGGTCCGAACGTCCCAGGAATGACGTCTTGCGGCCGGCCGATGAAGATCGCCCGATCGCGCACCCGCGGGAAACGCTCGACCTGCTCGATCATCTCGGCGTTGTAATCCGCGGTGAGCGCGGCGTCACGGGCGCCAAGCCCGGGCATCGGCATCCACGCGACGATGTCCGTCAGCCACACGTAGGCGGCGGTTTTCAGCTCGGGGTTCTCATGAAGGAAGAAGTCGACCTCCCACGCCTCGTCGCCGATCCAGAGGTCGTAATTCGTAGAGCGCACCGCCTCCAGGAAGACCATGAAGTTGGACAGCAGGATCTCGTCCATCCGACGGAACGCTTCGAAGACATGCAACCGATGCGGCCCTGATTCCCTCTCGATGTGCGCCGACTCGCTGGCCAGCTCGCGGCTCTTCGGATGGATCCGTTCGCCACTGGCTTCCAGCACTCGTGTCACCGGATCCTGGGCGAGCCAGTCGATCTCGAGGCCGGGCACCAATTTGCGCAGCTCCCGCGCGATCGCAACGTCGCGGCGCGCGTGACCGAGGCCGATTGGCGAGGACACAAACATCGCCCTGCGCGGCCGGAGCAGCGCCCTCCTGTGCGCCGGGGGATGCGGAGGGGCCGGAAGAAGGAAGTCGCGCATGGCGAGGTTGACGGGCACGGGATCGCGAGCGTGCGGGCCGTGGCCAGAGCCTTCCATCTGGAGCAATTGCCCGCCGGTCAGCTCCGCTAGCGCGGCGCCGTTGCTCACAGCAACGATCTCGTCCTCGTCGCCATGGATCACGAGCACGGGGCAGGAGACGCGGCTTGCGAGCTCGCGGACGCGAGGCTCTGTCAGGGTTTGCCCCTCATGCGTCGCAATCAGGACCTCGGGCGTGCTCTGCAGCCCCCAGCTGACGCAGTCTTCGATCTGCTTTGTCGAATGCGGCTCGGAGAAGAGCCGGCCGAAGAAGAACTCCAGGAATCCGCGATGGTCGCGGAGCCAGTAGTTGGCGTTGTATTTCATCCAGTCGACGTACTCGTCGTGCTCCTCGCGAAATGCGGTATCGGCTGCCCTTCGGAACTCACTGAAGGGGGGAGCGAGCGGGAGCGCGGGTGCCAGGAAGACGAGCGACTTGACCCGCTCCGGGTGCTCCGCCGCCATCAGCAGAGCCCACCTTGCGCCGCTGGACAGCGACACGAGACCGGCTGACTGCGTGTCGGTGTCGTCCATGACCGCCAGGCAGTCGGCGGCGAAGGCCTCGTCCGTGTACGCGGCCGCCCCCGTCGGCTGGTCGGAAAGGCCGTTGCCGCGACCGTCCATCGTCAGCACGCGGCAGTGCCGGGCGAAGTACGGGACCTGGCACTTCCAGAAACGCGAGTCGACGATCGACCACGTCGGCAGGAAGAACATCGTCTGTTCGCCTTCGCCGTACAGCTCCCAGTGCAGCCGGACGCCGTCGCGAACCGTGTAGCCCTGGTGATCCGGCTGCCGTGGTCTCATCTCTCCCGCTCTCTCCCAGCGCAATTCTCCGCTCGCCAGGCCAGGCGAGACGGCGGGCGCGCGTTGCGCCCGCCTGTCCGTTCGTTACGGCCGAGCTTCGTAGACGAGGTTGAACGGGGTCTCCGCGACCCGGCGGAACCGCGTGAAACCACCCGCGGTGGCGACGTCACGGATGCGCGCCTCGCCCGCCTGGGCGCCGAGCGCCAGACCGACGTCCTGCGAGAGCGAGCTCGGCGTGCACAGGAAGGTCGAGAACGCGTAGTACGCGCGCCCGACCGGGTTGAAGTTCTGCTCGGTGCGATCCCCGGCGATCGGCTCGACGATGAGCCACGTGCCATCCGGGGCGAGCGCCTGGCGCACATGGTGCGCGGCGCCGACAGGGTCGCCCATGTCGTGCAGGCAGTCGAACATGGTGACCAGGTCGTAGTCGTTGCCTGGAAACTTGGCCGCGGGTGCGACTTCGAATTGAGTGGAGTCCATCAGCCCGGAGTCCTTGGCCTTCTGTCGCGCGAGGGCGATCGACTCCTGGTGGTAGTCGAAGCCCATGAACTTCGACCGCGGGTAGGCCTGCGCCATCAGCCGCGTCGACGCCCCCAGACCGCAGCCCACGTCGGCGACCTTCGCGCCCACGCGCAGCTTGGCGTCGACCCCTTCCAGCGCGGGCAGCCACGTGCTGACGAGGTTCGCGTTGTAGCCGGGGCGGAAGAACCGCTCGCAGCCCGTAGCGACGCCCGGGTCGTGCTGGTGCCAGCCGAAGCCGGCACCGCTGCGGAACGCCGACTCGATCTGCGACTCTGCCTTCAAGCTCGCCGTTGCCAGCTCGAACGCGCCGCAGACGAACGCCGGACTGTCCTCGTTGGCCAGCGCGAGAGCGTGCTCCGCAGGCAGCTCGTAGCGCTGGGTGGCCGGGTCGTACGTGACGAAGTTGCCGGCCGCCTGCGCGTTGAGCCACTCGCGGGTGTAGCGCTCTGCGGTGCCGGTCTTCTCGGCGAGCTCAGCAGAGGTGATGGGGCCTGACTGCGCCATCGCCTTGTACAGGCCGAGCCGATCGCCGAGCACGATCAGGCCGGCATTCACGGTCGCTCCAAGCTCCCCGACCAGCTGCCCGAGAAATGCGTTGAGCTTGTTCTCGTCGATGATTGCTGTCTGTACCGCCATTTGGCCTTCCTCCAAAAGTGAGATGGTTTTGACCCTAGGTTCGGGCGGCCGGGGTCGCATCCGGGGCCCCACCTAGTTGTTCGCGGAAGGCGCAGGGACGATGCTGCTAGGTCGAGATGTAGAACTGCGGACGGTCGACCAGGCTCTCGCCGCGGCGCGCCTGGGCAAGAGCTCGCGCCTGCTGATCCGCGGTGAGCCGGGCATCGGCAAGACCGCACTCCTGGACCACGCCGTCGAGCAGGCAAGCTCGATGCGGGTGCTTACGGCGCGCGGTGTGGAGTTCGAGGCCGACGTGCCCTTCGCCGGCCTGCACGACCTCCTTCATCCCACGCTTGGACTCCTCGACCGCCTGCCTCCGATCCACGCGTCGGCGCTGCGATCTTCGTTGGGCCTTGGCCCGCGAATCGAGTCTGACCGCCTCATCATCGGCGCGGCGGTGCTCGGCCTGATCTCCGCTTACGCGGAGGATGCTCCGCTGCTCATCACCGTCGACGACGCGCAGTGGCTGGACCGGGCGTCATCTGAGGCCATCGGGTTCGCGGCTCGCCGCCTCTTCGCCGACCCGGTGGCGATCCTCATCGCGGTCCGTGAGGGCGAGGAGTCACCGCTCCTGGCCGCCGGCCTCCCGGAGATCACGCTCGGCGGGCTGGACCAGTCGTCCTCGACTGCGCTTCTCGAGAAGGCCGCCGACGGCAAAGTTCCGGCCGATGCGGCGCGCCGGATGCTCGAGGCAACCGGCGGCAACCCGCTTGCGCTGCTCGAGCTCGGCCGCGACGTGCATCGCAGGCCCTCGTCGCCGCATCACGACCTGCCTGTCGCGACCAGCGTGGAGCGCGCCTACCTGCGCCGCGCCGACGGACTGTCGGTGGGAGCAAGGCATGGGCTGCTGTTGATGGCCGCGTCAGGAATGGCGGACCTGGGACTGGTGCGGCGGGCCGCGACCGCCCTTGGGCTGGAGCCTTCAGACGTCGAGAGCGCGGAGGGTGCCAGGGGGCTCGTACTCGAGCGTGGAGGAACAGTGGAGTTCGTGCACCCCTTGCGCGAGCGGCGATCTATCACGCGGCCTCGCCCACCGATCGGCGCGCAGCGCACAGGGCCCTCGCCGACGCGATGACAGACCCCAATGACGCCGACCGCAAAGCCTGGCACCTGGCGGCAGCCGCCCATGGCTGGGACTCCGCGGCGGCCGCGGCGCTGGAAGCGGCGGCTCGGCGAGCTCGCGAGAGCACCGGCTACGCGGCCGCGGCGAGCGCATGGAAGGAATCGGCGCGGCTCACCGAACCTCTCGAGCTCCGTGCCACCCGGCTCTTCAACGCGGCGGAGAGCGCCTGGCTCAGCGGCCAGGCGGAGGAAGCGATCGATTCACTTCACGCAGCTCGGAAACTGGCACAAGGTCTGGAGCTGCGCGTGGACGTCGACAGCCTGAACGGCCTCATCGCCGTGCAGCGTGGCGCCGTGGCCGAAGGACATCGACTGTTGCTCGGCGCGGCGGATGCCATCGAGCCCGTCGACCGGCTCAAGGCCGTCCGCATCCTGAGCGACGCCGTGATCTCGAGCATGGGCGCGGGTCCCGCCAACGTCCATGCCATGGCGCAAAAAAGCCTCGATTTGCTCCGGCCGGACGATCCTCCCGAGTTTGCCATCCCCGCGCATGTCGCATTTGGCGTGTCGGCGGTGCTTGCGGATCCGGGATCGGGTGGCCCCAAGCACCTGCAGGAGAGCGTGGGTTTGTTCGAGAGAGTGCCCCCCGACAATGCGGATCCGCTGCTGCTCATGTGCGCGGCGATGATCGGCCTCTTCCTGCGCGACACCGACGCCGGGCGTGTGCTGCTGGATCGCGCCCTGAGCCTGGCCCGTGAGCATGCCCCTACCGCCGCGCTTCCGGGCATTCTCTTCTTGCTTGGTCGCGATGCAGCGGCGACCGATCGCTGGGCTCTGGCACGAGCCCAGTACGAAGAAAGCGTGCGCGTCGCCCGCGAGACAACACAGATAAGGTGGGTCGCGGGGTCCACCGCGGGCCTGGCGTGGCTCGACGCGCTGGAAGGCCGCGAAGACGAGTGCCGAGCCCACGCCGCGGAGGCGGCGGAGCTCGCGGACCAGTACGAGCTCGCGTTCTACAAGGCGTGGTCGATGATCGCCCTCGGCCAGATCGAGCTGGGGCTTGGGCGCGCGGAGCCGGCGCTCGCACGATTCACTGAGTGCGAGGAATTCCTGGACTCGGTTTCCATCAACGACCCGGACCTCTCGCCAGCCCCGGACATCGTCGACGCGCTGGTGCGTCTCGGACGCATGGAGGAGGCGCGCGCGGTGGCCGACCGTTACGAGCTTGGGGCCAGGCTCAAGGGCCTGCCGTTCGCTCTCGCGCGTTCCGCCAGGGCGCGAGCCCTGGTTGCGGACGACGCCGCATATCGCGAGCAGTTCGAAGCCGCGCTCCATCATCACGACGCGACGCCAGACGTCTTTGAGCGCGCGAGAACGCAGCTCTATTTCGGCGAACGCCTGCGCCGAAATCGGAAACGCGTCGATGCGCGAAACCAGCTCCGCTCGGCCTTGAAGGTGTTCGACCAGCTCGGGGCTGCTCCCTGGGCGGAAAGAGCAATCGCCGAGCTGCAAGCAAGCGGGGAGACCGCGCGCGTGCGCGACGACAGCCACCGCCAGCAGCTCACTCCACAGGAGCTGCAAGTGGCCCTGACTCTGGCCGAGGGGGCGACCACGCGCGAAGCCGCCGCGCGGCTATACCTGAGCCCGAAGACCGTCGAGTACCACCTGCGCCACGTCTACGACAAGCTCGAGGTTCGTTCGCGTGACGAGCTTCGGACCGCACTCCGACCAGCCGCGCCGCCGGTTCGTTCTCGGAGCGCGCTGATGTTCACCGACCTGGCCGGCTCGACCCGGCTGGTCGAGGCGATCGGCGACGCGGCCTGGCGCGACCTGAGCACCTGGATGGACGCGGAGATGCGGCGTTGCTTTCAGGAGCACCAGGGCCGTGAGGTGGACCACGCCGGAGACGGATTTTTCGTCGTGTTCGAGTCGGCCCGCGATGCGATCGACTGCGCAAGCACGATCCAGCGCAGGCTGTCGAACCACCGGCGCCTGCACGGCTACGCGCCGCAGGTGCGCATCGGCATTCATTGGGGCGAGGTCGACGGCGCGGGCTCCACGGTCCGGGGGTCAGCCGTCCACCGTGCCGCGCGGCTGTGTGAGACGGCCGGACCGGACACGATCCTCGCTTCCCGCGAAGCGCTCGAGGCTGGAGGCAAGCCGGTCGTGGGCATGCAGAGGTATGCGCTGAAGGGCATCAAAGAACCGGTCGAAGCGGCCGAAGTCAGGTGGACGGCGGACTAGCGCCCGTCGTCAGATCCAGCTGGGCGAAGCCGCTGTCCAGACGGCGCTCTCCCGATGTCCACGGCACCGGGCCCTTGAATACGGGCCCGGCAAAAGCAAACGAGTGAAATTCGCCGTTTTCGCCGCAGGCGTCGACGCCGGCGTTTGCGATGTCGACTGCAAAGCTCTCGTCGATGATCCGGCCCAGCCATGCTTCGGTCAGCTTCGCCAGATCCACACAAGTAACGACAGCCCGGCCGCCCGACGAGATGAACTCATCGAGCAGGGCCTGAGGCGGCTCGCCCCATATCGGTTCGATGTGGTCGAGGCCGGCGCCGACAACTCGTTGCTCATACCAGGCACGAACGTCAGCAAGGTGGATATCGCCGAAGACCACGCCTGTGAAGCCTTCGTCCCGCAGGGATGACAGCTCGGTTCGGAGCGCATCGTCCATTTCCGACCACGCGGTCGGGATGGCGCGCAATGTGATCCCGAGGGCGTCCGATTGCGCCTGCAGCAGCTCGACGCGCGTGGCGTGGAAGCGCACGCGCCGGGTCGCCGAGTCGAAGAACGAGACCAGGCGACCGACCTCAATGCCCGCCTTACTGGCCCTGTCCAGCGCAAGTGCGCTGTCCTTCCCGCCCGACCACATCAGCGCGAACCGGTCGCTCATGGCGCTCCCAACCGCACCAAAGAAGGTGGTAGGTTTAGCCAGTTTTGATCAGAAATGAGGGGGCAGACTGGCTTACCCTCGGCCAGGCCAGCCGGACCCTCGGGGTGACGCCCAACACCCTACGTCGTTGGGCCGACCGCGGCCAGATCTCATCCTTCACAACGCCGGGCGGCCATCGCCGATTCCTCGTGTCGGCGGTCCAGGCACTTGTGCCCGCGGGCAGAACGAGACGCCCCCCACTGGGGGCGTCTCCTGATCGCATGGCTCGCGCCTACCGACGGGCACGGCCGCTCGAACACGCGCACGGGCACGACGGCTGGCTTGGCGCGATCTCGGAATCCGAGCGCCAGGACTTTCGTCGCCGTGGCACGCAGCTCGTGGGCGACCTCCTCTCGGGTCTCGATGCAGATGGGGATCAGGCCTCATCCCTTATCGCTACGGCGGAGAAGCACGCGAGCGATTACGGAGCCATGGCCGCGAGACTCGGCGCGTCATTGAGCGACACCGTCGAGGGATTTCTTCGCTTCCGCAAGCCTTTTGTCGACGAGCTCGCGGTGCTGGCGAGGCGCCGCCACCTCGACACCCGCGAGGCCACTGCCCTCCTGGTCGAGGCAGAGTCGACGCTCGATCGCCTTCTCATCGCGCTGATGCTCGGGCACGCCGGCCCCGAGACCATCGCATGACCGGACCATGGACTCTCACGGCTGCCGCGAATGACGTGGATGCGTCGGATCGTGCGGCCTTGGCCGGCGATATGTTGCGGTGGATCGATGCCGGCGGCGTCGGAGTGGCGCTCATCACGTGCCACCGCGCCGAGCTGTACGGATTCGGTCCACCTCCCTCGCTCGAGGCCCCACGTTTCCTCACGGCTGACGGAGCCACTGCGCACCTGATGCGCGTCGCGTGCGGCCTCGAGAGCGTCATCGTCGGCGAGGACGAGGTGCTGCGACAGGTCCGCGAAGCACTGCGTCGAGCAGCCGCCGGTCCGCAGCTTGACAGCCGCCTCCGCAGGCTGTTCGAGACCGCCATCGCCGCGGGCCGCCGGGCACGGTCGGGACGTACCGAGTCGAGCGGCAACCTCGCCCAGAGCGCGGTGGCGTGGCTCCGCAACAAGTCGGATGTCTCCGGACGGATGGTCGTCGTGGTCGGGGCGGGCCGAATGGGGGCCGCCCTCGCTCATTCCGCCAGGCGGGCCGGCGCTCAGATCACGATCGCAAGCCGCGATGTAAAAAGGGCGTCGCGGCTCGCCGGCGAATACGCCGGCAGTGGCGTGGACCTGCGGACAGCCGCCGAGCTGACCGGCCGGGCAGCCGGGGTGGCGGTTGCTCTCGGCGGACCGTGGACTGAGCTGGAACCGATCGCCGTCAATGGCCTCCCGCCGATCGTGGACATCTCAGCGCCATCAGCGGTTTCAGATGCGGTGCGCGCACGTATGAACGGCAGCTTCCTCGGCATCGACGACCTCTATCGTCGGGGCGGCCCGCTGCCGGGCGCATACATAAAGGACGCGGAGCGTCTGGCCGGCCAGAAGACCGCCGAGTACATGGCCTGGCTGAGGCGCGTCAGTTGAGAATCCGCCTGGGCACGCGGGGCTCCCAACTGGCCCTCGTGCAGACCGAGTCGGTGGCCAGGCGGTTACGCGCTTTGGGTCACGAGGTCGAGATCGTGCGAATCGTGACCGAGGGCGATGTCCGTCCCATCGACACGGTGCCAGGCGAGGGGATCTTCGTCGCGGCCATCGCCGCCGCGCTTGTGCGTGGCGAGATCGATGTGGCGGTGCACAGCGCCAAGGACCTGCCGCTGGATGAGGAGTCCGAGCTCGTGATCGCCGCCTACCCGGAGAGGGCAGACCCGCGTGACGCGCTCGTCACCAGGACCGGTCAGCGGTCGATCGCGAGCCTGCCGACGGCTGCGAGCGTGGGCACCGACAGCCCGCGTCGCGCCGGATTCATTCGCGCGGCACGTGGCGATGTGCGCATCGCGCCTCTGCACGGCAACGTCGACACCCGCTTGCGGCGACTCGACGCCGGCGAGGTGGACGCGCTGGTGATCGCGGCGGCCGGCCTCGACCGTCTCGGTCGCGGCGATCGCATCGACCAGCGAATCGATGCCGAGGTGGTCCCGCCGGCGCCGGCTCAGGGCGCGCTGGCCGTCCAGGCGCGCAGGGCCGACTCCGACCTGATCCAGATTCTTGCTGCGCTCGATCAGCCGGAGATCCGGCTGGCCGTGGACGCGGAGCGCAGCGTGCTGTCCGCGACAGGCGGCACCTGCCGCGCGCCGGTAGGTGCGCTGGCTTCGATCGACGGCGGGAACTTCAAGCTGCTTGTTGGCGGAGTCAACAGCGACGGTTCGGGCCTGCGGGTCGAATCCCTTGCGGGGCGCCGGTCTGACGCGATGGCCGTCGCGGAAGACGCCGGTCGAAGGCTTGCCGCCGCGGTGAGCCTCAGGTGACGGCGATCCTCGTCACCAGGCCGAGCGGCGCATCCGATCCGCTGGTGGCCGAGCTGCAATCGCGCGGCTACCGCGTCAGCGCCGTGCCCACGGTCGTCACACGAGCGCTGCGCGTCGAATGGCCGGACCTCAGCGGCTTTGAATGGGTGGTGGTGACCAGCGCCGCCGGGGTCGATTCGCTCCCTGCGGTGCCCGCCGGCCCGCGCTGGGCTGCGGTCGGTCAAGCCACAGCCGCCGCACTGCGTGAGAGAGGCGTGGAGCCGGATCTCGTGCCGCCGGAATCGAGCGGAGCGGCACTGGCATCTGCCCTGCCCGACCCCGCGGGCACGCGCGTGCTGCTCGTCCGAGCTTCCGCCGCCGACCCGGACCTGCCCGCCGGCCTGCGCCGGCGAGGCGCGTCGGTGACCGAGATAACCGCTTACGAGACCGTCGAAGGACCTGGCGACTCGGCGGCTCCGCTGCGCAAGGCCCTGGCGCGACCCGACATCGCGGCGGTGGTGTTCGCATCGGGCTCGGCGGTGCGCGGATTCATCAAGCTCGGAGGCGGCAACTCGCTGCCGGCAGTCACGATCGGGCCGCGCACGACTTCTGCCGCGCGCGCGGCGGGATTCAACGTGGTCGCCGAGGCGGCGTCGCCTGACATCGAGCAGCTCGCGGCCGCAGTCGAGCGGGCGATTCCAGTGGAGGTGGGCAGCGATGGCTGAGGTGATCTCGCAACCCGCGGTCAAGACTCCGGAGGCGGCACGGCCGCGCCGGCTGCGCTCGAGTCCAGCGCTACGCGCGCTCGTGCGGGAGACGCGGCTCCATCCCGCGCAGCTCATCGCGCCCCTTTTCGTCATAAGCGGGCGTGGCCAGCGCCACGAGATCCAGTCCCTGAAGGGCCATCACAGGCTGACGCCCGACCTCGCGCTGCAGAAGGCGCACGAGCTGGCCGAGCTCGGCGTCGGCGGCGTGCTGCTGTTCGGCATCCCCGACTCCAAGGACGTCATCGGGTCTGGCGCCGAAGACCCACGCGGGCCCGTGCCTGAAACCCTGCGCCTGCTGCGCCGAGAGGGCTTGCCCATCGCCCTCGCTGCCGACGTGTGCCTTTGCGAGTACACGTCTCACGGCCACTGTGGGGTCCTGAACGGCGAGAAGGTCGACAACGACGCGTCCCTGCCGCGGCTCGCCGCCGCCGCAATCGCCTACGCCGAGTCCGGCGCCGACATCGTCGGACCGAGCGCCATGATGGACGGACAGGTCGCCGCCCTGCGCTCGGGACTCGACGGCGCGGGTTTCGTCAACACCGCGATCATGGCGTACGCCTCAAAGCACGCTTCCACCTTCTACGGCCCGTTTCGCGATGCTGCCGGATCGACGCCGAGCTTCGGCGACCGCAAGTCGTACCAGATGGACCCGGCCAACGCGCACGAGGCGCTGCGTGAGATGCAGCTCGACGCCGATGAAGGCGCCGACATCCTGATGGTGAAGCCGGCGCTGACCTCGCTCGACCTGCTTGCTCGTGCCCGAGATCGATTCGATCTTCCGCTCGCGGCGTACCAGGTGAGCGGCGAGGCGGCAATGATCGAGGCGGCCGCGCAGCATGGGTGGATCGACAGGCGCGGCGCCATCCTCGAGTCGATCACCGCCATCGTGCGAGCGGGCGCGGGCATCGTCATCACGTACTTCGCGGCGGACGTCGCGTCATGGCTGCGCGAAGCACGGTGACCGAGTCCCGCTACGTGCACGCGCTGGCGCTCGGACTGGATCCCGCGTGGCGGCGATTGACCCGAGACGAGCGGTGTCGCTCGGCGGAGGAGTTCGGCGCGGCGCTGTCGTCGTCAGACGACGTCACCACGTTCACCTATTCGATGATCGGGCTGAAGGCCGGCGTCGACGTCCTGCTGTGGAGCCTCGCCGATTCGATCGACGCGCTGGAAGAGAGAAGTGCGCGCGCCATGCGGTCGGGCATGGGCACCTGGATGGCCGCCCGGCACAGCTTCCTGGGCATCATCAAGCCGTCGCAGTACGTCAAGCGACCCACGTCACAAGAGCAGTCGCTGTTCGCGGGCGAGCGCTCGGCGTATCTCATCGTCTATCCCTTCACGAAGAGCGCGGACTGGTACCTGCTCGACCAGGAGAAGCGGCAAGAAGTGATGAAGGAGCACATGAAGGTCGGGCACCAGTACCGGCAGGTGCGGCAGCTGCTCGCGTATTCATTCGGAGTCGATGACATGGATTTCCTCGTCGCCTACGAAACTGACGATCTGCCCGCCTTCGGCGAGCTGGTGCGCGAGCTGCGCGGAACCGAGAGCCGCCGTTCGACAGTCAGAGACACGCCGATCCTGACCGGGATCCACCGGCCGATCGACGAGATAACCAGGCTGCTGGGCGCCCAATGACCGTCGCCGCGGACATCGACTGGCGCGAACGCGCCGCCAGGTTGTTTCCAGGCGGGGTGAACAGTCCTGTCCGCGCGTATCGCGCGGTCGGCGGCCTGCCGCCGGTGCTCGTGCGCGGAGACGGGGCCTACGTCTGGGACGAGGCAGGTCGCCGGTACATCGACTACGTCGGGGCGTTCGGTCCGCTCCTGCTCGGCCATGCGTATCCCGGCGTGGTCGAGGCGGTCAAAGGCGCGGCCGAGGCTGGCGGCTCGTTTGGCGTGACCGGACCGGGGGAGATCCGCCTCGCTGAGCTGATCTGCTCTCGCATGCCATCGATCGAGCGGATGAGGTTTGTCAACAGCGGCACCGAGGCGGCGATGAGCGCGCTGCGCGTCGCGCGTGCGGCGACGGGCCGCGACCTCGTCGTCAAGTTCGAGGGCGGGTATCACGGCCACGCCGACTCGCTGCTGGTCGAGGCCGGCTCCGGAGTGGCCACCCTTTCGATTCCGGGCAGCGCCGGCGTGGCCGCGCCGGTCGCGGCACAGACACTGGTTGCGAGCTACAACGACCTCGACTCCGTGGCAGCGCTGTTTGCCTCGCATCCGGGCCAGATCGCCGCCGTGATCGTCGAGCCGGTGGCCGCGAACATGGGAGTCGTCGTCCCGATGGCCGGATTTCTGCAGGGCCTTCGTGACATTACCGAGCGCTCGGGTGCGCTCTTGATCTTCGATGAGGTCATCACGGGGTTTCGCGTCGCTCCCGGCGGCGCCCAGGAGCTGTTCGGTGTCCTCCCCGACCTGACGGTGCTTGGCAAGATCATCGGCGGCGGGCTTCCCGTCGGCGCGTATGGAGGTCGCGCCGCCCTCATGGATCTGGTCGCACCGTCGGGGCCGGTGTACCAGGCCGGCACGCTCTCGGGACATCCGGTGGTGATGGCGGCCGGCGAGGCAACCCTGCGAGCGCTGACGAGCGATGTTTACGCCCTCATCGAGCGGCAGGCGGCTCGCCTGGAGGCGGGAATCGCCGCGAAGCAGATCGAGGGTGCGAGCGTTTCTCGTGTGGGGTCGCTGCTCACGGTTTTCTTCCGTGACCTTCCCCCGCGCAACTTTCGTGAAGCGAAAGGCTCGAACACCGAGGCCTTCGGCCGTTTCTTTCACTCCATGCTCGCGGCCGGCGTGCTTCTGCCACCTTCGCAGTTCGAGGCGTGGTTCGTGTCCGCGGCGCACAGCCCGGCGGTGATCGACGCCACCCTGGAAGCCATCTCGTGAGCCGGTTTCTCGACGCGGCGCGACTGCGAACGGTGGACACCACTCCGGTGTGGCTCATGAGGCAGGCGGGACGTTCGCTGCCGGAATACCGCCGCCTGCGTGAGCGGTGGACGCTCGCCGACATCGTGGCTCAGCCGGATCTTTGCGCCGAGGTCACGCTGCAGCCGGTGCGCCGCCTGGGCGTCGACGCGGCCGTGATGTTCGCCGACATCATGCTGCCGGTGCGGGGCATGGGGGTGGACTTCGAGCTCGTCGACGGCGTCGGGCCGGTGATCGCGAATCCCATCGCGGGCGTCGCCGACGTCGAAAGGCTGCGCGTGCCCGACGGTGAGGAGGCCGCGCCACAGGTCATTGCGGCGGTGCGTCAGGTGGTCGCGGAATCGCCAGTGCCGGTGATCTGCTTTGCGGGCGCGCCGTTCACCCTGGCCAGCTATCTCATCGAAGGCCGGCCGTCGCGTTCGTTCGAGAAGGTGAAGGCATTCATGTTCACGCAACCAGAGGCTTTCGACCGGCTGCTCGACAAGCTCGCGCGCGCGATGAGCGGCTACCTGACGGCGCAGGTGGCGGCCGGTGCGCAGGCGGTCCAGCTGTTCGACTCATGGGTCGGGGCGCTTGCGCTCGAGGACTACGTGGAACGGGTAGCGCCGCACACGCGAGCGATATTCGACGCGCTGCGGCCGCTGAACGTACCGCGCATCCACTTCGGCACCGACACCGCTGGTCTCCTCGAGTCGATCGCCGAGACCGGTCCCGACGTCGTCTCGCTCGACTGGCGTGTGCCGCTCGACCAGGGCTGGAGCCGTGTCGGATTCGAACGCGGCATCCAGGGCAACCTGGATCCTGGGGTGCTGCTCGGGCCGCCCGACCTTGTCCAGGCGAGGACGCGCGAGGTCCTGCGCAAGGCGGCCGGTCGCCCAGGCCACATCTTCAACCTCGGCCACGGTGTGCCGCCCGATGCGAGCCTTGCGAATCTGCACCTGCTGGTGGAGACCGTTCACGCGTGGGTCCCTGAGCGTGTCGCCTGAGCCGTCGACGGGCATCCTGTGCATGGCGTACGGAAGTCCGGCCACCGAAGCGGATATCGCCCCGTACTACACGCACATCCGCGGGGGGCGGAAGCCATCCCGGGAATCTCTCGAGGATCTGACTCGACGCTATCGCGCGATCCATGGATCGCCGCTCAGCGACATCACGCGCGCCCAGGCGAGCGCGCTCGCGGACCGGACGGGCCTGCCGGCGTTCGTCGGCATGAAGCACGCGCCGCCGTTCATCGCCGACGGAGCGGCCGAGGCCAGGGACGCCGGCATCAGGCGGCTGGTCGGGTTACCCCTGGCTCCTCACTATGCGCGCATGAGCCTCGGCGGTTACCTACACGCTCTCGAGGAAGCCTGGGACCGCGAGCTGGTATTCGTGCCCGGATTTCACGATCATCCTGCCTTCATCTCAGCCGTGCAGGCCTCGATCGCGGAAGCACTCGCCACGGCGCGACCTGAGCGTTTGTTCTTCACGGCGCACAGCCTGCCTGCGCGCATCCTGGACGAAGGGGATCCCTATCACCACCAGCTGCTCGAGAGCTGCCGGCTGGTCGCCTCGGGGATGGATCTGCCGCCGTGGGAGTTCGCCTTCCAATCCGCCAGCCACACGGGAGAACCCTGGCTGGGGCCGGACCTGCTCGACGCCATCGCTGACTCGGCCGCAAGCGACGTGCTGGTCTGCCCGATCGGCTTCGTGGCCGATCACCTGGAGATCCTGTACGACCTGGACGTCGAAGCTCAGGCCTTCGCGCGCGAGAGGAGCATTCGCATCAGGCGAACAGAATCCTTCAATGCCCGGCCCGTGTTCGTCGAAGCGCTGGCGGCGGTAGTTTCCGATGCGCTAAAGGGCAGAACGTCCATCAACGGAACCTGACCTATTCGACCTCGAAACGCACCTCGGCGATCACCCAACCCGCCAGCGCGATCGCCAGCAGCAAACGCGCCCAGGGCAGGATCTCGCCGATCCAGTCGAACGAGCTGACGTGCGGCTAGTTCCGAATCGCGGCCGCGGCCTGCTTGCGCAGCGAGGCGCACATAAGCTCGCACACGCGGGGCAGGTTGTTGTCGTCGACCCGGTAGTAGACCGTCGAACCCTCGCGCCGGCGGGCTACGAGCTTGCCCTCCGCCAGGCGGCTCAGGTGCGCCGACGTGTTGAACCGCGAGGCGCCGGCGAGCTGCGAGATCGCATGCACCGGCAGCTCGCCCTGCTCCATGACGGTGTGCAGGATGCGCAGCCGGGTGGGATCGCTCAAGAGCGCGAAGCGATGCGCAGCCTCTTCGATCTCCCAGTCTTTCATGGCGAGAGCGTAGCCGTGTAACTGATTAATCACATAGGGACATTGGGCCCGCGAAGGCCGGGACCACTGACTCTATGGGCGCTCCGGGCGCCGTAGGAGACTCGGTCCATCGGAGGTTTGTGATGGACGAGCAAGAGAGACCCCTTTCACTGGTGCTGTTCTCTGGCACCGACGACAAGCTGAGTGCCGCGGCGGTGTTGACCGTCGGCGCGGCGGTCATGGGCCGGCCGGTCAACATCTTTCTGCAGTACTACGCCCTGCGCGCCTTCCGGGCCGGGAAGGTTCATGCAGACCACGCCCTGGCGTGGGAAGCGACCGACGCAGTCGCCCCTGTCATCCGCGCGCACCCGGGCCAGCACTGGAGCGAGCTGCTCAAGCAGGCAAAAGAGGTCGGCGAGGTGAACATCCAGGCGTGCGCTCTCTCGATGGACATGTTCCACCTGCGGCCGGCGGACCTCGACCCACTCGTCGACGGCGTCGAAGGCGTCG
>WNGK01001120.1_pt1 | contig 28571 bp, 28 predicted proteins | sample 5400601 | NCBI WGS metagenome assembly WNGK01 (sample SAMN13153376, study PRJNA577476) | soil metagenome | isolation source: 60 cm soil or saprolite under Garry oak tree replicate 1 | place: USA:California | collected 2016-06-15
TTCCTTGTCATACGAGGCTTGCGCGATCACGCGGCCAAACGGATCCGCAATGAACGACCCACCCCAGAATTCCAGGCCCTTTCCGGGAGCCCTGGTCCCGCGCACATCTCCTTCTTCGAAGCCGATCCGATTGACCACGGCGACGTACACACCATTCGCAATGGCGTGCGCTCGCTGAATGGTCTGCCAAGCGTCAGATTGTGCCGCACCGAACTGCTCCTTCTCATCCGGATGCCAACCAATCGCGGTCGGATAAAACAGCACTTGCGCACCTTGCAACGCGGTCAATCGCGCGCCTTCCGGATACCACTGGTCCCAGCACACGAGCGTCCCGATGCGGCCAACCTGAGTATCAAATGCCTTAAAGCCAAGATCGCCGGGTGTGAAGTAGTACTTTTCGTAGTACAGAGGATCGTCAGGGATATGCATTTTGCGATAGATGCCGCGCAGACTGCCATCGGCATCGATCATCACCGCAGTGTTGTGATAAACCCCCGGCGCACGCTTCTCAAATAAAGATGCGATCAGAACAATGCGCAGGAGTTTGGCGGTCTCAGCAAGCCTCGCGGTAGCCGGTCCGGGAATCGGCTCAGCCAGATCAAACAGTGCCGCATCTTCCCGCTGACAGAAATACTGTGTCTGGAAAAGCTCCGGCAAACAGACGATCTGCGCTCCCTTGGCTTGCGCCTGATGCAAACGATCAATCGCCCGCTGCAGATTCTTGTCCGGATCAGGCGTCGCCGACATCTGGACGAGTCCCACACGAAACTTGTCGGGCAAGCCGGCCCTCCTACGAAGGGAATAGCATAACAACAGCGTCCAGCTGCTAGCTACTAGCTTCTAGCAGTCCACATGTAGGGGTGGACGCCCTCGTCCGCTCCGAGCGTCGAAGACGCGAGCGCCCAGCCTGCTAGCAGCTAGTAGCTAGAAGCCAGCAGCTTCAAGTAGAGTAATCCTTCCGATCACAACTCCGGGGGTGGACCATGAAGCACGACAATCACGACGGCACCGGCATCGACCGCAAGCTGCACAATCCCATCGAAGACCGCCTAATTCCCCTCGAGCCCTTGGATCTTTCACGCGTCCGCTCGGTCGACGACCTCGTGCGCGCGATGTCGAAGACCGCCTTCACCGGCCGCCAGATCGGCGAGGCCGCCGACGTGCTCGAAGCCATGGCCCGCGACAAAGACTGCTTCGTCGTAATGACCCTCGCCGGCGCGATGACCGTCGCCAAGCAGGGGCTCATCGTCGCCGACTTGATTGAGCGCGGCATCGTGAATGCAATCGTTTCCACCGGCGCGCTGATGGCACATGGCCTGGTCGAAGCCACGGGCCGCTCGCATTTCCGCTACAACCGCGACGTTTCCGACACTGAGCTTTACGAGCAGGGCTACAACCGCGTTTACGACACGCTGGAACCGGAGCAAAACCTCGACGACGTCGAGCGCGTCATGGCCGAGGTACTCGGAGGTTGGGACCACTCCGAAGTGATGTGCTCCTACAAGCTGAACTACGCCATTGGCGAGTTCTTGTCGAAACGCTCGAAAGAGCAGCGCGGAATTCTGAAATCGGCGTACGAAAAGGGTGTGCCGGTATTCGTCCCCGCCTTCAGCGATTCCGAGCTGGGATTAGACGTCGCCCTCCACAACCGCATGCGCGAAGGCTCAGGCCGCCACAAAATTCGTTTCGATCCTTTTGAGGATTTGGAACATTTCGCTTCAACGCTGCTGCGCCAGAAGCGTTTGGGGATTTTCACCATCGGCGGCGGCGTCCCCCGAAACTGGTCGCAGCAGTTCGGACCATTTATCGAGCTACGTCACCGTCGCTTGGGAGAAAATTTGCCCTTGAAGCGCTACCACTATGGCGTGCGCATTTGTCCCGAGCCAGTTTATTGGGGGGGGCTATCTGGCAGTCCCTACAGCGAAGCGATTTCCTGGGGCAAGTTTGTTCCTCCAGCAGAAGGTGGAAGGTTCGGCGAAGTTTTCGTCGACGCAACCGTGGGTTTACCGCTGATTGTCGCGGCGGTGCTGGAGCGGCTGGGGAAGGTAAAATCGTCCAATGGCAAAGCCAAGAAAGAAAAGGCCAGCTCTCGCAAGTAAGACTCGGAAGCGCAGGGCTTTGAGTCTGCGCATCTCTAAACAGTCCGTACCCTTCAATCGAAAATAAAAATCGCCGCCGCGATCACCGTCGTCCACAATCCCCGCTTATCCCCCACGGCCGATTGCGTCACATTAGCCGTCCGCACGATCTTATTCGAAATCCTGTAGATTTCTTTCTTCTCATCCCACGACCGGTCAGGATCGAACTCAACGTTCAAAGTTGTAGCCAGCATTTCGGCGGCGAGTTCTTCCGCGTAGTCTCCGGCAGAGTCTTCCGTCTCGCCGAAAGAGTGGTGCTCGCTAAGGTAGCCGTAGGTATTGCGGTCCGCGGGAATGGCGACGCCGATGCTTGCGGCCAGCAGCCGATGCGGCTCGTGGGTGGAATTTTCGGCCACCACCGAAAACACGACCTCGCCCGGATCCAGGTACTTCAATCCCTGCGATCGCGCGATGAGCTTACATTGTGGCGGAAAAATGGAGGAGACCCGGACTAGGTTCTGGGCTGCGATTCCGGCATCGCGAAGCGCCAATTCAAACGAAGTCAGGCGCTCTTTGTGTTTACCGACCCCCTTGGTAAAGAAAATCCGTTTGGGGACCATGTCTTTGGACAATTCAGAAACCCTCCGGGCTTTTGAGTGGATGAATCGTCAAACATAACATAGCTAGTCCGCGACCGAGTGTGAAAAGTGAGAGAAAAAGTTATCCATGGAGCGACGTCTCACCCGTCCGGCGATGGCATGCGCTGAGCCGGGCGAGGACGCCCGGCTCCTTCCTCGGCTGCACCTATTTCGCCGCGTCTACCTTGCTGACCTGTATCGTTTCCCCGTCCGCCGTTCGCGTGACTTTCGCTTTCTCACCTGCAAGCTTGCTCAGTTCGTCCTGAGCTGCCTTGTCTTCGGTCTGCAGCGCGTAAACCTTGTCACCGACGACCAATGCATAACTTGACCCTTTGCCGACGCAAGCGCGAGCGCAATCGCCCGCCTTGCCCTGCATCATGTGCTTAGCTCCGCACATGGAGTCGCTGACTTCGCCCGTGAAAGTCTGGGGTTTGCCCGCACCGAAGGCGGCTGTGGTGGCGATTGCTATGAGTAGGACGACAGTAACAATTTGCAGCTTCATCAATCACTCTCCAGAAGTTTTTCTTTGCGACCTTTGCGCTACTTAGCGAACTTTGCGGTTAAAAGCTTCAAAGATTGCAACCGCAAGGTTCGCTAAGGGACGCAAAGGCCGCGAAGCCAAGCAAGCGAGCATCAATTCTTTGGCACGAAATGCAGGGCCACGGAAACCGTTTTGTTTTGCTGGTTGATGGCCTTCTTCGGAATGATCTTCCAGTATCCCGGCAAGCCGATATCGCGATACGTAGTCTTGAAGAACCGGTCCATGTAGCTATCGTCAAACGGGTCTCCAGCCTTCAGTTGCCATTGGGTAGCTAGCTTTTTGGCAGTATCGGCCTTGATCCCATTGATCTCAAGCTCGCCCATGCGGTAGAGATCTCCCTCAGTCACGTTGAGTTGAAAGCTCACGACGGATTGTGCGTCGTCCATCTCGGGGGTCGAACTTACGTTGGCCAGCAAATATCCCTTGGTCCCGTAGAGCTTCTGCACCTGTTCCAGATCGTCTCCGAGTTGCACTGCATTTGCCGGTTCGCCGGACTTCAAATGAATCAACTCTTGCAATTTCTCAGCAGGGAAGACTGTGTTCCCGGACCACTGGATCTGCGTGAGCTTGTACTGCGGGCCGGGATTTACGGGGAAGGTGACGTCGACCAGCGTCGTCGCTCCGTCCTCATTGACTTTGGCTCGCGCGTCGGCGAATTGCGCCTTCAAGTATCCGCGCGACCGGTAAACCGGCAGGAAATTCAGGCGTTCCTGCACTCGCATTTTGGTTCGCGTGTAGTCCTGCCCGGAAAGTGGCTTGCCAGCAGCCTGCAAGGCTGGGATTTCTGCCGTCCCTGCCCCGGGAAAATCCATGTCGCGCACCAACACTGGATGGAGATTGATCTTATAAATGTATGAATCAATCGGCCCTTCGAGCGCCGCCGCGCGCAGGTAGTCGACGTCGCCAGAAACCTTTCTGTCTGCCAAAATTGACTTCAGTGCCACCGAGATCTGGTCTGCAAGATTGCCTCCCAGAGGTAGGCGGCCAGGAAAAAGGGGAAGCCGCGAACGCAGCAAGGCGAGCAGCTCGTCATCGGGAAACCAAACCAGGTTCTCAAATGTAATGGGGACAAGCTTGTCATTCTCAGCGATTTGCAGCTCCAAGTTGCATCCCGCCGAAGAGTACTGATAGCTGTAGGTCAGATCCGTGAACAGACCGGTCTCGCCAAGTTTATTGGCCGCCTGCTTGAATTCTTCTTCGCCTGCGAACTGGCCAAGCTTCAGGCCCGACGCAGCAACAATTTGATCCTCCTTGAATTGATTCAGCCCTTTCACATGAATGGAGAGCAGTTTGTAGCTCAGTTTGGCCTTACTGGCACTCTGGGCGGAGGCTAGTGTGCACGAGAGAAGGGAGAGAAGAGCAAGGAAGCGAACAATCCAGCAGCTCACGGGCGAATTGTACAACACTCCCGCAAACAGGGTTGGCGAACCGAGTAGGCGCTCTCAGTCCAGGTAGGGCGGTGCAAGGCATGAGCAACGGGCCCGGCGCAGTTCATGGGCGCTGCTTTCTTCAATTTGGCGGAAAAGTTGATTAGGAGCAATGACAACCCGAACCCTTTCTTGCACACCGTACAAATCGCCAAAAGAGTATTTACCATCCACCTATCGGCTGGTATTCTGGCCTCCATAAACGCGGAGGCGCATGCGACTTTCCCTTCCCATTTCTGTATCCCTATCCATTTATTTTTTTCTGGGTGCCGAAGCGTGGGGCCAGATCCCGAAGGCCTATAAGACACAAGAGGAATACTGTCAAGACAATCCAAAGGCGCCAACCTGCAAGGAAGGCAAGCCGGTCAAGATGGTGGACATCCATCCCCCAATCTACCGGATGCCCAATGAACCCGGCGGGTTCAAGTCTTATCCTAACCAGGCCGCATACTGCCGCGACAATCCGAGTTCCCCAAAGTGCAATTCGGTAGAACCCATGCGCGTCCAGACTCTGCCCGTTGCGCCGCGTCAGCTCCCCACCGGAACGCTCGGGAAGGCGCTCAACCTGCCCCCGTTTGGAGTTTTGCGCATCCTCATGCGGAGTTGATTGCTGGAATTAACCTGGCAACCCTGCGCCAGTCGCAGAGCGCTCAGAAATTGCTGACCCAACTTTCAGGTCTGCTGCAGATAGACACTAGCCAGTTCTCTGGAAGTCTGGCTCAAATCGGCGAGGTTGATCAAGTCTGGTTCTCAGTGCGTTCCGGCGAAATGCTGGCGCTGGTCCAAGGACGGCTCCGCGTCCCCGACGGCTTCGTCAGCTTGGGAAATGGGATGACCTCGTGGAGATTTCCGATCATGCCGTTGTATTCGGCCCGGAAGCTTCAGTGGCCAGCGCAGTCCGTCGGTTGGCGGCTCCCGTGACCGCGTCCTCTCAAGCGGTTCGGCTGATGCGCGATTTGGCCGCTCACAATGACCTGTGGCTAACCGGGACGCGACCGTTGCTGGCGGCACAAGCCCCGTCGATAGAGCTCGACAAGGATCTCAAAGGCTATTCGGCAGCCATCGAGCTGGGAGAAGGCATGAAATTCGAAGCCCGGCTGGATTTTTCCGACTCCACTGCAGCGCAACGCATGTTAGCCGCGATTCGTCAGAAACAGATTCCACCCGAAACCGCTGTTCACTTTTCGACCGAACTCGATGCAACCTCCGTCCGCTTAGCCTTCGCTATTTCGCAGGGAGAAATCTCGAAGGCGATTGAAACGGCCTTGGCGGGATCGATGGGGAAACAACTCTCAGCGATGGCCGCCGCCTTCACGCACGCCCAAAACAAAATAACGGTCTATGGCGCAGAGGGAGGAACGCAGGAAATTTCCTCCGGTCATGTCGGGCCTTCGCCCGCCGTAGGTTCAGGTCTGGTTATCCGCGATATACAAGGTGGAGAGCCGGAGCCCGCACCTCCCAGCACGTCCGCGATGGACGCTACGAAAGGGGCAGTCCCTCGCCCGCAGTAAGAGCTTGACAATCTGAGAAAATGGACTTCCTGGTTCGAATCCGTCGCTGGCGGTGTTTGTGCACTCCAGTGCTCGCTAGTGACGCGAACTGATTCCTCAAGCTACTTGCCGCCCACCGCTTTCTCGGCAGTCTTGATCTTCACTGCAATATCAATGAAGGCCAGCGCGGCCCGGCTCAACGCTTTGTCCTTGCGAAACACCAGCGCCAGATCGCGGCGAATCGGAGCTTCGGTTAAGGCGACGGAGGCCAGGACGTTCGCTTTCACATCTTCCTGAACATTAGAACGCGAAATGAAGCCAATACCAACATCTGCAGCTACGAACCGTTTGAGCAACTCGCTTGAATCAAGCTCCATGGCATAGCGCGGCTTAAGTTTGCGCTGATGAAACAAATCGTCCAAGGCATCACGAGTGTGACCCACTTTTGGCATGACCAGCGGGTACTGCGCGATATCGGCGGCAGAAGCCGACTTCAGTTTGGCCAAAGGATGCCTGGGAGGCGCGATCAGAACAAGTTCGTCTTTGTGGATGAGGACTGCAGTAAGTCGGGGGTCGGTAATCGGCATGGAAACCACGCCGAAATCGACTGAATTATCGATGACCGATTCCAGCACTTTGGAGTAGTCAGCCCGCTTGATGCTGACAGAAACGTCTGGATACTGCTTCTTAAATTCAGCAAAAACTTCCGGAAGAATATGCAGGCATGTGCCTTCATTCGCCCCGACCACGATCTCTCCCCGGGGGACGCGCTCGGTCTCTGCTATCGCGGTCACCACCGCTTTGCGCGCATCGAGCGTCTCTTCCGCAAATTTGAGAAACAGCTTGCCCGATGCGGTCACGGACACCTTGCCGCCGGAACGGTCCAGCAACTTGGCGCCGACCTCCTCCTCAAGCGAACGTATTTGCGAAGAGATCGCTGGCTGCGTGCGAAAGCGCTTCTCCGCCGCTCGCGAAAAGCTCGAAAGCCGAGCGACCTCGATGAATGTTTCTAGTTGGTCGAAATCCATAGCAAAAAGCGGCTCTAGGCTCTGGGCGCTGGGCTTCAGGCCTTAGGCTTCGGTATCTAGTCTCCAGCTTCCGAACAAAACCTCACGCACACGCAATTTGAATCTTATCAGCCCAGAAAAACGATTCAGACTTGAAGAGCAAGTTCGGACAGAGCCCAAAGCCTAGAGCCTAAAGCCGCATTTGAAGTCCTTATCTCCCCGATAAAAACAATCAATTTCGCCGCCCGAGCGGCGGGCACTAAACTGAGCGTACCTGCACTGTTTCAAGGATTGTAGCAGGTGTACAATTCTCCAGATTCCCAGAGAAAGTTCGATTGTGCAGCCTGACGGGCTGAGAGTAGTGTGTCCGCAAATCTGATTTTTCCGGGTGTCGCCCGACTTCCTAAAGGAGCATTCAAAAATGGCAGATGCAAAAACTGTCCTGGAGTTCGCGAAGAAAAACGGGGCCAAACTGCTGGATCTCCGTTTCACGGATTTGCCAGGTCTATGGCAGCACGTTTCTTATCCCATTAACCAGTTGAGCGAGGACTCGTTCGAAGAAGGCTTCGGCATGGACGGTTCGTCCATTCGTGGCTGGGCGGCAATCAACGAAAGCGACATGCTCCTGATTCCCGATCCCAACACGCACATGCTCGATCCCTTCACCGAATTGCCCACGCTGGTGATGGTCTGCGACGTCATCGATCCGGTCACCAAGCAGCGTTATGACCGCGACCCGCGCTACATCGCGAAGAAAGCCGAGCTTTACCTCGGATCCACTGGCGTTGCCGACACCGCATACTTCGGCGCCGAAGCCGAATTCTTTATTTTCGACAACATTCGTTTCGATCAGCGCGAGCAGCATGGCTTCTATTTCATCGATGCCGAAGAAGGCCGCTGGAACTCCGGCCGCGAGAGCAACAACCTCGGATATCGCCCGCGCTACAAAGAGGGCTACTTCCCGGTTCCGCCGATGGACCACTATCAGGATCTCCGCAGCGAAATGGTCATGACCATGCAAAACTGCGGCCTGGAAGTGGAGTGTCATCACCACGAGGTGGCAACGGGCGGGCAGACTGAAATTGACCTGAAATATGATTCGCTGGTCAACTCTGCCGATCACATGCTGTTCTACAAGTACGTGGTGAAAAACGTGGCCAACCAGTACGGCAAGACGGTGACTTTCATGCCCAAGCCGATCTTTCAGGACAACGGCAGCGGCATGCACACCCACCAGTCGTTGTGGAAGGGCGGCAAGCCTCTCTTCGCCGGCGATGGCTATGCGGGTCTCTCACAGCTGGCTCTGTGGTACATCGGCGGACTGATTAAGCACGGCCCGGCACTGGCCGCGATCATCGCCCCAACCACAAACTCTTACAAGCGCCTGGTGCCAGGATTCGAAGCTCCGGTGAATTTGGCGTATTCGCGCCGGAACCGCTCGGCAGCTTGCCGTATCCCGATGTATTCGGCATCGCCAAAAGCCAAGCGCGTCGAATTCCGTCCACCCGACCCAAGCTGCAATCCGTACCTCGCGTTTGCAGCAATGCTGATGGCTGGTCTGGACGGAGTCGAGAACAAGATCGACCCCGGCCAACCACTCGACAAGGACATTTACGATCTCGGTCCAGAGGAACTGGCAAAAGTTCCTTCAATGCCAGGCTCGCTTGAAGACGCGCTGGATGCTCTGGAAAAAGACCACGCCTTCCTGCTCAAAGGCGACGTCTTCACCGAAGAGCTCCTCAGCACCTACATCGACTACAAGCGCTCGAAGGAAGTGGACGCGGTGCGTTTGCGGCCACATCCGTATGAGTTTGCTTTGTATTACGACATTTAAGTTTGAAAGCGACTTTTGCGTCATGAGGAGTCCAGAAAAGTGGACTCCTTTTTTGTCTTGCCCTGAGTCTAAATATCGACCGGAGCCCTGTTTGACAACGTGACCAACATGGTATGGTTTGTCTGCCCGGGATGAAAATAAGCGCTAACCCAAATGTAGGTCTGTGCTTGGTTCCACGCGGGCATCACGGGCGGGTTAAATTCGAGAGCTTGTGATTGAGCGCAATGTAATCGATCTTCGCGTTGTGACGCTTGTCGACCGGAATGTGATCCAGCACGACTACCTGATCCACGTGAGCCCACGCGAGGGAATGCTGGATTTCCTCTGAAGATATCGTGGCCGTGGGCTGTACCTTCTCTGCTCAGGCGAGAACTCTTCTCATCGATCCGTTCGGGTCGCCTGCGGGAAGATCGGCACCTGATCGTTTCCGATTTTCCGTGACCCGGGCACAATCCCGAAAGGTGTCGGGTAGGGGAACGGGCGCACACATGAAGGGGCACAATTCCAACCGGAAGCACTGGACGGCCACGGCTTGCTCACAACCGGCAGGAACTTTATCGTTGACTGCACTGTTCAAAATTGACCAGCTTCCAGTCGAGCAAGCGGCGCAATATGTGAGTATGAAAGTGCGCGAGAAACAAGCGCTATCGGTTCGCTGCCCCACCTGTGGAGCTAAGCCGGGAGAGAAATGTGAGCTTAGCACCGGCTTACCGCGCACCGACCCTCATCGAGACCGGCGCCTAGCGGCTTCTGACAAGTAATTACTTCTGTAAAGAGATGCGCATTCCTCTCACAAGGTAAACGGTCGGAAGTGAGTACCTGCAGGATTCAGGCCAGAACTGGCTCTGTGTGTGCGCGTAGCTGATGTGCTTGAAGACTTTTCACCGAGGCTGCACCGCAAAAAGTCGCTCGTACGTGACGTCGGCAAGAAGCAGTTGTCTCTCAACCGCCGGATTCACCATTCCACCGCTTGCGTGCCAGAGATCGTCGACGTCCACTCAAGATGACGAGAACACAGCCTGCCAGGAACATTGCCGTCACAATTGCTGCGAGATATAAGTCGAGCCGGTCTGTCAAAGCGCCTCCCGTATGTTCTTCCATCGTGCTGAACCGCAATGGCCGGATGCGCTCAGCTTTTAGCTACTTCGGCGTCGCGCTGGGAAGCCCGCCGTGCCTCGGTACCCTCCAAATAACAGCTCGGTTGGATGTGGCGTGAGTGGGCGGAAACCGTGGTGTAGGGCACGCCCAGAAACCGCTTTGCTACGATCCCAGTTAGTTCAAGGCAGTTGAAATTTTGCGATCTCACCTTCGTCAGAATTCGTTCTAACGCATTCTGGATCTTGGTCGTTCCCAGAGCTCCAAAGATCGTCACCTTTACTTCCGCGGCCATGAAAAAGAAGTTCCAGCCCGCAGCATGGATCTTGCGATCAAGGGCGAAACCATCGAACCCATGGATTACGCTCCAATTTCCCGAGCAGGGCTCACTCTCCAGCCCAAGGAATTTCGTGATCAGAGGGCGCTCCTCGATCAGAATTGTTCCGACTTTTAGGGTTGATGTCATAGATCCTTCCAAGGAATGCGGTCAAGATCGAGCGAGCATAGTCGCTACGAACAGCACCAGTGACGCGAGTATCAGCGTGGCGAAGCCCAACAGTACGATTTCGCTGAGCAGGTCAGGCTTCATTAGCTCTTCAGGATGCATGGCGTTCCTCCTTGCGGCAACGGTCCACGAACACCTTGTCGGGCCAAACCCTGGCCCAAGAGGCAGGTAGGCCGCCTGGTTTGGCGGAAAACTACTCTCTCTTGAGCCATCCCTAGGTTCGCTCAATTCCCTAAGGAATACTGTGCAGAATGGCTCACTTCCGGCGCAAGACAGTATTGGGTTTGGACCCGAAACGATTGTCCCGAATTACCGTCACTTTGGGGCTAAAATTAGAGACGATGAGTCCCGGTGCAGTTGCTAAGAAAAGCCGCGAGTTCGACCCGGAAGCACTCCTTGCTACCATCGGCGAGGGTAGGAGAGCTATGCTCTTTCCGAAGAAGCAAACCATCTTCGCGCAAGGGAGCCCGGCAGATGCGCTTTTTTATCTCCAGACAGGAAAGGTAAAACTCGCGGTTGTCTCCAAGACCGGCAAGGAAGCGACCATCGGCATATTGAGTGATAGGAGTTTCTTCGGCGAAGGTTCGCTTGCCGGGCAATCTCTCCGCATGGGCACTGCAACCGCAATGACCGATTGTTCGGTCCTGCGAATTGAGAAGAAAGCCATGATGCAAGCGCTTCACCGGGAACACACACTTTCCGATATGTTCGTGGCCTACTTGTTGGCACGCAATATCCGCTATGAAGAGGACCTGGTCGACCAACTGTTTAATTCCAGCGAAAAACGATTGGCCCGTGTCCTTCTAATGCTGGCTCATTTTGGCAAGGAGGGAGTTCCTGAGACCGTGGTTCCCAAAATCAGTCAGGAGACCCTGGCGGAAATGGTCGGCACCACCCGCTCGCGAGTCAGCTTTTTCATGAACCGGTTCAGGAAATTAGGTTTCATTCACTACGCCGGAGGCGAAGACGGCGGGCTGCAAGTCCACAGCTCCCTGCTCAATGTAGTTCTGCACGATTGAGTTCCCACCGGACTCCAATCAGGCTTTCTAGTTTCTGCGCTGCTGGGCAGCCGCTTCACGCAGGGACAAAACTCCCGTGAGTTCTTCAACAATTGCCATCGGTGTTTCGGGGTCTTGCTCTTTGGTCGCTCGTTGGGCGAGTTCGCGCGAATTTAGATCTCGGTCAACATCCTGAAGTTGCCGTCTGCGTTATTGTCAGCTCAATTGCGAAGAGAGGTTCTCAAACCTTCTTTCAAGAAAAGCGCTCTCCTCTCCCGCAGGGCGCTTTTTTCATATCAAACATGCAAAGCTGGCGCCGAATAGGGGCTTACTCTTTCAGGTCAGAGAGTTGCAGCATTCCGAGCTGTTCACGTGATAGAATGAACTCGAGGTGGTTACCACCTTCTCCTCTTTCAGGTTTCCCGAACTAAGTCAGCCCATCCGGAATTCTTACTTCTTAGCCCCTCTCGGGAAAGCTGGCTATCTATGCCTTCGACTGCGATCCTGTACGAAGCTGAACGACTACATAACGTGAGCGACCGCCTTGACTCGCTGTCAGAGCAACATCCCCAGGTCTCACAAGCGCTTCTCAGCACCTCGGGAAGCGTTCGAAACACCGCAACTTTATTGGAAGTGCTGGTTGCGACGAAAATACTGCCGCTCGCTGGTTTAGATCCGGCATGTGCCTAATCTTCACGTCGCGCAGTGAAGGGTCCACTCGCCCGGTTCTTATCGCCTTCCCCGCTGAGTAACTCCTACGAACTCATATCTGCGCTTTCAGTAAGCCTCGCCAACAATTCTGGATAAAGCAATCTCAGCCCAGATGTTCAATTTTGACCAGGCTTCAGGAACTTTGAATGGGAGAATTTACGAACTCTGAAATGGCAGCAAGGGTTCATGTTCACCGTTTGCCTGATCAATGGGGTTCATTCACGGGGATCCGGTGGAGGGGGTTCTATGAACATGTTTCGCATATTGTTGGCTGACGATCATCCAGTTTTTCGTCTCGGTCTGTGTTCGCTGCTTGGATCTCATAAAGGATGGGAGATCTGCGGGGAGGCCGCTGACGGACGGGAAGCGGTGGAGAAGTGCCGGCAGTTGAGACCATCTCTTCTCATTTTAGACATCTGCATGCCCAGGCTAAATGGCGTGGACGCGGCCCGCCAGATTCTGAGACACAATCCGTTGCAGAGAATACTGATAGTGACCGACGTGGGCTCCGAACAGGTGATCCGAGACTGCTTGGAGGCAGGTGTTCGCGGGTGGGTGGTCAAGGCTGACGAAATTCATGACCTGACGACAGCGGTGGAGGCACTGCAGCGGAACCGGTCCAGTTTCAGCGCGTGTGGGTCCGATCTGATTTTGGACGGTTACCTGCACCGGCGTGCGTTGATCCAGCCGTGGCGATTCCGCCCCGATTGACGCTCCGTGAGCGAGAAGTCGTGCAGCTGGTTGGTGAGGGCAAGACTTCCAAGGACATCGCCACCGTGCTAGGCATGACACTGAAAACAGCAGAAACGCATCGCAGCAATATCATGGTCAAGCTCAACCTTCATTCCACAGTCGAGCTGGTTCTGTATGCGGTGCGGAATGAAATCGTCCACGTGCAACTTCCGGCGGTTGTGCCGCGTGGTCCTCAAAACGGAAATGGCAGAGCGCAGTTTGCCCTCCAGGTCCCCAATTGAGAATTGTGGAGAGACGCGCCCCAGCGAGCTCCCCGAATAGAAGTACAAAATCTTCCATGCGCTGCCAACAAAGAATGTCTCAGCCGTTCACAGCTCGCGACTCAATGTAGTTCTGCACGATTGAGTGTCTCAAGGTATGCGCTCGAGATATGTTCCGAGTCGAACGCGTTCGTTGCGTGCCATTGAACCGGCGGAAAGTCACGAGTAACGCCTGGCTCCGTTGCTTTGCTTTGCCTGTGACCGCATGAAAGGCAAATGGCTCCCACTTGTCTGATGTCGGTCTCTTTCGATATTTCATTCTCGCGTACCCCGGTCGATCCTGAAATTACCGGTCCTTTGCATTTGTCACACGAATAAGCGGAAACGTGAAGGTAATGTTTTCTCATAGGTGTTCCTCTACGGGTGAAGCAGCTTCTAGTATGGATCGTAGTCCTCCGGGATCCCATACATCTGGTCAAAACTGCTCAGCTCTTGACGATCGTTCTGCATTATGAATGTGAGCAATTTTGAACAGAATTCTGGAGTCAGTGTTGGTACATCTAGACCGGCATGGCTGCCAACGGCACCCTACTGTGCATACACCGGGACCCGGTTCAGCTGCGTTTGTTGCAGGAAAACGGATACGAGCTAGTAACCGCGGCCAACGGTCAGGAGGGTTTGCGGCTTTTTATGTCGCGGCCTGTAGATGCAATTTGTGCTCGAGTACCACTTGGGCCTGTTGGATGGCACGGTCGTCGCGGCTGAGATCAAGGAGGTCCGGCCGAAGCTTCCCATTATCATGCTGGCCGACCACGCGGAATTGCCTCAGGGTGCTTTGAAATCGGTCGACGTGTTTGTGTCCACATCCGATCCTCCCCACTTCCTCTGGGCAGCTGTTCACTTCGTACTGAATGTGAAGTTAGACCGTGGTCATGAAGGAAAGTCACGCACTCAAACACCGGCACGTCTCCGTCGTCCCGCCAGATCTCGGGAAGGGGTGGAACGTTGGCAGACCACCACCGCTCAATTAGCGGCTGACGAGCAGGATGCGCCTCTTTCTCCTGGAATGTGGAGGCGTATCCGGAATGGGACTGTCCACTTTTAACTAGACCGGCATGGTTTCCGGCTACGACTGTTTAAGAATGTGGTTTTAGTAAAACCGCTGTGAGGAGTTCCAATGGCAACCCTTTCAAAACGTCAAGTCCTTGTCGTAGATGACGACGCGAGCGTGCGGGACACTGTAGCAGGGTTACTCATGTCAGCCGGATACGATGTCGTCGCCGCAGAGGATGGTCTCGAGGCTCTTTTGCACCTGAACAAAGTCATACCGGACGTAATCGTCTCCGACCTCAACATGCCGGGAATGTCTGGCTTCGACCTCCTCTCGGTGGTCCGCCGTTGCTTCCCTGGGATTGTGATTGTGGCCATGAGCGGCGCATACAGCAACAGCGACGAGCTGCCTGCTGAGGTGGTCGCGGACGGATTCTACTCGAAAGGTGAAAATCCCAACAATCTCTTTGGGATTCTGGCACAGCTGCTTCGGAACGTTCCAGCGCGAAGCGCGTGACGCTCACAGGCTAGCCGGTCTTGGATCCTTTTGCAGAAAGCCCCAGTTTTCGCAGCTGTTAGAAAACATGGGGCCTTCGGTAGCGGGCATGAAGTCGGGTCGTCCCGTCCTACTTGGCTACGGAGCTGTGGCCTGCCACTACTTTCCAGATGCCGTTCTGTCGGACAAAAGTATCGGTGCTGAGGACAGTCTTGACGCGGTGTTCGCCGCGGACCATTCCGTCATAGGTGTCCGTGTAGGTCGCGATCGCGGTGTTGTTGTCGTAGACGCGGACTTTGAGATCGCTGATCTGTTCGCTGTTCATTTTATTATTGGCCGAGTCTTTTGCATCCGCCAACATGGATTGCTTCGTGGTCCAGATTCCACCGCTGAAGCCCCCGGTCCAATCGTCGGCATAATTCTTTTCGACGAAAGATGAGTCTCCGGCCAGATTAGCTTTTACCGAATCGTTCTCAAACTGGGTGATCGCTGCGACCGCCTCATCAGTTGTGGGTTGTTTTTTGGCTGCGGCCAGCGGGCTCAGAACCCCAGATACTATGATTGAAGCAAGAAGCGTAAGCATGATTCTTTTCATGTGATGTGGTCCTTTCACGTCGTTGCGTGACTAAGGGTGAGAGAACTTCAGATGGGCTGACTTAGTTCAGAGGATCTGAAAGAGTGGCAGAAACGTACTCGCTCATTAACCACCGTAGGCTTCTGTGTGGTGCTTGTCAAATTAAGTCTTGCGAAAGCGGATTACTCGTCTAAGCGCCGGCATCAGCAGCAAAGCCTATGGCATTAGCCACGCCAAGCGCAGCGGCAGCTCCATAAATCTGGTTAATACTGTGACGTAAAGCAATCATATTGCTACGGGAGGTTTCGGTCGCCGGGCTGGTCGGGTCCTTAGCAAATTCTGCCTGGTACATCCTTAGCAGTAATCCGCTCTGTTCCTCCAAACGTTCGATTGTTTCCGCGTCAAGGTGTGCTTCAATCTGCATACTCTATTGTACGTATATCCGGGTGTCTCAGTTCGCTTGGAGTATTACCAAAATACCTTGGAGGAATCAGGAGGCTCCACCCAATTCCCGCAATCCGCAGCGAATGCCTTCGCGGTTGATAAGAGAGCTTCTAGGCCGGTTTGAGCGACTTGCCGCATTCCAGGCAGCACCTCTTGTGGCGTGACGTAATCAATCCGCAAAAGGGACACATCCTTTGCGATCTGAAATCCCGGTCTTCCGGCTTGATCGTCACAAGCAGCTTGATGAACGAGTCGGCGATGGAAGCTAGCCTTGTACTCAACCGATCGCGCAGTCGACGAAAGTTGGGCGCCATTGATCTATCTACCCTACACTCTTTCTACCCCAGCGCGGATCGTCCCGCGACCAGCCGGCCGGAGTGTTCTGGAATGGCCTCGCGATTGATATTTCCCGCAAGTTTAGAATGACAGAACCAAGCGGTGCGATTCTGTGCCGGATTGCTCACTTTTCAGGAAGACGCAAGGTGCGAAGCCGATTAGAGCCGACTCAACAATGAGACTAAAGTGAGCAATTCAGACCAGCTATTCTTTCCCGACCGGGCCATCATAATGGTGGAGACGAGCATTTTCGCTCGCTCTTTCAGGTCCTCTGAACTAAGTCAGCCCATCTGAAGTATTTTCCTCTTAGTTCCGCAGCTCTGAAAGGAACAAATCATGAAAAAGACAATGTCACTGCTATTAATAGGCTTCATCGGTTTGGTTGGGACCTACGCATGGGCTGGCTCGGCCCGCGAAGACTCGGTCGCCCGCCTGCAATCGTCGGTTGACGTTCTGCACGCCATCATGGCAACTCCGGACAAAGGTATTCCGGAAGAAGTGTTAAGTAACGCAAAGTGTATCCTGGTGGTGCCGGATCTGATCAAGGGTGGATTCATTTTTGGCGGCAAGCACGGACGTGGCATTGCGTCGTGCCGCACATCCGATGGCTGGAGCGCGCCCGCGTTCGTTTCCGTGAGTGGCGGGAGTTGGGGATTGCAGATCGGAGTCGAAGGTGTGGATCTGCTAATGCTGGTCATGAACGACCAGGGGTTCCAGCACCTGCTTTCGAGTAAGTTTCAACTGAGCGGCGAAGGTTCAGCCGCTGCCGGTCCGGTCGGCCGCCACGCGTCCGCTGGAACCGATTGGAAAATGAACACTCAGGTACTCACGTACTCGCGCTCCAGGGGCGCGTTCGCCGGCCTGACCCTCAAAGGCGCAGTCGTGCAGCCGGATGACGATTCGACTCGCGCTATTTACGGCAAGAACATAAGGTCCCGCAACATTCTTTCGGGTAAAGTTTCAACTCCGGAAAGTGCGGACGCGTTCGTGAAGGCCGTATCAGATGCAGGCCTACAGGCCCGAATTGCCGAAGCGACCGACGACAAGAAGTAGATAGGTAAGTTTGCGAGACACGAGTCCCTGTTGACCAGGAACCACACAGGGTTCCGGTCAGCATAATTCGTCTATCGCTCGAAAGGCGGCAACTATGAAATTCAGTCTCTCGAAACGCTTTTGGGTTCACTCAGCCTGCCTCAGTTTCTGGCCTATCCTACTATGTGCGCAGTCGTCTGATGTCACGCAAAACCTTGCCGATTGCAAGAACGGATGGGAAAGCTGCGATCGCTCCAGGTTGAGCCAATCGGAATCCGCCGATGTTGCCGTTGCCGAACATCGGCGAGACGTTTCGAACTGCAGAAACAGTTTCCAATCCTGCGATCAGTCGAAACTTACGCCGCAGGAGACGGCGGCCCTGGCTTTAGCTGACCACCAGCAGAATGTTGCCAACTGCAAGAACGGCATGACCTCCTGCGACCATTCACGATTGACTCAATCAGAGGCCCGCGAATCATCCGTCGCACAACAACAACGCAACCTCGTGGATTGCCAGGATGGGTTTAGCGATTGCGACCGCTCCAAACTGACTCAGGCTGAACTCGGGACGGTAGACCTTGCGCTGCGTCAGCGCAATGTGTCCGATTGCAAGAGTGGTGCTGGGGTCTGTGATCGTTCCAAGCTAACCGCTTCGGAGGCGACCGAGGTGCTCGCCGCAGAACATCAGCACAATGTATGGAATTGTGAAAGCGGGTGGGACCAGTGTGACCACTCTAAACTCAACACCCAGGAAGCGGTGCAAGTTGCCGGCTCGGAACACCGGCGCAACATGTCAGCTTGTACGGCCGGACAGGAAACCTGTGACTATTCAAAACTCACTCCCACGGAAGCCACGACCCTGGCCGCCGCTGAGCACAAACGCAATTACACCGCTTGCCTCAGCGGAAACGGTTATTGCGATCCCTCGCGGCTCACCGTGGAGGAAGCTCATTCCGTCCGCCTCAAAGGAGATGGCCCTCAGTGAAGTTTCGTGAGAGATCTTGTAGATAGATCAGGAGGCTATGATTCAACGACAGTGTCCAGAGTGCGACAGCGAGTTGGTGTTAGCCAGGCGTCCCGATAACCAACATGGACCGGGCATCGGAGGACGCCCGTCTACTTATTGGCGGTGCAGTATTTGCGGAGGCGAGTTTACCGCCGAACAGCTCCGAGAAAACAAACGTGCCAGGCAGCTTGACAGCGCTAAGGCATAAGGCTAGCCTTGAAAGTGAGCAAGTATTTCTGCTTACTCTTTCAGGTCCTCTGAACTAAGTCAGCCCATCTGAAGTTCTCCCTCTTAGATTACTCCAAGGAGGAACTGCGTTATGACACTAATGACCCGTTGGGAACCCGTCCGTGAGTTTTCCAGCCTGCAAGACCGCCTGAACCGAATGAACCGTCTTTTTCGTGAGTCGTTCAGCCCCGAAGGCCCGGAAGAAGCGTTGACCACCACCAGCTTCGCCCCGCCGGTGGACATCCACGAAGACGAGCATACCATTACTCTGAAGATGGAAGTCCCGGGGATTGACGAGAAAGATATCGATGTCCGCATCGAGGGCAGCACCCTAGCCGTGCACGGCGAGCGCAAGTTGGAAAAAGACGAGAAAGAAGAGAATTATCGCCGCATCGAGCGCCAGTACGGAAGCTTCACGCGCTCGTTTACTCTGCCCAGTTCGGTGGATCCGACTCAGGTGAGCGCGCATTATGATAAGGGCGTGCTGAAAGTGAAACTGGCCAAGAAAGCGGAAGCCAAGCCCAAGCAGATCAAGGTTAATGTTGGCAGCGAGAAAGCCCTTGAAGCCAAGGCGCCGGGCAAGGCCGCCTAGCACCAGTACCTAGTGAGAAAAATGGGAGGCGACTTAAGTCGCCTCGTTTATGTCTGTTACTCTATAGTTTGAAAGTCTGTGTTGCGTGAGTCCAACGGAAGAAGGGGAGAACCGTGAAAAACATCAAATTTGTCGTGAAAGTTAATCGTGGCGATATTCGTGCGCCGGAATATGTGCAGCGGATTGATCGGATTCCCATCCAGATGACAACAAATCGTAAGCTGGCGCTGCTCATGGGAAGACTCACTGCTGAAGATGCAGTCAAGTCCATTCAAACTTCGCGGCGCAGTCCGGAGTTGGTCTCCGTCACCGCCAGCTAGGTTTGAGCTGGGAACCCTGCTCGACGCAGCACGGTGAGCATTGTCGACCACAAGGCGCCCGGCTGTTGCAACGCGCCTCGGATTTTGCTCGCCTGAAGCACGACCCCGCTATCGATCCAGCAGCACTCCCATCTCCTCGTCACCCCAGATCTTAACGTATTGCGGCCGGCTCCCACCGCTCGAAAACCGCGAAAGGTGGGGCACCCTCAAACTATTCCTGAACCTCCAGAGAATTGGTAAGTCATTCTAAGGATTCGGAACTGACGGGTGGGCCACATGGGCGGGTGGCCCACGTCTGCTGCCGATCCACAAAACAAGAAAAATTAAAACCATGAGTTTGCCGTCGTGTTTTCGAGAAGTGGGGCAACCTAAGAGGGAGAGCCGGTAGTCCTTTCCCGAGTTATACTCCACCCGGGAAGGTGGGCCACCGCTCGTGACCACGCGTCAACCCAAGATTCAGACTCAACTCGGCCGAGCCGCAGTCCAGATTTTTGCCGCCAATGATCGCATGAACCAGATTCTTATCGAACATCTTGACCCTACCGCCTGGAGAGCCAAACCGCCCGGCAAGGCACGCGCCCGGACCATCGCCGCGATCTTCACGCACATGCACAATGTCCGCTGCAAGTGGGTCAGGCTTACAGCTCCGCATTTGAAGATTCCAACACAGCTTAACCGCGCGCACTGCACGCCGCAGCAGGCCCGTGCGGGATTGGCCGAGAGCGCCGCTCGCTGCGCGGAGATGCTCGCTGAAGCGCTCGGCGGTTGTGAGGGCGAAGGCCGCGTCGAGAAGTTTCGCCGGGACGGCTGGGCTCGGCCTTGGCCTGTTGGCATGGAAATGCTCTGCTACATGCTTTCGCACGAAGCCCACCATCGCGGGCAGGTGTGTATGCTCGCGCATCAGCTCGGATTCCCGTTGCCGAACCAGGTGGCGAACGGGATCTGGAATTGGGAAAAGTTGTGGCAAGAGTGCGGGTCGCCTGGCGGTCCCGGCTACGATTCTTAAGGAATCGGTCGCCGTAAGGAATCGCGCATGGGCACAGGGGCGCCCGGGGATGGGCTGCGATAGTGGAGACATCGAGCCCCAAATTCTTCTCCACAATCCAAGCACACTTTGTACGTCCGCTGCTTGATTGTGAATACGCGACTCACATGACCATGATGACATCCAAAAGCGAATTGAAATATCCAACGCAGGGCGTTCATCGGTCCTGATCTCGCCTTCGCTCGCAGCTTCCATTGGCATCCAGCCAATTCAGTAGGGTGCGAACGCTGCTGCGGGCCAGGGCTATCGAGGAGTCAGCAGCTCCGTAGTAAATATTGATGGTGTCGCCATCGGGACCTGCCGTGTACCCGCAGGGGAACACGACATCTTTGACGTCGCCATTGCGCTCGTAGTCGGCCTCCGGCCCAAAGATCCAGGAATCGCCGCGCAGCAGGCACTTTTCCGGATTCTCAAGGTCGAACAATGCCAGGCCCAATCTGTATAAACAGCCGGAAGGGGTGTGCCGCACTCCGTGATAGAGCACGAGCCATCCTCTGGATGTCTCGATGGGTGGTGGTGACAGACCAATCTTGTTTGCGTCCCACCAGGCACCGCGGCGCGCTTCCAATATGAGCCGGTGCCTGCCCCAATGGCGTAGGTCAGGAGAATAGGAGATCCACATGTGCGAGCCAAGTGGCGTCATCGGCCGATGAATGAGCGCCCAATACCCGTCGATTCTCCGCGGCAAAAGTGCGGAGTCCTTATCATCCGGTGGCATGATGACGCCGCATCGCTCGAAGCTGCGAAAATCCTTGGTCAAGGCCAAAGATACTCCGGGACCGCCACGCGAATACGAGGTGTATGTAACTGCGTACTGCTGCAGTTCAGGCACGAAGGTGATGCGAGGGTCCTCGATACCCCAAAGCTCTTCGGGGTATTCTTTCGGGCTCGGCATTAACGTTGGTTCACTGTCAATTTCCCATCCATCCACGCCGTTTTGAGAACGGGCGGCACAAAGGTGGGATATGCCGCGTCGATCCTCCACCCTGCACAGCAGCAGGGTCGATCCATCAGCCAACAATGTCGCACCGGCATTGAAGACACTGTTGATAGAGTAAGGCCAGTCCTTGGCACTTAAGATCGGGTTGGCGGGATGCCGAAGCAGAAGAGGTTCGTAACGAGTAGTGATGGCAACGCTCATAGGATTTCACACAAAATTTCACACTACATTTGCAGTCTCAAGACTGTTGTTGCGGGCAATAAATAGGTCGCGTCGTGATCGCGGATGATGAATTTCTCCGAGTGCGCGCATTTCGACCAATGCCATCAAGAACGCCAAAGTCGATTCTGCTCCCTGGTTTTCATTTACTCGCTCAGGATGCAGACCGTCTCGGCAACCACCAGTGGCAGGATCATATAGGGCAATTTGCAAATCGTTGTCACCCAAGAACCAGTTGAAGGCTGACCAGGCCTTCTTGAGCCAACGATCATTACCCGTCGCGCGATAAGCTTCTAGGCACGCGGAAACAGCCCCTCCGGCTTCCACCGGTTGTTGGTCGAAGCGCGCTTTCTCTCGTCCTTTGCGGTAAAACCCTTGCGAGCCGATGGGTACGAAATGATCACTCTCCGGGGAACGCTGTATCTCGCTTAGCCAATTCAGTGCTCCGAGGGCTGCCGATACCATGAGGGCATCGGAGCTACGACGTCCGGCAATCAAGACTGCTTGCGGAAGTCTGGCATTTGAATAAGCCAGGACATCTTCAAACCAATTCCACTCCGGAGACTGGTTCGAACCGTAGAGTTCGAGCAGCCGAGTTGCCAGGACCGATCTCATCTGTTGAGCATCTCGATCGCCTGGGAACGAGTCGAGGTACTCCTGTATCCCGAGCAGCGCGAATGCCCAGGCTCGGGGACTGCTGAAGGCAACGACTGCCGGGACCGCGGTTTCGAAAAGACGTCCTGCCGCACCACGGAGCGCCTGATCTTTGGAGCGTCCCAGAACCGTTCCCAACGCCCACAGCGTGCGCCCATGACAGTCTTCTGAGCCCGCGGCTTCCATCCATTTGCGTTCGTAAGTAAGAAAATTTCTGAACCTTCCGTTTTCCGGATTGAATGCGTGCCCCAAAAATGCCAGGTACCGCGAAGCAAGTCTTTCAATTCCCGCCGACCCAGTTCCCCCAAGTTGCTCGATCAGCACGGCAAGAAGGAGCGCGCGTGCATTGTCGTCGGTGGCGTACCCCTCTCCGTAATTGGGCACAGCAAAGGTTGCGTGCTGCAGCATGCCGGTGTCGTCGGTCAACCGGTGCAGGTGGTCCAGTTTTAGTATTGGCAACGGGTCGAGGTATTTTTCCGGCGAGCCATCTGCGAACATCGCGCGCGGCTGCCGCGCGCGGTCGGCGCGAGCTTGCTCAAAACTTGCCATGTACCCTTGCGCAACACTTTTCCAGACCATGCCCCGTGCGTATTCGTATGCACGTTTGCGCATAGCGTGCCGTATTGCGGGAGTATCCAAGAGTTCCACAGTCTTTCGCGCAATAGCGTCCGAGTCTTGGAAAGGAACAAGCGCACCTCGACGGTCGTCCAATAACTCGATCGCATGCCAGTAGGGAGTCGAGATGATCGCCTTGCCCGCGCCTAGTGCATAAGCAAGTGTCCCCGAGACAACTTGTTCCTCATGGCGGTAAGGAGTGACATAGATGTCCGCCGCGCCGATAAAAGCAACCATTTCCTCCGGGCTGACAAATCGGTTGTGGAAGATCACGCTCGACTCCACTCCCACGTCCTTTGCCAAAGCCTGCAAGTAGGCTCGATAGCCATCACCCTCGCGGCGAAGAATATGAGGGTGAGTCGCGCCAGCGACTATGTAAACCACGTTCCTGTGCTTCGCTAAGATCTGCGGCAGCGCTTGAATCACGTTTTCGATGCCCTTGTTCGGAGAGAGCAGGCCGAACGTAAGCAGCACCGCTTTTCCTTCCACGCCAAAGCGATCTTTGTAGAAATTGGGATCCAGGAATGGCAAATCGGGAACGCCATGCGGAACCATGTCAATCTTGCTGCTAGGCACTTTGAAGATTTCTTGCAAAAACTGGGATGAGAGCTGACTCATCACAATGAGACGATCCGATATCGCAGCGATTTCTTCCATCACCAGGCGTTGATCGGGATTCGGTTCGCGGAGAACGGTATGGAGGGTAGTTATGACCGGCATTTTGAGCCGACGGAGCAGACTCAAAATGTGACTACCAGCCGGCCCCCCGAAGATCCCATACTCGTGCTGCAGGCATACCAAGTCGAAATTGGTGAAATTCAGGAAGTCGGCGGCTTGCCCGTAAGAGGACAGATCGTCCTGCTGAAGCGCGAGCCGCACCCGCGCAGGGTACGCATAGCCGGATTCCGTATCATTGACCGGCACCGCGAACAGTCGTGCCGAGCCGTACTCCGTAGAAATTGCTTCGCACAAATCGGTGGTAAAGGTGGCGATCCCGCACTGCCGGGGAAGGTAGTTGCCAACCACGGCGATCCGGCTCGGCAGTCCCGCACCCGAGTGCGGCCGAACCGGCGCCATAGGCACTTCATGGGACACCATGGGGTGCCTCTTAACGAATTCGAGGATTCCGGTCGAAGGTACTGTTTCTGTGACTGACATCAATTGTCCCTGGATTGCCTGGAGCTAGCGTGGTGACGGTTGGTTTTCGAGAACGAGTACGCTTGCCGGCGTTGAATCCTCGTCAGCGTTAAATCACAGGGCAATGACGGTTCATTTCGCCCACTGTGCGGAAATATTCTCTCGCGGACAGCAATCTTCCACGGTTAGTATCAGCTTGTTGGACCATGAAAACTGGTCAAAATTGACCAGATCGTAATCCAGAAATGGTTTAACGCCTTCAAGGTATTCCGGCTCACGAGGAGCGATGCTGCTGTTGTTTAGCTGCAAAGACAACGAACAGTATGGCAGCAACCGTCGTAATCAGCCCGACCACAATGAATTGTACGGATGTCCGTGTTTGGGCAATGAAGGCAAGGATCGGCCTCAATAACCCGGCCGATAGCTGATTTCACCTATTGCCAGCCCTAAGCTCTAACCCTTATTTTGCCATCGCGCTCGCGCCGCAAGAGGCAGGTCAGTTCGAGAAGTTGTCACTCGACGAGTTTTTGCGACAATCGCTCACCAGGACTGGCGCGATTTCCGCTCCCAGCAACGAGCTGGCGTAGGCAACTTTCTCAGATGCGGCAATCTCAGGATCGGAAATGCCTGCGATAATCTCCTTCGCTAAGGTTGGTGAGATTTTTGCCGCAACTTGCACACACTTGCGCCACAGATCGGCCGAAGGCCAAGTCCCTTTAAAAGCTTTGTTTGGATCTTCGGCATCCGTATCGTGGGCGTAGAGTTTGTCGGCCGCCTTGACCATGGTCTTGAGCGCTTTCGGGCCCCTTCTTCATCACCGAGCTCCAAGTAGATCTTGGGCAAGTCGGCTATTCCAGAGAGTTGATGAAGTGACCACTGGTCTTCGGTTTTCCAGATTTCACCACGCGCTGACTTTTCAATACGGGATTTCTTCTTTACCGCGGCTTGCGCCACGTCCAGCAGCGCCGCCGCCCGCAGAGAAACCTCTCCGTCAGTCAAGGGCATGGCTAAAGCATCCGACAAAGCCTGTTCTGGATCTTTCTCTGCTTCTTTTCGTATTTGGTTCATTCGCTGCGAAAGTTGCGCATGCACTTATTGCGTCGCTACAGCTTTCGCTGACTTGGGCGAATCTTCATCTGTGATCCCATAGGAGTAAATGTTTCCCTCCGAGGCCAGAGACTGCATGCCCTTGGGATATTTCGCGAGTCGCGCCTTGGTTTCGGCATTGTCGCGAAGTAGAGTCTCGGCTTGTCTTTGTCCAGTTCTTCGAGCACAGGCAAGAGCTGAAACAGCCGCAGCTCGTACGTTGAATTCAAATTGATGCTGCCTTTGTCCGAGGCCATGGAGAGATGAGAGTGTGACTCTTTCGATTTGGCTTCGTCCAGCATCTTATTGATTGATTCAAGCACGACTGCGGAAGGGACGCGTGTCCAGGTGCGTTCGATGAAATTACCGAAATTATCCGGTCCCATTGTGTTCTTGCTACCGTGCTGCCCGAAATTGTTCAGCCTGATTGAAAATCGTCATCCGATCTGCCGATTGCTCTGGGCCCATTGCCAGCAGCAGGCTGGCCGCGGCATCAAAGGGATACTCTTCGCTGTCCGCCAGTTGTGACAGAAATGTTTCTGCGCGAGAGAGTTCCTTCTTTTCAATGGAGTGCTTAACTAATTCCCTCGTAAATGTGGTTGCGTACCGGCTCGGTGGCCTGAGGGAGCAGCTCCTCGACTTCAGCGGTTTTCTCCTTGTGGATCATCTCAGAAAGCATGCGCTCCTGAATCCAAGCCTTGATGTCACCAGCGTCGCCGATGGGGGCACATTGGTCGTCATTGGGAGCATCTTCGATCGACTCCGAAGCAACCAACGAGTCTCTCGGTACACTCTCCGCCTTCTTCGAGTCAATCGGGGCATAGGCATACGAGGCTCGCCAAAGCACGACCACGCGCATGTCAGGTTCAAGCCCCGACGCTTCGGCTTCAGCAGCTTTCAACAGCCGCATTCCGTGTTCTTGCTGCGCAGTGAGCTTGGGTCTCTGGGCTTCCTGCTTGACGGATTTATCGATGGCCGTGGGACTTGGCGACTTGATTCCAGGGGACCCCTGAGCCAGGCTGCAGCTCGACAAGAACACCAGGGGTCAGTACGTGGCGTCGCACAACCGAAGTCCAAAAAACGCGTTCTCGCAAGGCGGGCGCGTACATGACGAAACCACACGCAGCATAATTATAAGCGTCAGACTGGCCCCTTTTCGGTATACACTTCTACCACCTCAGTTTGTTCGCGTTGGAGATCCTATGAAAAAGCTATGTCGGGTAATCTTGGCCCTGGTGTGTCTCCTGCCTGCGCTTTTCGTCTTTCCTTCTGTTGCAAATGCCGAAGGCCAAACCCGCACCTACTACGTCGCTGTGGATGAAGTCGAGTGGGACTACATGCCGATGGGCATTGACGGCATGATGGGGAAACCTTTCGACCACATGGCCATGATGTGGGCAGAACAAGGAAAAAACCGTATTGGCAAGGTGTATCGCAAAGCCGTCTATCACGAATACACAGACGCGACATTTGCCACTCTCAACAAGCGCACTCCAGACTGGGAGCACCTGGGTCTGCTCGGTCCGGTCATGCACGCCGAGGTCGGAGACACCATCCAGGTTTTCTTCAAGAACAACGGGACTCAGAGCTACAGCATGCATCCGCACGGAGTTTTCTACGAAAAAAGCTCGGAAGGCTCTTACTACAACGACGGGGCTAACGATCCAAGTCACAATGGGCTGGTTGCCCCTGGCGGAACGCACACCTATATCTGGAAGGTGCCCGAGCGAGCCGGCCCGGGGCCGAATGATCCAAGCTCGGTGGTCTGGCTGTATCATTCCCACAATTACGAGGCCCGCGACACCGACGCCGGACTGATCGGCACGATCATCATCACGCGCAAAGGCATGGCGCATCCTGACGGTACGCCGAAGGATGTGGATCGCGAATTCGTGACCGCCTATTTCCTCATCGACGAAAACAACAGCTGGTATTTGGATCACAACATCAAGACGTATACCAGCGATCCGAAGAGCGTGAACAAACTAGAAAACGCACCGTCGGATGCAGACGGCAATTTTTCGATTATCGGCAGCGGTTTCGTCAGCGCCAACATTCGCCTCACCATCAACGGCTATCTTTTCGGGAACATGCCCATGATGACCATGCATACGGGCGATCACGTGCGCTGGTATCTGGTCAGCCTGGGCAACGGATTCAATTTCCACACACCTCACTGGCATGGGAATGTGGTTCGGTGAATGGATCGCGGACTGATGTCATATTGCTCTCTCCCGCGCAAATGGTGACCGCGGACATGGTGCCAGACAACGTCGGCACCTGGATGTATCACTGCCACGTGAGCGAGCACATGCAGGCCGGCATGATGTCCATGTATCAGGTCTTGCCATAACGGGGGTACGGTTACTTCTGTGCAAAAGTCAGGTGATTAGCTCTTGCGCGCTCGCGCTGGGAGAGGTACCATAATAATGTTCCCAGCGGCCAAGCCCCCTGGCTGGCCTTCCGCGCCCTCTGGCTCCAGGCGCATAACGGAAACAGATCAAATTTAAGAGTTCAGCCGCAATGGATTTTTCCGCACGCTACGTGCATCTGCGCGACGCAAGGTCACTCCATTGCGACGAAATCGGGCCAACGAAAGGGTCCCCTTCGGGCGGACTGAATAGGGTTTAACGAGAAAAATATGAATGCAGGACCAGGACGCCCCTCCGGTGGAGGAGGGAGAAACAGGCGGCGGCGTGGCCGTCGTCCCAGAGTCGGAAACCCCAGCGGTCGCCCCGGACGCGATCAACAGCACAGCGGTATTTACACCGCTCCAATGGACCATAGCTACCGCGCGGCCCTTGCCGGTGGCAACAACGGTTCGCGACCTGGACGCCAGCGTCCCGGCTTTGCTCCCAACTATCTCCAAGCCGAGCCCGAGCCGCTTCCCCTGCGCGAAGATGCAACTTCCCGTATTTTTGCGTTCGTCGACGATCTTTTCTTCCAAGCCAAGATTCAGGAAACTGCCCGCAAATTGAACGTAAAAGTAGAGTTTGTGAAGGCCGAGCACGATCTCACCGAGCGCATCAAGCAGAACGGGGAAGAGAAGCCGTCGCTGATCATCTTCGATCTGAATAACTCCAGCGTGAAGCCTCTAAGCCTGATTCCTAAGCTGAAAAGTAAGCACAAGAAGACTTCGGTGATCGGCTTCCTGTCGCACGTTCAGGGCGACCTGAAACAAAAGGCCCACGAAGTCGGCTGCGACATGGTGCTGCCACGCTCCGCTTTCTCACAGAACCTGCCGCAACTTTTGCGCCGGCACGGCGCTGCGGAAGAAGAAGCGGTCGAGTAGATCAAAAAAGACCGAGGAGCGACGGGCGTCTCGCCCGTCACGCGGAGTTCCCGCGCAACTTTATTGGACGATCGAATCTCTCAACTAGGCCGAAGTTCGCCTGAAAAATCTCGCATTTAAATTCCTTAAACATTTGATGTAGCGGGCTTTGCCGCTTTTGTGGCATGTTACTATGTACCCATGTAAGTAAATAGCATTTATTTATTTCCACAGATTATTGTGTTATAC
>WNGK01002153.1_pt1 | contig 28571 bp, 21 predicted proteins | sample 5400601 | NCBI WGS metagenome assembly WNGK01 (sample SAMN13153376, study PRJNA577476) | soil metagenome | isolation source: 60 cm soil or saprolite under Garry oak tree replicate 1 | place: USA:California | collected 2016-06-15
ACAGTGTTTGCTGTCGTCATCTGCTTTGTCTCCTAAGCCGATTGATCAAGTTCTCTGCCGAGTAGCCAGCCCCCATTGCTGGGGGCCAGCCCTCTAAGAACCGGACTTGACAGTTTCCCGTCATCCGGCTCGAGCATTCAATAACGCCCCCCTGAAAAACGAGGACCCGGCTGTATTCAACATCAAATAAAACCTTCTCGATACTGGTCTGCGGCCAACTCGCACGGCGGTGGAGGAAAACCACCATCGTGTCTCTGGCGAATTGTTACGGGAACCGATCGTACCGGCAATCGCGCCGTATCCGGCTGGTGTGAACGATGAGATCCCGCGAAACGCGCTGTAATTGAGAAACACCGACTGATTTCTTTGGAAGTATTGCCGAGGTCGACTAATACCACAGCGAGCGCGAGTCTTTGACAAATCAGGCAGCCATCGGGGTCTGATAGAGGGCTCGACAGTGTGGTTGCCAGCGAAACGAGCGGAGATTGGCTGGTGGTCGTGACGTGGGCGTATCCGGCGTTTGCCCTTCCAGTGAGTTATGCGTGCGATGGTTGTTGAAGTAGGTCCTGAAATCGAGCAGCTTCTTTTCGAGATCTGACGTCGTCCAGAACAACAGGTGATCCAAGTATTCCCGCCGCAGGGTGCCGATCAGCCTTTCCACGAATGGATGGGATAGGGGCACGTGGGGGACGGACTTGATTTGCGTCAACTCCAGTATCCGCAGGTTGGCTTGCCATTGGTGGAACCGATAGAGCGGATCATTGTCAGAGCTGAGGTACTTCGGCATCCAGCGTTGCCCACGAATGGCGCGGTTGAACATCCGACACAGTGCGGCACCATCGACCGTTCCCGCATGGACGCCGAACCCAATGATCCGGCGTGTGAATTGATCCATGACCACCAAGACCCAGTGGGACCGCAGGGTGGCCGACTCGCACCTGAATAGATCCATGGATCACATTCCATAATGCCTCCTTATTCTTGAAACAACCCTAGTTCAGAGTCTACCACTTTGATTCGTAAGCCCTTGCGGCGTCCGCGGGTGACTAATACAGCTTCGAGGTCACCACGCTTTACTCTCTGCAACACGGTTTGGCGCGAGACACCAAGTTTTCGCGTTGCATCCACCATGGGCAGATGACCCGGCGGTGTTTGTTCGACAAAGCGTGCACGCAGCTCATCGGTGAGTCGAATCTGCCACGGTGCTCCCGACGTGACTTGTTCCCCGGCGATAAAGCCATCATTCAACCAGCGATGAATCGTGGAAGGATAGATGCCCAGGATCTCCGCAGCCGTGCGAATCGGCACAACCTCCCCCGTGGGTGGCGTGGCCGGCGGTTCGTAGCGCGGAATGTTGCGATAGCGACGCAGGCTGCCAACCTGATTCGCCGTGAAGCGTTCCCCGCTTGCGGTTTTGCGCCCTTGACGATTGAGAATACCTGCGATCACGTCATCCGGATAATGAACGGCCAGACGACGAAGCAGAGAGATCGTATCTTCGTCCGTGTGGAGACCATGAGGCTTCATGCGCGGCAAGGAGAGATCGATTTCCGTGAGAGCACTACCTTTCCACCGCAGAGTCATGTGAGCACACCGTTCGGAGCGATTAACGGTAATAATCACTTCTTCCAGTAGAGTACGCAGAAGCTCCTTGCGATCGCGATCCGTGGTGGTCGGCGCCGTCCAAACTTTGTGCAGATCGGAACTGAGAGAGCGAATTTTCTTTTTCTCTTCTTCGCTCAGCAAGCGCGGGCGTTGTCGTTCTCGCCGCTCGAGTCCTGCTTTGGCAGCGGCAAGATCGCGCAAGCGCTTTTCCCACTCGGTTTCCAGGCCACGTGCCACCAGCCTGTTTTCGGGCTCCACGGCACGGTATTGACGCTCGGCACGCTCGGCTTCGTAGCCAGCACGCTCCACCGCGAGGCGCCACTGACTGAGGGCCGCATCGTGGTCCGCTTCGACTTGCTGTATGGCAAGCTGTGTGGCTTCCAGCGCCGCAGGTGTGAGAGCCTTGAGAAAAGCTTCCACAACGGCTTGATCGATTTGAACACCTCCGACGTTCAGACAGTACACGTCGCGCCTCGAAACGATATCCTGGCCGGCGCAGTGATAACCGGGCACCGCGTTTCTGCCGGTGTAATGCGTGTGGAGCCGACGACCACATTTTCCGCACGTGGCCAGGCCCTGCAGCAATGCGGCGCCTTCCCTCACGGCGCCTCCCGCTTGGTGTGGCCCGGGATGCACGTTGGAATCGAGGCGTGCTTGGTTGGATTGGAACGTAGCCCAATCAATGTAGCTGGGATGATGCTCGAGAAGGAGCACCGACCACTCGGCCATGGGCAGAAGGCGGGTTCGTTTGCGCAACCTTCCTTTGTCATCCACGTAGCGTTCACAATGAGACCTCCCGTAAAAGTATGCGCCAGCATACACCGGGTTGGTGAGCACACGATGGATAGTGTGGTAGGTCGCGGCGACCCAACGGATCGCGCTCTTCATCGAGGATCGTAAAGGAAAGGTGAGACCTTCGGAATGGAACCAGAGCCAGACCTGGCGGGCCGATCCCAGTTCGGCGAATTTGGAGAAGACGGTGTGGATGGTGCTCACGACGGATTCGTCGGGATCAAAGCGTACCTCGCCATCCTTTTCTCCCCACACGAAGCCCACGGGCAAACCGCGGCGCAGTTCTCCGCGTGTGGCCTTGTTGCGAATTCCGCCCTCGAGCCGCGCACGCAGGACGTGCAGTTCGGCTTCCGCCATAATGCCCTTTAATCCAAGCACCAAGCGATCATTGAACAGGGCCGGATGGTAGATGCCGTCGCTGTCGCCGACCAGAGTCTCGGTGATGCTGCAGAGATCGAACAGGCGATACCAATCGGCATTGTTGCGTGCCACGCGAGAGACTTCCAGCGCGAGCACGATGCCGACGTGGCCGAGCGCAACTTCCGCAGCCATGCGCGCAAATCCAGAGCGCTCGGCGAATCCGGAGCCGGATACACCCAGGTCTTCGTCGATGACGGTCACTTGCTGCTTGGCCCAACCGAGTTCCCGTGCTTTCTCGACCAAAGCATGCTGGCGCGCGGTGGACTCGCGGTTGTACTCGACTTGATTGGGAGAGGACTGGCGAATGTAGACAAAGGCAGCGCGTTGGGTATGGGTGGGCTTTACTTTGGCCAGGTCATTCATGATTTTCCTCCGGGTTGAGGTGATGTGCCGCCGCCTGGGCGATGAGTCGTGCAAGGATTTCGATCGCGAGAGTCTTGTGTTCGTTCTCCAGGGTTTCCCATACATAGAGATCGTTGAGCAGAACGTCGAAGAGATTCGGATGGCTCTGCAAGGATGCCCTCCTTTTCCGCAGCGGAATCGGCCTCCTCGCTTTGTGTTTCAGCGAGGCGGCCGAGGAGAGCATCCACGAGCGCAGATGCATGAATCAAGGCTTCCAGGGAGTCACGTGTCGCGATCTGTTTCGCGCCGATAACACCACGAGGCGGCCCGGTGGGCGCGAGGTCCGTCCAGTCGGCGGGAATGAGCGACTTAGTTCCGTCGGGTAAGATCAGCGTCAGAGTCAATCGACCTTTGCGATGCATCGCCCCAACAACAGCGAGCGATTTGCCTTCGAACGGATGGCGAGGACGAACAATCGTGACTCTCTCAGGAAGGTCCTGATGATAGGTAGTGTGTCGTACGTTCCATACTCCAGAGGCTGTCTTTCATGTGGCCCAGGAATGTCAGCCAGGAAGGACCACCGGAGTCCTGCCCCGGCCGGTAGCGCTGCGCGAGAATCCTGCGAACCACGTCTTTATCGATTTGAATGTTGAACGCCAAGGCCATTTGTTGGGCGATTCGCGGACAGCCCCAGTTGGGATTCCGTTGCTTCATTTCGACGACCGCACGGATGAGCTCCGCACTCGGCCCTTTCGGGCCGGGCTTCCGACGGCGATTCGGGGAGAACAGCATCCGGTACTTTCCTTTGCTCAAGGCTTTATGAAGGGCTAGCAGTGTCGAAGGCTTCAGAACGATTGCGGCACGGAGCAGGCGAGTGGGACGCACCAAGAGCGCCATCAAGCCGGCGAGGATGCGGTCCGAGGTGCACAAATTCGGCGATCGTTGCCGGGATCGATTCACGATCAAGAGTTGGTGCTTGAGGATAAGGGACTCGGCAACTATGGAACGGACACCGCCAGGACCGAGCAAGCGGGCCAGGGTAGCAATGAAATGGATAAACAGAATGACCAGATTGCTCATCGCAGAATCGTCCTATAAGAGTGAATGTCAAGAGAAAAATCTCCCCCGTTGGCTCGATGCCGACACCTTTTTTGGTCTCGGCATTCAGCCCAACTTGTTTTGAACGCGCACACTCGATCCGTGAGAGTGTGGTCTTTCTCTGCAGCCGTGAGACTTTTTTCTCCTCCCCACTGTGGTTCCATGTTCTTGTCGTAACGACGCCATTCGGCCTCCTGAAACTAACAAGCAGGTGCCGGTTATCCGCTTTAAATAGGCGGTAACGCATGGTCCTATCTGAGACTCGTGGCCTATAGCTTTGTTCGGTTATCCGGGGGCGCATAGGGTAGCAGCAGAGACTCGGTGCCCTAAGGCACACATGGCCTAACGATTCTGTTGATACTGTCCCCCGAACCGAGCGTCTCAAGAACCCGAATGGCCAACCGCCAAGGATGAGATCCTCAGGGGATGGACGGACTCTCTCACCAGAGACGCTCAAGCTGCTTGTTGTTTCAAATGTTTGGCGTCGAAATTTACTCCTTTCTTCCAGACGATCAACGTGACCGCGGCAATCTTCCTGGCCAAGGTGAGACGAGCCATCGTCGGCTTCGCCCCCTTGGCCAGCAAAGCCTCGTAGAATCCGTGGAACGGTCCAGCGGAGATGCTGGCCATGGTGGCGGCACCCTTGAAGATTTTCTTGAGATCGTGGTTATGATCTTGATTCAGTCCACGAAGCTGCTGCGGTTTCCTGGAACGTTGCAACTGCCCGTCCACGTAGCGGTATTGGGCGCTGTCGTGCGTCTCCAGTCCAAGACCACTGTAGTTCCATAGTTGCCGCTTGGTGCGGAAACGGTGGGGCGTCTGGATCAGCGCCACCAACTCTGCCGCCCGAATCGGGCCGATCGAAGGAATCTGACGCAGCAATTTCGTGGCGTTATGTTTTCTGCTCTCGGCCAACAGATCCCGCCGCACTTGTTTGCGCAAACCCTGCAGGGCATCTAGCTGTTCGTAGAAGTGCTCGGCGCGACGCCGCACGCCGGCTTCCGGAATCTTGCTCAACCATACCGAACGATGGCACAGAGCGTAGACTTGTGTACCTCCACAGGGAATGGCCCATCCTCGATACAAGGCCTTGATCCGGTTCATGACCCGCGTGAGATCCTTGCTGATCGTTAGATAACTACGCGAGAGCTCCTTCAACGTTCGGAGGCCATGGTCTCCATGGTAGACCGGCTTGAGGTAGCCGCCGCGCAGCAGCTCGGCCAGCTTTCGCGCGTCAATCTTGTCGCCTTTGCTACCGTCCGTCAGCAGGGCGCTCTTCCGCGGGTTGCACACCACAACTTTGGTCACATGCGGCTTCAGCAAGTCATACAACCATGTGGCCCAAGTTCCTTCCTCAAACGTGACATGCAAATCTCCGCGCAGCCCTTGGATAAACTGCAGAATGGTTACCGCCTTCGTTTCGATGATGGACTCCATGATTACCTTGCCAGCGGAATTCATCACCGCGATCGTGATCGCGTCTTTGTGCACGTCCATGCCAACAAATTTCGTACTTTCCATTATCAGGTGCTCCTTTCTTCTTGAGGCCAACGCTCAAAACTTACCTCAGAAGGGGCGCACTCTTATAATGCGTAGCAGGAAGGGAAATCCCAAGGAAATATGGGCAAAACAACAATTCGCCAGCCACAGGTAAGGTGGTGCGATTTCTACATCAGGCGGCGGAAGGAATCCGAAGCGTGGGAGGCTACTGATAATACAGGGTTTATGTTCACATTTGAGTTTCAGCTGCGGCGAGTGAGCCGGAAGACTCAACCGCGCTTCTGGAGCAGGAACTCTCTTACATCAGGCGGTAGGGGATGGGAAGAAGAAGCTGAACGCCAACGGAAGAGAATTAGTTAATCCGCTTCTAAATTTCCGACAGCCTTTTCCATTGGAGGAGAGTGCCGATCGCCTGGCAGTAACTGGCATCCTTTTGCTTGCATCCAACGCGTGTCTGAAAAGGCAACGGATTAACGGCGGGAGCGAGAGATGAATCGGCGCCGTTCAGCAAGAGTGGCCCGGGATCGTGTCGCAACCGCATCATTTTGGAAAACGCAGCACGGGTTTCCGTTGCCTAGGAAGAAGAAGTTTATGTCCACACGTTTTGCACCCGTAGAAACGAGTTTGAAGTCCGTCCTTGTGGCAAGTGATTTCACGGAAGCGTCTTCGAAACCTCTGCGCCACGCCATCAGTATCGCGCGCCATTACCATGCCAGATTCTATCTGGCGCACGTGGTGTCCTCCGTCGGTTTCACAATTGCAGGAGCAGACGCGCTCGAATTGGCATCGAACGCGGCTCGTAGGGACGTTACCGAGCTAGAGAGGAAGCTAGCGGAGAGAGGCGACCTTGCAGGTTTATCGCACGAGTTCATCGTGCGGCAAGGCGATGTCCGGGAAGAGTTAGAGGCAATCATCCGTGAGAAGCAAGCCGAGTTAGTGGTTATTGGAACTCACGGGCGGCACGGCATCGGGAAGCTTGTCCTGGGTTCCGTTGCAGAGAAGATCTTCCGCGAAGCAGATGGGCTTGTCCTGACAGTAGGGCCGCACTCTCAATCGGACGCTCCTCTTGAAAGCACGGGTGGCGGTCGTTCCTTTTTGTTTCCGACAGATTTCAGCGCGGCTTCTTTTCGAGCATTGCCATACGCGATTTCATTTTCGAATCATTTTGGGGCCAGGCTCGTTTTGTTGCATGTTGCACCAGTTATGCCGATTTCCGAAAGTTTCAGCTGGTCGACGGCCCCTGACGACATCACCGGAATGCGAGAGGAAGCGCGCCAAAAAGCCCTCAAGAGGCTGAACGAATTCGTTTCGGAGAGCGCACCTCTGTCTGTGAAGCCAGAACTCATGGTTGAGTTTGGGAAGCACGGTGAACAAATCTTGCGGGTTGCGCGCTCGGTTAAAGCGGACTTGATTGTCTTGGGTTTGGACCATTCAAAGCATGGGCGCCTCGCCGCGCACCTGCCAACGACCACCACCTATAAAGTTGTCTGCGAAGCCCATTGCTCCGTCCTAACCGTCCGGAACTGAACAGATTCATAAAACCGATTTAGAGACTGTTCTAAAGACCGGGCGACAAATTTCTGAAACGCTCAAAATTAGCCGCGCTTTTGGAGCAGGAACTCTCCCACTGCGGTATCTACCGCCAGACCGATCGCTCGGCCGTGGGCGTCTGTGGCCTGACGCGTTTTCCCAAGACGCTGAAGGAGGTGAGCGCGAAAGGCCCAATACGGCTGATAGTCCGCAACGGCGTCGCGGTCAATCGACTCGAGAACGGCCAGCCCCGCTTCAGGTCCCTTTGCTTCAGCAACTGCGGCTGTTCCGAGGCGGGTGATAAGCGGGTCAGACGTTCGTAAAATAGTGCTATCGCAGTCCAGTCAGTCCGGCCAGTACGCGCAAGCTCGGCATGCACGGACTGAATTGCAGCTTCCAGTTGAAATCTGCCGGAGCGTCCGAGCTTGAACGCTTCGCTGAGATGGCGCTCCGCCTCTTCGATTAGCGGAACCGACCATCGATTCGGGTCCTGCTCGGAAAGAGGAATGTATCAGCCGTCAGGCCCTCTTCGCGCAGGGCGTCGCGCTTCGCAGTGGAGGATGAGCGCTAACACACCTCGAACCTCGGCCTCACCGGGTTAGAATCTCTGGCACAGACTGCGGCCAATTCAGCGTTTTTTTTCCGCTTCAGAAACAGGGAGCTACGACGCACGGTTAACGTGCACCGTGCTGTTCGGCGCACTTCCAGACGCGCCAGTCGCAGTAAACGCGTGTCCGCCGAAGAGGCGGAATCGCGGTCTTTGCGCTCAGCACCAGCCGCAGACGTCAGGGTTCCGACCGAATAACGACTACTCGGAAGTTAAGCCATTTGAAAAATACATGTATTTCGAACGCTGAAAGGCCTTCTGTCACGACCCCCAATATCAATCACTTCCAAGCCGCCCCGCTTGAGGGTTTTCTGAACGTCCGGCGCTGAGCGCACGTCACAGATGGAGTGGCGATGGATGCGAGACGGGGCAAAATGGCATGGGTTCTCGCCGCATGACTCCGAAGTGACCATACGCGTTCCCATAGACGGCAATTTTGAACGGATAGGTCAAAGGAGGAAGAACTCAGCAACGAGCTGATTCAATGACACCAAGGAGGCTGCCTCACTTACCGGCGCTGTGCAGGCGGTTGGCATGCAATCTGGGCGCTAGGGTAATTCCCTGAGCGGAGAATAATGTCTTTCGCCGATTCTCGGCTTATCAGATCGATGGTATCGAACTGCGGAAACTTGGCGCATGAAGTAACTCCGCAGACGAATAGCTGCTGCCAGTGGAGGGAGTAAAGTCGCGAGCAGAGACTTCGGCCCGGCCCAACCTTTGATGGGCAGGAGGGTGTCATGCCTAAGATTGCTCCGCGGTCCGAAAACTTCATGTACCTTATGTACCTCGTTTCCATGGCCATCACCCTTCCGGCGGTATTTCTTCTCGCCCACTCTAGCGATCAGCTCCTTCGTGCAAGGGTAGCGTTCGCGTCGGACTTGGCCGGCTTTCGGCAGCAGGTTTCGCCGAGTAGTCAAAGCAATGCGACGGAGCCCTCAGTCGCGGTAGATCGGTCAGACGGCACGGTCTACGTGGCATGGCAGGCCAGCGGAAGTCACGTGGCCCGCTCGGATGACGGGGGACGGACTTTCTTGCAAACAGCGTTTCCTAGCGGGGATGTGGGCGACGTAGCGATAAGGGTCGGAGGGCCAACACCTTGCACTGCGGCCACGTCCAATTGCTCGCCAGGCACGCACCGCGTATATGTGTCCTCCATCGAACTCACTCCCCTAGCCCTACAGACGCGACTGGCCTTCAGCGACGACCGCGGCGCGCACTGGACGGTGAACTCGCTCGCCGCGTTCAATCCCTCGTTTATTGACCGCCCATGGCTGGCTGTGTACGCGAGCCAAGTGTCGGCGAATCAGGACCAGGTGTACATCGCGTACCACGATTTCTCAGCCAGCCAAATCAACGTGGCGGCCTCCAATGACGGTGGGAACCTCTTCGGGCCGTCCGTGGATGTACTTGCAACTAACGGCATGGCCTTTCTTAACTCCTTCTGTAATACGGTTCCCAGCGGAATTGAAGTCGATCCGGAGACGGGCGAAGTTTACGTTCAATGGATTACAGCCGATCCGGTGGCCAACACCACACAGGGATGTAACATCACCCAAATCGAGAATTTCCATCAGGTGTGGATGGCCCATTCGCCACCGGCGACCCTGGGAGGACTTACGGTGTGGGATGCGCATTTGATTTTCAACGGGCCCTCGAACACCAACACCGACGACATTTTCGCGACACTGGCGGTGGACGACTCCGATTCGCCCGGCCAGCATGGGAACGTGTACTCGGTCTTTGCGGATAACCTCAACACGATCAAAGGCACAGCTGTTTTCGATATTTGGTTTACGCACTCGAGCGACAAGGGCACAAGCTGGGCAATTCCGGTGAAGGTCAACACCGACGCGGGAACGCACTTCTTCCCCTGGATCGCCGCCGGCAGCACGGGACGTGTGGACTTCATCTGGCTTGGTACGCCGGACTTAAACCCTTCCGATGCCGCGCTCTCGCCGTGGACGGTGACTTTCGCTCAGACGACCAGCGGGACGTCGAGCGCTCCGAAGTTCAATCAGACCACGGTAAGCAATGTGATGCATGTCGGTGGTATTTGCACGAGCGGAATTTTTTGCTCCGTCACCGGGGGCAATCGCGACTTGGCGGACTCGATTTCCATCTCTATCGACCGCGGCGGAAGCGCCAGCCTGGTGTGGACTGACCAGGGCTCTATTCTCCACGGCCCCACGCACATCACGTATGGATGTGTAAGCGCCGGACAGTCGGCCATAGTCGGCGCTGATCGAGGCCTGAGCTGTAAGGGACCGGCAGGACCTTAATTGCAATCAATCTTCAGGAGGTCCGAAATGGCACGTTTGCGCAATGCTCTGCTTGCAGGGTTGGTCTTTGCGTTTTTGCTGCGTGAGGGCAGCCCGCCGGTGCTGGCGCAGTCTTCCAGCGCAGGTTCGCCGCATATTGGGTTCGAGGTTCCGGCTGTTGTCGATCCCATTCATGCGAACGGCGAGCCAGACATTGGGATTGATCCCTTCGGGAAAGTCTTTGTGAGCGGCCCCACCGGAACGGGAACGCAGCGGAGCGTCTGGCTTGGGTCGGTAGACGGCGGCCACACCTTCCGAATCATCACTCCTGGGCCACCGCCGAGCGCGATTGCTGGCATTATCGATCCTCCGGGCGGAGGTGACACCGACATCAATTTCGACCGCAGCGGTAAGCAGTACTTTGCTGACCTGTACGCGCTGGCGTGCCTGCGCACGGCCACTACCACCGACGGTGGCGCTACGGTCAGCCAGGAGATTTACCCGGCGGGCTGCTCTGGTATACCGGGCGCCGACCGCCAATGGCTCGCGGTGTACGACCCAGCGCCCGGCACGCCGAACCAGTCGGCCTACACCGGCCCAAAGCCTCTGATCTACCTCGAGTACAACAACGTGGTTTCAGGGGCGCAATGGAACAAGAGCAACAGTGCCGTAGACCTGGTTCCCGGTGGCCCCGGCCTGACTTACATGGCGGCGACGAACGGAACCACGTCGCCATGTGTCGCGAACGGATCCTTCTACGCCCCATTCGGTGCTGATGGTTACCCGGCTATCGATCAGGTGACCGGAAAAGTGTTGCAGGCTTCGGGCAGCCAGAACTCAGATGGCACCTTCAGCTTGCTGCTTAATATTGGGACGCCGGACGCTAGCGGCGACCTGACATTTCTTGACTTCCCAAGTGTCGCCAACCCGTGCGGCGATTCCAGCAAGCTAATCCACATAGCGGACAACCTCTCCGGCTCACCCAGCACGCTTTTCACGGTGCTGTCCATGGATAGCGCCCGCAACCTGTTCATCACATGGGCGCTCAGCCCGAACAGTGGCAGCCCCGCTCTGCGACAGGTGTTCGTAAGCGCCTCTTCGGCTGCCAGCGGCTGGACAAACTGGAGTACTCCGGTCCAGATGAGCGACGGATCGACAGTTACCGGCGATGCCGTCAACGTTTTTCCATGGATCAAGGCGGGCGGCGCCGGCCGCGCCGACGCTGTGTGGTATGGCTCGAACCTGAGCGCAGACCCCAGCAGCCAGTCTGGGCAAGCTTGGAACGTTTATATGTCTCAAGTTGTATATGCGACAGATTCGACGGGGGCGGTCAGTGGTGGGGCTCCAAGCGTTACGTTGGTGAAAGTTAGCCCGCACCCCATGCACTACAACGACATCTGCCTGGCCGGATCGGGCTGCATCGCCTCGCAAGGGAACCGTAACCTGGCCGACTTCTTCGCCGTCACGATTGACCATACAGGCGCAGCAGAGATCGTCTACGACGACACTTCCAACGGTCTGGCGCAGGCAGGATTCACGCCGACCGGCAACCAAACTGTGGACCACGCTGGCGCGGGAGTGATCACCGTCGCCCGGCAATCCTCGGGCCCGGGCTTGTTTGGCACCAACGTCTCCGGGCCGTCCAACGCGCCAACCACCGGCATCACAGGCAATTCCGGCGACGCGCTCTTTCCGGTGATTGGCGGCACGAACGTGCCCGGCATGGACATCCTAAGCAGCTCCATCAGCCTGTCGGGCAACACCCTAACGGTGACAACGAGAATCGTTGACCTTTCTAATCCGGCTGCGACCGCGGCAAAGATAACCGGCACTGCGTTTCTCCAGTACGTCACGCGTTGGCAGATGGGCAACACGATCTACTACGGGGCCATGGAAAACACTCCGCTAAACCGGCCGATATTCTACGCGGGCGCCGCGCAGAGCGTGGATCTTTGCTCTGTCTCGGCTTGTTTCCCACACGTCATCACCTACCCTGAGCCTGGCCTAGGCGGCTCGGCTGAAAACGGCAGCATCAAGTGCCCCAGCGCGCCTTCGGCCAGCAACCCCTGCACGCTGACGATCAACGTGAACGTGGCAAACGTCGGCAACCCCACCTCGTCAAGCCTGCTTGAGGAAGTGGGCAGCTACAGCTTCGCGTCGGCGCACCAGTCCGGCGCCACAACGAACGCGCAAGCAGAGGCAGACGACGTTCCACTCGAGATCGACGGCGTCTGTTGCTACGACACGCGGCCACATCCTCCGAAGCCGCCGCTGTGACGGCAGGTGGATGGAGATGGGCGCGTGCCCGGTAAGAACGTAGGTGAGGCGCCCTTCAATTTTGATCAGGACGACTGCGGCCTCAGCCGCCGAGCGTTGCCTTCAGCGATCCGAATTCAGGCGTCAATTTCGCAGCCAACTTCAGTATTGCCCGTTACAGATCCGGAGCAACGGTGTTCACGCGGGCTCGTTAGACTCGAAACGCTGTTGTAAAGATTTAATGCGGACCGCGCGGCCCGAGGAAGGTTGCAGCATTGTTGTAAAAGATATCGCGCTTCTCCTCAGGCGTAAGAAAAGCAGCGGAATCGACCCCTTGGATGGAGCGCGAGCAACAGATTGTTGCGTCCGTCTTGCGTGGTCGTACTCAAGGAACGCCAGGTTATCACCAGCAATATCATTCATCCTGGCTAGGGACATGCCCCTACCCAGGCATTAGGTAATCGTCGGATTGACGCCGGACTGTCTTTTGCTGATCGTTGCTCCCGAACGCTGGAATTCTCTCTCGCAAGCCAGGGCCTGGGCATTTTCACGTTAAAAGGAGCACGCCCATGATGCGGACCAAGGCCGCCCTACGGCGGGTTGCAAGAACTGCTCTCACGACGGCAAGCGCAGCGCTGCTCGCAGGCGCTATTTTTGCGTCCACTCCAAGCGGCGGCACGGTTTCGCCAAGTTCTTCAACCCTCACCTGGACGGGGGGTCCATTCGTTGCCTCCAATCCGCTAAGCTGCCGGGACGCAGAACTGACTTGCGATCACTTTGCGCTGACCGTATTGCCGCCGAACAAGAGTTTCGTGCTGACGGTGCGCGTGACAGCATCCTCGATCGGCGATGACATCGATCTGTTCGTCCGCGACCCGAATAACAACACGATTGCCAGCTCAACCACCTCCAGCGGCGTGGAGGAGGTTGTGATCAGTAATCCTGCTGCGGGAACCTACACCGTTGTCGTGCAACCGTCGCTGGTCGTTCCGGGCGCGACCTACAGCGGTTTCGCCGGCATTGGCAGCCCGCCGCGGGACATTATGTCCAACTCCTACAACGGAGTCGTATTCACGTCTAATTTCACGGGCGTTCCCAGCGCTACGCCGGCCAAGTCACCTCCGCTGGTACCGAATCTCAAGGTAAGCTTCAACCCCGTGGGACGGCAAGCGGCGGAGCCCAGCACCGGAGTGGACAAGAACAACAATGGCTTTATGACTGCAGGCGCGTTCGATTCCGTCATTGGCGTTCCCGGCGTCACGACTCTCGCCCGCACGGTGGTGATGCGGTCCAGCGACAAAGGCAAAAGCTGGCAGGCGGTCTCGCCCCCGCTGAATCTCGGGGTTGTCAATACAACCGATCCGGACTTCACCCTCGACCCGTATCTCCATGTTGATCCTGTCACCAGCCGGGTGTTCTCCTTCGACCTCAACCTGGTGTGCGGCGGCGAGGAAATTTTTTCCGATGACGAAGGTGTGAGCTGGCAGAGCCGCCAGGTTTGTACGGTTCCTGTCAACGACCATCAGAGCCTGATTACGGCCCCGCCGGGACAGGGACTGGCGCAGCCTACAGGCAGCTATCCGCGGATGGTGTACTACTGCTTTAACCAGGTCGGCGACTCGGCCTGCGCGCGCAGCACGGACGGGGGCACGACGTTCGTCAAGACCGCTACTCCGGCTTTTCTGGGCAGCGATCCTGGCACCACGGGCAGCGTCTGCGGCGGCCTTACTGGCCAGCTCGCGGCCGACAGTAAAGGCCGCATCTACTTGCCAACAGGGAATTGCGGTCTGCCCTGGGTCGCGTTCAGCGACGACGGTGGAGACTCCTGGACGCGAGTCAACATCAGTTCGCTCACGCCCATGGCCGACCATGAGGTTTCACTGGCGGTGGACAGCGCGGACAACATTTATGCGGTGTGGCAGGACGGAACGTTCCGGCTTCCATTTTTCTCCGTTTCTACGAATCGTGGCGTTAGCTGGTCGCAGGCTATCATGATGGCGCCGCCGGGCGTGCATGAAGTTAATTTCCCCACCATCGCTGCCGGGGATCCCGGCCGTGTCGCCTTTCTTTTTCCCGGCAGCCAATCGCAGAACTTCAGCGATCCGACCAGGCCGTGGAATATCTACATCGTCGCTTCGGTGAATGGGCTCGACGCCAACCCGACCTTTACCTGGACAACCGCGAACGATCCGAGTGATCCCGTTCACCGGGGCGACTGCGGCCCGGGACGTTGCGAATCGCAGAACGGCGGGAACATGTTCGATTTTCTAGATATCCAGGTATCCTTGGTGGACGGCGCATTCTGGGGTACGGCCTCGAAGACTTGCGTATCGAACTCGGTTCCAAGCCTGAACTGTGTGACGAACCCACAAGCGCCGGGAATCAGTCCGGGACAGGGGTTTTCCATCCGCGAGGTGAAGGGCCCGCCCCTTTTCCTCAATCGTTAAATGCGTCCGATTGAAAGCCTTAGGCCTAATTCATGATTCAGCTTGTGGTGTCGCGGCCTTCATCGGGATCCTGACTGGCGCCCGGCGCAGCGGAGGACTCCGCCCGTTTGCTGGCCTTGATTTTCCATCCCGGGCGCGAGGAATATCATCGGAAATTTGCGTAAGGGATAGGGACCGGCAAGGACGCCTGCGAGCAGGGATGGCATTGGTGGCGCGCGGCGAGTTCTCTTATTGTGATCGCGGGCTTGGGTGCTGGCCTTGAACCGCGACTTGGCCCACTTTCAGCTGCCTATGTTCTCTTCCTGGCATTGCTCGGTCCTATTCTCACGCGCCGCTAAATGAGAGCACTTCAACCGTCGGAGAACTGTCTCGGCGCCTTCGGAGTGGTTGATTCTTCGAGCGCAGCTGTGGTAAGCCACCTCCCGGGGGCATCGGGCAATCAGGAGAGGAAGTTCTCTCCATGCAAGAGACCTGGCAATCTCTATGGCATCGCCACCGTGGTAGATAGGTTGACACAGTCCAGATCCGCTAACTTTGTGATGCCCACACCTCGACAGACGAAATGGGATAACGATGGCTACAAATGGCATGGCCTTCGCTCTATGGTCGCTCACATTTCTGGCAGGTCTGATGCCATCTGTAAATGCCCAGTCATTGATTGAGAACCCTCCAACGCCGCCCCCGCCACATGAAAAGCAGGCTCCTGCCGTGGAGAAAAACCTCAAGGTATTCGATACGCTCGATTTTGACGTGTTCAGTAATCAGAAATGGGATCGCCTCAAGGAAAGTCACGCGTTGGATATCGTCGTGACCTGGCCCGATGGGCATGAGACTAAAGGCATCGAAAGGCACATTGAGGACCTGAAGGCGCTGTTTGTTTTTGCGCCCGACCTCGAAATCAAGGTGCATCCTATTCGCTTTGGCTCCGGAACATGGACAGCCGTATCAGGGGTAATGTCGGGGACATTCATAAAGCCGATGGCTACGCCTGACGGCAAATCGATCCCTCCTACCGGTAAGCACTTCGCGCTCAGCATGGTGACAATTGGACATTGGAAAGGCAGCACGATGGATCACGAGTGGCTGTTCTGGGACAACCAGGATTTCATGAACCAGATCGGGTTGGGGAAATAGACGCTGCAAGTTGAAAGATGGAATAACTGCGCATTGCAAGAAACGGGCGCTAAATCAGAGTGGAGAAACTTGTTTCACGATTTCATGTTGAGACGAATCCGTGTGCTACCCGGCGAACAGAAACCGGGTAGAGGCTCGGGCGATTTGAAACTATGTCACAACGGATCCCAGCGCTGTTCATTGGACACGGAAATCCAATGAACGCATTGCGCGTGAATTCCTACACGGAAAGGTGGGCGGCACTTGGAAATGCGCTGCCAAACCCGAAAGCGATTCTATCGGTTTCTGCCCACTGGTACATTCAAGACGCTGCCGTAACCGTAAGCACCGCGCCCAGAACGATCCATGACTTCGGCGTGTTCCCGCGTGAACTGTACCAGGTGCAATTGGGCGGTTTCATTCGAAACAAGAGTGCTTGAGTTGCTGCACGCGGAGGAATACAGGTTGAAAATCAACTCGGCACAGAAGCGGAGCTGGCTGTTCCAACGCCAGATCATTACCTGCCGCTGCTCTACATCGCCGGCACGCGCACACCGTCCGAGTCTCTCGCATTTCCTGTTGAAGGAGTCGACGGCGGGTCGGTTTCGATGCTTGCAGTACAGATAGGATGAGGATTGGCTCTCCGAGAAACCTCGCTAATTCTGCCCGCATCACGGGCAAACCTTCCGTAATCCAGTAAGGGAAGGGTGGCCCACGATTCGTTCGGAACGCTCCCCTGCGAGTGTATACTCATCGGCGCGTTGAACGTCTTCCGAGCGGTCCGCGATGTCGGTGCCTTGCTACAGTTCTTCAACGAGAACACGGGTTGCAGGGATGGTTTTTGGCTGGAGGTGCGCCTACGGATGCCTCGCAAGACGAGATCGGTTTAGTAGGTCACCTATTTTCAACGAGATAAAGCTTCAACAGCCGGAGCGAAAGTGGCGCGTTTTGCAAGAAGATTGGCGCGTGTAGCTAGTGCCCTCTAGCGCCACGGACATCTAAGCTGGTGACGACAAGGAGGTTGAGGAAATGAACGAAGCCACTCAAAAAGTCGCGCTCGAAGAAGGCAGCCACACACAAGAGAAACGAGCTTATGTTGCGAGAGCGTATGCGGCTGCGGGCCCAACATCCGGCCTAGCGGCCGCCACGATCCGGCGCCGCGAGCCCGGCCCGGAGGACGTGCAGATTGAGATTCTTTACTGCGGTGTGTGCCACTCGGACTTACACCAAGTGCGTAACGAGTGGAGCGGCGTGATGCCGACCGTCTATCCCTGCGTCCCAGGCCACGAGATCGTTGGCCGCGTCACTAAGGTCGGCTCCGCAGTCTCCAAGTTCAAGCTTGGCGACCTCGCGGCGGTGGGCTGCATGGTCGACTCAGACCGTGTCTGCCCGGAGTGCCAAGCGGGGCTCGAACAATTTTGCGCGAACATGACCCTCACATACAATTCTCCCGACAAGCATCTGGGTGGTGTGACCTACGGCGGCTATTCTGACAGCATCGTCGTGGACCAGAGGTTTGTCCTACGGGTTCCCGCGAACTTGAACCCTGCCGGAGCCGCTCCTCTGCTTTGCGCCGGTATCACTACTTACTCTCCCATGCGGCATTGGGGCGTCACCAAGGGCAAGAAAGTTGGCGTGGTCGGTCTTGGCGGGCTAGGTCACATGGGCGTGAAGTTTGCCCACGCGCTTGGAGCCCACGTCGTGGTCTTCTCGACGTCGCCCAATAAGAAAGAAGACGCGCTGCGCCTCGGAGCAGACGAGGTCGTCATCTCGCGGAATGCGGACGAAATGCAAAAACATGCTGGCAGCTTCGACTTCATTCTCGACACTGTCTCCGCGAATCACGACATAGGCGCTTACATCAATTTGCTGCGCCGCGATGGCAACATCACGCTCGTCGGCGCGCCGGAAAAGCCGTTCGCCGTTTCAGCATTCGGGTTGATCATGGGCCGCCGAAGCCTCTCCGGTTCGCCTATTGGCGGTATACCCGAAACACAGGAGATGCTCGACTTCTGCGGGCAGCACAACTTCACCGCCGATGTCGAAGTTATCCCAATCCAGAAAGTCAATGAAGCCTACGAGAGATTACTGAAGTCGGACGTGAAGTACCGCTTCTCGATCGACATGGCTTCACTTAAATAAACACCGAGAGCGGCTCGAAGGAGAAATAATGCAAAAGCGCAAACTTGGAAAAAGCAATCTGGAAGTTTCGGTCCTTGGGCTCGGCTGCATGGGAATGAGCTTTTCCTATGGCCCGCCCAAAGACAAGAAGGAGATGATCTCGCTGATACGGGCTGCCGTCGAACGCGGCGTCACATTCTTCGATACGGCCGAGGTCTATGGTCCATACACAAACGAGGAACTCGTGGGCGAAGCCCTCGCCCCGTTCCGTGGGCAAGTGGTGATAGCCACCAAGTTTGGGTGGAAAATTGATCCCAAGGCGGAGCGAGGTTTGGCTGGTCTGGATAGTCGGCCAGAGCACATCAAGGAAGTCGCCGAAGCCTCGCTCAAGCGACTCAAGGTCGATAGCATCGACCTGTTCTATCAACACCGCGTGGACACCAACGTGCCAATCGAAGATGTAGCGGGAGCAGTGAAGGACCTGATTCAGGAAGGCAAGGTAAAGCAATTTGGCCTTTCGGAGGCAGGAGCAAAGACGATTCGTCGCGCACATGCTGTCCAGCCCGTCGCAGCGGTGCAGAGCGAATACTCGCTTTGGTATAGCAATCCTGAGAAGGAAGTCTTGCCGACGCTGGAAGAACTTGGGATCGGCTTCGTTCCTTACAGCCCTCTGGGCAAGGGCTTCCTCACGGGAAAAATCAACGAAAACACTTCGTTCGATAGTTCCGATTTCCGCAATCAACTCCCGCGATTTACGCCAGAGGCTCGGAAAGCGAATCAGGCCTTGGTTGACCTGCTGGGCAAGATCGCGCAGCGGAAGAAGGCGACACCCGCTCAGGTCGCACTCGCTTGGCTGCTTGCCCAAAAGCCATGGATCGTTCCCATTCCAGGCACCACAAAGCTCGCGCGTTTGGAGGAGAACATCGGAGCAGCGGCAATCGAACTAACGCCGGACGATCTCCGGGGCATCGAGAATGCCGCCTCACAGATTACGGTCCAAGGAGCTCGCTATCCCGAACACATCGAGCAGATGAGCGGTCGCTGAGTGGCAGTTTTCTTCGAGGGCTGACCAAACAATCGGAGAGGAAGGAGAGAACGATGCCTCATGTGACCGTGAAGTTGTGGCCCGGCAAATCAGAACAGCAGAAGGCTCGTCTCGCGGAAGCCATAGCGAAAGACGTTATGGAGATTCTGCACTATGGGGAAGAATCGGTTTCGGTGACGATGGAAGAAGTCAAATCTCAAGATTGGCTAGAGAAGGTGTACAAACCTGACATTCAAAATAAGTGGGACAAGCTCTATAAGAAGCCGGGGTACGATGTAAATGAGCTGTAGAGGAAACGAAGAAATGGAAATCAAAAGAGTTGGCTCGCAACCTTCGGCCAAAGGACCGTCGGAGTGGTTCACTGGCACGGTGCGCGTCGATCCGCTTTTCCAGGCGCCCGATCCGGCGCTTGTCTCAGGTGCGAGCGTTACGTTTGAACCGGGCGCCCGGACTGCCTGGCACACGCATCCGCTCGGTCAGACGCTCATTGTCACGGCTGGTTGCGGGCGGGTTCAGTGTGAAGGCGGACTTGTCGAGCGGATCCGGCCTGGTGATGTGGTCTGGTTCTCGCCCGGCGAGAAGCACTGGCACGGCGCTACGCCGACGACAGCGATGACGCATATCGCTATCCAGGAAAAGAAGGATGGCAAAGTGGTCGATTGGATGGAAAAGGTTAGCGACGAACAATACCAGGCCGGATTTAGGGCAGAATAAAAAGATGCAGGTTATGCTTTTGGGTGAGTGATGACGAACCGATTTCGAGTTTCGAGCACGCTCCCACGAAGGCTTGAAGAACTGGGCCTTCGGCAGGAAGCAGTGCTGCGGCAAGCTGGTCTCCCAATCGGGTTGTTCAACCAGGACAAGATTCAGGTGAGCACCGAGGAGTTCTTCGCGCTTTACCGAGGAATTGCGGATGCGAGCAACGATCCAGCTTTTGGCCTGAAGCTCGGGACCGAGGAGCGCGTCGAGCGCTACGACCCGATTAAAATCGCCACGCTCTCTGCCCGGTCGTTTCGGGATGCGGTCGAGCGGCTGGCGCGCTACAAACAACTCACCTGTCCTGAGGAGATCCGTCTAGTCGAGCGGGGAAATGAATGCGCGGTTCAATTCGTCTGGCTTCTGGCGCATGAGAAAGAGCCTCCGTTGCTGGTGGATGTATGTTTCGCATGGATTGTCAGCATCGGGCGCCGAGGCACCGGGCGGCCCCTGAATCCAAAGCGCGTGGAGCTTGAACGGGCCTCGGCGCACCGAGAAATGTATGAGGCGCATTTCCACAGTCCTGTGAAGTTCAAGGTCGGCCAGAATGCATTGGTATTCAGCAAGGCGGATATGGACCTGCCCTTTGTCACCTACAACGCTGAGTTGCTAGCGATTGTGGCCCCGCAGCTTGAGGCCGAACTGACGCAGCAGCTCGCGCAGAAAACGTTCAGCGAACAAGCAAAAGCCATTCTCAAGCGGCTACTCGCGGGCCAGCGCCCAGGGATACAGGATCTCGCAAGGGAGCTGCATCTGAGCACTCGGACGTTGCAGCGGCGGCTCACCGAGCAGGGGATTACGTTTCAGCGTTTGCTGGAAGAAACGCGTCGGGAGCTAGCACGTCACTATCTGCTTCACGCGTCTCTGGAGCTCAATGAAACTGCCTATCTCTTGGGCTACGAAGACGCCAACTCTTTTTTCCGGGCTTTCCACCACTGGGAGGGGACCTCGCCAGGACAATGGCGAGTGCTCCAAAAAAACTCACAGCCTACAACGCAGGCGCATGTTGGCGCTGCGTGAAGCATCGTAAGCAAGCGCCACGAATCGCATGGCATGGCTTGCGCCGTTATCACGCGACGCTGGACGCTGTTGGGGCACCGTACATGGGAACCTCAAGAACAAGTGGGAGTGGAATTTTTGACGGAAGCATTAACGGGGGCAAGTTACAACACTATGATGGACTTATCCAGAGTTATCAGCTTTGACGAGGTGAATAATTGGATCGTGTATATTATAGCTACAGGCCGTATGACGCACCTTTTAACAGGGTTGGAGGGCAATGTACGGATTTGACCAATTGCCCAAACAACTCGGTTACTGTAACTGCTGCGATTCCAGACCAGTCCACGATGAGCGCCGCTCCCTACGGGCTATCTGGGGGTTACAAGTCAAGCTTCGGTTTGACTTTTGGTACCTGTGGTTGGCGAATTGTTGTTTTGCTTCGCTGTAACTTTTGGTACCTGTGGTTGGCGAATTGTTGTTTTGCTTCGCTGTAACAATGTGACATTGCGCTGAATCTTGGCACCGTACCAATTCGCCAGGGACAGGTCTTCAATCACATCCACTTCAGGACGTTCCATCTGGTCGAGGAACTGCCTCGCGTAGACCGACAGCGATTCCACGGACCGCCGCTGCCCTTCCGCGTAAATGGTGTCAAACGCGAGCGAAGATTTTCCCGAGCCGGAAAGCCCTGTGATGACCGTCAGGGTGTTGCGAGGAATCTCGACGCTGATGTTTTTCAGGTTGTGCTGCCGCGCGCCCCGGATTGCCAGTTTGGTCAGGCCCATAGGGCGAAAGCGCTCCCTCCCGAGGAGTCATGCTTTCCGCATGCAAACTCTGGCGCCCAGCAGCTACACTGAGCCCACAATAACCCTGCACGCTAGCAGCAGAGAAAGAAAGGCGTCAAGGACCGGCGGGTAGCGAAGCCGTCCTAATTTGAGGGTACGTCACGCTCATGCTGCGCTCCCGTTCCTGAACGAAGCGTCTCGTTGACCAGCCAGATTTCGGCCTCCATAGAAGAACCTTGGAGGAAGCTTCAAATACGGAATTACATATCCGCGTTTCATTAATCTACATATCTGCAATGATTTATATCAGCTTTACATGTGCAATGTATTGCCAATGAACGGGATGCGTAAAACACAGAATGGCTACGCATATGCATGGAGAAGGAAGTTGAGTTGTCCGGCGGCCTGGGCATTACTCTGCCGGATTCTCGGGCCCACCTCAAACAAACACGTGTTTCTTGGAAAACTGGGGGAGGATTTCCAAGCCATGAAAAAAACATTTTTTTCACTACTGTTTGTAGTTTTGATGTCGAGTGCATTCGCCGGCCTCGTATTCGCTCAGACAGCGGGTACGGGCGTCATCTTTGGCACGATAACCGATCCGACTGGGGCTTCCATATCTGGAGCGGCAGTTACCCTAACTGATCTTGCTACGAACGCGGTGCGAACCGCAACGACGAACGATGCCGGGCGTTATGACTTCCCGAACGTGCCTCCAGGGAAATACAGCATCACCATCGCTAAGTCGGGGTTTCGTCAGGCAAAGGTTGCCAATCTGGATGTGGTTGTCGGGGAGTCACGCACAGTAGACGCCAAGATGGAATTGGGTGCGGCAACGGAATCTGTGGAAGTGGTGGCTACCAACACGGAACTGCAAACGATGAACGCCACGGTCGGGAATACGATCAGCGGAGTGGCGCTGGATGCTCTGCCGGGGTTGGGGCGGGACGTCAGCACTTTCGTTTCCCTGCAGCCTGGCGTTGCTCCGGACGGCAGCGTCGCGGGAGCGAACCAAGATCAAAATTCCTATATGTTGGACGGCGGGAATAACTCAAGCGATATGGACGGCACAATGAATACTTATACGCCTGGGTTTGCCGGCGACCCAAGCGGTGGCCTGGTGAATAGCTATGCCACGGGAACTGGTGTTACGGGCGCACCCGGCGGGGGCGGACCGTCAGGGGTGATGCCGACGCCGGTGGATAGCATTGAAGAATTCAAGGTTGGAACGACGAACCAGACGGCGGACTTCAACAGTTCCGCGGGGGCTCAGGTTCAGATGGTGACCCGGCGCGGCACCAATACCTGGCATGGAACAGCGTATGAGTATTATCTAAATAACAATTGGAATGCGAACACTTTCGATAACAATGCTGCTGGGCAAGCTGTCCCTGTCTACCACTACAACCGTTTCGGCGGCTCCGTCGGTGGGGAAGTGATTCCCAAGGCGATTCTTGGCGGAAAGACGTTTCTCTTTGCGAACTACGAAGGATTCCGTTGGGTAAACTCATCCACCGTTAGGAGAGCAGTCCCGTCCGAGGGGATGAGGCTTGGCCTCCTGCAGTTCGGAGGGACGGTCTACAATTTGAATCCTGGACCAGTTACTTATCCTTCCAGCGCGCCTGCCATTGGCGCATTGGTTCCCGGAACGACGTATCCCGGTTCGGGCACGACGCTTGACCCGCGAGGCCTGGGAATCAGTCCGACGATGCAGGCCTTGTGGCAGTTCATGCCGCAGTCGAACGTGACAGACTGTGGCAGCGTCAGCCGGTGCGACCATTTGAATGTTCTTAAGTTCCAAGGCAACGTGTCGCTGCCTTGGAAGGACAATATTGGCGTGCTTCGCTTAGACCACGACTTCAGCTCCAAGTGGCGCTTCTACACGACGTATCGCTACTACAAAATGGAGCGTGCCACCAACAACCAAGTGGACATCGGCGGCTTCTTCCCAGGTGACAAGCTAGGCGTGCCAGCATCCGCCTCCAGCCGTCCGCAGGTGCCGTGGTATCTTACCGCTAGTCTCACAACCAATGTCAGCACCAATCTCACCAACGATTTTCACTACAGTTTCTTGCGCAATTATTGGGCGCGCGCTTCCGAGGCCCAGCCACCGCAAGTAACGGGGTTGGGCGGTGCGATCGAACCATTTGGCGAATCCTCTACCAATGTTTTGGCTCCGTACAACCTGAACACACAGAGCGTGCGAACTAGATTCTGGGATGGTCTGGACCACATGATTCGCGATGATGTGTCCTGGCTAAAGGGGAAGCACTTCTTTCAATTTGGTGGAACCTATCAACATAACTGGAACTACCACCAGCGCACCGACAACGGCGGCGGGATTAACTACCAAACGGTCTACCAATTGGGGGCGAGCCTAACAACGGCAAATGGCATGGACATGACGGGTTTCACTCCTGCTGGGGTACCAGCGACGGCTTGGGCACGCGACTATGCCATCGCGCTCGGCATACCCGGCGTAACGCAAATCGCTTACACGAGGACTGGGCCAAACCTGACTTTGAATCCTCCGAACACTCCGGCGTTTGACCAGAGCACCATTCCTTTCTATAACCTTTACGCCAGCGATTCCTGGCGGATGAAACCAACTTTCACTCTGACGTACGGCCTCGGCTGGACTTTGGAGATGCCGCCGGTGGAGGCGCAAGGAAAACAGATTACTCTGGTGGACATCAATGACAAGCCAATCGACACGAAAGCCTACCTGGACGCGCGTAAGGCCGCCGCTTTGCAGGGACAGGTTTTCAACCCGGAGGTTGGCTTTGTGCTTAACGGCAATGTGGCTGGAAAACCGAAATATCCGTACAACCCCTACTACAAGTCATTCAGCCCGCGGGTTGCTGCCGCATGGAACCCCAGCTTCGATAGTGGTCTGCTAGGGAAGACGCTTGGCCACGGCAAATCCGTGATTCGTGGGGGATATGGTATCTTGTACGGACGTCTCAACGGTGTCGATCTGGTATTGGTACCTCTACTCGGTACCGGCCTGATCCAGGCAGTCCAGTGCAATAGCCCGCTCACGACCGGTGGTTGCGGAGGGGCAACTCCCAACACTGCCTTCCGAATCGGTCCAACGAGTGGGGGTTGGGATGGATTGGTAGCGCCGCTTCCTGCCGCTACGCAAACCTTACCTCAGCCTGACTTCCCCGGATTTAACAACGTTGCCGCCGGCGCAGGCGAAGGCTTGGATCCCAATTTCCGGCCGAGCATGAGCCATCAATTCGACCTCACGTTGCAACGCCAGATCACCAATAAGGTAACAGTAGAATTTGGTTATATCGGCCGGAAGATAAGCCACGAATTTCAACCCATCAACCTCAACGCCATACCGTACATGATGACGCTCGGAGGCCAGTCGTTCGCTAAAGCGTACGGCCAGATGGTTTGGCAATTCTGTGGTGGGAACGCGGGTCTGGCTGGCGGCAACTGCGCAGGCATCGACGCGAACGGCAATGTTGTCCCAGCACAGCTAGCAGCCGTGGCGTCTCAGCCTTTCTTTCAGGCGGCGCTGAATCCCGCCTACTGCTCGGGATTCGCAAACTGCGCTCAGGCGGTTGCATCGAAAGAAGCTGATAACATCAAGAATGCGAGGGTCTGGACCATATGGAGCGATCTGGACGGCGGCGCATTTAATTTCCCAAGATCCATGATGAACACACCGATCCCGGGTTCACCATTTGGCTCGCAAGGTCAGCTGACCTCCGGTGTGGGCATGAATACCAGCCTCGGATATGGAAATTACAACGCTGGTTTCTTCTCGCTTCGAATGTCAGGGTGGCACGGCCTGACCTTGCAGTCCAACTTGACTTATGGAAAGGCACTGGGGACGGGTTCCGAAGTCCAAGCCACGAGCCAATTCACGCTGCCAGATCCGTATAACGTCCACTCCGCTTATGGACCGCAGCCGTGGGACCGCAAATTCATGTTCAACACGTTTCTTGTCTACGAGCCGCCGTTCTATAAGAGCCAGCATGGCATTATTGGGCACATCGCTGGTGGATGGACGTTTGCGCCCATATTGTCGGTCGGGAGTGGCCTGCCATTGGAGGTTTCTCCTACGGACGCTAATGACAACCAGGTTTACGGTGGCGGACAAGCCTTTGGCGAGGGAGAGGGTCTCGACTTCGCCGCGCTACAAAATGCCATTCGTATCTGCCCGAATAACTTCGGCAGTTCCCGTCACAACAATCCGGTCGGTGGCAGCTCAGTCTTCGGATCGAGCTGGTACGGTCCGTCTATGTTCCAAGATCCCGGGGCTGCTTACGCCTGTTTCCGAAACCCTATCCTTGGTATTGACTCCTCGAACGGAGGAGGCCAGGGAATCATACGAGGCATGCCCTTCTGGAACGTGGACTTTAGCCTCAAGAAAAACGTACATGTTACAGAACGTGTGGGCGCGGAGTTCCAGGCCATTTTCTCGAACCTGTTCAACCACAACCAGTTGTCCGACCCCTACCTCGTCCTTGGTGATCAAGGAGACTGGGGTGCTCTTGGCGGGCTCAGCGGGGTTCAATTCACTGGACAGGCGCAAGCGAACTCGCCACGGGCGATGGAGTTTGGTCTGCGGCTCCGCTTCTAACAGGACAACCGGTGTAGGCATCACCCGAGGGGACCGCAAGGTCCCCTCGTTTTTTTTTTTGGCTTGCCTTTCCGCAACTTCACGGAATTCGCTTGCCCAATTGCACATCCATTGACGAGTCCCGTAAGGTTACCGTCAGAACAAATTTTCGGCAGAGTCAGGTTGACGCGCCGATTTCCTCGGTAAACTTGTGAGTAATCGTGCCGTGGTGGAAAGCCTGTGGGTGGCGAATTCCGCAAGTTTCTTGAATTCTTAAGCTTTTTCAGTCTGATACCATCCTCCGCATGCGCGACATTTTCACTCTTTTTCTGCATGCCATAGTGATCGTCATCCGGCTTGGGTGTCGATGGCGGTGGAAAAAGGGGCCAAAACAGCGGTGGTCTGGTTACTTTTCACTCTGCCCCTTTCCCTCTTGGAAGGGGGTGTTCTCTCAGAACGGCCCGCAGCGGTCAAGGGCGCGCCGGTGTTGCGCGGCGAAGCAGCGAACCCTTCACGGCGAGGACCGTTCTGAGATCCTCGACAAGAGGGAAAGGGGTGGCCCTAAATGGACCGCTAAAATGGCCCAGTCGCTCACCGCCTCTGACAGGCTTGGTCGACCCGGTGGGCTCCGTTCTGTTGTTGCCGAATCCGTCTTGATGCGACACCAAGTCCTGATTCTGAATCGTGGTCGGAAGCGGTCTCCGAACCTTCGTGCCTCGGATCGCATCATCGCCGGTTTGTGTACCTTAATGATGCGTCGGGCCCGGGTCCTGCGATCCGCCATCGTCCTCAAGCCTTCAACTTTGCTGCATTTTCATAAAATGCTGACCAAGCAAAAGTACCGACTGCTGTTTTCACCCGAACGGGTCCGCCTGCCGGGTCCCAAAGGACCGACCAAAGAACTGATCGACGCGGTCGTTGAAATGAAACGCCGCAATTCAACGTGGGGCTGCAAGCGCATTGCCCAGCAGATCGCTCTGGCCTTCGGCGTCGATATCGACAAAGACGTGGTCCGCCGAATTGTGGGAATCCATTTCCGGCCGGAAGCGGGCTCCGGAGGTCCGTCATGGCTGTCTTTCATTGGTCACGCGAAAGACTCGCTATGGTCATTGGATTTGTTTCGATGTGAATCGGCAATGCTACGAACGTACTGGATTTTGGTAGTGATGGATCAATTCACGCGACGGATCGTCGGCTTTGCTGTTCACCGCGGTGTTGTGGATGGCATGGCCCTATGCCTGATGTTCAATCGAGCGATTCGTACGAAGACACTGCCGAAATATCTCAGTTCCGATCATGATCCGCTGTATCGGTTCCATCAGTGGCAAGCCAATCTGCGTGTCCTCGATGTGAAGGAAATCAAAACGGTGCCTTACGTTCCGCTGTCGCACCCGTTTGTGGAACGATTGATTGGGACGATTCGTCGAGAATACTTGGACCAAACATTATTCTGGACGGCGGCCGACCTAGCACGCCTTTGACCCAGAAAACATTCTGGCAACCGAACTCTACATCGCGCTCGATCAGGACTTCCATCCGGTTGAGGCTTCGCAAGATGACGGGCGAACAACCGAATACGAGGGAACGCTCGACCTTGTCACGCTCCATTCGCTCACGGAAGCTGAGATCGACGATTGGAAGAGCTACTACCAGGTCATCGACGCGGACACGTTCCAATCGAAGTTCTATCCGCTCCTGCTGATGTGCCTCAATCCGTCTCTGGAAAAGGTGAGGTTCGTCTTGGAGTTCGTGCGCTATGGCGCTTCGCGCTGCGTCGAGTACAAGCGCAAGGACTTGTCCTGGCTCAAGGAATTGGCGCAGAGAGAACGAACGCGGCAAAGGAAGCTCCACGAGCTGGCGGCCTCTGGCGAGCACGAATTGAAGGCATCCCCAGGCAGGCACTGTGCCTGGTGCCCGCTTCTCTTGAAAGGCTGCCCGGTAGCAAAGACAAATCCCTACAGCCAGATGACCGCTGAAGAACGACTCCGCTTTGCTCTCTGGCTCCAGGAAGCAGAAAAGCAGAACACGAAGGTCCTCAAGGACCTCATGGTGGAACGCGGGCTGATTTGCTATCGCGACGGGAACCAAGGCGCGTACGTGGCTGATTTCGTGCCTGTAGAGAAGAGGTTCTACCCGTACCGCGATGCTGTTGCGATCCTTGACGAATGGTTCAGAACGCACCCCCCGATGAGCAGGGCCTAAGGGACAAGCTGACAATTTCGGGACTTTCTTCCGCGCTCAAGGCAGAGAAGCGCGTGGAACTTGCGAAGAACCTGGCAGACGTCGCGGATGTGCGCGTTGAAACAGAACTCAAG
>WNGK01001121.1_pt1 | contig 28564 bp, 27 predicted proteins | sample 5400601 | NCBI WGS metagenome assembly WNGK01 (sample SAMN13153376, study PRJNA577476) | soil metagenome | isolation source: 60 cm soil or saprolite under Garry oak tree replicate 1 | place: USA:California | collected 2016-06-15
GGGTCCGCTTAACCAAGCAGGCCATGGCCGAAGTGGAAACCCATGTTCAGCGCTTGATCGGCCTTGAACGATGGTTCGTGGATATTTCTTGCGCTACGCCTGCTTCACCGGATACGTAATTCTTTTTGTTTCCCTAAGACTAAAGAGGAGCCTGGAGTAAACGAAACATTGAACTGCATGCGGAAGGGATAGGATGGCAAACGACATCAACCAATTTGGCCTGTGGCAGCCGTGGTCCCCACGCGAAATAGCCAGGTTCTTCTCCCATTTGGCGGTCCCCTGGTGGATTGCTGGCGGATGGGCACTCGATCTCTTTCTCGGGGCACAGGCACGGCATCATGACGACATCGACGTGCAGATCCTGCGCCGTGATCAACATGCGGTTCGCGTTCTTCTCCATGAGTGGGATGTCCAGGAAGCGCATCCACCAGCGCATCCAGGCCAGTGGCCGTTTCGGGAGTGGAAACCCGGCATGGTCCTCAACTCCGTAGTACACGATGTCTGGTGCCGTCCGAGGAAGACAGATCCCTGGGCCTTTCAACTGATGATTGCCGACACCGACAATGACCACTGGCTGTTCCGGCGCGACGCCCGTATCTTCCGTCCCCTCTCCACCATCGGACGCAGGACTGATGATGGTATTCCCTATCTCGCTCCAGAAATCCAATTACTGTACAAAGCCAAACAGCCACGTCCCAAGGATGAGGCGGACTTTGCCAGAACGCTCCCCTATCTTGATCCAGAGAGCCATCAATGGTTGACTCAGGCCCTTGCCCTCGTCCATCCCGGCCATCCGTGGCTCACCCGTCTGGAGAGCCACTAACAGCGATGCTCGTTCGAACTGGACAGAAAAGCTCTGCCCCCTATTTGCACCAACTTAAGGGTTGAGCGGAGGGTTGCCCTCGCCACGCTTTCCTAACACCAACCGAAGGCTTTTCTCTTTATTCTCCTGGAATGGCACCATCCATTTCATCGTTGAGGGTGCTCCGCCAGGAGCATGGCCTGGTTGAACGGTATTTGAGGGTTGCCCGCACCGCCTCAGAACTCTCTACTGGCTTGGTGGCTTGACCCATTCCGTCCATAGTAGGGGCGACCCTTGCGGTCGCCCTGGAGGGGAGGCTGAAGTTCACGCTTATGGTGGCGATCCCTTGTGGTCGCCCTTGCTCGGGGCTCTTATCCCACGCCTCGCCTCACCTCACTCCACGCAAAAGATATACCCCACCATAAGCTACTAACCCAACACAAAGCCACCCCAACCCACCCAACACCCCCGTCCATCCGCTGGTCACCAGCAACAATAGGCACCCACCGATGGCGAGCGGCAGCACGACCCGTGGAACAGGAGTGCGAAACGCTGGCGACGACCCACCTCGACGGCGAAGCACTACCAGCGCCACCAGCGGGAACAGGAAGTGCAACACGTACAAGAACCCACCCACAGCCGCGACCAACGCCACCGAGCCGGTGAGGGCAACAAGGGCCAGCAAGGTCCCATTGAGCAACACGGCTGCCCACGGCACACCCGTCGTGGGATGCACTCGAGCGACCACCCCGGGGAGCGCTCCATCACGTGCCATCGCAAAAGCCACCCGCGACGTGACCACGAGCACCGCGTTGCCCGTTGCAGCTGTCGTCAGAATCGCTGCCAGTGCCGTGAATTGCCGCCCCGTGGAACCGAGAAACTGTGTTGCCGCTGCCGCGAGAGGGGCAGGTGACCTTCCCAGTTCGTTCCACGGAAGCGTCCCAAGAGCCACGAACGTCACCAACAGGTAGAGGCCCAGCACCACGAACAGCGTCAACAGGATCGCCCTTGGCAGGTTGCGCTCAGGCGTAGCGATCTCCTCTCCCGCGGCCGCCACCATATCGAAGCCGCCGAAAGCCAGAAAGGCCAGCAGCGTCGCTACAGCCACGCCACCTGCACCATAGGGGAGAAACGGGGTGAACCGTTCAACGTGCACGTGCGGCAAACCCAACACCCCGAAAGCCAGCAGCGCAACGATGGCGACTCCAATCACCAGGCTCTGCACCACGCCGGAGAGCCGGACGCCAACCAGATTGACGCCGGTGCTGATCCCAATCAGCGCGAGCGCGCCAGCGACAGGGGACAAGCCCGTCAAGGCATGGAGATATCCCCCCAACCCCAGGGTCACATATCCACTGATGAAGATGTACGCTCCCCAGTACCCCCAGCCCATCAGGAAGCCCCAGTGGGGGCCAAGCAGCGCCCGCGCGAAGGCGTATCCACCACCTGCCAGCGGATAACGGCAGGCAAGTTCAGCATAGGGCAGTGCAATCAACAAGGACACGCCAAAAGCCAGAAGAAAGGCCAGCAATGCTCCCGGCCCTGCCCGTCCCGCCGCTGCCCCGACCAGCACAAAGATCCCGCCGCCAATCGTGCCACCCACACCGAGTGCGACCGCCTCACGCAGCGTCAACACCCGGCGGAGTCCGTGTGAACCCCGCTCAGGAGGAAGGTCTATGCCCTTGTGTTCCACGTCATTCATTCCTCCAGTCCCCCCGTCGCTCGCTTGCCTGGCTAATACCGCCCCTTCGATTCACCTGCCCAAGAATGAGAAAATTCCTAAAGTCCGCCGCCCTGCCAATGAAGTTTCCCGAGTGCGAGACTCCCGCGTCCTCTACCTGGAGCATGTTCATCCGCAAAGCCTTCAGATGCTTCTGCAGCTTCTTGAGATCGGTGCCATAGTGCAGATCACCAAAGGCTTGCGGTGTCCAATGATGTGTGTGCGTATGCGCATCGATAATGACTACATAACCGCCCGGACGCACCACGCGGCGTAATTCAGCCAGCACGGTTCGAGGGCTTACCACGTGATGCAACAGCATATGACACATGGCGACATCAACAGAACCAGTCGCGAGAGGGAGGCGCTCGGCCATTCCCTCCCGGAAGGAGACATGCTGGAACCCGGCCTGGACCATCTTCTCCCCCGCCCGTGTGAGCATGGCAGGTGCGCAATCCACGCCGATCACCCCTCCTACAAGCGGAGCCATCATTCCTGCAAGATACCCTGTCCCTGTTCCCACGTCGAGCACCGTCATCTCCCGCTGCCATGGCAGCAGCTTGGTGAGCCGTTCCTGAAGTTCAACCTCGTAGGCGCTCGCCACATAGTCATCCCAGGTAGGTGCAATCTGCTCAAAATAGTCTCGCTCGTGCGTTTCGATATGCTGCAACTGCTTCTCTGGCGAGGCCGTCAGATTGACCTGCACCAGTGCATCGAGATGCTCAAAAATCTCCTCATCTGCAGGAAGCAGGTCCTTGAACCGTCGTCGCAGGTACTCCTTTTGCAGCAGCTTGCGCGCCCGCCACAACTCGGTTGAGAGCACAGGCTCCGTCGTTCCCGTACGCACAGCAATCTCCTGCAAAGGAAATCGCTCGATTTCGCGCCAGAAGAGCAGGTGCTGGTACTTCTCGGGCAAGGCGCGGAAAGTCTCCACGATCACGTCCAGCATATCTGCGCGTTCAAGCAGCGTCTTGAACGTCGTGGCATCGCTGGCCAGCATCGCCAGCTCATGCGAATCGCCAGGAAGATTCGCCTCCAACGCTGCCTGTTGGTGACGGTATGTATCGATCAACAGGTTCTTCGCAACCCGCATCAACCATCGCTGTGGATACTGAAGCTGTGTGCCCGACGCGAGCGTAATAAGCAGGCGCACATACACTTCATGGCAGAGATCCCAGCAAGCTTCTCGATCAGCAAGATGCTCCGCAAAGAAACGCACGATATCCTTATGATACAGCTTATATAACTCTTCAACAGTATTGGTGAGCGTATCCACCATCCAGTTCACCTCCTTCATTTCTGCATAGTAATAGACGTTTCGCCCCTATGCATCTCAACATCAAACCACATTGTAAATCATCTCTTCTCAAAAACCTGGTTTTCCCCCAGACGTTTGGAGAGAAGACTGCCCGTGAGAGGACTTGAGCGCTGTCCTGGCTGTCATCCTTCGCTTCGCTCAGGATCTCTGCGTCCATCGAGCCAGACCCAAAGCTCGACATGCACATCTTTTTCCCGCGCGAACTCCAACTCCTCTTCCTCGCCACCGGTTTCAGCATCGAGGCCATCTACAGCGGCTACGATTTTGAGATAGAGTCTTAGTTGAGGGCTGCACGTTACAGATGAAAACGTCTGCATCATCCTGAAGATACCTCGACATCCCCTCAAGAAAGGAATAATCTGTCTTGAGGAGTGGAGGCTTGTGTTTGGTTAGGTATTTCTACTGTTGTGTTTCTCAAGTTTTAGGTCTAACCTATCCTTGGATAAGCAGAGTTACCTCCAGTCACCAGGAATGTCTGGCATGGTGGCATGTCCCGGGTGAGCACCCGGACCTCGCTGGGGAAGATATATGAACCGTACCTCTGCACCAATACAGGCAGTTGCGCATGTTGACGCGAGAAGCGAGGCGAACACACGGTTGAACGGCTCTTGGCTCATCGTTGCTCGCCTCGGGTGGGTGGCATGTGTCTTCTTGACGCTGACGGTCTTCTTCGCCAGCATCCCGGTCTACTCGGCGCAACTGCAGACCATCTGTTCCGGCACGGCGTGCGCTTACAGGCAACTCTCCTCTGAACACGCGACAGCGCTGCGAGCACTCGGCCTTTCTCTCGGAGGGTACGCTGCTTACACTGTTGCTCTCGCCATCATTTCGGAGGCAGTATGCATTGCTGTGAGCGCTGTGATCTTCTGGCGCAAATCCTCTGACTGGATGGCATTACTTTTCGCGCTTTGCCTGGTGCTGGGCGGCACTGGTTTTGTGACGGAAACGGTGGCAGCGAGTCACTCAGTCTGGAGCTTGCCGGCCTTGCTTTTGAACGAGCTCACCTTTGTCTTGCTCTACTTGATCGCCTCTCTGTTTCCCAACGGGCAATTCGTGCCTCGTTGGACGCGCTGGCTCGTCGTTGGCTATATTGGAGTAGAGCTCTGGCGCATCTGGACACTCCTTTCCGACTCGTCATCTGCTCAAAATCGCTATCCTCTCCTCTTATTGCTCTTCTGGCTTGTTGTCACCTTGAGTCTGGGAATCGCCCAGGTCTACCGCTACAGGCGCGTTTCCAGTCCCGTCCAACGCCAGCAAACCAAGTGGATCGTTTTCTGCCTCCTGGCCTTGATACTGGTAAGCTTTGCGGTAGATGTTCCCTTGCTGGTCTTCCGGTCATTCAATATCCTCTACGAAATATTTGCCGCCACACTCACCACGCTGGTCTTTCTCCTCTTCCCACTCTCAGTCGGGATCACTATCTTGCGCTATCGTTTGTGGGACATCGACCTCCTCATCAATCGAACCCTGGTCTATAGTTCACTGAGCACTCTATTGGCCTTGATCTACTTTGGCTGCGTGTTCGGACTGCAATCACTTTCCCATTTACTGACTGGGCAAGCAGCAGCCTCTCCATTGATCATTGTCGTCTCGACGCTCGCTATCGCTGCCCTCTTCCAACCATTCCGTCATCGCATCCAACAAGCGATCGACCGTCGTTTCTATCGTCAGAAGTATGATGCTGCCAAGACCCTGGCCGCCTTCAGCGCGACCTTGCAAGAAGAACTCGATCTGACAGAGTTAGGTGAGCAACTGGTAGCGGTGGTGAATGAGACCATGCAGCCCTCTCATATCTCGCTATGGCTGCGGCAGCCCGAACACGAAACTCATGAGAACCTCAATCACAAGGAGTCAGTATGAACAACGAGGCATCGTTTCAACGCCTGGCAGCCGTCACATCGATCCTCGCCGCGCTGCTGGCATTCGGCAGCATAGGACTTCAAGCTGTGGTCTTAGGCGTTAATACTGATCCATTCTCCAATCCTACCCACATACTGGGGACTGGAGCCAACGGCGCCAGCCTTATTCGATGGGGGATGATCCTCGATATGTTCGGCTACTACCTGCTGCTCGCCCCATTGGCCCTGCTTTTGTGGAGCAGGCTCAAGCCGAAAGATATGAACCTGATCACCCTCTCCACCTTCTGTGGTCTGGCCTACATACTCATCGGAGCACTCGGTGCAGCCACGCTGGCCGCGATCAGCCCGCCGCTCATCGAAGGGTACGGCCAGGCGAGTGTGCAGCAGCGTCAGATGGATGAAGTGGTCTTCAGCAGCTTTCTCAATGCCGTCTATGTCGGTCTCTGGAACCTCCTCGAGTCAAGCCTGGGCGGTATCTGGTGGGTGAGCATCGGCCTCTTTCTTCGACACGAACAACCCGCTCTCGGTCTTTTCACGACCGTGCTGGGCATCTTTGCGCTCCTCGATGCTCTTGGTCGGATACTGAATATTCAACTCATCTATACCGTTGGACTGGCTGGAGTGCTCCTCCTCATCCCCATCTGGACCTTGTGGTTCGGCATCGATCTGCTTGGTAGCAGAAAGAGGCACAAAAGGAAAACACCCTGGCAGATGAGCTAAGGACTTTTTCCGCCAGATGATCTCAGCAGGCTCGTGGACGTTTGCGCTGCATCCTGAGACGAAGGTGCAGATGATAGCCACCGGTGATATCGGGGCACTAGTGGCGCTGGCCTTGGAGAACCCGCAGGACTATGTGGGCAAGGCGCTCGAAATCGCTGGAGACGAGTTGACGATGCCACAGACAGTGGAGGTGTTCAGCCGGGTGATCGGCCGCCCCGTGCGCTTCATCGAGCAGCCGCTCGAGCAAGTGCGCAGCTTTGATCCCAATCTGGCAAAGTTGGCTGAGTGGTTGAACAACGAGGGATTCCGAGCGGATATCCCAGCACTGCGGGCCATCTACCCCGACCTGATGACGCTGGAGACCTCCTGAGGAAGAGCGGCTGGGAGCAGGCCGCGCAGTAAGAAGGAGCGAGCTAGCGCTCGCTCCTCCGCCGTATCTGCGGCAGCACATCGCGTCCATACCCCTCAAGAAAAGCGCGCTGATCCGGATGGGCCGAATGAAAAAAGAGGTGATCAAAGCCCAATTCAATATACTGCATAGCGAATGTAACGTGATCTTCCGCGTTAGGAGAGACACACGATGACTTCTTGATCGTATCAGCCCCAACCACCTGGCCATTCTCCGCCGACATCTGCGGCGTATAAATTTTCTGATCAAACAGCGCCGGAATATACGTGCCGGCCCAGTACCTCTGCTGGTACTGAATAGCCGTCTCCGTATCCTGCGTATACTCGACATTAACTTCGACCATCCTTGGCATCTGCGCCGGATTCTTCCCCGTCCCTTGAGCGCCCCTCTCAAAATTCTTGAGAATCTGCTTGTACAGATCGGGCTGTTTTCCGCCAACAGTAATCAGCCCATCGCTGTATCTTCCAGCATCTTCCGCACTGCGAGGCGATAACGCAGAATAATAGAGCGGTATCGGTGAGGCAGGGGGCGTATACAGTTTAGCCTTGTGCGTCTGGTAATAATTCCCCTCAAAGGTAACTTCCTCGCCGCTCCACAGCGCGCGAATGAGCCTGATCGCCTCGATCAATCTTTCCCGACGTTCCTCGTATTCCGGCCACATACCCGTCGCGGCATACTCATTGAGAGCCTCACCTGCTCCAACACAAAGATATGTTCTCCCTGGCGCGAAACACGAAAGCGTCGCTGCCGCCTGTGCAATGATCGCCGGATGGTAGCGCAATATCGGACAGGTCACACCAGGCCCCATCTCCATGCGGCTCAAATGCGTCGCCGCAGCTCCCAGCCACGTCCACGTAAAGCACGCCTGCCCCTCTTCACTCCACGGATGAAAGTGGTCGCTTACATCCAGGCTCTCAAAACCCGCCTTTTCAGCGACAATAGCATATTCAAGTAGTTCCGTAGGTGGAAACTGCTCTGGTCCCGCCTTCCATCCCAACTGTACCATTATATCCTCCTTATTTTAAACTCAATGAAAAAATCATCCCAAACTCAATCAAAAGCTCATCCCAAACTCAATCAAAAACTCATCAACTAAGCTTCCTCACTTATCATGCGCATATCAACCATAAATAGTTTCACTCCCTAACCCGCCCCCAAAATTTCTTTCAAAGGGCGAAATCGGCCCTCATAGGCATCACCCTAAGTCGGGAAGTCAGGCAGGAGGCCGGTCGATCCGGAGGGGCGAGGGTGGACGCAGGGTAGTAGGGATGGGCCTTGAGACTCTGCTGGCGAAAGATACAAAAAGTGCAATGCAGCAGGGCGACCCCCCAGGCCGTGTATAGTAGGGACGATCCCTTGCGGTCGTCCTGGATGAAGGCTCGAATGGAGCGACCCCCCCAGGCCGTGTATAGTAGGGGCGATCCCTTGCGGTCGCCCTCTTCCCTCTCGCTCCCGTCTATTTTCCCTTAACTTGACGCCCACCAGGCGCAATTCATTGTGCCCCCACTATACACGGCCTGGGGAGCCGCTCCATTCGTGTATAGTAGGGACGATCCCTTGCGGTCGTCCTGGATGAGGCTTAACTTAACACCTACAGGCTCAAATAATCGCCCCGCCAACAGCTCGTCCAGCCACCCGACCAGAGAACAAGCACCCCCCAAGAAAAGTCCCTTCCAGCGCCCGATACCCATGCATACCCCCACCACCAAAACCCGCCACCTCACCAGCAGCATAAAGACCGGAAATTGGCTCATCATCCGCCTGCAGCACGCGGCCAGCAAGGTCAGTCTTCACTCCACCCAGCGTCTTGCGCGTGAGAATAGAGAGTCGTACAGCAATCAAGGGGCCAGCAGCAGGATCGAGCAGCCGGTGCGGCTTCGTCACGCGAATGAGTCGGTCTCCCAGAAACGCGCGCGCCCCTCGGATGGCTATCACCTGGGCGTCCTTACTGAAAGGATTCCGCATCTCGCGGTCGCGCGCCACAATCTCCTGCTCCAGCTCGGTCGGGTCAATCAATGCCTCTCCAGTCAGTTCATTCATAGCGCGGACCAGGCCAGGGATGGTGCGTTTCACAATAAAGTCTACACCCTTCCTCTTAAAGGCCTCAATAGGGCCAGGCGCACCAGGGAGAACCCGGCTGAGCGTCTTGAGAATACTCCGGCCCGTCAAATCCGGGTTCTGCTCGGAGCCAGACAGGGCAAACTCGCGTTCAATGATGCGCTCGTTGAGCAGGAACCACGAATAGTCATACCCGGACGTGGTAATGTGTTGGAGTGCCCCCAGCGTATCGAAGCCAGGGAAAAGCGGGACAGGCAAGCGATGCCCTCGAGCATCCAGCCACAGAGGTGTTGGTCCGCTCAAAATACGAATAGCATGGCGGCTCCAGATCGGCGCGTAATTGTGAATGCCCTCTGGATAATGCCACATCCGATCGGGATTGATGAGGTCTCCCCCGCTCGCCGCGACGACTTCAAGCATGCGACCGTCAACATAGTCGGGCACCCCCGAAATCAGCCGCCGGGGAGGAGGTCCCATGCGCTGCGGCCAGTTGCGGCGCACCAGGTCATGGTTGCCGCCAATGCCTCCCGAAGTCACGATCACCGCCTGCGCTTGTAGCTGGAATTCCCCAACAACCGACCGGGAACTCGGCACACCACGCTCGACAAAGCTCGGTTCCAGCACCTCACCCTGGACGCCATCAACCACGCCGCCCCTCATGCTCAGTGCAGTTACCCGGTGCCGGAAGCGCAAGGTAACCGCACCTCGCTGCACCCCTTCCCGCACGCGCCGGACAAAAGGCTCCAGGACCCCCGGACCCGTTCCCCACGTAACGTGAAAGCGTGGCACCGAATTGCCATGCCCAGTCGCAAGATATCCCCCGCGCTCCGCCCATTGCACAATCGGAAAAGTGCGCACACCCTGCTCATGTAGCCAGGAGTACTTCTCGCCCGCCGCAAAGCCCACATAAGCCTGCGCCCATTGACGAGGCCAATAGTCTTCCCCCCGGTCAAACCCCGCGCTGCCACACCAATCCTGCCAGGCCAGCTCATAGGAATCACGAATACCCAGCCGCCGCTGATCCGGCGAGTTGACAAAGAACAGGCCCCCAAAGGACCAGAACGCCTGTCCACCCAGCGACGCCTCCGGCTCCTGCTCAAGGATCACAACCCGTCGTCCCGCATCTATGAGTTCTGCCGCAGCGACCAGCCCTGCCAGCCCAGCCCCAACAATCACCACATCCGCCTCATCTTTCATATCCTACTCCCCCCGTTTTGACAAAATCCTCCGTAGGTGCCGATTTATCGCGCACATCGCCGATTTATCGGCCCTCCGTGCACGTTCTGATATCCGGATGATTGTGTGAAACCTCATGATCGGCCCTCCGTGGATCTTCCGCTATCCGATGTATTTTATTAAAACTCATTATCAGCCCTCGGTGCACATTCTGATATCCAGATATATTCGGTAAAGCTCATCATCGCGCCCAATAGGCCTCAACCCCAGACGCAGCCCCGGCTTCCGTAGACACCGACTCGTATACGTTAGTGTCCTCTCAGCACATCCTCATCCAACTAATTGATGGCTTTCTTTTTCATACTGCTCAGCTACCATCCGAAAGGCCTTTTTGGGTTCCCAGGGCATATCCTGGTAGGTCGCGCCCTTTTCGCCGTCAGGCAGCACTTTGACAATCCCGTAGCTGGCCATATCGAGATCGAATTCGCGGTTCTCATCAGTCGGTAAATTGTAGCTTGCGAAATTGAAGACAAAGGAGCCTTCTATCGGCTCTTGCAGGAACATGTCCAGCAGTTCTGTCAGGTATCGGGCCTGTGTGTCTTCGCTACGCAGGAATCCGCCCTTGATTTTTCGGCGCGCGTTGGACGTATCCACAATCCCCCATCCAGCAGCACCTTTCGCCTCGGCTCCCTCATAGGTACAGCACCCGAATTCGGTAATGGCCACCGGCTTGCCATGCTTGTAATACTGCTGCAACCCCTGGCGATACCATTTGGCGTTTTGCCCGTCCCGGTAATAATTGACGCTCACCAGGTCGAACAACCGCCAGTCCACTTTTTCCCACGGGCCTGACGCGTAGGTGACCTGGCCGTGGAAGCGCCCGCGCACCAAAGCCACTGCTTTCGCCAGAAACGCATTGAGCCGTTTGCCAGGCCATCGCCTGCCAGTCAACATATGCCGCAGCAAACCTGGTAGGCTGATAAAGCTGCGGATGCGGGCATACAAATCCTCACCTTTCAGAATCCCTTTCATAAAAAAGCTGAGTTCGCCACCAACAACAAAAACAATTTGTGGGAATCTTTGCCTCAACTCTTCAGCGATCCCTGAGCATTCGGCAAGGTACGCGAGGGTTTCCTCAGCAGTTGCCTCAACAAGCAGCGGCGAAAACCACACAGCAACACCCTGTGTGAGCGCGTATTCCGCGGTTGCTCTGAGCCGGGCGAGATCCTGGCCGCACACCCGCACAGCATTGCAATGCAGGTCGTTCTTGATAATGTCAATCTCGCGGCGCATCACTGACGGATCGAATTCGTCACGAGTTGAGCGATTCTCCACAAAGAGGGTCCCAACATCGTAAGTAATACCTTTGTAGTGCATACATCTACCTCAACAAGTCCTCGACGGAAACACCGAGAAGGAGTTTCTTGCTATGATACCGTTGCTAAGAAATGTAGCTATCGTATGCAAGATTAAGCTATCCACAAAGCCTGAGAAAAACAGACTTTTCCTGAGACGATTGAAGGAAAGCAGAACCAAGCCAACCAGGATAGTAACAAATCTTTCCCCGAATGGTTGGGGCAGGGGGGTTCCCCGTCGGTGGCAACAGCAACACCGCGCCTGCCCCCGTGTAAGAGACAGGCTTGACCCGTGGGTCAGAAATCGAGCAAGATCGCGCCTTGCCCGTTTGTTTCATTTGGATCAGATACGCGACACCTAAGCGTGCAATATTCACTGAGGCGCAATAATCCCGATCACCATGGTAATGACAGTCATCACAGTACATCCACCTCCCCCATTTCACGGCTTCTTGGCGATCAGAGGGCTCGCGATAGGTTTTGGCAGGATGACCACAACGCGGGCAGGTGTGGGAAGTGCCGCGAGGTTGTTCCATGTGGAAGCGCAGGCCAATCAGATGGCATTTGTAGCGAAGGAGACGCCAGATTTCTCCACGGATCGTCGAGTTGTTGCGGTAGTTGCGCCAGCGCCCACGAACGCCTTTGCCGCGCCCAGTGGATTTCAAGGTTTTTAACGATTCCATCGAGAGAAGCGAGCAGCCATGCACGCGGGCTAAAAGCACCAACACATTGCTGGCTAAATGAGCCATCGCGCGATTGCGCTGTTCATACTTGCGCCAACAGAGAGCAAGTTCTCGACGGTAGAGCGCCAGCCTCTGGTTGTACCAGGGTCGTTTGGGGTGATCGCTTGGCAAGCCATCCCGCTGCTGTTCGTATATGGCCACCTTCTTCTTCAGCTCGTCGATTTGCCGTCGGGTGCGTGCTTGCCTGCCATCAAACCCACCGGTGTTGAGGAACATGGGTCTGCCCACTTGCTTGTGGTGTTCGTCCACGGCGGTGGCTGTCAGTAACGTATGCACACCCCAGTCTGCTCCCAGCACGCGCTCGACGCTTTCCCAGGCGGGCAGGTCCGCTTTCTCCACCTCAACGATGAAGTCGAGCACCGCGAATCGCTCCCCATCCGCTCGATGCTCTTCTCGCAGGGTGGGAGCCATCAACTCCCCTGCCTTGAGGCGTTCGCGCACAGCATCTGGCAAAGGGATGATCGTGTCCACTTTGCGCCAGTGCCAGACTCCTGCCTCGTCCGGATAGCGGAAGCGGAACCGCGCCACACCTGCATCCAGATCGAGAGCCAAACGATAGGCCTGGCCCTTTTCGGGCCCATCGTCGCCTGCATACGTGAGCAGGCCGACCTTCAAAAGCGGCAGGGGTTGCAATTCCTCATACGTCGAGGGAAAACGGTCATGCGCGAAAAAGAAGTTGCAACACTGCTCCACGACATGTTGCAGCGTCACGAAGTTCGTTTCCTCTTCTTCCAGGCTCTTTTGCAAGGTGGTGAGGGCTTCTTTGATGGCTGGCCGGTTCTTGCAGGCTTCTCGCTTCTCCGTTTTGGGTCGAATGAAGCCATCGGAGAGAATGGGCAAAACCAGCTCAAACGCTTTCTTGCGTTCCGCCTGTGCACGCAGCACTCTCCCAAGCACTTCACTTTCGCATCGCCACTGGCGATCACCATGCGGGGATGGGCTTGCCATGTACTTGCCAACCTGTTTCCAGGCAGGGCCAACACAATCACGGCCAAACGCATCGAGGTGGGGCCAGAGGAGGGCGAGTGCCTGATTGACCACAGCTCGGCTGGCATCGAGTAACCGCAGAGCGTCGGCCTGGGCATCATCGGGCAAACGCACATCGTAGGTTAAGGGCTGGTGAGTACGGCTCTCGCGCATATTCCTTCCTTCAATGAACATGTGTTCTCATGAAAGGGAGTATAGCAGAAAAAACGCCTGCGAGCAAGTATATATGACTCATGGAGACCATTACGGATAGCTTAGGATACCAGAGGAGAGTTGGAGCTTTTTGGCAACTGTCTACAACCCTATGTGGTCCCTACCCCAAGCAACGTCTCGCCTGGGGCCTCCAGACCGTGTGGCCCTTCAAACTGGCGCAGCGTTTGCTGCATTTCTTGCGACAGGCGCTGCTGATCCTGTGGGTTCAGTTGTTCTCCCACACCCGGCATCATACTTCTTCCCGATTGCATAAATGCTTCCATAGAGGCGAAATGGAAATGGACCGGAATGGCCTGGATGTTTACCTCATGAAATCCCGCCTCGTGAAGCGCTCGCTCAAAGACTGCCGGGTCTGCCAGGGCAAAGGGTCCTGGTGCCCCGAAGAAGGACATACCGGTGTATTTGGCGACGATGGTCAGCGGTAAGGCGGAGAGGGGATTGCGCTCTGGAGCCGACCAGACCAATGCAGCGAGTCTTCTGCCTGACTTGAGGACTCTGCGTATCTCTCTCAATGCCTGGTCAAGGTGAGGCGCAAACATCAGGCCCATGCGGCTGATCACGGCATCGAAGGTATGATCTTCCAGATCAAGCTGTTCTGCATTCATCACCCGCGTCGTCAGGTTGGTCAGCCCCTGCTGTTGTGCAAGATGAGCTGCCACCTTGAGCATATCCGCAGCAATGTCGGTTGCCAGGACAGCCCCTCCCGGTCCCACTTTTTGTGCCGCGAGCAAGCTCTGGTCGCCAGTTCCAGCCGCAATATCCAGGACGCGATCCCCTGGCCCAATCTGTGCAGCCTCCAGCAGACGTTGGGTAGCCTCTCCCAGGAGTTGCTGGCGCTGCCCGGCAAGGCGCTGCCAGTGGTGGGCCGCCTCTGACGAGTTCCACATAAGGCTCTGTGGTGTTGATTCTGCGTGTTCATCCGCCATCTTGTGTGCTCCTTTCTCTTTAGTACGTTGGAGAAAGCGATAGGTTGAAGTCGGAGCAGGGGCGTTTGGAACGAAGATAGGTAGCACTCCTTTACGGAAGGAAGCGAATGCGTTCCCCGCTTGCATTCGCACTGCTCATCTGATCTCATCAGGTCGTCATGGACGAGCCGCATGAACGATGAAGATCGGTTGCAATCCTCCTCCCTGTTGGCGCAAAGACACGACCTCGAACCCGCTCTCGATGAGGGTCTGTAACGTCTCGCGATTCCAGTGACAATCCCCGCCAGCCCAGGTCGTGAGGGGCACCAAAGCGTCCTGGAGAGCGGCGGCGACTTTTCCTTGTGCCCGCACATGCTCCACCAGAAACAGGTGACCACCTGGCTTCAAGACCCGCTTGACCTCCTCAAATGCCTGACGTGGGTTCAGGACCGAACAGAACACCAGGGTGGCAACCGCGCTGTCAAAGGTGGCATCGGCGAAGGGCAATGCCTCGGCGGGAGCCTGAACTAACGAGAGGGGAACGCGCGCCTGTGCAAGGCGCTCTCGCGCATACTGTAACATGGTGGCATCCGGTTCCACCGCCTCAACTCGCTCGACCCGTTCTGGGGAGTAGAAGGGAAAGTTCCGCCCTGACCCAGCACCTACTTCCAAGACGAGTCCAGACGCCTGCCCGACCGCCTCTTCGCGCAACGGAGCCATGAGACGCTGAACGGAACGGCGACTGGCCAGCCACTCATAGAAAGCGGAGGCCCTGGGATGATGAATCTGAGGGAAAGGTGTGTCTTTCACCTGTGATGAACACATGACTCCTCTTCTCCTTGTTCTTGAATCTTCCTTATCCATAAGAGACCTGGTTTGAGCCGAGAGAGGAAGCGTTGTGCTGATTCATCCTCTTCTCTTGGCATCGTCTAGCACCTCGAACGCTGACGCGCGAGCCGTAAGATACGGCTCGTCATGCGGCTCGGCTCGCCTTCCCAGGATCGTTTTCCCCTGCCACTGATGCACTGTCAGCCAGATGACGACCGCCAGCAGCGCGAAGCCGAGCAGGACTTCCAGCAGCGGCAGGGGCAAGCCGGGAGAACTGCCGCTGTAGGCCTGTCCCATTCCCGCCATCATCTGTGTGCACTTGCTTCTCCGCTCCTTTCGTCCTCATGAGGGCATCTTTCCCGAATGGTGATGTGTTCTTTTCTCATTGTAGCACTGTCTTCGTGAAAGAGCTACTATTCTTCGTCGTACCCTTGACGATTGTACACTTGACGCCTATAATCGACTCTGTAGCCGTGTCGAGATTGCATGGCAAGGTCATGGAGGCCCATATGCGCCGCACCGTCATGGTGTAACGCCGCACGTAATACAGGGGAGAGAGGAAAAAAACCTTGAAGAAAGATCGGATGAGGTTCATGATGTCCCGCCTGCATATGACCGCCGGGCAGCGACGCCTGCTCGTCGCCGTCCTCCTCGCCCTCGGCCTGGCGATGGCCTTTCCCGCTGTCAGTGAAGCGCACGCCATCCTGATGCGGTCTGACCCCGCGAAAGATGCAGTGCTCCCCGTCCCCCCGGCCCAGGTTCGCATGTGGTTCAGCGAAGCCCTGAATCCGGCGTTCAGCACGGCAGTCGTGGTCAATGGAGCCAACAAGCGCGTTGACATTGGCAATGCGCTGGTCTCACCCAGTGATCCCACTGAGATGGATGTGACCCTCAAGCCAAACCTGCCGCCGGCCGTCTACGTCGTCATCTATCGCACCGACTCCAACGTTGATGGGCATATCCTGACCGGCTCGTTTCTCTTCTCCGTTGCTCGACCTGACGGTACGGTCCCCACCTTGAGCCCGGGAGCGCATCCGGGCGTCAATGCACTCGGCGGCAACCTCAGCGGTCAGTACACCGGTCAACTTGACGGCCCGACCCTCTTCAACCTCATTATGATTTCGCTCGTCGAGCTCGGCGCCGTCTTCTGGGTCGGGGCGCATCTGTGGCAGCTCTTTGTCCTCCTACCGGCAACAGAAGACCACGCGGACCTCGCTACGACCAACCAGCAGGTCCAACAGCGCTTCGAGCGACGCTTTGCGCTCCCCGCGCTGCTGGTGCTGCTCGTGGCAAACCTGGGAGTGCTGGTCGGGCAGGCCATCAATGTCACAGGTGGGAACTTCGGCAGCGCCCTCGCTCCCGGCCTGCTCGCAAGCCTCGTCACGAGCGGGCGCTTTGGCACCTTCTGGCTGATGCGCGTGATCGTGATCATCCTGGCGCTGCGGCTCTCGCTGTACCAGCTGCAGTTCAAACAGCGTCCACCACACATCGACCACCTCCTGCGCTGGGCGAACCTGGTGCTCGGACTGGCGCTCTTCATCGCGATCACGATGTCCGGCCACGCCGCTGCCGTGAGTTCGAACATGCTCACCCCTGCTTTGGTGGTCGACTGGCTGCATCTCGTGGCAGCGGCCCTCTGGGTCGGTGGCATGCTCTACATCGCGGCGATCTATCTCCCGGTACTGCGCCGGAGCCCGGCCACTGAGCGCGCCCAAGCCCTCATCACCGTGCTGCCCTACTATTCGCCGTGGGCCATCGTTGGTGTGCTCATCATGGCCGTGACCGGCCCCTTCAGCGCCACCGTTCACCTGTCGACGTGGGAACAGTTGCTCTCGACGGCCTACGGTCGGGCACTGGTCGTCAAGGTGCTGCTGGTTGGTGGACTGCTCCTTACCAGTGCCTACCATGTCCTGCTGCTGCGGCCACGCCTGAGCAAAGAATATCGGAAGTATGCTTATGCTGCTCGGCGTCTAGCGGCCTTCCAGACGGCGCCTGCCGTGGTGGAGGTCCCATCCGACCGCGAAGCTGCGGAACCGCGTCCCACGCCAAACCTCATTTCCCAGCAGGTGAGACTACGCGAGGGGCGAGTGGCCAGGCGGACAGGGCTCCTCGCCCGGATCCTCGGCTATGAGCCGCTCCTGGGCGTGGCAGTACTCGTCTGCGTCGGTCTTATGAACGTATTTGCAGGCACCCTTTCGCCCACTGCCACAGCCCAACCACAGCCGACGGGCACGGCCAAAGCGTACCACACCACCGTCAAGACAACGGATGGCAAGTTCACGATCGCGCTGACGGTGAATCCGAATACGGCTGGCCCCAACGTGTTCACCGTCAGTGTGACCGAGAACAGCACGGGCAAAATGACCACCAACGTGGGTGTCTCGCTGTACACTACGCACCTGGACATGGAGATGGGCACCGATACCGTCAACCTGCAGCCCGATGGGAAAGGCCATTTCAGCGCCACCGGTGATCTCGTCATGGGCGGGAACTTCCAGCTACGCATTCAGATCCGCACCCCTGACAACACGCTGCATGAGGCCACCGTCAAGGAACCCGTGCCATTCTAATTGCTCCTTAGAGAAGAAAAAAAGTGCTTATGCGTACACGACATCGTTTCATCCATCTCCCACTGGCGGCGCTCCTCGGCCTGGGGTTGCTTTTCGTCATAGGAGGAATAGCTGCCGCGCATGGCAGCGTACCTACTCATGCAACGGTTCCTGCTCACGCCAAAGTGTACAAGGCCATCCCCACTATCGGTTCGACCATTACCCAGGTCCCAACGACCGTGACCGTCTTCACCCTGGAGAACATCAATCCCGACCCCAGGAAATGCAATCTCTTTGTCTACGGGCCAAGGGGCGACCTTATCAGCCAGGGAAATGCACAGGTCGCTCTCAACGACCCGAGGGAAATGTCCATTGCGATCAAGGCTGCTGGGAACGGCGTCTATGTCGTGCGCTGGATCACTGTCTCGGCTGAAGATGGCGATCCCGATGAGGGGGCCTTTGTCTTCACGGTGAAGTCAGCCGGCACGAAACAGCCCGCAACCGGCAACGGAACAACCACGACGGCAGCAGGAACCGGTGCCACCCCGCTCTGGGTTCCCATCGTCGTCGGGGTACTTGCCCTGTTGCTCGGCCTCTTAAGCGGGATTGGCTTCGGTCGGCGCAGCGCCATCTCCCCTGTGCGTACCATGCGCAGAAAGGTAGCCGAGCAACAGCAACAGGAAGAAGACCTCCCGACGAAAGGCACATCATAGCAGACCACGCTTCATTGGAGGTGCTGAGAGCAGGAGACGAAACACAAGGGGTCTCTGCCCAGGTCTGTGCGTTGGTGAAAGATTGCAGCTTGCACCTTCCAGACGGCGCTGCACCTGTGAGTTGCCATGGCATCGTAGGTGTCAACCTGAAGAGCCACGACGACCCCAAAGCGCATGGCCTGATTGGGCCAAATAGAACGCACTTTGGCAGTCGCAACCTGATCACCGGCGGTGTGCGCACCAATACTCCAGCCAATCTCGCTGCATGGCTGAAGAATCCGCAGGATTGGAAGCCTGGTAGCGATCTGCTGGACCTGGGCCTCTCACAAAACCAGATCAACGCACAGGTGGCTTACCTGGAAAGCCTCTGGGTGCAGAACAATGTACACAGCCTGGTGAGAGAGCCCGAAACAGCATGGCAAAACGCGAGCGCCTTCGCTCTACTACTATCACTCGTACCCTTGACGGTCATACCGTCACGAATTATAATCCAAAGAGCCACATTGAAAGCAAGGTGGTATCAGGTAACAAGCGCGAGAGGGAGTGCCAAGCGCATACGCTCGCCTCTGTAGAAAGCAACACGCATGGAAGTTGAAGAACAGCCATCTGAAGGTGTATCACCTGGCGAAATACTCAGCGAGCCATTCCCCGCGGGATCGAAAAAGAGGAATCGCAAGCGGCGCACCATCGTATTGATCGTAGCGATCCTCTTGAATGCCGGATTGCTCGCCTTGCTTGGGTCACAACTGTTGACCCCTGCTCAGGACCAGTCTCACGCGGGGAGTGCCCAAAGTAGCAGCCCGCTTGATGGACACCCTGCGCCAGATTTTACGTTAGGTGTGCTCAACACTCATCCTGGGCCACCCATTCACCTGGCAAGCCTCAAGGGGAGGCCGGTCATGCTGAACTTCTGGGCATCATGGTGCGACCCTTGCAAGCAGGAAGCGCCTCTGCTTGAAGCGATGTGGCAGCGAGTACAAGGCCAGGGCATCGTTTTTATCGGCATCGACTTTGAAGATAGGCAAAGCGATGGGCTGAGTTTCTTGCACACCTACGGGATCACCTATCCGAACGTCGTGGACACCGATGGCTCGGTTGCCATTAGCTATGGCGTCACGGGTGTCCCTGAAACGGTCTTTATTGACCGTCATGGCGTGTTCGTCCACAAGGTGATTGGAGAATTGACCGCGCAAACATTGCAAAGCAACCTGCAGTTGATTGCTCGCTAAGCCTGACATAACAACAATGAGGAATATGGTTGTGGTGGAGCATAGGAGGCGTTACCTCGATAGTAACCCCCAGCGTATATGCTGGTAGAGCAGTTTGAGGAGAGTAAGCAGATTTCCGAGATCATACCACCGGTGACAGTACGATGAGCAACAGACAGCATACTCCTCTCCTTGGAGAGCAGGACAACGGGGCTAAGATTCCCCAGCCGAGAATCCTTGCAGCTTTCCACACACAGCGGCGATCTGCCCGCTGGTCGGCTCGCCGCCGACGGAACGCCTGGTTGCTGTTGGGCGTGCTGCTACTGGGCGTGGTCACCATCATGGCACTTGCAAACGGCGGTGCCAGACCTGCTGGACAAGCGCATAGAACACAGCCGGCTGTATCCTCTGCTGCGGCCACCAGCGCTCAACCGCCCACCACTTCGCGCGTTTCGGCAACACCCCAGTTTCGTGAGTATCCCTTCCCACAGTCAGACAGTCAGGTCATGCGACTGGCGATCGATCATGAAGGGCGGGTCTGGTTCGGGGAAATGGGTCGGAATTCCCTCGCCGTTTTCGAGCCGCGGACACAGACCTTTCAGCAGATGACGCCACCACATGGCCGCTTCGGGATGATGGGGATGCAGGTTGCCCCTGACGATACCATCTGGTTCGCCGAACAATACGCCAACTACATCGGGCACTACTTTCCCACCATGAGGCAGTTTCAGCTCTACCCGTTGCCTACCCTCACGGTACCCGATCCCAGCAATGCAGGCAAGACGCTCACACTTCCGAGCGCTCCCAACGACCTGGCACTGGATAGCCATGGTGATGTCTGGTTCACCGAATTCAACGCCGATCGCCTGGGGCGACTCGATCCTCGCACCGGCCTCATGCGCCACTACCCACTCTCGGCTAAAAGGAGTGTGCAGACGCTCGCTCCCTTTGGGGTCGCCGTGGACCCGCAAGGGATGGTCTGGTTCACCGAGATGAGCACCGGTCAGGTCGGTCGCCTCGACCCGGCCACGGGCCGCCTCCGTTTTTTCCCCGTCCCAGGGCCAAAGGTCGCGCCGATGGAGATCGCCAGTGATGCGCATGGGATCATCTGGGTGACCTCCTTCAACGATGCACTCTTGCTCCGTCTTGATCCACGCACCATTACCTTCACCTCCTATCACGCATCATCCACAGGGAACGGGACAGGCGGACTCTACGGCCTGGTCGTGACCCCAGCAGGCGAGGTCTGGGTGACGATTCTGGCAGAGAACACGATCGCACATCTGGATGTCGCTGCCAAGCGTTTCGTCTACTACCCTATCCCCGCGCCTGGCAGCGAACCACTGGCGATGGCGATGGGCCCCGACCATACGCTCTGGTTTAACGAAGTGGACAAGCTTGGCATGCTGCGGCCATAGATTTGTCGGCCTAGGGGTACCGCGACAGCCTTGCCGCTTTCCAGTCAAGGAACAGTCTGACCTCTGGCATGAAGTCCAGGTTGGAGTCGACCAGATACACATGGATCCACGATCAGCCACCAGGGCTGCAATCATTTTTGGAGCATCCACTCCACGTATCCCTTCCTACAACCAACTGGCGGCAGAGCAACATCGTTGTATCGTTTATGCTGTTGGGTTTGTTCTCCAGGGAGAGCAGAAAAGACGACAGAATGCAACAAGGAGCTACGACGTTTTTACCGTTCTTTCTGGTTTATGGGATTCTCTCAAGAAACTTGCCGCAACCGTACGATTTGCCAGAGGTGTATGAACTACTGGCGCTTCTCGGTAGAGAAACATCGCTTTGGGAATGCGGAGAACATGGAGAACTTTTTCATTGACAGTTGCCTACTCTTCACGTTATCATATCATTAATTAATGATGTGATAACGTGAAGGAGAACATCCATGTTGACCCAGACTCCACAAGCCACAGCTCTCCGGCTCAAGGCAAAGCTGTTTCGTGGTTTTTCCGATATGTCGCGTCTCTCCATCCTAGAAGCTCTGCGCGATGGGCCGCTGACAGTCGGAGTCATTGCCGAGAAGACCAGCCTCAGCCAATCGAACGTTTCCAACCATTTACGGTGTTTGTCGGATTGTGATCTCGTGATTTCCACTCCACAGGGACGCTACACCCTCTACCAGCTTCGTGATCCACGGGTCGCTTCGCTGCTTGGACTGGCGGAGGAGCTGCTGCATGAGGTTGCACGCGGGGTCTACGAATGTATCCACTACGAGCCAGTGGAACCAGCAGCCCACGAGGAAGGAAAAGCGCATGGCTAGTTCCATCCCTCCTAGCGTATGCCGTGTCATCGAGCTTCCTGTGCGAGGCATGGACTGTATTGAGTGTACGCAACATGTTCAGCATGCGCTCTCCACCGTTCCTGGTGTAGAGGCTGTTGAAGTCTTTCTCTCATCTGAGAAAGCGGTGCTCCGCTTTGATCCCGCGCAGGTCAAGATGGGAGCATTGCTCCAAGCAGTGGAAGCGGCAGGCTACTCCGTTCCTGGAACACCCGCTGCTCCAGGCGAGCCATCCAGAACGCTCTCCAGTTTCACCCGCCCCGTCCTCACACTCTTTGGCTTTCTTGTTGGGGCGGTTCTGCTCATCGTCGTGGCGGGTGAGTGGCTTGGGCTCTTTGAGCGGGTGACCGATGTGGTACCGTGGCCGATTGGGTGGGCGTTGGTCTTGTTGGCCGGTGCGCCCATTTTCTGGAATGTGCTGCATGCTACCATGCGTCGGCAGGTCATCTCCCATACCCTGATGAGTCTGGGCGTCATTGCGGCCTTGGCTGTTGGACAATGGCCGACAGCAGCGGTCGTCGTCTTCTTCATGCATACAGGCAACTTTGTCGAGTCCTTCACGACCGAGCGATCGCGCCGGGCCATCAAGCATCTGACAACGCTTGTTCCCAAAACGGCCCGCGTCGTGAGGAATGGTGACGAAGTAGAGATTCCTGTGGGCGAGGTCCAGGTGGGTGAGACGGTCGTTGTGCGGCCAGGAGAGGCAATTCCCGTGGATGGCGAAGTCGTGAGCGGGCAGGTCACCGTCGATCAGGCTGCCATCACGGGCGAATCCATGCCAGTGGAAGTGAGCCCAGGGACCCAGGTCTTTGCCGCGACTATCGCCCGCCTAGGTAGTGTGCGTCTGCGTGCCACCCATGTTGGCACGGATACCACTTTTAGCAAGGTCATCAAGCTGGTGGAGGAAGCCGAAGCGCATCGGGCCGACGTGCAGCGCCTGGCGGATCGTTTCTCGTCCTACTTTCTGCCTGTAGTGGCTTTCATCGCGGGGCTCACCTTCGTCATCAGTCGCAATCCGCTTTCGACCGCATCGGTCCTGGTCGTCGCCTGCTCCTGCTCGCTCGCCTTGGCGACCCCGATTGCCATGCTCGCCTCGATTGGCATGGGAGCGCAACGCGGTCTGCTTATCAAAGGCGGCAAGTACCTGGAATTGTTGGCGCATGCCGATGTCTTGCTCATCGACAAGACGGGCACGGTCACCCTTGGGCGTCCACAGATCACCGATATTGTTCCTTTGGATGATCACACGCCCGATGACCTCTTGCGCCTCTCTGCAAGCTGTGAGCGGTATTCGGAACATCCACTGGCTGAGGCAGTCAGACGAGAAGCAGTCGCCCACGGCCTTGCTCCCTCCGAGCCACAGCGCTTTGAGGCCGTGCCTGGTCAAGGGATACGCGCACAGATCGATGGAGCAAATATTGCCGTGGGCAACACCCACTTGATTCCCCAGGGCAATTCCCACGCATGCACGCGTGCGCTGCAACTGCAAGGCAAGACGCTGCTGTTTGTCACGAAAGATGACACACTGATTGGCGTGCTAGCGGCGGCCGACACGATTCGTCCCGAGGCCCAAATGGCTCTTTCCAGGGTACGCGCCTTCGGCGTGAAGCGGATCGAACTGCTCACCGGCGACAATGAACTGACAGGAAGCTACCTCGCCAACCACCTGGGCATCGACTATCGAGCCGGGCTTCTGCCCGAAGACAAGATTTCAGCAGTCAAGGCGTATCAGGCAAAGGGCCATACCGTCGTCATGGTTGGCGACGGCGTCAATGACGCACCTGCTCTTGCGCAGGCAGATATCGGGATCGCAATGGGTGTGGCCGGAACTGATGTCGCGCTGGATGCGGCGCATATGGCCCTCATGCGCGATGATTGGGAGCTGGTCCCTGACGCTTTCGCCATTGCACACCGCACAATGCGCGTCGTCAGGATGAACATCGGGTTCACTGTCCTCTATAATGTGGTAGGACTCTCCCTTGCCGCCATTGGGATAGTGCCTCCGATTGTGGCGGCGGCGGCTCAATCACTGCCTGACCTGGGCATTCTCGCCAATTCCGCCCAACTCTTGCGCCAGATTCAGCATCAACCATCGGTACCGAAAGAGAAAGAGGCAGCGCAATGAGTGTTCAGGCAGGTCGGGAGCCCTGGTGCGAACTGGGGTGCGGATCGAATCTTTACGGTCTGCTGGATGGTTGTGGAAGCTGCCGTCTCCCTTGGTGCAGGGGTACTCGCACGGAGCGCCCTGCTCGTGGCCTTTGGGATTGACAGTGTCGTCGAACTGGTGAGCGGAACGATCCTGCTTTGGCGGCTGTCCGTCGAGGCCCGGGGCGAGACAACGGAACAGGTCGAACGGGCTGAGCATTGAGCCGCCTGGGTCGTGGCCGTCTCACTGGCACTGTTATGTGTCTACATCCTTGCCACCGCGGTGTATGGACTCCTGGCCCATTCCCACCCAGATAGTTCGCTGTCGGGGATCGCGATCTCGATTGCGGCGCTCGTCGTAATGCCTGGCCTGGGTCTCACCAAACGATGCCTTGCAACACGCCTGGACAGCGTTGCCTTGCGAGGAGATGCGGATAGTTCCTTCACCTGTGGCTACATGGCTGGCGCGGTGCTGCTCGGTGTGGGCTTGAACGCGTTCTTTGGGTGGTGGTGGGCCGAGGATGTAGCCTCTTGCTGTTCCTGTTCTGGCTGGTAGGCGAGACACATGAAGCCCTGGAAGAAGCCCGCGAGGGCCCTCAGGACAACGATGATTGACACGGAGAGGCAAAAGCCATGCCGAACGAGTTTGCTGAGCAAGAAGAGGCAGCGTCTTCAGACATCACTCAGTCGCTGGTAAAGGAAGGCTCACCCGCTACGAATCCTCCACAGTGGTTGACGAAGGGCGTGTGGGGCATTGGGCTAGCAAGCTTTCTTGCTGATGTCGGTCACGAAAGTGCCTACCGCCTTGTTCGCCAGTCTCGTGACCATCCAGCTTCGAGCCCCTGCTGCGGTCCTTGGTCTGACCTGCTCGCCTACCTCGGCTTTGCCGTTCCCACGCCGAACGTCTTCATGCTCGCGGGCCTAGCCATTGGCTGCATCGAAACCAGCGAACACGCGGCGGCCGTTCTCGCACCGACTGACCTGCGCGGATCGGCCTTCGGTCTGCTGGCAACTGTGCAGAGCTTTGGCAATATCGTGGCGAGCAGCATCGCCGGACTGCTTTGGAGCCTGGTGTCACCAACCGCCTTTCTGTATCTCGCAGCTTGGGCCCTGGTATCCTGTGTGGTCCTCACTCGGGTTACCGTGGCCTCTCGTCCTCCAAGAACGGGTGAACGGTAAAGACATGGTGAGGCAGAGAATGGACGATCATGGCTCTTCTTGTCTCCTTCACTCAGCATGTTCGGCCAGCTTGCGCTGGTCTCACAACGAAGAGGAGACACCCATGACATTTGTCACACCCGAATCACGAGAAACTTCACTTCCCCCAGGTCCGATCCACAGCTATACTTTCCAATGAAAGCAGACCGTCGAAAGGACAAGCGCCTTTCCCCGATCTGTCGTGAAGAAGCTTTACATGAGTGAGGGGTTGACTCGTCTTCCTGCACCCGTGTAACGACGGAGCGAGCCTGTCTGGAGGGAAAAAGCTATGTTCGTCTTTGGCATCTCGCTTTCCTTTTTTCTCCCGCTCCTCGTGCATGTTTGGGCGGGACTGGCGACGGTGATCACCGGCATCGTGGCGGGCATCTTGCCAAAACGCCGAGGGCGTCATCCCCGTTGGGGAGCACGCTATCTGTGGGCCTACACCCTGGTGTTCCTGACGGCCACCATCCTGTCTGGAGAGCGTTGGTCGGCGGATGCCTACCTCTTCTTCATTGCGCTAGTGGGCTATGGATTCGCTCTTAGTGGCTACGCAGCACGACGATTTCGTCGCGGACGCTTCCTGAGGCGCTTGCTTGGGAGGCACTGGGTGATTGCCCATATTGTCGGGACAATTGGGTCGTATATCGTCCTGCTCACGGGCTTTTACGTGGATAATGCGCATCTGATCCCACTGTTGAACCAGCTGCCACAACTCACGTTCTGGGTGCTTCCCACCGTGATTGGGATACCGTTCCTCATGCTCTCCATCTCCCGCTTTGTCCCGAAGACGGTGACGCCGCTCCCACGCTCGCGGACAGAAGAGGAACATGCTGAAGAAGCATAAGGTGTGCCGCTCTTGCTCTCAAGCTGCTGTTCACGAGTGAAAGCATCCGATCGCTCAAGAAAAGGAGTGAATGATGAATCCAGAAACGCATCGCAGGAGGCAAGAAGCCGCGCCTGCGCCCATGTCCGGTCTGCGCCTGAACACGCTTCGTAGGACAACCGCTCTGGCCTTGCTTGGCGTGGGGGTGATTTCCCTCTTTCAGTTTCTGCTCGTGTGGTTGGTCCGAGGAGCGGTGGTGCTGCCGCTTCTGATCGCGGCCCTCGTCACGCTGGTGGGGGTCGCTGGTATCCTGAGACGTTGGCGCCTTGCGCCTGGTCTGGGTGCGCTCGTCGCCCTGGCTCCTCTCGTGACGACGCTGGCGATCCCGCTGGCCAGCTCGACGCTGCTGCATCCCACGTCCAATCTTGCGTTCTTTGGCATACTCCTCATCCAGCTTGCTTGTGCGCTGATTGCACTTGTGGGAGGTGTGACCGCAACGATCCAGCACGCCCAGAACGGGGAGCGGCCCACACCGCGTTGGCTCTCCCCGTTCCTTTCAGGAGTGCTAGGCCTCGTGTTGGGGATGCTCCTGCTCGCCTTCATCATCTCCGCCAACCCACCGAGTACCGCTGCGAGCACCACCACCAATGGGGTGCCAACCGTGCATATCGCAGGGAGCAATTTCTTGACAAATGTCGTACTGGCTCCCAAGGGGGAATCACTCGTCCTGGTGGAGGACGATTCGGCTGAGCACATCATCCAAAATGGGACCTGGACGCCGAGCGGCCTGCCACATCCGCAAACGGAGCTGGGGGCACCTATCGTTCATTCCCTGGATCTCAAAGGGGGATCTCTGCACATCGGGCCATTTCCCACCGCTGGGGTGTTTCACCTTTACTGCACGATCCATCAGGGCATGAGTCTCACCATCGTCGTCCAGTAGCAGTCTGTGTACAAGGAAGAGAGATGCAGCGCATCATCTCTTGAGGGGGAAGTGTTATGAATCGATCTCATCAAGGGCAACAGCACGAGCCTGAGAGCATGTCCAGCGCTGCCGCTCTCGTTGTCCCCCTGGAGACGCTTGACCGGACGTCGCTCCCGGTCGCCGGGGGCAAGGCAGCAAATCTGGGCGAGCTGATCCGCGCGGGCTTCGCCGTGCCTGCCGGCTTCTGTGTGACTACCGCTGCCTATGTACGCGTGTCAGCTGCAGCTTCGCTCGACACCTATCTTTCGGCACTGGAGGCCACCGAAAGCTCGGAAAGCGCACGCCTGATCGAGCTGGCCACCGCCATCCGCACCGCCTTGTGTCAGACACCGCTCCCGCCAGAGGTCATCGAGGCCGTAACGTCTGCCTACCAGGCCCTCTCCGCGGGATTGCCCATCCCGGTCTCCGTCCGTTCCTCGGCGACTGCCGAGGATCTGCCAGAAGCCTCCTTTGCCGGGCAGCAGGAGACCTTTCTCAATGTGATCGGCATCGAGGCGGTGTTAACTTCCGTTCAGCGTTGTTTTGCTTCGCTGTGGACGGACCGCGCCACGCAGTACCGTGCCAGCCTGGGCATTGCTCCTCGGGACGTGCGCCTGGCCGTCGTGGTGCAGCGGATGGTGGAGGCAGAGGTGGCCGGCGTCCTCTTCACGGCCAATCCACTCACCGGGAAACGTCGTCAAGCGGTGATCGATGCCAATCCCGGCCTGGGGGAGGCCGTCGTTTCCGGCGCGACTAACCCCGATCACTTTGTGGTGCAGACCACCACGGGCGAGATTGTCGAGCGTCGCCTGGGCGACAAGCAGGTGCTGATCCAGGCCGCAGCGGGCGGTGGCATCCAGCAGATCGAAGCAGGCGCGTTCCCCGCTCGTGCCTGTCTCTCAGATGAGCAGATCCGCGCATTGGCAGCGCTTGGAGCGCGAGTCGAAGCGCTGTTTGAGACACCCCAGGACATCGAGTGGGCCATCGATGCTTCCGGCCAGATCTTCCTGCTGCAGGCACGACCGATTACGACCCTGTTTCCCCTCCCGGCCGGCGCTCCGTCCACCGATGAGGAGCTGCGCGTCTACCTGGCCTTTGGCGTCCAGCAAGGCACCTACCGGCCCTTCACCCGCATGGGACTTTCTGCGCTCCGGCTCCTCGCGTCCGGGTTTCTGACGCTCATTGGCTCCCCGCTGCGCGATCCGCTCGTGGGTCCTCGCTTCGTGACAGAAGCCGCCAGTCGCCCGTTCTTCGAGGTCACCGCTGCCCTGCGCAGCTCGTTTGGACGCCGCTTCCTTATGAATGCCATGCGAGAGGCGGAGGTCCACGCGGCTACCAGCTTCGAGCACCTGATGACTGATCCACGGCTCTCGCTCCGCAAAACGCCACTGCGAGCATTTGGGCGTGCGCTCGCGCTTCTGCTCGCGCGCACCCGCTTGCCCTGGTATCTGTTGCAGGCGTTCCTGTCGCCGAAAGCCGCCAACGCGCGGGTGCAGCGCTTCGTGGAACAGCTACGCAACGCCCACCAGATCGATGCGTCAGCCGATGCTGCTGCCCATCTGGCCGCCGCGGA
>WNGK01001122.1_pt1 | contig 28540 bp, 31 predicted proteins | sample 5400601 | NCBI WGS metagenome assembly WNGK01 (sample SAMN13153376, study PRJNA577476) | soil metagenome | isolation source: 60 cm soil or saprolite under Garry oak tree replicate 1 | place: USA:California | collected 2016-06-15
GGTAAACGTTGGTTCGCTGGGTTCCTTCACATCCGGGTCCCACTCCCAACCCTCGTGCTCCAACTTGATGTGCTGGATAGCCACGGCATTCGCGTTGGCATCAAGGTCAGGCACAGCCTGAAACTCTGAGACCCAGCAGCGAAAGATTTTATAGGTGATAACCACCTGGCCAGATTCGTTGTACATTTCGAGGATGATATCCTTGCGAAAGTCTTTGAGCGATACTTCTTGGCCTGAATTCAGATGCCAGACTTTGTTCGCCCACTTTTCGAACTCTGTATCGTGGGTCACACCTCGCTCAAGAGAGATGGCATCGTACTCTGTACGCCCTGGAGATTTGCGGCTGCTGCTCGGATCGCCGCCATCGCGGTGTTTTACTACCTCCGTAGTACGTTTCAGAGAACCCACCTTGCTGATCCCCGCAACGTATTTTCCGTCCCACTTAATTTTGAACTTGAAGTTCTTGTACGGGTCGAAGCGTTGCGGTTGTGTATTCACGCTAAATTGGGCCATAATAGCTCTCCTTCTTTGCTATCCGTCTTGCCAATGGCGCTGTGCATTTACTGCTACGTGCTCAGCCGAGATGAGCAGTAGTCCTTAAACTTCGATCTGGCCTGCCAGTTGCTTGATCTGAATAATGACGAACTCCGCTGGTTTGAGAGGCGCAAAGGCCACCAGGATGTTGACGATACCCAGGTCGATATCGTTCTGAGTGGTCGTTTCATGATCGCATTTGACAAGGTATGCCTCTTGCGGCGTTTTGCCCTGAAAGGCTCCCTGGCGGAACAAATTGTGCATAAACGCGCCAATATTGAGGCGAATTTGCGCCCAGAGCGGTTCATCGTTCGGCTCAAACACCACCCACTGCGTGCCTCGATAGAGGCTTTCTTCGATGAAGAGGGCTGTTCTGCGTACTGGAATGTATTTGTACTCGTCTGCAAATTGATCTGCTCCGCGCAACGTACGCGAACCCCAGACCACACGCCCATAGATTGGGAAGGCGCGCAAACAGTTTATGCCAAGGGGATTCAACTCGCCATTTTCCAGGTCAGTCAGGTTCACACTCAGTTGAGGCACGCCCACCAGGCTGGCTTCCAATCCCGCCGGAGCTTTCCATACCCCTCGCTGCGTGTCAGTGCGCGCGAAGATGCCTGCGACGAGGCCACATGGGACAAAATCTTCTATTTGATTGTTGCGCAGTAAATTGGGCTGGCTCAAGCGCGGGAAGAAGAGGGCCGCATTCTTACTACGGGTACCCACATTGTCAATAATCGGATCGGTAAACTGATCTTTGGCAGTTGCCTTGTCCGTCCAGGTACTGGGCGGATCCACGAGGAGCATAGCACGCCGCTTTTCGCAGTATGCTGCTGCCTCGGAAACTAACTCGACATCTACATCATCACTGCTTACCAGGTAAGGCGGAATACAGAGCAGGTTAAAAAGATCAACCTGTTCAAGGGCATAAAGGCCCAATTTATTCACGTCATTGCCCGGCTGTATAAAATTGAGGAGGTGAATAGGAGACCCGTTTGAGGCCTGCATCTTCTTTTTTGCGTCTATCACAGGTTTTTGTGCGTCTTCTAGTGCTTTCAGATCCACCTGTATGACGGCATCAGCTTTCTTTGTACTCTTGTCATCCCTGAGCTGTTTCGTCAATGTCTTCGTCGTCAACAAAGCCGCTAACTCTGCTGTCGATACATCGTCCATGATTCTTCCATTCGTGCTAAGGCTCTGCTGCCTCGCAGTATTCAGGCTCTGTATGTCGGTAGCCACAGGAGAACCACCCCCACCCCAGCGCATAAGCTTGGATTGGGCCTTCAATATCGTGTCGATACGCCGTGAGGCGCCTTTCGGGCTATCAATCAAGCTCAGATTGCGGAACTGTTCCGTGAGGCCGCCCGGGCTAGTATCTCTGACGAAAAGATTGAAAAGGTCGGTGGTTTTCAATCCCATATCGTCCGCCACTTCCTTCAAAACATTGAAATCAAGGGCGGCTCGCAAGTTCTCTCCCCATGACCCCTCGTAAGCTGCCTCAAATGATAACCCACCTACCGATAAGTTCGATCTCGTGACAGGAGCATTTGCCTGGACCGCAGCGGCAGCATCTGAGGCAGCTTTCTGGACCGATGGTAGAGAAGGTGTATTTGTGGACTCAGCCTCTGCGGCTGTAGCCACGAGGTCTGCAGCAGTCTTAGCCGGATCTTGTGTGGACTTCTTGGCCTCTGTACGTATGGCGGCGGCTAGTGACTGTGGCGTCGAGGGTTTGGTCGTGTCCTGCGCGCTGGCTACGGCCTGTGTTGCTTTCGTTATAGCATCTACAGCATCCTTTGCAGCTTTCTTGACATCATCTACCTTAGCGCCAGCGTTGGCAGCAGCAGTCTCTGCCGCTTTTGCAACGAGGTCCGCGATGGTCTTGCCTGGGTCTGCGGTAGCATTGTTGGCTTCTGCACGTATGGCGGCAGCTAGTGATTGCGGTGTCGAAGGACTGGTGGGGTCCTGCGCATTGGCCACATCCTGAGCCGCCTTATTGATCGCATCAGCAGCGGTTTGTGCAGCGTTTCTGACCGTATCCACCGTAACAGTTCTCTTGGCTTCTGTTTCTGCCGCCGTGGCAACCTGATCTCCTGCTTCTTGACCACCTCTTGAAGTGGCCTCATTGGCTATCTGACGCATCGCAGCGGCTAGTGATTGTAGTGTCGGAGGGTTCGTTGTATCCTGTGCATTGGCAACTAGCTGTGCCGTATCGTTCTGATCCTTCAGGTCAGCCTCTGTCGGGTAGAAGAGCCGCACAATGACTGCCGTGCTCCCACCATTTAAGTAGAAATCTCGCACAGCGTAACTCATCTTGCTATCCAACCAGAGGCCGCCAAAAATTCGCTCATAGTCAGCGTAGCTTTCGATGGTTCTTGCTATATTCACCGGCCCTTGCAAGGCGCGGCCCATGAAGGCCGTGATAGAAGTAGCCACCCCGGTAATAGTATGTACACCGCTTGGGATCTCTTCGATGTACACCCCTGGATAAGTAGGTTGAACTGGCATGAGCAATCCTCCGTTCTCAGATCATCTTCACAATTTCGTTGTAGGTATTCATTTTTTACTCGTCGTTTCTGAGCGCTACAAACTCACCTTTCAGGCGTGTTTGTAGCAGGAGGCCCGACTCCTCCATTGTTCACCAGGCAAGCTCTTACAAAAGCACGCAGGTTCGAGCCCCCTTGCATGTAGGCTTCCCGACCACTGGCGATATGGCGAAGAAAGCAACGCTCTACCAATGCATTTTCATCTCGCCACAGACGCAGAAGAAAGCTGCCATCGCTCAGGTGTACTTCTTCACTCGTATCAACTCGCACCACCTTCAACTGAGTGGCATCCGTCAATTGATCGTGCCAGAACCACACAATGACGGAGAACGTCTCACTGCTCATTGTCTGGTTGCCAGGACAATGAGGTAGAGCTTGTAGACAGGAGGACAAGAGATACCATTTCCGCGCCTTTCCATGCTGGGTGGACACCTTCTCAGTAGAGATTATCATGAGAGGCTCTCTTCTGGCTCTCTTCTGGCTCTCTTCTCGATTCAATTACCGGAGAATTTCTCGCGAAGGGGAAGATCTATGGAATTCAGGATCGTCTGCAGCATATTCATTGTTTCGGGCGCGGGTGGTACACCTAACTCCTTGGACAGGATGCGCTCGCAACGATAATACTGTTGCAGCGCCTCAGATCGCCAGCCCTGTGCTACGTATATCTGAATGAGTTGCCGGTGTGCCGCCTCGTCACAGCGATCCTCGCTGAGAATGGCACTGGCCCATCTAACAGCATCTTCATAGTGCCGGATCTCCAGGTGATATCCTGCAAGACTACGGCACATGGTAAAATAGATTTGTTTCAGCTGCTCCCGACGCGTGGATGACCAATCAGCATACATATCCTCAACTAAAAATGGACCGCTGCATAAGTTGCAGGCTCTTTCATAGAGAGCCGCCGACTCACTTCCACTGCACTGCCGTCCGGCCTGCCACAAGAACAGAAATTCGTCCACATCCGTTTGGATCGCAACTGATGGGTTGAACTGGTAGAATCCATCTTTGCAGACAATGTAGCCCTCGCCCGGACCGCAGCGGTAACCACTGTTGAGAGAACAACGCAGTGCGCTGATCGCTATCTGTAACTTACGGCGAGCTACTTCTGGCGCATCTTGAGACCACAACACATCCATCAGCCTATCTGCGGACGCGCGGTATCCCACCTGTGCTACCAGGAAGCGCAAAATCGCCTGTCCATTGCGCCGATGACAAAGCACGATTGGTTGATCAAACCGTTTGACCTCAAAACGCCCAAAGCAGGTAATGTACAGATCGGGAAGAGCAACGCCGTTTTTGAGGGGCAACTGTCGAGGTTGTAATGCTTCAACACCCGAGCCATTGGAGCGACTGGGGTCAAAGGGGATTAGTTGCGCTGTCTGACACAGCGGTTGCGGCTGTTGCCCCTCTGGGGATTCAAGTGGTTGAGTCGCTGCATGAGTTTGCAGTGCTGTATTTGCCTCTTCATTCAAGGCCAGGAGCAGTTTTTTTATCCCCAAGAGATGAGTCTGCTGCTCGATATCAGCTTCAACAAAGTGCTTGCTCGCTGAGAAAAGCGATTGCTGGGCCTGCCAGTAACCTACATGACTTTGTAAGAACGCATCGAGCAAAACAGCATAGTCCATTTGCTCAGGAGTAAGCCGTTCGCGAGCGACCGCCAGGAAGGCTGCACCTTCAAGGTAAGATCCTCGCTCAGTGCTGTCTATTCCACATTGCAGCAAGAAGGCAAGGGATTGGGTCGCGGGTGGATCCATGCATCCCTCCAAGGTAACCATAGAGTTGAGAAGTTGGTCGCAGCACAGTCATCTAGATGCGCTCAAAAACAATCTACGATGCCCAATAAATTGATGCGTTCCTCGGGATGTATGACAGGGGAAAGTCATCCATATCAGCCATTACATGATTAACGTTCTCATGTTGATTTTTCGAGCTGAGAATACATGTTAATCATCTCTGTACACTTACTCTACTATTTTAGACTTAATTGACTCTTTTGAAATTCCTTTTCAATATTAACACAACAATAGCTGCTCTCACAAGTCTTTTGTAGGTATCTTTTTAAGGAACTTCCTGTTCCAGGGCAACGATTAGGTCTATTTTTGCTCTATTCTCGTTACTGCACCTGGACCGTACTCGTGCGTTAAAATTGCCCTTACTTCCATTGCAAATTGTACAACATCACGCGAGATGCATTCTAAATCGATAGACGATTGCCATGGAGAGTTTTAGCAGAGCGGTTTTAAGGCTCATTACGCTCTTCTAAACCTGGCTTCTTTCCGGTTACATGCGTAGGGTGGGACGCACTACCATTGTGCCAGGGTAATAGTTTCCCCTTGCGATTATTTCGGCCTGCGACTACAATTGCCTACAGAAGTAGTTGAGAGCTGAAGGAAAACACATGCGACGCACAAAGATCGTTTGCACCATTGGCCCCGCCAGCAATAGCCAGGAAAAGCTTGAACAACTCATGCGCGCGGGGATGAATGTTGCGCGCCTCAATTTCTCGCACGGCACACATGATGAGCATGCGCTGGTGATCGAACGCGTGCGTGTCATTGCTGCGCGCCTTGGCTGCTCGATAGCCATTCTGCAAGACTTGCAGGGACCAAAGATACGCACGGGAACATTACAAGGTGGTCAACCTGTTCGGTTGTTAGATGGGGCCGCCCTTACGGTTACGACCCGCCCAATTGTTGGGGATGCCCAGGTGGTTTCGACCACCTACAAGCAGCTTCCAGAAGATATTAAAGCTGGTGATCGCATTTTGCTGGATGATGGATTGATAGAATTGTGCGCGCTTGGGGCGAACGCAACCGATGTGCATTGCCAGGTGGTACATGGCGGATTGCTGAAAGAGCATAAGGGTATCAATTTACCGGGCGTGGCAGTGAGCGCGCCAGCATTGACTGAGAAGGATCGCGATGACCTGCGCTTCGGCCTGCTGCACGACGTAGATTACGTGGCGTTGAGCTTTGTGCGCAGGCCGGAGGATGTGCTGGAAGCCAAAGAATATATACGCAGCTTTCTACTTGAGCGCGGCGAAAAACAAGCGCAGGCCGCCCCGCCGCTCATCGCCAAGCTGGAGAAGCCAGAAGCCATTGCGCGTCTGGATGAGATACTTGATGTGGTTGACGGGGTCATGGTGGCGCGCGGTGACCTGGGCGTTGAAATGCCTCTAGAGAAGGTACCCTTGATTCAAAAACGCATTATCAGTAGGTGTAATGACCTGGGATTGCCCGTGATTACAGCGACGCAGATGCTCGAATCGATGATCACCAATCCGCGACCCACCCGTGCAGAGGCCAGCGACGTAGCAAATGCCATTCTGGATGGGACTGATGCTGTCATGTTGAGCGCTGAAACCGCTGCGGGAGCCTACCCTGTTGAAGCTGTGCAGATGATGGTGCGCATCGCGCAGGAGACCGAGGCAGGCAATGGCACCGCCCGGCAGCCGCAGTGCAAACGACTCACGCAGGCGCATGCTGTCAGTCATGCCGCGCGCGCGCTCACCGAAGAAGCCAGCGTGCAGGCGATTGTGGTGTTCACGCGCTCGGGCATATCGGCCCATCTCATCTCCAAAGACCGCCCGCGCACGCCTATCCTGGCCTACACTCCTTCTGAGCGTGTCTATCGTCGACTGGCATTATGGTGGGGAGTCTGGCCCCATCATATTGCCATGCAGGGAACGACTGAAGAGTTGATCGCCCTGGTAGAGCGGCGCTTACAGGAAGATAACCTGATCCAGCGCGGTGAGCACGTGGTCATTATGGGCGGTATGCCAATAGCGAGCCGGGCACGTACCAATTTCGTCAAGCTGCATCGCGTTGGGGATGGAATGAGCGCTCACCCCTCCGTCCTTTAACACAATTTGTATAGGCCCCATGGTGCTCTTTCAAAAAGAAAGCGGGCATACACCCGCTGCGTCTCTGTACGCTCTTCATCGGTCATGTGCTGATGGTGATCTTTCAAAAAAAGCCGGCAAACACCCGTAGGGGCGGGAGTGGATGAGGACGTGGGGATGGGACGCTTGCGTCGCCCGCCGCCCTTCTCTACCTGAAAGGAACCTTTCCATGAACCGCGACACCAACACCCCCCCCGTTTCCAACTCACCCACCTTCTCACGTTTGCATGGTTAACCTCAACCATTCAAAAAATAATACCGCGCATTTTGCGCGGTATTTGCACACTATCGTAACTCCTGTTACACTTTGCCCTACAAATTGGCATCACAATTGGCTCTCAAGCTCTCGAGCAACGTCGCAAACTCCTCGCTACTCCATCCAGGAGATACAGTAAGCCTGTTGATGGCAAACCGGTACGTTCGGGCGTTCCAACCGCCGTCCTCAACCGCGAACGCAATCTCGTAGTGTTGGCGTATGACATCCTGGACAGCCAGGTTAAAGCGCCCGTAGGGGTAGGCAAATGCGCGTATGGGGATGCGCAGCTTTTCTTCGAGCAGGCGTTTGTTCACTAGTACAGCCTCCTGCAATTCGTGCGCGTGCAGGCGCGTCATGCAGAAGTGCGCGTGACTATGTCCTCCGATATCGCGGCCGCTTTTGTGCCACGCGCGCAGTTCGTCCCACGTCAGGTGATTGATGTCGTAACAGGCTCTGGGGTTCCAGCGATTGCTTTGCCCGACGTAGGCTGAGATCGCGAACAGGCTGGCCTGCATCCCATAGGTTTGTAACATCGGCAGCGCTACCTGCACAGTATCCGCGTAGCCATCATCAAAGGTGAGCAGCACCGAGCGCGGCGGGGCCTCTTGTTTGCCGTCGACGATAGCGATGGCCTGGTCGAGTGAGAGCGTGGTGTAATCGTGTGTATGCAGGTACCGTAGCTGCGCCGCAAATGCCTCTTCTGAAATGGCAATTGTATCATGAATGGTGCGATTGATGATGTGGTAGTTCAGGGTTAGGAACATCACGTTGCCCCTCTTTCCATTGTTAGCGACTCCCTCCATGCCTCTCTATCTTACACCAGCGTGAGCGCGGGCTGTCCATGCTGTCCACCGGGCTGATGCAAAATCGAGCCAGGAGCAGGAGTGCAGAGGGCGCAGCCCTTTGCCGGGGCGTGGGGTGTCCCCACTTTATTTCTCTTTTTGGGTGGGTTGGTGGGGAAAAAGAACCTTGCAACAGCCCTTGCTGCCCATTCTTCTCATTGACAATTGCAGCATAGCATGCTATTCTAGGCATGCCGTAGTTCAGGAACGCTTGTTACGCTGCGCTGAGACGCGGCGCTATCATTATTAGAGACCCCCTTATCGCGACAGCTTGAGTCAGGTCCAAGGGGAAGAGGTGAGAGAAAAAACGCATGAGTGTGAAAATTCGCTTGAAACGTGTGGGGAAGAAGAAAGCCCCCAGCTATCGTGTCGTGGTTGCCGATGCGCGGTCTCCACGAGATGGTCGTATTATTGAAAACATCGGTTGGTATAATCCCCTGGTCGAGCCCTCCGCCATCCATATTGATGCTGAAAAAGCGTTGGGTTGGCTGAAAAATGGCGCGCAACCTACCGATTCTGTGACATCGTTGCTCAAACGTGCCGGGATAATGGATCGGTTCACGCAGATGAAAACGGCTGCAAATACAAAGACTGAAGAGTAGCCGGGGGGTAAAACATGCGTAAACTCGTTGAGTACATCGCACGATCGTTAGTAGACGATCCTGCTTCAGTAGAAGTTCGCGAAGTTCGCAATGATCGCCACGCCCTGGTATTGGAATTGCATGTCGCGCCCGATGACTACGGGAAAGTGATTGGCCGCCAGGGACGTGTTGCTAAGGCCATGCGTACATTGCTGCGAGCGGGTGGTACGCGCGAAGGGCGCCATACGTCACTCGAAATCCTCTAGCCGTGATGGATGTGTGTGAAGTTGGCGCGATGAAATGCGACCCGCGTTTAACATACTGTATTCAGTTAGTTTCCTGAGAGGGCTTCAGTGTCAAAACAGAGTAACACAGAATGGGTTACTGTTGGACAGGTGGTAGCCCTTTTTGGTGTGCGTGGCGAGCTTAAAGTGCGCCTGCTCACCGATATCCCCAATCGTTTCTCCGAACTCGATGCTGTCTATGTAGGGCAACAGCATACACGGCATGTCATCGAGAGCGTGCGCCCTTACAAGGGCGAAATGATTATTTTGAAATTGGCCAACTTCGACGATGCCAACGCCGCCGAAGCGTTGCGCAATGCTGAACTGCAGATTCCGCTGAGCAAGGTGGCGAAACTTCCGCCGGATTCCTATTATCAGCATGATATCCTCGGTTTGCAGGTTCTTACGCTCGCTGGGAAAGCCGTGGGCACGATTGTGGATATTATCGTCACCGGCAGCAATGATGTCTATGTCGTTAAAACGCTCGCTGGCACGCAGCAACTCATTCCTGCCATCAAGGACGTAATTAAACAAATTGACCTGATTCGACGCACCATGCATATTGACCCCATCCCCGGTTTGTTAGATAATGGTGACGAGCAAGACAGAGAGGAGGAAGAATCCGCAGAGGAGGCGAAGGGAATACAGGGATGAGTTTTCGTGTTCTCGTATGGAAAGAGGCGTATTTCGTGAAACTCGTCGGTACCTGTATTCGTATAGATAGCAATACGGACCATACAGTTTAACGCCGACGTACCAATACCAAAGATTGTATACGTATTTTGTAGGGAGGTGTCTCGTGTCCGACCGTACCCCAACGTTTGCTGATCTGTGTAACGCAATCGCCGATGGTAGTATCGTTGCCACCCTGGATGGCTCAATGTACGAGGTGCGTGTCCTCGATATACGACGCTATCTAAACAGGGTTCATTCGCAGCAGACTCTTTCTGGGAGCGATACACAGGCTTCCTTACCAGGTAACGACTTACGTAACTGGTTTGCATCAGTTCGGAGCTTCGTAGCATAAGGCCGTCATGGCCGCTTTTTTTTGCGCTTTTTTCTCCTGGTTGCAGCATTTCCTCAGAGGAAAGCAATCTGCACGCGGGAAAGCGGTTGCGTTCAAGGCAAGGAAGGACTATAATAGTCTCAATGAAGTGAACAGGGCGTAACGTACTTGTACGCCCATGATGTAGAAAGGTACCGTATGGAGCCGCTTGATACTGATCTGGAGTATGTATCGCATGAACCCCGTCCAACCACCCCAGGTTCACGCTTAGGTGCTCTGTTGATTTTCCCAAGCCTGGGAGTGTTAATTATTCTCACCTTTATTGGCGCGGCAATTTTCCAGTGGAATATTTCGGACCTGATCGATACCTTTGTCGGTTTGATGCTGGTCTTCTTCGTCGCGTTTATCGTCATGCTTTTCTGGGCATTTGCTCCACGCGCTAACCAGGTCTGAAGTGGTATTGCAGAGGGTTTTGCTACCCTGAAAACAGGATTACATGCTGAAAACGATCTGGCAACCTGTTTTCAGGGTAATATATTGTTTCGGTGCGTTAAAAACGCTTCCTCAAGAGTGACCGTTCTGGTCTGCTTGCTCTTTCACCACAATGCGTGCAAGCTCTGGATCGGTATCCCTGTTCTGGTCTCGGTCGATGGCAAGCAAAGCTTTGCGATAGACGCTGATGAAATCCAGAAACTCTAACGTTTCCTCTAAAGTCAGATCGAAACAAATGCCCGATGGATGTTTGAGTACCAGAAGACCATCTTCTTCCAAACGTACTCGATAGCGTCCGACGATGGCATCCATCATGATATTTCCCTTCCCAGGCAAGTTTTTTGCTCATCTGCCTGTAAATGTCAATGGTTCCCTGCTTCTCTTGTAAATAACGTCCTTACTAGGGAGATGTTATCCGCTTGCCAAAAGTTCCTGATTCTCATTGTAATAAACGACTTATTACTATAGTAATCGGGGAGAAGCGAAATTACAAGCTACCAGTACATGTGTCTAAGCAATCTGTGTATGGGCGTGTTCATCAACGCTGAAATCGGGGAGCGGTCCCCACAAAATCCGCCCTAACAATTCAGCCGATTCGACCAGGCGCGGCCCAGAACGATTAAGGTATGCATTCCCGTCAATAGCAAAAACATGCCCATTTTTAACGGCGCGTAGTGCTGACCAGGCGGGGTGCTGCTGTAAAAGAGGAACATCCTGCATCGTGCGTTCAAGCGAGAAGCCGCAGGGAGAGAGTACCAGCACGTCGGGGTCTGCTGCTTGCAGTTCTTCCCAACTCAGCCAGGGTGAGTGTTGGCCAATCTCACCGAAGACATTTTCTCCGCCCGCGAACTCGACCAGTTCGGGCGTCCAGTTGCCCGCCGCCATCAATGGATCGAGCCACTCAAGCACGGTAACCAGCGGTTTCTTTGTCGCGGAAGTGGTTATCTGGCGCAGGTGCGCAAGGCGTTGTTGGTAGCTCTGTACCAACGCCGCGGCCTGTCTTTGCCTGTCCAGTGCCCCGCCGACGCGCAAGATATCCTCCCACACATCGCTCAAACGGTGCGGAGCCAGGGCAACAATGCGCGGCTGTAAACCGGTGAGCTGCTGAACAGCGTGCATAACGTCGCGTTCACTGACGGCGCAGACCTCACACTGTGTTTGTGTAAAAATCACATCTGGTCGGAGCGATTGAAGCTGCGCTACATCGATGGCATAGATACTCAACGCTTTGAGCGCGGCATGCTGAGGCTCCAGTTTACTTTGCGCGAGTTGTTTGATCTGGGCATCTATCGATGCACTGCTAACATCGGTATTGATCTGTACCGTGCTGACAACTGGCAAAGCCTGTACTTCCGGGGGATAGTCGCATTCATGCGAACGCCCCACCAGTTGATCCAGGCAGCCCAGCGCTGCAATCATTTCGGTCGCGCTGGCTAAAAGAGAAACGAGACGCAAGTAGGCTCCTTGTTGAATGAATTGCCTTATGGTGAAATTATACCACATAAGAAAGCTAGAGTTTAGCCTGTATCAAAAGACGCTCATCTATTGACATAGAAACACTGTTTGGTTCTTAATTATCAGTGAGGGAAAATCTGCACAATCAATCCCTCCTGCTGAGTGCTTGCGAGTAACCATAACCCGCGACAAGTATCCAACCTGACTCTCCTGACAAGGTAGTCAAACGACAAGAAGAAAGGACGTTCTATGGCAGAAAACACCTTCCAGAAATCCAGTATCACCGGCGAAGCGGCAGAACGGATCATTAAGGCCGCCGAGGCAAAGGCTCAAGAAATGGGCAAGCCAACCTAACGAAATTTGCACCTCCTTTGACCAGAAGCCAATCATCGCTGTCCTGCAAGACATCCTCCAAAAAATCACCGCTCTCCAACAAGCCGCCAGCCTGTTAGTACCTGCTGAGTTCCCTTTACCCCCAACCGTAGCTATTCCCGCCTCCCGTCACGCATAGGATGAGAAAGGAAGTATTCCTGAAACAGCGCCCTACGAAGTTACTATCCGTAGGGCGCTGCTAAATAACTGAGCGTTTCTTACAGCGCCTCTAAACCGGCCTCCGCGACTTTCATATCATCGCTGTAGTGGCCCCCGCTCACTCCAATGCCACCGATGATCCCTGCCTCGGTCTTTATGGCGTAGCCACCGCCAAAGACGACTAAACGGTCTGTCTTCACAATACCATGCAGCAGGGGCGGATCATTCTTGATAAAGTCGAACCATTCATGCGAGGCCATGCCACCAAAGCTGATCGCGGTGTAGGCTTTGTCCTGCGCAATTTGCACGCTCAAAAGTGGTGCCCCATCCATTCTGCGAAAAGCCTTGAGCGTGCCATCTTCATCGCAAACAGCGATACTCATCAATTTTCCCATTTCTTGCGCCTTTTTTTCGGCGGCCTTAATAATGCGTTCTGCTGCTTCACTGGTGATGCTGGATTTCTGGAAAGCGTTTTCTGTCATCGAAATGTCCTTTCTTCTTGTCGTTTGACTACCTTGTCAGGAGAGTCAGGTTAGATAAGTTGTCGCGGGCTACTGCTCGCAAGCACTCAGCAGGAGAGATCGACTGTATAGATTTTCCCTCACTGATAATTAAGAACCAAACAGTGTTTCTATGTCAATAGATGAGCGTCTTAGATATATCTGAACAAAGATGAACCAGAGCCAGTACGATAATTGGAACAGGCAAAGGAACAATATCAGTATTTGTTGTGTATAATAGTGCCCCTTATGCAACCTGAACAAACCAGAAAAGAACGCTTTACCGCATACACCGCACTACTCAGAGAGCGGTTTGCCTCTGGTGTGCTTTCAGAATTGCAAAGCGTACAGCAGTGGGTTGTATGGAGAGGAGAATTAGAAGGTGAGAAGCACAAGAAAGTCCCGTATAACCCACACTATAAAAACGCACGAGCAAGCGTGAAGATACCGAAAAGTTGGGGAACCTTAGACCAATCACTCAGCGCTCTTGCAAGCGGCTTGTATTCCGGTATTGGCTTTATGCTCACCCCGCCGCTTGTGCTGGTTGATCTTGATAAAAGTTTTGACAGAGCAACACGTACGATCACAGACCCGCAAGCAGCAGAGATTGTACAAGCACTCAATTCCTATACCGAAGTCTCACCTGGAAAGGGACTACATATTTTAGCCTACGGCAGATTACCAGGCAGAGGCATACACACAGGAATTGAAATCTACGGCCAAGATCGATTTACCACCATCACCACAGACCACCTTGCAGATACATCTCTGACTATTGAACACCGGCAGGAAGCCATAGAAGTTCTGTACAAACAATTTGCACCACCTCTAGCGGAGAGAGATTATCAGAACACTAGGGGTGGGGTAGGGAGCGTGACAGCGTTCACCGAGCTACCGCCAGAAGCGGCGAACGATCCACTCTTACAGCAACTTTTACGTGGAGATACCACAGGGTATCCTTCAGCATCCAACGCTGATTTTGTCTTAGTGTTAAAGCTCTTGCACTGGACAGGCGATAATGTTGACTTAACCAGAAAGCTCTTTCTTGAGTCAGGATTATACCGAGAGGACAAGACCGAGCGCAAAACAGGACAAACCACGTATCTTGATATGACGATCCGCAATGCCTTGAAAAAGCGCAGAAACCCGCCGCAGAGACGGTAATGTGAAAAGGCACCTGGGTATCGAACGAAAGCATGGTTTTTTCTGCTTCCTCTTGCTATATTTAGCTTATGAAAACACCCTCTGCGTATTGCGCGACTTGTGGGAAGCAGCTTCCCCGACCCCATCGAACCGGCAGAACACCCCGCTATTGTTTGCGAACAGGCGTGTGTAGGCAAAAAGCATACAGAAGACGGGTGAAAGCCAAACGAAACGCGAAACTCCAACGCGCACGATTAGGACATTTACGGCAAGAGAGTTTTGAATGGTATACGCCACAGAAATATCTTCGTGCAGCACGCGCCGTTCTGGGAGAGATTGAACTTGACCCTGCCAGCAGCGTTCAGGCAAACCGCGTGGTACAAGCAAAGCTCTTTTATGATCTGACCACAGACGGCTTCACAAAAACGTGGAGAGCAAGAACAGTCTGGCTAAACCCACCCTATTGCAAAATCGGAAATACCAGTAACCAGGAGATGTGGACGGCGAAACTGTTAAGAGAATACAAAGCGGGCAACGTTCACGAAGCGATTGTACTGGTCACCTCAGCAACAGACACCACCTGGTTTCACCGCCTCTACCTCTATCCCATGTGTTTTGTCAAAGGACGAATACAATTTACGACACCCACAGGGAAAAGGGGAGGCGCAACTAAAGGAAGTATCTTTGTCTATTTGGGAACACAGCAAGAGAAGTTTCGTCAGGTGTTTGGCCGTTTTGGTGTCGTGAAGTGACAACGGACTGAGCTTATCAGCCGTCCTACCCCCTGTTTCGTAACGCGAAATTGTTACGAAATGTGAGGCTCTGTTTCATTTTTTTTCACGCCCTTTTTCCTTATCACGCCGCTTGCTCTTTTTTTACTTGTCTGGTATTATGCCAAGCAAGCTGTGACCAACTACAACCTACAAGCGATCATTCCCCCCTCTCTTGTAGCAAAGGAGAAAAAGGCAGCTCGAAAGAAACTGCTTGAGGAAGTGAGGAAGCGGAGATACCAGATAGCAACGCAAAGACGTATTAAAGAGCAGAACGCCTACAACAGTGATGAGGATTTTAGAGAGTATCAAGATAGGATGTAAAATCTTGCCTCCCCGTCGCAATTTTTCAGCAAAAACTACAAACACTACTCATTGACAAATTAAGCAACCTATAGTATACTTTCTTCATCTGCACTTCTGTTGTCCCCATAGACCGATGAAAGTTTAGTTCAATATAAGTAACCCGCTTATATCCCATGGAAGGAACAGTACAATGCCGCCTTATCCACTGCCTCCTAGACCTCCAGGTAGTCCTATGCCACCTCATCCTCCAATGCAACCAGGAGTACCACACCCGCTACGGCGAGGAGTGATTATTCCCGGTAGTCCAACTTCAGTACCTCCAGGACAACCACAACCCCCTGAGAGACGCGAAGGAGGAAGCCCAGGAGGGCCAGAACGACGAGGCTAATAGATAGCATGTAAGAGAAAACACAGGTGAGGTAACTCTAAGGAAAGTTACCCCACCTTTTTTGATTTTGTTTTTTTCGTGATATTATAACCGTGCCAAGACTTTCTATGAGAGAACCACGTTGTATTAGAATATTTAGAGAGTACGAAGCCGCAGAACAGGCAAAGAATATATTGGCGCAAGGAGGAATTATGTCAACTATTAAGGAAGATAAATTTGGCAGGCTAACACTTCTAGAGCTTGGTATACAACCGCGCTTCCGTCTCTATATACAACAAGAAGATATCCGCAAGGCTGCATCATTTCTTGCTAAAAAACTCAAGCACGGCTAACAACTACTAAAGAGAAGTCATTTACTGTGTTAAACACAATATAATAATACTTTAATAAAAATATCATGCAAGATGTTATGTGATACCATATGTTTATGTCAATAGAAACTATGCTCTATAAGTATGAAAAAGAATAATATATTAAAACTATTCCAAATGCGTGATAAAGGTGTGAATGAAAATAAACGGGAGCTTTTTCTTTCTGCATACCTTGCTGAAATAGCGATGTTTCATGCTTCAGGATACATCAATAGAGAGTATACGCAGAAAACAGAGGTGCTAAAACTTGATCCCGATAACGAAACCAGCTTATCAGAAGTCGTTTTTGTAAAAGAAACATATTTTCTACGGAAAAGTGGGGAGGAATATAGTCATGCGTACATGATATTTTACGTAGTAAATACAATAAAAGGTTGGAGAATTTACAACCTTGTTCACTCCTCAATATAGCCTACTCGCCGCCTAATAACTACCATTGCAAAAATTGCGATAAAGTTTTTTCACTAACTCCCCTACTCATGATGTTACCCAAGCGAAAATGTCAGTTGCAAGCAGATAACGATCTTGCTACAATTGTTTAGCTTATGGCAGAAGACGCGCTACTAGAAAAAATTGGAAAACTGATTGAGCCTCTACGGACGCAATTATATGAGCAAGGAGCTAATATTGTCCGCCTTGTGCAAGGACAGAAGCGACTTGAAAAGCGATCTGATAATCTAGCGCAAGGGCAGGCACAAATCAAAACAGTATTAGAGACTCTGGAAGCTGGACAAAAAGATATACAAGAAAAACTCGCAACCACACCGGATAAAGCAGATATTCTCGATTTAAAAGCAGAGATCGTGAAGAAAATAAAAGACCATGACGCGCGGATTGACGAACTTGAAAAAGAAGTCGGTCTTCCCCATCCCCATAAACATTAATCCACGCCGGCCACTTTGTATTGTGCGAAACTAGCCACAAAATTTGCCTTATTATTGAGATTATGCTATAAGCTCTACAATATATTGTAGCTTATGTCCGAACACCAACCACGCCCAAGTAGAGTTTTTCACATCGCTCCCAAATTGTCATATACCGATTTAGGAATACCTCGTGACGCAAAAGGAAAACAGCTCAGTTCTGCTTTATCCAGCCATTCGGTATCTGCTACTGTTATGCAGAATGTGTATCTGAATGCGAGTGAACTACAAGCAGGTGTTCCCTTTGGAGATATTGAACGATCAGATGATTTCGTCTCAATCCATCACGGGCAAAGACTTACAGGACAACATGCTATTCGACGATCGTTTGGATCAACACTTGCTTCGGTTGCATTTGGTGCAGAATGGAATTTAGATCGACCAGAGTTTGTGTACATGAGCGGGTATGTCTATCAACTGGCCTATCAACAAGCGGCAACGTATGTAGCCGCTCAAATAGAAAGAAGAAAATTGACAGTAGCACCAACAGCGGAAGTAGAGAATGCAAAACAGGCTGCAATTGCGGAAATGGAAAAAAGAAGAGCAAATTACAACACTTTTGCTCTGCGGCTACGCGAGTCACTTACAGAGTATGCGCAACAAAAGCTTCCTCCTAATTCGCAGTATTTAGAGGTTCTTCAAGCACTTACAAATTTGGCCCGCGATCCTCAGAGTAATAAAATAAAGCATGTTTGGGATAGCAAGTTAGGTGCACAGCATCCCCTTTATGAAGCATTAAAACAACAGGATGAGCAGGGGGTTGTTTCAGAAGAAGGTATCAGACAAGCACATACCCTACTCTACCCATCATCTTGACATACTGCTTAATATTACCCGAAATTATAGATCGAAAGAAATAGGCCATTTTTGACTATCCCCGCAAAAAGGTAAAGTAACCTTTTACTTTGCAATTGTCGTACTTTTAAGGAAATCACGACAAACAGGAGAAAAGTTTTTGCTCGTTATTTTACCTTTTCGGGGGGATGAGCAAAAACTACCTTTATGAAAAAAACTCTGGAAGTCGCTTGGCGACTCTTGAAAGTGATTTATGTAGCACTTCTTCTCTTAGGTTTATACATAGGACGGTTAGCTTGGAGGGGAGATGCGCCTTACACAGAATATACCTATGGCAACTATCTTGTAACGTGCGACAATGGTAAGACATTTGATCCTACTTCAAAACCAATAAATCATTTTTCCAATTTAGACAGACCAGATGATTTTGTTGACCAAGCAATAAAAGCAGAATGTAAATATGGTAATGTTTATATTATCGGATTTGGCTCTAATCTCGATCAAGTCACCTACAAATTAACTTATCAAACTTACCCACATGTTATTCGTACAGCAAATGATCAGATCAAAGTAACCATTATTGCGGTTGCGATCTACTATCTCGTTCTTGAGATTGTCCGTCGGACATTTCTTTACATTTTCTTTGGTAGAAACTTTCTCACTCTTGCAAAATCTAAGGAAAAGCATGTAGCCCACTTCGATTAAGAATGCCTTTGTTCCCATAATGGCTCATTACAAGTAACGCTACGGATAACCGATGATGTTTTTCATTCTATAGGAGACGGGCTTTTGAGTCCGATTGCTCCCATTTGTTTTTGATACTTAACACCTGGGCCAAAAGTCCCTCAGCATCAGGGCCATTTTGCAGATGAGCTTTTTAGAATGTTCCTCAGAATGAGGGCCATTTGTTACTCATCAGAGCCACCACTCGAACTGGCCCAGGTCTTGAGGATCATCATTAGGGCCAGTAGGGTGGCTCTGATGAGTATCAAAAACACCCATTCGCTCTACTATTTCCATCTTGTCAGGTTTTACCAATTGAGCGGTTAGCAGAAATTTTTTGTTCTTATACATTATCACAACCTCTTCCCCATTCCCTGCTCGTTTGAGGAGTTCAAACCATCGTTTGCGGGCTTCCGTTGCTGTAACAGTCATAACCACATAATTGTATCAAATTATTGTGCTCACGTTCCCATAAGCGCATGTTATCGGCACTTCCCTCTTTTGAACCGGATGATCCAGGAGACGGGTATGTTGTCCAGTGCGGTGATGGCTCATATAGCCAATTAGGAGGAGAGCGAGGAGCATGTTCATCTCATAGCAGGGTTTCACGACCCCTCTATTCTCTTTGATGCACATTTAGTCCTGTTTAATTTTACCAAGTATTTTACTGTAAACCCACTGTGAGGTTAATATCAAGTAACCAAGCAGAATTTTGCTATAATGTCTCAGAATAAGCGTTTCGTTCCACACAAATTATGTTTACAAAAGAACTATCAGAGCTAATAAGAAAGCTCATTGATGAGAAGATAGAAAAATTCCGAGAGGAAAGAAAACAAGCCAATGAGCGGATAATCGCTAATCTTGATGTTGTGATAGAAAATGATAAGAAAAGATTAGGACATTTTGATATGCTCAGGGAACGGGTAACGCAGCTTGAAAACCGTATCAAACTGCTTGAGCAGGAAAAGGCAAGAGGCTAATTGACGTGCGGGCTTTGGAAAGAGGTAGATAAATATGGTTTTTACGCTCCTTCCAAGCCTCTGTTTAAGCAACCTTAGCATATTCTTTTGCTAAGTCTGCTCTCACCTGAGCTAATCTAGCCAAACTTTCAACCGCAAGGGCTGTGTCTGCTAATTCAGCTTTGGCTTTTTCAACCTCTTTTGTTGGTTGAAGTTCGTAAGGCTGTTTAGCCTCATTCTCTAGCCAGAGTGGATAAGCGTATTTTTCCACATTCACCACCACCTTTCCACTCTCAAGTATAACCTATAGTCTTAAGTTTTGGAATGTTTTTCGGTGGGTTTTTTCCATCTGTTAAATTTCTGTTATCTAAAAGTCAAGTAAAAGGTTTGAAATTGCTTTAAAATATTGTTTGCTTGCTGTACAATTATGTAAAGTAAGCAAACATATATGGAAGGATCAACGGGAGAAATCCCACAACCAGCACCACGAGCGGAAGCACCTAAACCCGTAACCCCTACTGGTAGTGTTTCAGTTAGTGAAGCACCTAAACCAGCAGCTCCGACTTCGATTAATCCCCAGGCATGGAATGAACAAGTAAGCAAATATGAAGGATTTTACGGGCAAAAATTCCCAGGCATGGACACCGAGCGCGGAGCGCAGCTTTATAAAGGATATTTAGCAAATAAAGATGAACCATTCGGATTAATCAGAGCAGCAGAAAAAATGAGGCTGGACGAGCTACAACAACAGCAATTAAGCGCAATTCCAACCCGCCAGCAACTAATGGAACGGTATAAAAAAGAAGCAGATGAGATTGACCAGCGCGTAGAGATTGCAGAACAAGGAAAAAGTCAAACCGAGGAAGACTATTCATACCTAGACCGCTATGCAAACCCTAACCCAAATTTACCGCCAGCAGTGAGAGAGGCATATAAAAAGCGATTTAACGAGTTGCCAGAAGAAATAAAAGCAAAAGCTCTAGGGCTGGAAACAACCACAGCACCGAGAAACCCGCAAAATTCAGAAGACCAACCAGGAGTTATACAACGGCTAACAATGCTTAAGGATATAAACACGCCGGAAGGTGAGGAACAGGTACGCCAGGAGTTACATACTATGCTGAATGTGCAGCCGGAAACGCCGGAAGCACCAGCAGGAGAAGACCAAACGCCAGATATGGTTATAGCCCCTGCTAAACCTCAAGACTCAGAGGAAAAAGTACCAGATTGGAAAAAGAAACTTGCAGACTGGCAAGCCCAACAGAGCCAGGAACAGTAAATCAGCTTGAGCGTGAGCGAGGCTTAATTTTTTCTTCTATGTTTTCCGGTTCAACAGCACTAGAGCGCGTTACTTTTGGCTCAGTTTTCATTAATTCCTCTTGCCGCTCTATCACTTCTTGCTCAACTTTTGAGCGCGGTACACAGTAGTTTGTACAGGTTGCAGCACCAATTTGTAAAATTCTGTCTGTTAATTCTTGACCTGAAAGACCAGAGCCAGGAGCAAGGGTAAGTATTTCATATTCCTTATCAATGATCTTTACTTTAGCTTGTCTGTTTGGCATATTTGCCAGTTCTGAGGCTATTTGGTTTTCCATATCTGCATAAGTTCTTACTCTCATACGTGGCTTAAATTGCCCTGTAGGAACTAGAATAGGATCATAAATCAAAGCCCAGGCAGCATCTCTAATAACTTTGACAAATTCAATACATCTATCTATATCATTTTCTTGAGAAGCATCATACCACTTCATCATTTTAAACTCTTCAATTATCGCCTTACGCATGCCGGTGTGGTTTGACATTAAGAAAAACCCCTGTACTGTTTCAAGAGTCAAACTTGTAAAGCGATGACTCATAGCTTCAATGAATCTATCCAAGTGAGTGATGGTAGAAAATCCTGTAACAATACCCCACTCTATAGAAAACCCAGGTACATATTTTTGCACTTTCTCAGCAGTAAGAGGTGGATCAGGAATAGTGTTTTCAGTCATGGCACTGTAGAAAAGATTATTCAATTCTGTAATACCTCTACGGATTTTTGCTTTCTCTCCCTCATGGTGTGCTTGCATATATGCGTTTAAATTACTTGCTTCTTCTCTTTGTATTCTGCTAAATTCTACGTCTCTTGCGTGAGGGTTTGTATATTTCCATTCGTCTCGTACATGCTTTGGAATGTCCATAGTAGAGGCAGCAGAAGGCACAAAGCCCTCTTGTAACTTCATTTGTGCTTTTTGCAGTAGGTTTATAAGTGGCGTAAGTTTAGGGTTTTTATGTCCGTTTCTCAGTAAAAACCCAACAGCATCAGGAGTCGGAGCTTTTATTTCTTCTTCTCCGTCTTGATATTCTGTTGGTGTATGGTCAAAATTTGCAGCCAGGACGCCGGAGTCATCCCCTGTTATCCGAAATATGATCCTTGTTCCTGATTGCAGAGCAGCCTGTTTAATTTCCTCGTCAATTTGTGCGAGGGTTTGGTGTGCAAGAGTAAGGGAGACACGGAATTTACGCGCCTCAGTTAAAAATGTTTTCATGTCAGGAGTCGCAAAGCGTTGAAACTCGTCTGCATAAATGTGATATTGTTTCCTTTGCTCAACAGGAATGTTAGACCGTGAGAAAGCAGCATCTAGCAATTTGCCTATAATGACCGCTCCAATAAGATTAGAAAATTCCTCAAGTCTAGGTGATAGCTGGACTAAAAGCACTTTTCCGCTATCCATTATTTCAGAGAAATTAAGAGTAGTTTGAGCTTGAGAAACAATATTCGTTATGAGTGGGTTCGTCAAAAACGCATCAACTTTATTAAGTGTTGAGTTTGTGCGGTCTGTTTGATCTCTTGCAGAGAGTTTATTGTATTGTTGCCAGAATTGCCGAGTACGCAGAAGCGTAACATTTGAAACTAGCTTTTCTCTTACGTCAGCGTCTTGCAGCAAAAGCGGTATTTCTGCAAACGTCGCCCCAGGATTGCAAATAAGGGTATAGGTAATGTGTCGTAAAACTTGCGCCAATTGCGGAGTTTCAGCACCAACGCCCCACACCTTAGCAAAGACATGGTAAACAAATTCAGCAGCATGAACGACTGCATCAATATCTGTAGGATCAGCACATTCAAAAAGGTTTAACCCGAAGGAATAAGCAGAGGTTGAAATATTAATATGTATAATGTCCCCTACCCTGTTCTCTGGACACCGAGCAATAACATTTTTAGTCAGATCGCCGTGAGGATCAAGAAGACAAAGCCCTAACCCTTCCTCAAGATCAGCAATAATCATATTTTCAATAAGCGTGCTTTTCCCTGTTCCATTTGTTCCGAGAATATACACGCCTTGCGACCGTATGGTTTGTGGTAAATAAACCATTTTCCCCTCTGCTGTTTTGCCTGTGGGGGTTTTTCCAATCACTTTATTGTTTTTTGCAGCCCAGGAACGAACAGCTTCAAGGAGTCTCTGAAAACGGGGATGAATAGGTACATACTCGCTAATTTGGTCTATTGCCTCGTCAAGAGTAGAAAACCCCTTGTCCCTTGTGTGTATCTCAAGTCTTATTCTTGTTTTATCTTCCACCGGAAACATTCCTAGACAGAAGCTATAAACTCTTTTCAGAAATTCCCGCTCATCCGTTTCTTCTGAGCTGACTATCTCAGCTAGGAAGCTATTCAGCCACTCTTCACTTATTCTTATTCTTTCCGCTTCCTGTTGTTGTGCCTGCTCTACTCTCGCTTTTTCTCTTTCTTGTAGTATGAGATCAACATGTGTATTGCACAGCGTCTCAGAGATGTTATTTTTTGTCACCCATTGATTAACCGCAGGTAAAAGCTCCTGGGCTGTGTTGTATTTTTTTATAAACCAACTTATTTCACCTATCGCATGAACAACTGAGTAAAAAGGAAGCTGATTTAAAATATTCGACCGTTCAAGATACGGAAAATGATAAGCGTTTATAATGATCTTGTATTTTTCTGATAGCATCTTCAGAAATGTAAGTATATCGGTTTCTCCTGAGTTAGCTATTTGGTCTATTGCCTCTTGTATTAATTTCATATCAGGAGCGTCAGCTTGAGGCGTCGGTTGTGGTGTTGGTGTATTCGTTGGTTGTCGTTTTATAAGTTTTAGACCACAATTAATACAGTTCTCTCTATCGCTAGAATTAAGAGCCTTGCAATTCCAACAAATATTGTTGGATTGAGTTGGTGGTAGAGTTGTTTTTTTTGAAGTTTCTGGTTCTTCCTTAGATGTTTTCTTTTTTTGCCACCACATAAAAGTCACCTTTTCTTGCTCTGCAATAACCTTACTTTCCTACCCTCTCATATGAGCCAGGAGAACCATAAGAAACGCCGGAAAGTCCTTGAAGAAGTGCGCAAGCGCAGAAAAATAATTTATAAAAATTTCAACGAGAAATTGAGATAAAGAGAGATAAATGAGGTTTCCAGTAGCTAGTATAACTCAACTATCAAAAACAAACAAGCCCTCACATCGAATTTAATATATAAGATGACTTGTAAAGTTCCCATAATGTCCTATTCTAGGAACCACCCCTTGCAATCCCATGCCTAAACCTCTACTATGAAGGTACAATATAACGCAGCGCGAAGCGCATTATAGGAACCGGTTTTCTTAAAATTTCTTGCTTGCGAAATGTGCAAAGAACCGGCATTATTAACCCATGACACAGCAAACTACTTTTCAAAAAAACGTCTTAGATTTTTTGCAAGAGCTTGTGGGAGGAAATAAAAGTCAGTTGACACTGACCGCCTACAAGACCGACCTCTTGCAGTTTTTCACTTGGCTTTCGGAGAATGATGTGACAGTGACGATCCCCTCCCAGGTCACACGAGGACATGTCAATGAATATCTGGCCTTTCTGTCATCTCAAGGACGAAGCGGCGTTACCAGAGCGCGAAAATTAGCAGCTCTCAAAAGTTTCTTTACCTATCTTAAAGATGAACACCTGGTAATCCTCTCCCCTGCTGACACAATTCACATGCCAAACAAAGAGCGAAAGAAAAAAGTAGTACTCCGAACCGATGAATACAGCCGCATGTTATCAGAGGCAGGAGGCAACCCCCGCGACTTTTCCATACTTCAGTTATTCCTCCAAACCGGCATACGAGTCTCAGAACTGATCGCGATTACGCTTGAAGACCTCGATATACAAAACCATGTGTTGAAAGTCCACGGCAAGGGCAACAAAGAACGGGAAATCCCGCTTGAGAAAAAGAGCGTGCAGGCAGTGAAATCATATCTCATGCGTAGACCGGAGAGCCAGGATCAACACCTGTTCTTAAACTATTCCGGCGAGGGGTTATCAATACGCGGAGTCAGAAAGATCGTCGATAAATACCTCAAAAAAGCAGGCATCACAAAGAGAATTAGTTGTCATGGCCTGCGCCGGACATTCGGCAGCGCGAAAGCGGGAAAGGGCATGAATGCGTTTCAACTACAAAAGCTCATGGGACATGAACGGATCACAACAACCATTGCGTATGTAGAAATCGGACAAGAAGAATTGCGTAGAGCAATGGAGGCAACGAGCCTCTAAACACAGACTATGAATACTTCCCTACCCTACCAATTATCAGAACCACCGGCCAGGCTGAAAAAAGCCAGGCTCGATAATATTGCGCTCGTGCCAGCGTCTTTACTTCCTTTGAAAGGAACTTATCAAAATGTCGCGAATACTTACCCTACTGGTAGCGTGTTGTGTGTGCCAGGAACCATAAAGCAGCAGAAAATCATGGCAAAGGTCACCAGCTTTTTTCGGGATCATGGACGATCTGTTATCACCATGCCAATTGAGAAAATAACCCGCACCATGAAAAAGGCACCGAGACCGCAGACAGAAAACCTAAAGCTTGTTTTCTAGCTCTCTCAATAGTGTGCCAACTTTCCCGACTTGCGCAGCAACAGTTGTTGCGTGAAAATTTTATAGTTACAATACTCATCAATTACGTCAAGGAGTGAGACCTTGATTTCGAGATGGCTTTTGAGACATGCCAGTACATTTCAAGTGGATAACGCGAGAAGCGGAAGCAAGCGTTCTCTAAAACGCAGGTTTTTGACACAAGAAAACACGAGATATACAAGACAGAGAAAGTAATATCGCTCGCTTGCTACTATCAGTAAACTCTTCCTTTATATTACAGCTTGCTTATTCTTGTGTATCTGCTAGCTAGTTTTTCAGTACAAAATGGTTAAGTAATCTTAACCCCGTTGATATATTCACAATCGTATCTTTACTAATTAACAACTACGGTACACCCTCTTTTCTCTTATACTGAGCGTGGCACATAGGTATCAGATTAACTACTTGTCCTTGAGCATGATGCGCTTCCTGCGTTATCAACTCAGTGCGGGGTTATATGGTGGCGGTTCAACATGTAGCCCTCATTTGGCTTTTCCTTCTTTGGCGACCTCATCTCTGGCGTTTTTGTTGTGTTTGTAGTCTGTATTTCAAGTTAAGGAGAACCATTCATGAAAGGATTTCTCAAGTCAAAACTCGTTCTGTCTCTGGCCGCATTCCTTATGATAGCGGCTGCTATCGTCATACCACTATCAGGTTCCATCACTCGGTCGCATGCCGCTGCCAACGTACTTATCCTCAGTACCACGGTAACGAACGGAGCGAATAGCCTTGAGGCGCAGGCTGCACAGGCACAAGGGCTGACCGTAAACGTTGTCGACCCATCTACCTGGGGTAGTATGACGACCGCGGACTTTGCCAGCTACAAAGCCATTATCCTTGGCGATCCGACCTGCCAGTCTGATACGTCTCCAATCGCTCCCGCAGAGGCAAACACCTCTACCTGGGGATCAGCGGTCAAAGGAAATGTGGTGGTTATCGGCACTGACCCTGTCTTTCACGCCCCATCCCAGATTGGGGCGCAGACGCTCATCAAGAATGGTATCGCTTTTGCCACATCCACACCCGGCAAGACAGGCGCTTACATCGATCTCAGTTGCTATTATGCCGGTGCATCCTCTGGCACTTCAGTACCGGTCTTGAATGGGATCGCATCAGGCGGATTTACTGTTGTGGGTCAAGGAGGCTGCCCGAACAATTCGCATATCGTTGGCACAAGCTCAGTTCTTACCGGTCTTACAGATGCTTCCTTGTCGAACTGGAGTTGCTCGACGCATGAGGGATTTGTCACATGGCCGTCCAGTTTCCAAGTGCTGGTGATCTCCGAGGATATTCCTTCAAGCTTCGTGGCACCGGATGGCACAACTGGGGCACCCTACATTCTGGCACGAAGTACCCAAACGCTACCCTCTCAAGGCTCACAACCACAACTGATATTCCCGTTCAGCAGACCTAGTTCATCCCACCCTGAAGATTGGGTTGTCATTAACGGGTACAACGATGGCTTTACCCATGAGGGCTATAATCGGTACGCTTTCGATCTGCAACGCGCCGATAGCCAGGGCCATGCATGCGGGGATTGCACAAAGGACGAACCTGTTTTTGCGGCGGCTAATGGCATTGTTGTCTTCACTGAGGCTTCAACTGGCTGCGTTGCTCTGCGCCATAACCAATTCCTTGAAAACAGTAAACCCCGCTGGTATTTCACCATCTACTGCCACCTGAAGACCCCATTCAGTGTTCAACCAAACCAGCAGGTGAAGCAAAACGACCAGATTGGGCTGGCATCAAATACGCATACATCAACTACTTGCAGCGACCCCTGTCCTTACCATATCCATTTCTCGTTGTTCTCAGCCGCAGATGTATCTGCGAACAATGATCGCAGAGCAGAGCAGCCGATGAACTTGGCAGGGTTGGTGGTAAATGATTTGCAAAATACTGGCCCCTACCCCTACCCCAAGAACTCCTGGCCCTCAGATGGCTCCACAAACCAGTACCAAGGGTGGACTATTCGGCGTCCGTGAAAACATCCAAGGCTGAGACCTACAATGACGCTGAAGTTGGTGGCAAGAGCCGCCACACGAAAATCAGTGCTTGAGTAGTTAAGCTAGCAAGTTCATTTCCAATTCCCATCACGATCGTGATGGGAATTGGAACCCTTTTAGCGAGCAGGCTCACTTGTATAGTGACCTGTGGAAACAGCCCCATGTACTCATCTTTGTATGAGTGTGAAAGTGGATATGATCTCCTCAAAGACGCGCTTATTATATGGGTTTTTTAGATCATCAGAATATTTCGTGCCTTGATACCCTCGGCTATCTGGTGTGACTACAACATCATAAATCTTCCCATCTTTTAGAGCTTTAATCTCAGTCTCAACTCCATCATACCCCCCACAGCAATGATCTATACGAAACGCCCTTATTCCTCCTAAGAATGCCTGCTTTACCTCAATATCAGGAGGTAATTTATAGTTTTCTAGCGGACCGGAGCCAAAAAGTCCTCTTGGGTTGTCAAGGGATAGTTTGTTGGTATTCCACGCCACTGCAATTGTTATATCGAAATAGGAGGGTGAACTCAACTCTATAGTTGAGCCTGCTCTATAACTTAGGTCATCTCTAATTCTGATTGAATACTGTGGAGGATATTGAATTGAGTACTTCGCTTCTTGGTTCGTATATGTTTTCCAGCTAGCAGTAACGGCAGTTCGTCCTGAGCTTGGTAAAGGAGTTTCAAAGGATTGAGCAATTGTTGGTGAGAAACGAGTGCCTGTTGGTGCTTGGGATGAGAGAGTAGGTTGCGAGAAAGTGTTGGGTTGGTTTTGCCGTTTTCCTAACAAATACGCTACTGTACTGCCTACAACTAGGACCAAGATTACAACGATTAGTATCTTCACCCTTGTTGGTTTGAAAAACCCCATACCTCTACTATTCACCGAAATTGCTCGTCTGTCAAGGTTCCTGAATTGCCGGTTCTATTTAACTGTTTGGTTGTTTCATAAATCTGCTTTTCTGGAATTTTGAGACAGTATTGTAGAGTTTCATAAACGGTGGTTTGTGAAACATCTGTCTAAGTCTCTTTCATTCGGTCTATTGCTTGTACAACTTATCTCTTTGTTCGTTGATACCAATAGGAATATGACTATAACTGAGGTTTAAGAGTAGGTAAATGAACTTGTAAGGCCCAAGTTTGAGAGGAAAACTGAGATGAACCAAACTCCATTAGACGTTAAGGGTAAATCAGTATAGAGGCCAAGGTATAATTGACCCATGAAGGCCAAGAAAGAATTGACCCACCCCTTAAGAAGAGCTACTCTTGTGTTTATCTTAGACACAAGGGAGGTAGCCATGATAAGGAGTGGCACCATCAATACCATACATG
>WNGK01001125.1_pt1 | contig 28493 bp, 29 predicted proteins | sample 5400601 | NCBI WGS metagenome assembly WNGK01 (sample SAMN13153376, study PRJNA577476) | soil metagenome | isolation source: 60 cm soil or saprolite under Garry oak tree replicate 1 | place: USA:California | collected 2016-06-15
AGAGCAGCACCACATGTGTCAGTGGAAGAGGTAAAAGAGAGAATGAGCCATGATCCTCGCTCTTTCTACAGAAAAAGATGGTTGATCATTTATAATGCGTTAGTCGATCCTAGAGAAGCAAAAGATATAGCCAGGCATACAGGAGTCTCAGTGGCTACGGTTCATAAGCTGATTTCCTCCTATAATCGGTTGGGAGTAGCAGCAGTGGAAACACCCGGAAAGGGAGGAAGACGTAATCAATACCTGACAGTAGAGGAAGAACGGGAACTGCTGACGCCCTTTTTTGAGCGTGCACAAAAGGGCGAACTCACGACGGCTGCCCACATCAAGCTCGCATTTGAGAAGAGAGTAGGGCACGAAGTCGATGAAACGACAATCTATCGACTCTTAGAACGGCATCAGTGGCGAAAGGTGGTCCCGCGCCCTTTTCATCCAAAGGCCGATAAAGAGGAGCAGAGGCTGTTCCTGCAAAACTTTGCACCATTGGTTGAAGAGGCCATTGAGTCAAGAGACCCAGAAGACGATCGGCCCGTCCTCAAAATGGCTCAAGACGAAGCTTGTTTTGGTCGGATAAGCACGACAAGACGATCATGGGCACCAAAGCATATTCGACCACTGACTCCTCGACACATTGTGCGTGAGTATACCTATGTGTATGCTGTTGTTGCTCCAAACGAGGGAAAAATGGTCTCCCTGATCCTCCCATTTGCTGACACCGCCATGATGAATCTTTTCTTAACACATGTAAGCCACACCTTTTCAACGTATTTTCTGGTGATACAGCTCGATCAAGCAGGATGGCACAGTGCCAAAGATCTGATCATTCCTGAGAATATTCGCTTGATCCCTCAACCTGCCTATAGCCCTGAACTCAATCCTGTTGAGCATATTTGGGAGGAATTACGGGAAAAAGCGTTTTCTAACCGCGTCTTTGTCTCCCTTGATGCCGTTATTGATACCCTTTGCGATCAATTGCGACAACTTGAGGACAATTCGAAGCTTCTTCACTCTATGACCTATTTCCCCCATTTTAGAATGGTCTCTTAGAGTGCAGGTTGGTATCAAGCGATTGTGTGAGATTAATAATTCCCTCAACTGTTTTTGATAGTACTTCTTCAGCAGCCCTGAGAGAACCTTGTGTTGGGTCTTCAATACGTTGCTTTTCAATTTCTCTTTCTACTAAGCACGGATTTTGTATCACTGCAATTGCCTTCATCCATGCCTCTTGGTCAAGCAGTGGAGCGAAAACATTTGTTCCTTTACATTCTCCATACCCTTGTGCTTCTTTGTAGCAGCGATAATTAATTCTGTCTCGTACTTTATCACGCTGTACAGAAAGTTTGCTTTTGCAATAGGCACAGAAGCAATACCCGCGCATTAAGGTATCTTCAACATTGGGATTATTTCGAGCAGCTTGTTCTTTATTCAAAGCAAGGAGTTTTTGACACTGCTCAAACGTATCTTTATCAATGACGGCGGGAATACATTCATCATTAATAGAAATCCATTCATCTTGTGGACGCATACGCCTTCGCATTCCCTCACCTTGAATAAACTCATACCTTCTCTTAAACGCGAAATGAACTCCTGTATATGCTTCATTCGTTAGGATGTTGTGAACAGTCGTAGCTCTCCATATCTTTCCCCCGTTTGGAGCAGGAATACCCTTTTCTGTTAGCATATGAGCCATTCGAGCAACAGGTATACGAAGTTTGCACCATTGAAACATTCCTTTAACATACTTCATTTCAGGCTCAAAAATGACATAATGAGCTTTCGGGACAATTATCATTTCTCCCTGCCACTCCATTTGTTTGTCCTGCCAATGATACCCATATAAAGGCCGTGAACCTGGAAGAAGCGCACCTTTCTTAATAACTCGTCCATGAATACCACGCTGTGTGCGTTCCCTAATTTTATTTAATTCCTCTTCTGCCATCTTTCCCCAAAACCAACGGGCCATTTGGGAAATGAAATCATTACGGTCTGTCCGTTCCTCAATTTTGAGCGAATAGACAATGACACCATAATGACGAAGTTCCTGTATCATGAATTCTTGAATGACAACATCTCTCCCAAAACGGTCAAGTTCCGAAATATAGAGGTAGTCGAACTCATGACGTTTCGCACAGACAAGCATTTCCTGTATACCATCTCGGTCTCTCCAATATTTACCTGCGCCGCTTAATGTATCAGTAAAAATGTGTTCTTCCTTTACCACTCCGCCGTCTTTAACAATTTGGGCGCGGGTTGCATCAAGTTGATCTGATAGAGAAGTGCCTTTACGCTGGCTATCTTCATCGCTTATTCTTCGATAGATAGCACACCGACGAATTTTTTGAGGCATGAGAAACTCCCATTCTGTAGAATGGGCATACTGAGAGGTAGTAAGCAAAGTCCAACTCCTTTTGCTTTTTCAAGAGTTGGACATGATGGTGATTTCGAGGCTATTTTGTGGTAAAATAGTATTAATCGCATCCAAGCCAACTCTTGAGATACGGGAGGGGATGGTTGACTGCGCTAACAGCAATCATCTCCGTTTTTCTTTTTACTTCCTCTAGTATACCCTGAAACGTCAACAAAAATCTATCCTTTTTGGCTCAACTACAAAAACTCACTACATAACGAATAATTTGATGTGGATGTAAATGCTGTCTTTTGGAAGTTTCGTATCATCTCCCCATGAAATAGACACTTGCTCTACTCCTGGCAATGATACAAGTACATGCATCGCTGATTGTTTCGTCTTCCCTACTATCAGTTCCTTTATATGCTCCTGCGCTTTCTGAGAAATGCCGTAAATCCACGTTCCCTGCGCTTGGAATGATAAGAACACTAGGTTGGGGTGTTGCGTGACAGTTGGTTGTTTAACCGATAGGTGGATTTCTCCAAATACGCTATATCCTGATCCAAGTTTTTTGAGTGCCTGGGTAGTGAGTAGTTGCGCTGCTTTCGTTGCTAATACATGATTGTCATACGCGACTGCGCTGCACGTCTTGGACACTGTTACCGTTACCTGGTTCGCTTCATCTCCAACGTGGTGATTAGGTGAAACGGTTTCAGAACACAGGGGGTGTAAGAGTGCTTCGTTTTGTTTGGTTTGTACTGCTAAAGCTCCTTGCATACTTACATCAAGTGAGGATTTAAGCGTTATTGCAACATTTGTGATATCTGCCTTTGCAACAGTTTGATAATTTCGCTCGTCCTGACCATTGTAAAATTGGCTATTTCTGACCAATAGACCGTTATTGATAGCGATATCAATATCCCCTGCTTGGATGTTGCCTTTACTTCCTGCCAGTAGTGCCTGGGCGGTTACTGTAAGAGTTCCATAACCTGAGCCTGGGTTTCCTGGCGGTATTGTTGCATCTTGAGTTGTAACTATCTCAACTCCGTCCTGTCCAGTATAGACTGTTCCACTTGCTATGAATTGCTGCGTAAATAAGCCGTTAAAAAATGTTACTGTACCAGTCGCGTTTTTCGCGTCCTGGTGGCCGCGTCCGGTTGTTGCAACTGTTTGAGATTGGCTTATGGTGATGGGCTGTAAGAGCCTTCCTAGCTGCAATGTGCCTGCAAGAGATACTTGTTGCGATTTTGGAATGATCGTTACTGTCGCAATTGGCGGGTTTTGGAGTAGGTATACTTGAAATATGATACTGGCAAGCATAGGAATACAGCAAAGAAGGACAATACAAAGTGTCACACACTCAAATGGTTGTTGTTTCGGGATCGCGGTATCACTGTCAACTTGACTTGTAGCGGGTGGGGGTTCGCTGTCTATAACGTTAGATTGATCCTCTTCAACTTCCTCATGCTCCCTGACAATCAGCACGTAAATATCTTGTACCGCGTCCTGTGAAGTCTGCGGGTTGGTATCCTGGCTCTGCTGATCTTCATTATCCATCTTCGCTAAAACTTGCCTGATCTCATCTTTGTAGCTCATTTACACTAGTCCCTTGACCTCTCCCGCTCTTGCTGGCCGGAATGTGCCATTATCATTTATCATCACTAATGTTTGGTCTTGTATGCGGATCAGCATATCCGGTTTCTTATCTCCGTTTACGTCGCGGAAACTCAAAGTGACAGGGGTAAGGTCTTCGCCATCTCCAAAGAGGGTGGTGATTTGGAAGGTTCGCTCTTTTGTGCTGTCTTGTCCTGGTATTTCAATCACCTGGACATGTCGATAGAGATTGATCGCAATAAAATGAGTAGGATTTGCTGCTGAGTCAGAATGTGCAACAATAGCATCAACTTGGTAGGTTCGCGGGCGGCCATAGGTCAGGTCATCTTTTGTGGTCTGTATCCACGTTCCCGCGCTTGAAAGAAGCAAAAATAACGCTGCCATTGCCAGCATCCCAACGCCTAAATATAAGAGTGGGTGGATATGTCGTTTGGATTTGGGTGCTGCTTCTATCTCATCGGTATATCTATCTTGCTGTGGGGGCGGGAGTTGTGCTTGTCTGCTCTTGCGTTTGGGTATGTCAACATACCGGACGTGGTAGCGTGTGTTTCCGCTCTGGTATATCTGCTCTGGCGATACCTGATACCGTCTCGCGCTGGTTGGTAGGCGGGTTTGATAATATTCATCACCTTCTTCAAGATCGTAGTCATTCCCTGCATCATCAACATTTGCTTCATACATTGCCTGTCTGCGGGCTGCGGCTTCAAGTTGTACTCTTGTGGGGATTTTTCGCGCTGGTCGGGGTTCTGAATAGTAAGTCGTCATGCGCTCACCTGGCTTTCTTGAGGTTCTTCATGCCGTTCGCAAAGCATTGCAATTGCTGTATCATCCTGGGGATGTCTGGCGATACAACGGGGACAAAATATCTTAACTGAGCAATCAGTACAGATGGTGCATCCGGCTAAATCCCATTCCCGTAAGGTATGCCCTAAGATTTCGCAATCATTACCAGTTATTGAGTACGTGATTGCGGTTTGTAGAGGAATTACTTTCGTTTTTCTCCGGCGTTTGGGTATCCTCTCTCCCCATAGGTCTAACATTGCTCTGCCTTTCTAAATAAATCGAAATGCTCTCACTAAGGTAACTATAACATACTATATCAACTTTTATCAACACTTACGTTTCAAATTAACAAATATAGACACTTACGTATCCTTTGACGGATGATATACATATGCGTATAATCCAGTCAACATATCAACACTAAAGGAGTCCTGCGTCATGGCAACAAGCAAGGGGGATGAGATATTAACAACAAAAGAAGTTGCAGACGAACTAAAAGTTTCAGAACGGCGGGTGCGAAAATGGATTAGAGACGGTGATTTAGTTGCTACAGACTTAGGGCGTGATTATCGTATTTATCGTAGAGATTTAGAAGATTTCATCAGTAAACGTCGGACGAAAAACAACTGATATTTTTAACTGATATGATATTATTTCAACATAATTTATAGCCTCTAGTATCGGCACAAGCGGGGGTGCTGCATGACCTTCTCAGTTCTTGGCATTGATACCCAAACTGGACAGCGTATCGAAATTCCGCAAGCATCACGTCGGCAAGGAACATATATCATCGGTGCGAATGGAACAGGGAAAACAGGATTGATTGAAAATCTTGTGATCCAAGATATTCAGCAAGGCTTAGGCGTTGGACTGTTAGACCCGCATGGTGATCTTACACAAGCAATACTCTCAAGAATAACGGATACCCGTGAAAAAGATGTGATCTTTTTGGACATTGCAGATGAAGACTTCCCGTTTGGCGTTAATCTCTTTTCCTGTAGTAATCCAAGTAGTCTTAAAGCTGTGCAATATGTTGTTGACCAGGTGATGCATATTTTTGATAAGCTCTTTGATGTAGACAGCTCCACTCCCTTGCTTTCAGAATATCTTCGAAACTGCACACATACACTTGTGGTCAATCCTGGGTATACAATGGCTGATATTCCGTTGCTTTTGCTCAATAGTGAGTGTCGCAAGAAACTCGTTTCCGGTGTTACTGACTCTGATGTGCGTCTCTTTTGGCAAACCTACGACCAAATGAAGCCAAGTGAACAGCGTGAGGAAGCGGCTTCAACACTTAGACGAGTGAGAGAGTTTTTGCAACCCTTATCCCGCAATATTGTCGGGCAAGCCAGCACAACCATTAACCTTCGCTCTGTGGTGGATGAGCGAAAAATTTTACTAGTGAAACTTGACGCTCGGCTTCCATCAGTGACAAGTCTCATCGGTTCGGTGATTATTGCACAGTTGCTAAATGCTGCCTACTCTCGGATTGATCTTGATGTAACAAAAAGAAAACAGTTTAACGTCTATGCAGACGAATTTCAGCGATTTGCGACTGAAGATTTTGCAACGCTGTTGACTGAAGCGCGAAAGTTTGGCATTGCCACAACGATTGCCCATCAAATGAGAGAACAGCTAGACGCGCAAAATAGAGGTGCAACCCTCAATGTTGCTAATCTTGTGATGTTCAAGATTAGTGGGAAAGATGCTGATGAATTAGCAGGAGAGTTTGACAGCACTCCCCCGCCACCGGAAATTATTGGTCAAAAGCCGATTTACTCACCGAAACGTGACGTGGTAGATCATTTGGTAAAAAATGGTCATAAAAACCCTGCGGTCAACAGCTTTGCATCAACGTACCTTGTTGGTTTAGACGACGTGCTAAAACGATATGCAACCAAAGAAAAAATTGACTGGATGGATCACACAAGCTTTTTTGAAGAAAGTTTTCTGGCTGTTGCTGATCTGAGAGAGGGTATCCATGAACTGAACAATACACTCTATGCGTGCATGGTTGACCATGACGCACAGAAACCAATCTCCCCCTATACACTTCTTGCTGCGTCCTTCTGCTTTAAGTTTACGCAAGGTATTGGACTTGGCATGGGGTTATTACTTGGAAAGGGTTATAATGTCGAGTTAAAACACCGATTTAAACCGAAACAAATAACCCTTGATCTTTGTCAACCAAATGTTTTTTCTCACTTGGAAGAGTTAAAAGCGCAAGTATCAAAACAAGATAAATTTAATCAAGCTATCGCGTTTCTCCGCTCGCTCCGCTCTGCAATGGATGTGTTAGCGATAGACCCGCTTTAATTGATACGGGTCAGCATGAACCAATATACGATAAACCACGAAGCTATCAAGATGTACAAAACGAAATAGCAACGAGGCTTGCGAATTTACCGAAATTCACTGCAAGGATAAAGATGATTGGAGCAGATGACAAGCCCGTTGAGCATACAGTAAAAACAGTAATACCTGAACGGGGATTTCGAGGAATTACGTTGCAAGACAGGATAGACAGAATACGGGCGAATAATAGACAAGACGGGTACTGTCGGAAGCGTTCAGATGTTGAAGAAGAGATTAGGATACGACAAGAGCAATGTAGTGAACCGTCTTCACTCAGAAAGCCAATCGAACCGCCAGAAGAACCACCAGGATCACCTAGACGAAAAAAAATCAATTAGCAATTTCTCGGCGTCAAGCTTCGTAATGTAATATTATCGGTAACCATACATCTAATGACTAAGCGAGAGTTTCTATCACGATGATGTTTTATCCAGATGAATTTCTAGCCATATATTTCCGTCTCCATCATCTCTTAAAGCATACCCATCTATATGACCATTCTCACGGGCAACCATATAGAATATAAAATTGCCGTTACTCTCATAATTATCTATAGGAAATATCGACCATATCCCTGGAATATTGGTTTCCATTCCGTCTTGCCTAAAAATTATCTGCCAATTTGGGTCTGAAAAATTATGGACTATAGTACCTGTTATGGAATACGTATCATCAGAAGGAAAATTTGGTGCAATATGCTCAAAACTTCCAGCGAAACTACCGTCTGGATTTATAGTAGCAATTTTCAATATTCCTTGCCCGTCATCGGCACACCCACACCCCAAAGATGATCCTTTCCACGTTTGACCAGCGGCGAATGTGTTTTCCTGAGTGGGCGGTACTGGTGTTATTTCAGGTGTTGGTGTTATACCTGTTCCAGTCTCGGTATTAGAAGCGTTTAACTGAGTATGAGTACCTGCCCATAATGAGATTGAATAGATCGCCACTGCAATAACAAGAATAACTGCGACAACAGAAATAAACCAAGCAATACCAACACCACTCCTACCAGTGGGGGTAGGAGTATGCGGTACATGTTGAGGTGGTGAGGAAGAGGGATGAGCGGGGGTTATTTCCTCTAGTGAGGGATCAGGACGGAAACTTGGTCTATCATACATACCTCACCTCTTCCTCATTTAAGCTCTAGTGTAACCACTGACCAAGAAGACACCAGATGCCCCGATTGGGTGCTGTTAGGATCACACCAATGACAATAGGATCGCGTTTGGGAGTGCTCCGTACTATTGTTGGCTCTGGAATAGGCTGGAACGTAGGTCGAGCAAATTGCTCTTCACCCCAAAGCCAGTAGGCAAAAGGAACTCCTTCTGCCTCAGCAGCCCGAATACGGTGGTAGACACTTTGTGGTACGTCATATGTCTGTGTGCCCATGCGCGATAGTATCCAGTCTATGCCGTCATAACTAAACCGCACCTGTTGGCTTGGCACATCTCGCGTACCCAAGATTGGAATATTCAGCCGATGAAGGACTGGTTGCCAACGTGCTAAAGTAGCCTCTTCGTTACGTGGATCAGTATACTCATACAGATTTTTGTTAGAAGCTATCCCAAGGTTATAGGGACGTTCCCTGGTTGCGACTAGTTCCCGAAGACGAGCCAGCTCGTCTGAGTTCATAGCCATGATGACTGTCTCCTTTTATTGCAAAGACCGATAGAAGAGATGCGTTACAGAAGCTCTACAAGTTGACTGCTTGATTGCCTTGCATATAATATAATCTGAAATGAGAAAATATGCAAGATACACTAATTACCTTTTATCTTTGTGCAGCCTGTTTTATATGAGGAATTTGACCTCGAACAATTGGTTGTAGTTCTCTGACATCTAATTTCCCTGTTCTGCCAACTTCAACGGGTTCACTATCTCCTGGCAGGTACTTCGCTCTAACCAGAAAACCAGAAAAACCATCTTCTGTTCTATATGAACTGATTGAAAGATTAAAAGGATTGACTAAAAATGTGAATGGTTGATCGCCTATCCTTACTTTTTGCTTTTTTGTTATCGCTCCTTCCCATGCTAAAGAAAATATAGTATCAGTAGGTTGTTCTCCAAGTTCTGCACTAAACTCCCCTTTGCCTTCTAACGCTTCTCTGTTTACTTCACCTATTAATTCTCGTATACCTTGGTTTAACGGCGACTCTTTTATGCGTTTTCTCTGTCTAGTAATTGCTCCCAGCCTTTCTATCAAATCATCATTTTCTTTATTCATAATTTTTTTGTATATATCAAATTTCACTTCTAAAAGCAAGAGTAGCAACCATAAGCAAGCAGACAGGGTTAGGAATGTGCATTGACAGAAGGCAACTTTTCGGGTACTGTTTTGCACATGATAAGAATTTTTGTTCCAATACAACTGAAAAGAGGAATACAAAGATGTATGAGTCACCATACATGCTTTCAACCCGCGATAGCGATATTCTTGAAGCAGTCTATACGTTCCACTACCTCACCGTTCCCCAACTAACCAGATTGATCTACGGCACAAAATCAGACCACTTCACAAACGAGCAAGTAAAGAGGCTAACTGAGGCAGGCTATCTCTATCGCTTTCCCCTGCCGGACAGCAAACGGGGGAATAAGCAATTAATCGCTACTCTTGCCTCAAAAGGCATAAAACACTTAAAAGAGACTGGCAAAGACGGGTTGTATTTTCGTCCTGGCGATACTCCCCCCTCAATCCTCCATTTGCAGCATGAATTAGCAGTCAATGATTTCCTGATTAGCGCGTCGCTTCTTCCAAAGTGTGAACCTGCAATCACGTTGCATGGTCTCAAAACAGGCTGGCAATTATCGCATACTCCCTTAAAGGTTTCCGTAAGAGGTGAAAAAATCAGCGTTGTTGGTGATGGGTTTTTGGATTTCCGATACCTTGTCGGTAACGACACCTATCAAACTGCGGTCTGGCTGGAACTGGACAGAAATAGCGAATATAGTAAGCAACTGAAACGCAAAGTAAGAGGCTTAGTAACTGCCTTAATGAGTAAACACGCTGCTGACCTTTTTGGAACTGATCTTTTTACCATTGCGTTTGTGACAATGAGTGATGCAAGACTGCAAGCCATACGAACCTATGTCATGGAAGTGCTAACTGAGATGGAACGTATGCAGTATGCAAGCATGTTTCTGTTTACTTCCCTTTCGCAAGAAGTAGAGCCAAACATTTTTATCTCTCCGATGTGGCAAACACTCAACGGTATTACTCCTGTGCCGCTTCTTGATCTCTCGTAACTTTGGTATTCAGAACACTAGGTTGGGGTGGGCGCTCGCGGCGAGTAGAGCAACAACAACAAACAAAGAAAGCGGTAGATTGCAGTATTACCTATACTAAGCAAAGACAAGCGAGCGCAACGTTTCCTGTTCGTTGACAATAAAGCCGTTGGTTGGTAGTATCAAGTAACTTCCTTACTCCTGCCAAGTCTGACTTGGCAGAATAAAGAAACTACTTTTTCTCAATCCAGAGTTTGATAATCTTGTCTGCAAGCTCTGAATGACAAGTAAAGAGAATTTTGCTTCCATCCTCATCTGCGTAGTTCATGTTGTTGCTAGTTGAAAACAACTACTCAAAAATGCTATTCGAATTAACCAGTTAAGCGGTAAAAAAGTGTTAATCGAAATCGGTAGTTATTTACACTTTTTGTGCATTTTGCTACTCCAAAACCTTGCCATTTCCCCATTTCTATGGTACTCTTAAAATAGATATCCGCTCTAGTGAGCAGCTCGCTAGGGAAAAAAGACGAAGCTGCGTTTCAGGTATATTCGTACAGGTATGTTTGTCAAGGAATAAGAAGAAAGGAGATTTCTACTATGGCAGGCTCAGGTGAACCCTACCCTAATCGGCTCGTCACGTTCCTTGAGGTAAATTTCTCCCGAAATTGGTTCATCCCAAATGATCCATACACCTCTGATGGATTTGTCAAATGGGTATTATCCCAGGGGGACTCCGGTTCTATCAGCATTACCCGCTCGGACAGCAAAGTCCTGTCCTTTAATGTGACGGATGCTAGCTTTGCAGTCCAGACGCTGGGGAATGTCATCAGGTGGTCTTCGTATGGGGATGATTTCCCGGGCTCTGACGGGCCTTTCCAGTTTATTGACAAATAAGCGGTTGGTTGGTAGCATTAAGTAGCGTTCCTACTCTCCCCTGCAAGCGTCAACTTGCAAGGGATCGGTAGAAACGCTACAGTTCAGGATAGACAGGATCGTATTCAATCTCAATGAGTGATCCTGTTGCTTTGCAACGTGGGCACATATCCTGCATCACGTCAACTAAAACTGTGGTTTCACAGTTGAAGCAAAAGCATTCAGTCATGCGGGTATCACACTCCTTTCTTCGGCTTGACTTAGTACCGTCTGTTTGGTACTATGCCTACGTTTACCCGCAAGCGTAAACTTGCGAGTAACGGGTAGACCTACTACCAGAGGGTTTTTTCGGGATGCCGGTGATCCGGCTCTAAACGCCTTTTCATGCGTTCTGCTGTATCCATCATTTCCCGATGGATCGCCCGAAACTTACGGCGCATTGTTTCAATGCGTCGTTTTCGTTCTTCGAGGGTCATATCATCACCGTCCTTTCTCAGGGGTAGCTCCCCTGCGTCTGCCAAGTCAGACTTGGCAGCTTGCAGAGAAACTACCGTCTCTGTCGTTTCCAGCCCACATTTCGCAGTTTCATGAAGAGGTTTTGTAGATTTTTTCGTAGGGTGGCCCAAGCATAGCCAGCACAAGACGATGCATGGGCTGCAAGCGTAAGACGAACGACTGCGTGCCCGATGCCGAGCGAATATGCAGCAGCTCGATGCCCTCAAAACACTGAAAGACCCAGCGCAAAGTGGGACGAGCCGTGGGTCGGTTGAGCTGATCGGGAAGGGTCTGCTCCGTTTCGGCTAAGCGCGTGCGCAGCCGATGTTCGGCCAGCCGGTAGACCAGTAAGCAGAGGACCATAATCAAGCCAAGCGCGACGATGCGTTCCGGCTTTTTGACGAAGACGGAAGAAGCCAGAAACATGGGATCCTTGAGGAAGCGGAAGCCGCGCTCGACGCTGCCTTGCTCTTTATACGTCGTCACGAGTTCTTGATCAGAGAGGATGCTCGTATCCAGGACATGGGTGGCGACGATGAAGCACGCTTTGCGCCGCACTTCTTGCTCGACCTGAGGCTGCTTGACCGTCACCGTTGCCTGGATGTGCCAGTGCCTGGTGGGAGCCGCATCTTGGCGGGGACGTCCTTTGCCCGCGTGATGCTCAGAACTGACCAACTCGCTCTGCACCTCCAACCAGGCAGGCAGCCCTTTCACTTCACGTGCCAACGCGCTCTGCGCATCGGCTTCACAGGCAAAGGACTGGTTGGAGAGATGCCAGAGTTTTTGCTTCCACCTGTGCTCGGCTTTGTCCACCTGTCGCTTGAGAGTGGCCCTGGCCCGTGTTTCTCCCTGCTCTGTGCGCACAATGACCCATCGCTCTTGACCTTGGGGCAGTGTCATGATACAGGTGAACCAGTGGGTCTGCCCATCCTCCGAGTCCTGCCACTCTCTCCTCTCAGAGGCCGTCTCCACCACCGCTTTAGCCTCGGTGCTGGTTTCAGGAACGCGACTGATCCAGCGGATCTTGGCCTCGTTGAAGCGGCGCATGTTCGCTTCGCTGTAGATGCCGCTATCGGCCACGAAGAAGCTTGGCTCGCTCTCGGGAGCCTGCAACTGCTCGTGCAGCGCTTCCACTGCCGAGGCCAACGTCACTTTATCGCTACTGTTGCCATCCAGCGGGCGCACGAACAGCGGCACATCTCCCTCTTGTGTGGTGGCCAGCGCCAGCATCCACTGTTTCAGGTCTTCTCGATGATCGCGCGAGTACCCGTAGGTGATGGCGATCACGCTTTCCTCGCTCTCTGCTGACTCGTCTCCCGCGTAGGCCCCACTCACGGAAAACGAGGTCGTATCCACATGCACGTGACGCGCACTCACCCCAAAGATCTTGCGCGCCTGGGTAGCAATGCCGGCGAATACCTGCGTCGGGTCCTGCGCGTAGAGCCAGTCCAGCGTCCGATCCAGACAATCATCGTTGAGGTCCGCCGCCTCAATGCCTGGCCCCAGCAGGTGCTCCACTGGTTTATTGGCAAAGAACTGCGATACCAGGTACAAGCGTCGATTACTGAACCCTAATCCATTCAAAATCATCGCCACCGTGGCCGTTCCTATGCTGACGTGGCGGTTGGTTTCACCCGCCAGCCGATCGAGATAGGCCGCCAGTCCAATCTCCTCACACACGCCCGCTACCACTCCCAGGTGATCCAGGCGCTCGTTCACATAGTTCTCAGGGGTCTGCATCTCTTCCTCTACTCCTTCGAGATTTTTACCCCCTCATCCTAGCAAATATTCGCTATTCCGTCGAGATCAACTGCGAAATGTGGGTTCCAGGCAGAAAATATAATATATTGCCCTGTTCGCTTATCCCGTCCATAAGCAATACCGATTTCATACCCGTTGTATGTTCGGGTCATAATGCCGTCTTTTATGCTTGCTCCTTTGGAAAACACATCCCACACCTGCGACTCGGACAATCCCCAATATTTCATTTTGCTGATAGCTTTGTTCGTGAAGCGCAATGTTTCAGGTGCTTTTTTGCTCGGTACTGCTACGCTTGTTTGACTTGTTGCGGTGATTTGCTTGACGAGTGTTTTGAGCAAGTCTTTGATAACCTGTTTCATAAGTTTTTCACTTCCTTTCTGCCAGGTAGTTTGTGGTAAATTTTTTCTTCTGGCTGAGATCAGCCATGCCTTCAAGAATTTTGAAAGTCAAGTACGCAATCTCATAATTTTTTCCTTAGAAGTACTTTACTTTCAAAATTTTGAATGGCTACACAATAAGAAAGCCTGAAGAAAAAATTGGTTGGGATCACTTCGTTCCTGTTGAAAACAGCACGGTTATAAAAGTGATTGCTGGCACAGAAAGCTAAGAGGTGAGAGTAGTTTTCTCAGTAGCATGAGCAACGCGAATACCGATATTAAACTACAGAGTTGGCGATTTTTACCAATGGTCTGAAAAACGGTTCTGCGGATCGCTATACTGTCTCAAAAATAAATGCAGGGGTCTGCATTTTATCAGTAGCACGAAGTACAATTAACGGGCGGCGGCGGTAAATGAGTTTTAGAAAAGAAAGAGGTGAGAGTGTAGAGAGTTATAGAAAGCACAGAGGTTGGGTAGCCAGCAGCAAAAATGACCTTGAAATACGTTTCAAAAGAGTCATTTTTAGCGTATGGAGTGATAACGGAATACACGGCTGCTGGCTACCCAACCTCTCCCCGCCGCCCGTTCTTTTCCCCGTTCCCTCTCCGGTTTATTCCTGGTAAGTGGAATACCAGAATTGATACCAGAAATATTACCAGTGGGAAAGCGTTGTTTTTTTCTGGTTTACTACGGAAAGATTATCTGCTCTGGCTGTGATCCCGCAAAAAATACTCTCGGAGTGAGTGAAAGAAGCTATAACTAACTCTGGTTAGTTTTGGGTAAAACAATAAATATGATTTGCTAATTATTTTTTACCCTCTTTTATTAATGCGTAAATGAACCATACAATTCCTAATATACCTGCGATATATAAAAAGATTTGTGGATTAATACCTGATGAAGCAGCAACTTGTGTTTCAACTGTTGTAGGAGTTGGTATATCGGTTGGTGATGGGGCTTGCCATGCAGGTACTTCAATTTGCCAACTGCCAATCTGTGTCCAGGTATTTTGCACTTTTGCTTTCATGTTAACAAACCAAGTACCTGGTGCGACATTATGAAAAGTCCAAGATGGAGAGTCAGTATCTACAAGAGAACCAGGATCAGCATATTTGGTTTTATTGATGCTTAAACTATATTCTGCAAATTGATTACTATTCCAAGTAAATAAAACATTGTATGTTCCGTCTGCATTTGCGCTAAATTTCCAAGATGCTTGAGAAACAACAGTATCTAATGATACCGCTTGTGCTGTAGATGAACAATATAAGGGGTCTCTTGTTCCTAATGACGGATCACACGAACAGGTTGCAGATGGATTATCTCTATTATGCCTTGTTCCGTAGGTAAATCCCCAGGAACTACAATTAGTCCAGCAGAAATGACAACCATCATATTTGACATTACCAGGGTGAGCGTATATTGGAACAAGTGAAACAAAAAAAAGAACCAGTAGACAAAACAGGGTTGTAAACAGTTTATAATAGGTCGTTGTTATTCTTGAGTTCACAACTTTTCATCATAATGGCAAAACCTTGCTTGTTTGTCAAATTTACCAACAACTAATCGGTATTAGTCAATCGTAGACATAATTTCGCGCTACAATTCGTTTTTAGACCTTCTGTTCTTTTGGATAGATCAATTACTCACTTTTGATAAAACTCTTTTGTAGTAGTCGCTGGTGACGTGAGAGGGGCATTGTGGTACACATTTCAACTATCATCACACGGTTTTGTGACACCAAACATTAGCCTTTAAATTTCTCGGTAACGCTTTGCCAGTCTACCGCGTCAAAGTAGATTGCTAAGACTTTGTTCGCGAACTTCCCAACGCTTCCTTCATACTTCCTGGCATCCGGTGAGTCAGCCCATGTTCTGCAATGTTCCTCTATCCAATTCTGCAAGGTGGTATCTGCATCAACCAACGTCTCCGCTCCTTGAACAATTGGCCGCCAATTCGTGTTTGAAAACAAATGATAGGTAAAGGCTGTTAACTCGTTGACCTCTCCTAATTCCTGTTGCTCTCCCCGCAAAGTATCTACTACTGGCGTCCATTCAACGTGTCTGACTCCGCTTGATAAAAAATCCTGAACTAATATCTTCGCTGCTTCTGCGTGTGGCGTAGGTTTACCCTCTTTCCATTGCGCTACAGTGCCGAGAATAGCCCGTCGTACCTCTCCCCTTGCGCCTGTCGGGCGTGATGCTTTGATGGAGAGTAAAGAGTAAGTTTCAGGGAAACTTGAGAAAACGGTGAACACATCCCATGTCGGAAAGTTACTTTTCCCTCCTTGATAGGGTGCAAACTCCACTTTTTTGTAGCGGGGAAACTGCGGGTTATTTCCTGGTTGGCGTTCGCCTGGGTGTCCTGGCATACTGATTTATGCTAGATGAAACCAGGAAAAAAACTCGTAAGAAGTAACCAAGAAAGTAGTAAGAAAAGCTGCCTAAAAAGGGAGGTCTCTTGCCCTGGCAATAAATCTTTCCTATACTTTGCTCTCTGTCCTATGCCACACAAAAAAGGTGAAATGATACAATCAATGCTCTTTCACAGTGATGTAGGAGACTCTCAGGAGGAAGCATTACAAGCTGATATAATATCTGCCAAGCGTTTCGGTTTGACTTCTATGCAACATGTTCCAAGTGAACCGCTCAATGCTGCCGATCTCACGCAAGTTGATCTGTTTGAAGAGACGGAAGAGGTGAAAATACGAACAATTGAAGACTGTTTCGTGACAATGAAACCGATTGTTGAGATGACTCAGAAAACGGAATATGGAAAAACCACCAAACGGGAAGAATGGAAATGCACATTTACCTCTCCCCCTGACCTCTGGCACATTGATAATCCGGCGATCATTCATGTATCTGCGATTGATCTTGAAACAATAAAGCGTGCGAAAGCGGCGAAACTGCAACGGGGAAACTACGTGACAATCACCGGCAAAGTGAAAAGTGAGAGTGAGCAACCGATGGGCAAGAACGCTGAACCGCGAATGATTACCCATTTAATCTTGATAGATATCAATGCTATTGTCAGACCGAGCACGGCGAAAACGAAAACAAATGTCGTGCCCCTTCGCTCCCGTCGTACATAATTCCACGCAAGGAATAAGGCGGTTACTTGCGTGAAAAGAATTATTATTTGCGTCTTGTATTTCCTAGATACGTAATTCTCCCTAATGGATTTTTATATACGTCTAACACAAGTTTACCTGGCTGTCCGTCAATTACATCTCTACTTGATTTTGTCACGTTGAATATAAACCTGCGATCTCCACTAACGCCACTAAAGAGCGTTGCGTTATGTCCTTTACCACTCCCTTTGGTCGTATCTTTTATTGTGTGATCTTTGTTAAATCGGGTATCAGTAAACTCTATTTCCGCGTTATTGGGTAGAGCATAAATAACACTTCCGGTTTCTGCATCTATTTCTTTTGTGATGCCGTGGCTTTGATAAGTAACACGTACAACTTTTACCTCGTATTTAAAGATTTCAAACTTTGTTCCCATACCATCTGTAAGGCAGTCTGCGAACTATATAATAAATCATGCAAAAAAACAAGCTATTGCTCATACGACACATGATCGGTCACTTTTTCATCTGCTTTTTGGTGACGCTACAGTGGGTTTTAAATTATCGTGCTAGTTGATCTCCCTGCGGGTATTTTCGCTTGTACTCCTTTCGTTGAGCAGCGTATACGGGTCAATATATCCGTTTACTGGAAACAGCATGTTTTGAGCGTGTATAAAAGATACTTTTTCAATGGCTGGTAACGCTAAAAGCTGCGGTGCTGGCATATTTCTTTTTTGCATCAATTCAGGGTAGGATCGCCAGTCAACCCGTCTCATCTTAAAGGGCGGTAGTCTCCGGTGAAACCCGATAATCTCATGGTCTTTCATTTGCTTGATTGCCTGGGCGGTGAGTAGCGGTATTCCCTGCTCTGATCTTCCCTGGGATGTCTCATCTCCATCTTTTAAGGTTTGAGAACGGGCGTAACCGGATTTTCTGCCTAAACAATGCTCTAAATAATCTGCGGTCTTTTGTCCTGATGGACGATAATAGATTTGTGTTTCCATATTGTCCATGATGACCTGGGATCGGGCTTCTCCGTATTCTGCCCGCAATTGCTCAAGGGACTGGACTGCTACCCACAATGATATTCCTCTGCCAACTACGGTTGTAGCGTGATCTGCTAAACTTGTGATCGCGGTTCTCCCCGCTTCATCAACTAATAAAAGGACAGGTTTGCATCCTCTCCCCTCTTTTCTATCAAAGGTTGTGATTAACTCGTCAATGATTGATCCCCATATAAGCCGGACAAGTGGAGAAAGAGCGAGTAAATCCCGTTCAGGCCAGCGTAAATAGACAGTTACAGGTTGTTCACTATCCATCAGTTGACCAGGTGTAAAGTCTGAACCGTTAAAACACCGGACAACTGTTTCAGTAAGTAAGGGTTTCATTGATGCGGTAAGCGTTCCCCACGCGGATAATAAAAAGCGGTCAGTGAAATTCGCGTCTTTGTACGCAACATCAAGAAATTGTGTCGCGAGTTCCGGTGATAATTCCTGCAATCGTTTTGCCGCGCCTGCTAACCCTACTCGTATAATCCCTCGCACATACGGCAATGGCGGGGCGTTTTCAATCCTTGCCGCCAGAAAAAGCTGTGTGAGTATTGTTGTTGCGCGTTGGGTGAAAATAGGGTCTCGTTCCTGCGGTTTAAAGAGCAGTCTGGTAGCGGAGGAATATAACTGATCTTCTGTTGTCTTGCTTTGCAGTGGATCGTATCTATTCCCTACTCCGGTTGGGTCAATCACAAATACCTTTCCAAGTGTTGCTCTATATCCGGCTGTCGCGGTAAACAGTTCGCCTTTCAAATCGTTGACGACTACTGAATGTTGCCATGATAACAGTTGGCTAGTTGCGAGCAACCCTTTCCCCCCTCTGGTTGGCGCGACAATCAGCATGTTACCAAGTTCACGCCGTGTTTTTGTCGGTCTGACTTGCAGAACGTGTTTCATGCGGTTCACGCCGATGAGTAAACCCGTTGAATGAGGCACATTGCTTGTGATTGCGCTTAATTCGTCAAGTCTCGCGAACCGCGCTCGATGAAGCCGTCTGTCAAAACCCCAAACAATCAGATGGAGTATTCTTTCAATCAGCGTTGCAATTCCCATTGTTCCGCCTCCCTTTCCTGTTGTTGCGTGAGTATTTTGTCCCGCTCCCGCCTCTGCTGCAACGCTGCTTCTGTTGCCATATCCCGAAGTTGCGATAAGTTGTTTCTGTCAAACTTTTTAGGAAGAACCGCGAGAATATGAACATGCCGAAGCGGGGTATGATCGTCATGGAGGCTGGCTACCCATTGTACCGATTGTTCAAGCTGTCCTTCTAATCCTCTCATGGTTTTCTCTGTTACTTTCCACAGGTAAATATCCCGATTGGTATCTTCTTTTTTCGGATCGGGGTTCAGAACAAGCCGGTAAAAATAGCTGCCCTTTGGTGCTTCGTCAATCATATGGTACGCATCAGTCCGTTCCATTTTTCCATCCACTCCCCATAAACTGCGGGTAATTTTTGCTCCGTCTTTGCCGCGCCTGTTCTGAATGTAGCGGATGTTCGCTTTCCCCGCGTTTGCCGTTCTCGTATAGCTTGCCTTCACAATTGCCACCTCAAGCACTTGATTTCCCTCCCCTCTCGTCAAACTGCTTTCTTTCCGCGTCTACGATGTTCATGTGTTGCTCCGTGGTGCGTGTGATGCTGGCTCTTGCTGCGGCATCCGCGTCATTCATAATTTCCCTCATGATGGTTTCATCCATGCCAGATTGTCTGCCTAAAATGTTTGTGGCAATGCCAAGTACCAATTCCGTTTTTATGAGGGTTCGTACCTGTAAAGCGGCGTTTCTGTCGCTGTAGGCTCTCATGTGTTTTCCTATGGATTTGTCAATGACCGTTTCTAACAGTGCCGCGTTTTGGGCGTACATACTCTGCTGCATTGCCCATTCAAGAAATGCCGCGCCAGTAGCCGAAACACTTAAATTTTGCTCTTTTGCTATACGCTCTAACTCCGCCCGCACTTTGTGTTTGAGATGTAAGGTGGTATGTCTGGTCGGGCGTGAGTACGCGGGTCTGTTGTGTGAACGAGGTGTATTTTTCAATCCTTGTAATGGTTGTGAGAGCGTAGGCAGGTGATATTCCATAAAACCCACGTTACCTATACACTGTAAGAAGCAAAATATAGCCGAGTAAGAAGAAGGATAGGATTACTTTAGCGCATTAATTAAGTGTTTGCGGAATGATTTTGTGATCGTGGTGAAAGTGTATTCATTCATGCGGGCGCATGACATTTTCAAGTGGAGCAGGCTGGGGCGAGGCTACGCGGGCGCGGTACTCCGCGCCCTTATCTTGCCGTACTTCCACCGCAGTGGTGGTTACCCGTTGGCCCTGCTGTACTGTTGAGGCACGCTTTTTGTCGATGTGTGAGTCTGTGCTATGTTCACTTACAATGGTTCGCAGTGAGTACCTTTCTTCATGCTAGGCATAGAATTAAACAAATAGGGTCAAACACCCATTAGCCCTATAGTAAAGCCCTTCCACTATGGGATTGTTATTTTCGGGTTTTATTCGTATTTTAGCCGGATTTTTCCACATTTGGAGCAACTTATACAGCTTTTCTCCACTGACTCCCCTACCCCTCTCCTTAATAATCCTCTCCACAGGGGTTACGCTTGGAACGCCTGTTTCTTTTGCTTTGCTTGTCCGATGCTGCGGCATCGTTTTTAGATACCGCAACACCGGAACCGGCTCGTCCGGCAGAGTAACTCAGGTAGTCCGATTACGAGATCGGTTCCCTATCTGGCGAAAGACATCCTCATATTGCAGAGTAAGGCCAGATCGTGCAAGAAGTTTCCAGGGTAGCTTCTCAGCTACGGGTAAAATGAAACACGCATGGCAGTTGCGTTCTACCCGTACATGGCAAGCCATTTTATTGTTTCTGATTGTTAATGTGTGGGTTCTTTATGGTGTGATATAGTTGTCAAGGCACACAAAAAACCCCTTGACATAATATGCAAGAGGTTATACAATTTTCTTATCTTACTTAGAAAATTGTTTTCTCTTAAAAAGCGTTCTGAACAAACGCTTTTTTTATGTCTTATATACTAGCATAAACACTACCATAACCCCGTGTCAATATCACAGACTATATCAAGTTTAGATTACCATGATAAGCTAAATTAGAGTGAATTTTGAGCGTTCACTTGTTCATCTGTGCGGATGTTCGGGTGTTCATTTGTGCGGGTGTTCCTTTGTTCGCTCGAACGATATAAACATCTCAAACGCTTCTTGTGCTAATTCTCCAAGTGTTATATCTCTCTTTAGCTTTTTCTTGCGCTCCGTTCGGATTTCTAAGAGGGTAAAGTATTGGTCAAGAAAAATATCAAATGATTGGCGTTTTATTTCCCGTTCAGGTGTTCGTTTGTTCAACTGTTCATCTGTGCGTTTGTGCGCTTGTTCAGGTGTTCGGGTGTTCAGATGTTCATCCGTTTGCTGTTTCTGTCCTTTTGGGTTAAGCACATCCACAGGGGTAACGATAACCCTTTGCTGCTCTTGTTTCATCGCTTCAGGATTTCGGTTTTGTAGTGTCTTCTTATGACTAGCCTTTTGTTTGCTCATAGATTGCTTGTGCAAGTTTTGTATATTCCTGCGCTGTCTCATCCTGGGGATCATAGATTACCAGTGGTATGCCTTCCGCGCTTGCGGCGACATTCTTAATAGCAAATTTAATCCGATGGGGGAGAACCATGTTAGGATATTGCTTTTCTACCAATTCTAATATTTCCCTAGTGATAACCGGATTTATTTGTACTTTGGTGGGTAAAATGCCATAAATAGATAGCTTTGGATTTAAGCCGCTTTGTACCTTCTTTACATCATCCATAATTTCTGTAAGTCCTGACATAGCTAAAAAATGAGGCTCTAAGGGGATAATAACGTTATCAGAAACAATGAGAGCGGCTGTTGAAAGTAAACTCTTACCTGGGGGTGTGTCAATGATAATAAAATCATATTCTTTACGTAGGGGTTCAACGATTGGACGCAACGAGCCTACCATTGCAGCGTTCATACCTGCTTCTACTTGGTCTAACTCCTTGTTAGCAGGTAGTACCGACATACCATAATTGGTTTTAATAATAACGTCCTGGGGTGTTTCATCTAATGAAGTAAAGAGGGTTGCCAATGATTTTTTTAAAATATATGGGTTTATGCCTACGCTGATTGTCGCATTTGCCGTGTGTTCGAGGTCAATAAGGAGAGTTTTATAACCCTTCAGATGTAAAGCAGTAGCGATATTCACCGCGCTGGTGCTTTTCCCGACTCCACCTTTTCTAATAGCTATGCTAATAACTTTTGACATTGGTAAGTTCACAAGAACATTGGAAAAAATACATCAAGTGTTCATTCGTTCAAACGTTCATGTGTTCGATTGTGCACTCTATTGCTGAGTTTGTCAAGACATCAAACTAGCACATCTGTTGCAATGGTCTACATGATACACCTGCAAATACAAAGAAGTGTATCGTACGATACAAAATAAAGGGAAAGAAACAGAAACTACAAGGACGTTTGACTGGGTTTTACTACAGGGCTTCGAGCATGCAACTTTGCTGCTGTTATAAGGATAGTTCGCGCAGGTGGGTTAGCCTCAAACAGTCTGTTTTTCAAATTCTGCGCGTCGGTCATGCATCATTGTGCGACGCTACGGCTAAACTTGACAGACAAGCAATTTAGGTGAATAGTGGAGGTATGGGGAAATTTTTCAAACCAACACGGATAAAGATGGTTATTGCGTTCACCTTGACTTTTCTTCCTTACATATTCGTCTATTTAAATTCATTCACTGTACCATACATATATGAAATGATAATCGATAAAATTATAAATTTGCTCCTATTGCCATTTTCTTTCCTTGACTTGCAACTTGCTGATATTTATTTCGGTCTACCTATTGCTGACTCTAATTTGCCGTTTAGGTATCTCTTTTCTCTTATCTTTTTAAGTTTCGACATACTTATCCATATACTCTTCTGGTATTTTATATCTTGTATTATAATCTTTTTGTTAAGATTAAAGAAAACAGAAATAGAACAGTATTAACTGCTACTAGATTTTCTAGTAGCAGTTAATACTATATTGCCATTTTTACCCTTCAATCGGGATGAGGGTCACTCTGACCAAGAACGCGAGACGTAAACGTCCTCAATTAGGACCCTCATCCTTACTGGGCTCGGGGTTTAGCGGATTAGGAGTTCCGCCGACAGTTGGAGAAAGGAAGTGAATTAGTGCATTATTCACTTCCGTGTTAGAGAGAACGTCCAAATGGTTCAGTTCGTTGGTTACTGTTGCGGCACCACAAATTCCATTGGTCGTGAATGATCGTCCATAGAGACCAGAACCATGGCCCTCATCCTCAAGCCATTGCGTACGGATAAAGCTTGGTATTGCAGGAAGAATAGCTAATAAAGCTGGTGCAAGTGGTATAAGAGATGCAGCACAACCCCTCGGTCTCCAGAGAAAGTCGTCCTTATTCCCAATTGCAAGGAAGGATGTTCCAAGATCAACTTGAGCTTGCTCAGCCAAAAACTCATTGGAGGGGATAAGAAAAGGAAATTCAAGCTTTACACCAGAGATCGCTAATACACTCGCTTGTGCTCCTTGCGGATCGGGACCAATACTATCATCAGGTGTTGTGGTCTTGGAGGTAGAATTGAAAATCCTAGCAAAATCATCTACGCTGTTGAGCGGCAGACCCGTGAGTCCTTCACACGGAAAGTGAGATATGCCGAGATGCTTCGTAGCAATGATTTTCAAGAACTTCGAGTATGATCCGAATAGTCCACCTGGCACACCACCAATAGGCGAGTCTAATGTTATCACAGCTTTAAGATGCACACCAGATGGGAGTGATACCCCCAACTTTTCCTCAAGGAGCCCTAGATACCCGAATGCTACGACTCCACCGAGGCTATGGCCGATGAGGTAGATGTCAACTATTGCTCCTGCTGGCTCCACCTTGAGAGCATTTTTGATCTGCTTGTCAAGAAGCTTGATATCTCTAAGAATTGGATTGGTAAAGGTATCTGCACAATTGTATGCTCCAGGAAGTCCATTATCCGTTCTACTAATGAAATAGCTATATTCGAGGAACCGAGTACTTGCATCTGGCTTAGTACTTGCCCCTGGAAATGCCATTTTGACAGTAGAAGGAATTGAACCCATGCCAACGATTTCCCCTTTGTTTGCTTGCTTTCCATTGAGATCAGTGTTTATCCCTTGAAGGAAGATGATCAACTGTCTGTGAGGAGGCGGCGGGGGAGTTGAGGGTTTAGCAATCAGCGTTTCTGCATTGCCCGCACTGTCTTTCTCTGCAACTTGCAGAGGACTTCCAGAAGCTGGCAACTGGAAACTATTGTGTGTTCTACAGCAGTTAATATCGGAATTTGTAAGGCCAAGGGACACTCCAACAGAGGTGAGTGTGAACCCTCCTGGGGGGCCGTTGGGAGGACTCACAGGAATTGCCGTGACTGAAATGGGTAAGAAATTATAAAAAACGCTAATGTTTTTAGCGCCAGCCAATGCTAAAATGCCACCTCCTGCGTTGAAGAATGTCTTGATGTCGGCTGCGCGTGCATTAATCGCATCGCTATCTGGCGTATCTCCAACGCCATTGTTATTATCACAACCGAGGCAGGTGATGTCTGAAGCAATAATCATTGCACTGTAGAGAGGTTTGCCTGTTGAGTTCACGAGTGGCAGCGCAGCAAATCCTGTTCGGGGATCAACGGTAGTCACTGTCGGAGCGCTAGAGCCAAACGCATTGCTGATAGCTGTTGCTACCTCCGTACGATGATCTAGTGCCAGTATTGGCAACGTCGAGCCATTCCTCACAAAAGTAACGGCAATTTGGAAGTAGTGACATTGGTTGCCTCCATTGGTACTGGCGCAATGTAAGTCAGCATCATGACCGGTGGCCCAGAGAGCACCAGAAGATGCAGGAGCCGCATGGGAGTGAGTAATCGCGCCAGAGAATGATACAATAACCGCAGCCGCAATCATGATTAGTGCGGCTATGGTCATGACGAGTTTTGACCTGAGAAATCCTTTCATGAATGTTTCTCCTTTGTAGAAATACGCGCTACAAAACAATAAAAATTTGCCGAAGAATGGTTCGCCACCTGAGATGAGAAATCCAATTGAGGGATATATGTTGAACTCATCACCATATAGCCCAGTAGCAAGAGTAAGCACTATTACCTACTTCCAAAGCTCAGTGTAGAAGCGAGGGGTTGTCTATTGGTGGTGAAGTGGTAAAGATACGATTATGAATTGAGTAATGTGGTTGAGATTTCGTAACCTTTTTACACAAGAAAAAAACAGAGGCATACAGTGGCGCATGGAGAAATAGTAGCAAGCTAATGATGTGAGGGAAAATGTACGAAGGGAAGCCTATTTTGTGCTTTGCTTCGCTTCATAGTTCTTAGGCGGTGTGGAGGCTAAAAAGAGAGTGTTAATTTTTGTGGGTACTTAGCTGTTCTTCTTCTAGCTGGCTAATGCGGGTTTCATGATCGTTAAGTTTCTCAAGTTTATTCCACGTTTCATGAAAAAAATCTGCTGTGGTTTTCGCTTCTTTTTCTATTTTCTGTCGTATCTCTTCCCTCGTTTCGCGGATATCGCTTTTTGTAGCCATGTCTTTCTTAACTGTCTCAAGATCACTTTTTGTTACCATGTCCTTCTTGATGTTTGCAACATCTGATTTAATGGACTCTATCGCTTTCAATATGTCGTTGTTATCTGCCATAGCTGTGCAATTGTAGCAATAACGCTGGCTGCTTGCAATTGGCAAAAACTATGCTGATAGCATTACTTTATCAGCTCGTATTCTTTGCTTTCAGCATAGGTTAGATAGCAAGTCGTAGGTTCTCCGGCTGTAGTCGAGGTGTCTTTTTGATTGTGCGGGTTATATTCTCAAGAGGCATGGTGATTACCTGGTGCCCGTGATCTTTAAAAAACCTGGTGACAGTTGCCATAATAGTACGCTGCTTTTGTGTTCCTGGCACGCATAACACGCTGCCTGTGGGAAGTCTATTGGCTAATGGCTGGTACGTGCCTTTTAAGGGAAGTAAAGACGCTGGCACTAAAGCGATATTATCAAGTCGAGCGTGCTGTAGTGGCTTGGGCGGGTTTCCTATCCTGTAGGAAAAGGGTTTCATAGCTCTATCGTAGCAAATAACGAGGCCAATAGCAAGCAGTAATTTACCGTTTCTGTGGCGGGTTTCTGCGCTTTCTCAAGGCGTTGCGGATCGTCATATCAAGGTAGGTTGTTGTTCCTGTTTTGCGCTCTGTTTTGTCCTCTCGGTATAAACCGGACTCTAAAAAGAGTTTCCTGGTGAGTGCCACATTATCCCCTGTCCAGTGCAAGAGCTTTAACACTAAGACAAAATCAGCATTGGATGGTGAGGGATACCCTGTTCTATCCCCTCGCAACAGTTGTTGTAACACACTGTCTCCTTCCGCTTCCGGCGGCAATTCGGCAAGCGCGTTGCCGCTCCCGACACCCCCCCTAGTGTTCTGATAGTCTCGCGCTTCTACTGGTGGGGCAAATTGCCGGTAGAGTGCTAGTACCTCTTCTGTTCGGTTCTCAATAGTTGCGGGTGTTCCTGGTATATGATCGGTGGTGATGGTGGTAAATCTATCTTGTCCATAGATTTCTATTGCTGTATGTATGCCCCTTCCTGGCAAGTTTCCATAGGCTAAAATGTGGAGTCCTGTACCGCTTGGTGAACGTTCTGTATAGGAATTGAGAGATTGTACAATCTCTGCTGCCTGGGGATCGGTGATAGTTCTGTGGTCAAGATCAATCATCACAAGCGGGGGTGTTATCATAAAGCCAATACCTGAATACTCCCCGCCTTCAAGTGCTGTTAATGCCTCTTGAAGTGTTCCCCATGATTTGGGAATTTTAACACTTGCATAAGCATTTCTGACATTGGGGTTGTATGGAGCTTTCTTCTGCTTCCCGTCCCTATCTGTCTCTCTTTTCCATACAACCCACTGAGGCAAATTTTGAAGCTCTTTGAGCATACCAAACCTGAACCTGTCCTTTAGTTGCTGCACGTCTGGATTGAATTGTTCAAGTCTGTTTTCAACTGGCTTCATAATATTTGCCATATGGCAAGCGTCCTATTATACCTCTTGTGGTTTTGGCAGTAACACATGACGCATTGAGCCATCGGGTATTCGGTCAATGCCTGAGTTGTAGAGTTCTGCGTAGGCAATGGTGAAACCTGGAAAAAAGTGTTCCGCGTGAAGACATGCTTTTTGATAGTATTGCTCGTATGTTTCTAAATCTCCGGCGCGATACAACTCGTCTAGTTCCTGTAGGAAGATGTGAATGTGTGGCATGGGTTGTTCCTTTCTTTATAGATCAACGGGGAAGCTCAAAAGGTACTCAAAATTGTATACACATCCTGACAGGCATTCTGTATCCCACATCAGGGAGGGCCAGTGTGTTGGGTTTTACGCCATGGCAGCAGCGGCGCAAACTGTCATTTCGTATAGCCAGTGTCTATGGCCAGAAATCACAGCTCTGGTATCATTTACCACCGCAGGATACCTTTGATCTATTAGCTCGTATCTATGAACTGGACATGGCAGAGTATCGCAAACGCCGAAGCTTTTTGGTGGAGGTTTTTGATATCGCGGATTATATGCGAACTCCAGCGCGTAAATTGAGCCTGGGGGAGCGAATGCGTTGTGAACTGGCGGCAGCACTACTGCATAAACCCTCGGTCATCTTCCTGGATGAGCCAACGATTGGTTTAGATGTAATCGCAAAGCAACGAATACGTGACCTGATCGGGCAGTTGCAGGTCGAGGAGGGGGTTACTGTTTTTCTGACTTCGCATGATGCTGGTGACATCGAGCAGGTATGCCGTCGCGCGATTGTGATTAACCATGGTGAGATCATACTAGATGCGCCTGTGGCAAAATTGAAGCGTGATTACCTCAAAGTGAAAACGGTCGATCTCTTATTGGAAGAGCCAGCGCATACGCTGTTAAAAACCGATAGCAATACGGGTAAACAGCGTTTGAGCATTCAGTTGCCTGCCTCCATTCATGAAGAGATCCAGGATACAGAGGGCGTGCAGGTGCTGAAAGCGAAAGGACATGGTCTTAAGTTGGCGATTGATACGTCACGTACACCACTCGAACCCGTTATCGCTGCGGTCATGCAACATTGCCACATTCTCGATATGACCATCTCTGATCCACCTATGGAAGAGATTATCGCTACGATTTATGGACAGGTAAGTCGAGATGAAAATGTGGATGGAAATGCTCGTGTGTCTAATGCTCGTGTGCCTATTGAGGCTGAGCAATTAACAGCAGGAGAATAACAACATGGAAGCAATAAGTAGGGGCCCGATTTATCGCGCCCGTCGTGCTCGTCGCGCGTTGAATCTCACCCTACAAAAATATGCTGCCATTATGCGGGTGAGTATTGCCAACAACCTGGCTTATGTTATGGAGGTGTTCTTTCGCGCATTACTGCTCGTTGTGCTTGTTTTTGTACTCGGACAGTTATGGACGACGACATATACTACGCGTG
>WNGK01002049.1_pt1 | contig 28492 bp, 27 predicted proteins | sample 5400601 | NCBI WGS metagenome assembly WNGK01 (sample SAMN13153376, study PRJNA577476) | soil metagenome | isolation source: 60 cm soil or saprolite under Garry oak tree replicate 1 | place: USA:California | collected 2016-06-15
CAGGAATCGAGATTGATCCAGGCCTCTTTTTCCAAAATGACGTCCACGGCAACGATTTCGATATACCGGCCAAGGCGTTCGTCACGTTTCCACTAAAGAAAGACAAAATTTTTGCCGTGGTCGGAGTGGGCTTCGCGCTCAACCAGACTCCGATAGTTGCTCCCGGCGGTGGTATCATCTGGCTTTTCACCGACCACTTGCGTCTGGAAGGCGTCTTCCCAAAACCTGCTTTGGTTTATAATCCCAGTGATAATTGGGAATTTCGCATCTTCGGAAATTTGTATTACGAAAGTTTCCGCACCGATGATGTCATAACTCCCGAGAGGAAGTTGCAAGTACACAACGCGTGGGTTCAGTACAGCGAGGATCGTGCTGGGGTACAGGCGACCTATTCTGGCCTCAAGCCGTTTGACATCTCGCTCGGAGGCGGCTGCACGATTAGGCGCGACTTTGATTTCTTTCGGGCCGAAGCAAGCGCCAGAACAAGGCCTGCGCCTTTCGTCAAGTTCGAGGTCGAGGCGAAGTTCTAGGGAAATATTTCGTCGAGCTTTCTCGCTACCGCCTGACTGCCGTGAACTTTCAGCCGGCCAGTCATAAAGGCCCACGTGCCTTTAAGTTTTCCGTTCGACATCGCGACCCAATCGTTGTCGCTCGTGATAAAGGTCACGCTTGGATTGTCGATCTTACCTCGGCCCATTTTGTAAGTGCCGTCGTTCACTTCGATCCACCAATCGCCGCCATTCGGTCCGCTCAATTCCCATTGATAACGAGCGTGCACACCCTTCGCCTTGTCCGCCTGAAAACTTTGACGCATTCCGTCAAAGACCTGTTGCGGCGTGGAATTATCTTCGGCCCGAAGCGGGGTCGAGCAGACCATCGCCAGCACCGCTGTCGTTAGAGCAACCAAAGCCCGATTTGTTTTCATCTCACCATTAAATCGCTTCCGCCAACATGATCGGCCGTTTCAGCTCATTTTGTACAAATCGGCGCGGCGATGATCGAAGACCGGGACTCGATTGCGCACGTCGGCGAGAACTGCCTCAGAGATTTCTGCGTGAGTCAGTTCTTCTCGATCGGGAGATGCCGCTGCCAGAATTTTTCCGCCCGGATCGACAATCACCGACGAACCGCAAAACGTAACGCCGTCATCGGTCCCAACGCGGTTGGCAATGATTAGATAGCTTTGGTTCTCGACCGCGCGCGCGAGCGCGAGGATTCGCAAATGTTCCGCGCGCACCACGGGCCACGCCGAAGAATTCACGATTAGGTTTGCGCCGTGTTTCACGACGAGCGTGCGCGCCATCTCCGGAAAACGCAGGTCGTAACAAATGCTCAACCCAACTGTAAATTTGCGGACCTTGCAGCTGACGAAGTCATTGCCGGGCAAAAGACAGATGCGCTCATCGAGGGGCGGAGCCGTCACGAGATGTGTCTTTCGGTATTTCGCGAGCACTTCACCCTGCGGATCCACAAAAACTTGCGCGTTAAAAATGGACCCGCCATCGCGATCCGAAATTCCGGCGACAATCGCGATTGAAATCTCTTTCGCGATTTTTTGCAGCTCAGAAACCGCGCCATCACTCCACGTTCTTGCATGTTTTTGAATCACCGGCATCGAGTAGCCGGTATCGACCATCTCTGGAAACACGACGAGCTCTGCGCCCGATTTTTTTGCGAGGGCAGCGAAATCACTAATCTTGCGCAGGTTCGCGTTGAAATCGCCGAGCACGCAGGCAATCTGAGCGGCCGCAATTTTCATGAGTGATTCTCGATCTTAGCGCAAATTTCTGTCGAGCGCGCCGATCTTATGAGTGATTCTCGATCTTAGCGCAAATTTCTGTCGAGCGCGCCGATCTTCCGGATTTCCGGCCATTTTAACGCGGAACCGATGACGACAAGAATGGTCCCGATTCCACCGGCAACGACCGAAATCACGGGCCCGAACAAGGCCGCGGTCAATCCCGACTCGAGCGCGCCGAATTCGTTCGAAGTGCCGATGAAAATATTGTTCACGGCCGAAACGCGGCCGCGCATTTCATCCGGCGTCACCAGTTGAACGATCGATCCGCGGATGATCACGCTCACGCTGTCGAGCGCGCCGGCAACAAATAACATCGCCAACGATAGCCAGAGCGCTGTCGATAAACCAAAGACGATAGTGGCGATTCCGAATCCGGTGACGCACCAAAGAAGTCTTTTGCCCGCTTCTCGCATCGGCGGCAGATAAGCGACGATCAGGGCCATTGCGAAAGCGCCGATCGCGGGCGCCGCGCGCATCCAGCCGAGGCCAACTGGACCGCAGTGCAGAATTTGATCCGCAAAAATCGGTAACAAAGCAACTGCGCCGCCTAGCAGCACAGCAAAAAGATCGAGCGTGATCGTCGCCAGAATTACTTTCTTGCTGAACACAAATTTTGCTCCGGCGGCCAAACTCCGCCACCTGCTCTGGTCGGCTTGTTCGCGCGTTTGTTTTGCGCGCGGGATCGGTAAAGCGAGCAGGAAAAACGCGAAGGACGTGATCGCGTCGATGACGTAAACAATCGGGAAGCCGCGGCGCGCGACGACGAAGCCGCTAATGGCCGGGCCGACGACGGAACCAATTTGAAAGGTGCTGTTGTTCCAGGTGACCGCATTCGAAAACGCGTCGCGCGGCACCAAGGTTGGAAAAAAAGAACTGCGCGCCGCCCATGAGAACGTTCGCGCTATAGCGCCGAGAAAAAGAAGCAGATAGATGAGTGGAATCGACGCGTCGTCGAAATGGAATGTTTGTTGATGTTGTTCAAAGACACCGGCGATCGCGCTCAGTCCGTGATTGCACGCCCGCAAGATCGACATCTGCGGGATGGCGAGATGTTGCCAGGAAACCAGAGCCAGCAGCGCCGACGTAACCGAACTGAAAATTTGAGAGACGAGAATAATGTTTTTGCGACTGATGCGATCGGCCAGATGTCCGGCCGGCAGCGAAAAACCGACGATTGGAATCGCGAATACGAGCCCGACCAGCCCGAGCGCAGTCGCCGAATGCGTGCGCCGGTAAATTTCCCATTCCACCGCGACTGCGAGCATTTGTCGGCCGACGATCGACAACAAATTTCCAGTCGTGAAAAAACGAAACTCGCGCGAGCGGAACGCGGCATACGGATCATGTCTCGGCGCCGGCGGAATGACCACGCCCGTAATTTCCGGTCGCTGACCGATCGGCGATTCGTATTCGTTAGGCATACTCGAGCGCATTCGCTCGCATTCGAATACGCCCGCGAGAGTGTAGAGTTGCCGCTGCTCGCCGCAACCATTTCGCTCGGGACGCCATGGGAAATCGTCGACACGCTCGCGAAGCTTCTTCCGCGGATGTATTTAATCTCGTCGAGTTTTGAGGGCGGATCCGGTAGCGCGACTCGGCGGAGAAATCGTACCGGCAACACAAAATGATCGAAAGCGCCGATGAAATTTGCGACGAGCGCAGATAGCCGCTAGAAGATCGACATGCCGGAAATTACCGCACCACCGAAATCCGCCGCGTCTGCGTCGCCATGGACGCGTCAAAATCCGTTTCCTGGAAAGCTCGTCGTCAATCGACGCTTGAGCACCGCTGACTCGAAAAAGGATACGCGACATTTCGAGATCGATCTCACTGGCTGGGGATTAAATTTTGAACCGGGCGACTCCGTCGCGGTTTACCCGACAAACGATCCGAATTTGGTGAAAGAAATCATTCGCGCGCTGGGGACGACAGGGGACGAACCAGTTCCGGCAGCGAAAACGACGAAGCCGTTTCGTGAAGCGTTGTTGCGCGATTACTCGATCACTCAGCCGACGCCGAAATTTTTGAAAGCAATCGCAGAACGCGCTTCAGCTGCGCCGATGCTCACGAAGTTGCTGCGCCCGGACCGCAAACACGATCTCGAAAATTATCTTTGGGGCGCCGAGGTAATCGATTTCTTGCTCGAGCATCCTTCGGTCAAATTGAGACCCGAGGAATTTGTCGGGCTGCTGACGAAATTGCAGCCGCGACTGTACTCGGTCGCTTCCAGCTTGCGCGTTTTTCCCGAGCAAGTGCACCTGATTGTCGATGTTGTGCGATACGAAAGTCGTGGCCGCGCGCGACAAGGCGTGGCGTCGAGTTTTCTGGCGGAACGCGCGGACAAAGCTCCGGTGCCGGTTTATCCAAGCTCGGCAAAACATTTTCACATGCCGGAAGATCGAACCCTGCCGTTGATCATGATCGGACCCGGCACTGGCATCGCGCCGTTCCGCGCCTTTTTGCAGGAGCGGCAAGCTCTCGGCGCAAAAGGAAAAAACTGGCTCTTCTTCGGATCGCAACGCGAGAAGTGCGATTACGCCTACAAAGAAGATTGGGAACGTTTCACAGCCAAAGGCTTTCTGACGCGATTGGATTGCGCGTGGTCGCGCGATCAAGCACACAAAATATACGTTCAACACAAGATGCTGGAAAACGCCGCTGAAATTTGGAAATGGATCGACGGCGAAGCCGCGCAGTTTTTTGTCTGCGGTGACGCGCGACGTATGGCCAAAGATGTCGACGCGGCGCTGCGCAAGATCGTCCAGGAACAGGGCGGCAAATCCGTAGACGAAGCGAACGCTTACGTCGAGAAGCTCAAGACCGACAAACGCTACAAGCGCGACGTCTATTAGATCGACATGTCCGAGCGATTGAGTTGAATCGCCAGCGCATGATTAAGCTGAGTCTTTTTTCGCTGGCTCTTATCGCGCAAGTCGCTTCCGCCGGTCTGGAAAAATATTCGTCGCTCGTTGTTGCAGACAAATATCCATTCACTGAGCCCGAGCCGAACGCGATTCACGTTACTTATCTTGGCGTTAATGGTTTTCAATTCGAAACAAATGGTCACGCGTTATTGGTCGATCCGTATTTTACACGGGTCGGACTTTTGTCGGCGGCGCTCAATCAGCCGATTCAATCCGATCCCAATCGCGTTGCCGAAGGTTTGAAACATGTTCGTCCCCGCGTTGACGCCATCGTCGTCACCCATGCGCACTTTGATCATTTGCTGGACGCGCCCGAAATCGTCCGTCGCACTCACGGCAAGGTCATCGCTGGACCGACGGCGATCCGGCTAGTGGAGTCGTCCGGAATTTCGCCTAACGAATGTAAAATCGTGAAACCCGGAAGCATGCGCAAAATCGGGCCGTGGACGATTCGCGTTTTTGCGGCGCAACACGACCGGCTCTTCGGTAAAGTTCCGTTCAATAAGTGCCCACACACACGACACGAGAAGCCATCATTCTCACCTGCCCCTTCGCGTCATCCTCTCCCTGAGGGAGAGGATGAAGGTGAGGGTGCAGCATTGAAGCCGCCGGTTAAAGGTTCCGACTGGTGCGTCGGTGAACCGCTCGCATTTGTGATCGAAGCCGCTGGTAAACGAATTTACATCGATTCGGGCGGCGTTCCCGGCTCACCGCCGGATTCGCGAATAAGAAATGTCGATCTTGCAATCCTCGGAGTGGCGTTACCGGATAGCCGACGGCGATTCGCTGAAGTCGTTAGGCAATTAAGGCCACGCTATGTTTTGCCAAGTCATCAGGACGACATGTTCGCACCGGTCGATCGCGGATTCATTTTTGGAAAAATGACAAACTTTCCGGCGCTGGTGCGCGAACAGGAAAGAGAGAAGTTGCCCGGGCGTTTGATTCTCCTCGATTATTTTCGGCCATGGACGTTGCGTTGAAGCGACACCCACTGCTGGTTACTGCGTTGGCGCCGCTCGTCCCGCACCTGCTCGGGAGCGCCTTCAACATTTGGTACAACATGACGGTGATCGACCCGCTGCTGATCGCGGCGGGTTTGAAGGAGCGCTTTATCGCGACCGTCATCGTTTGGAACGCGTTTGCATATCCAGCAGCTGTCCTGATCTGGTTATGGTTGATCCTTTCATTGCGGCCAGCATTTCACCGGCTGCGCCGCGGCGAGAATGTTCCCGCCGATGAACTCGATCTCGTCCGTCGGCGACTGGTTCATTTGCCGTGGTATGGCGCGGCGATTTCCGGGTTGGCGTGGCTGCTCGGAGCGATTGTCTTTTTGATTTCATTGGCACTGACTGGCCGGCCAATGAGCGCACAATTGTTTTGGCATCTGCCAATTTCATTTGGGGTCTCCGGATTCATCGCGACGACGCAGGGTTTTTTTCTAATCGAGCTGGCGAGTCATTGGGGATTATTTCCGCTGTTTTTTCAGGACGCACGGCCTGATCGCTTGAAAGGGATACGCCCGATCTCGCTGCGGATGCGTGGATTCATGTGGGCAGTTTCGGCAAGTGTTTGTCCGATCGGATCGCTGCTGCTGTTGCTTTTTGCGCCGCCCTCGCCCGGGACCAATCCGCAATCGTTTGGCGTCTTTGTCGCCGTGATCGGTATCGCATTCGCATTGTTCTCCGCGCTTTTGATTGGGCGTTCGGTTGCCGAACCAGTCAATGAATTGCGCGAAGCCGCACAGGCCGTCACTCACGGCCGGCTCGACGTGCAGATGCCGTTGCGACGGGCCGACGAATTCGGCGCGCTGATCGGCGAGTTCAACCGAATGGTGACCGGACTACGCGAAAAAGAGCAATTGCGACAAACGTTTGGCGCCCATGTTGGTCGCAAAGCCGCGGAAGAAATATTGAAACACGACCCAGGGCTCGGCGGAACAGAACAGGAAATCACGGTGATGTTTGTCGATATTCGCTCGTTTACCGCGCGTTCCGCCCATTTGTCCCCGACCAAAGCCGTCGCCTTATTGAATGAGTTCCTGCGCGCGATGGTGGACGCGGTGGAAGGAGAACACGGTGGAATGATCAACAAATTTCTGGGCGACGGCTTCATGGCGCTTTTCGGAATTGGCAGCGACAGTCGCAATCACGCTGACAAAGCACTGGCGGCAGCACGCTCAATTCAGCGCACGATGGAACGGTTGAATGCGGAACGCGCGGCGCGCGGCGAGGACTCGATCCAGATCGGCATCGGCATCAATACCGGAGTCGCCATTGTCGGCAGCATTGGCTCGCCCGAGCGGATGGAATTTACCGTGATCGGCAATACCGTAAACGTGGCATCGCGGATCGAAGCGCTGAATAAGACGCTCAGCACATCCGTGCTTCTGAGTAAAGACACTCGCGACGCATTGCAACGCGCGGCCGATTTGCGCGAATTGCCGCCGCAGCCGGTAAAGGGAGTCGACGGGCTGGTTCCAGTGTTCACTCTCGCAAGCTGATGGTGTTCCGAGCGGCGCGAAACAATCCAGTCATGAAGATGAGGCAGCTTGCAGTCGCAATCCCACCACCGAAAATTAGCCACCACGGGCGATAAATCAGAGTGAGCTTGCCGTGCGATCCCGCTGGCACTTCGACAATCGGAAACAAGCTGCGGTAAGAATCGACGCGCAGTTTCTGGTTCCCGAGACGCGCTTCGTAGCCGCGAAAGTAAGGTCGCGAAAAAGTCAGAAGTGCGGGGGCGCCCCCACTTGGAACATCGACATCTGCCGCCACATGATTTCGCGAATCGTCAATTTCAGAGACTGTCGCCGCGGCAAATTGCTCGCTCGGTCTGGAATCGATCAACGTGACCGAACGAACACGCGCCAACGGCGGGCCGATTCGATGATAAAGAGCACCCTCTTCCGTTGACGTAACGAACTCCCAATCCGGACCCAGCGCCGGATCGATGCCTAAGCCCCATGCAACAATGATTCCGTCGACACCGAGTTGCGCCAGCAGCCCATTCGAATTCGACTGCGCCCAGACAAGATACTCGGCCTCGTGCGGATTGATTTCGCCATGAATACGGAAATCGAATTCGCGCGCCACGCCGGCGGGAAGAATTGGACTGTAGCCATTAATGAAATGAACACCGGCCCACATTGCCGTGCTACCTGGCCGAACGAGTTGACCAACTGGTTGCGCTTTCTTTTCCACGCGATAATTCGATTCAGCCTCCGGATAGATACTCAGATATAAACGATGCGGATCGAGCGGCGCCGGATCGAGCAATTGCTGACTAAGATTGTATTTCGGCACCCCGCAATTCGGTGGAATACAAAAATAAGTGGCGAGCAGGACAGCAAACGTGACGGCTGGAGGTGCCCAATCGCGAAACCTCATGCCCGGTAAAAACAATTCCAAAAGCGCCCAGATGACCGCGATCTGAAAGTAAACCCAGGTGACCGTCGGGCCGTAGTCACCCGCCAGGCCGAAGATCGACATCGGAATCGTCAGGACGATCAGCGCCAGGACTGTTGCCGAACCAGTGGGCGAGTTTGCCCGTAGATTCAGCACTTCCGCAGCGCAAAGTGCGAGCACTAGATGGAAGAGCGGCAGCCAACGAAAACTCCAGCGAAAAACTCCCGCAGTTGGAATCATTGCGAGCAAGAGCACGACCAAAAGTAAAACAAGCTCCCATTTCATTCGCCTTACCAGCATGCGCGGTCGCCAGATGAACCCCGCAATCAGCGCCGCCGGCGCGGCCACTCCACATGCCAATTCAGTCGACGTGTGCGGAAGATAGCGGGTGGAAAAATCGGCCCAATTAACTGTCCAACAGGGCAAAATGAATCCAGGCAACGCGCGCCACGGCACAATCCATTGCCAATGCGCGGCGCTTGCATACAAGGCGCGCGCGGAACCGTGGACGTAATCCAAAATTGCCAGCCATGCCGGCGCAGACATTCCAAAACCGAGTGCGGCGCCGCCAAGCATCGGCAAGACAGACATCCAACTTTTCGTTTCGACTAGCGACTTGATCGACAACCACGTGATCAAAATCACGAGCATCAAAACCGTGTAAGGAAATCCGCCAGTGACGACCGAGTAAACGAACGGCGCCGGCCAGAGAAATCGCCAGCGGCTTCGGTGTCGATCGAGCGCGCGCTCCAAACCCAACCAAGCCCACGGCAACCACGCGAATGCGCCAAGCGCGCCGAACCAATCGCTCGCGCCCCAACAGATGATCCAGCCATTCAGCGCCGCGATCAGCGCGACGAAGACCGACAGTGAAAAAGAAAGTTTACGATCGCGTGCGAGCCGAAACGCGCCAATGGCGAGAACGAAAAGATGCGTAATCGAAAGTGCAGCGGCCTGCTGTGGAAAGGTCAGTGGAAATTTCCAAATACCGACGACAGCAGCATTAACAAAAATTGAAAATGTTCCGTACTGAAATTCGCCGGCGAGATTGCTGCAGACCCACGAGTACGGGCTCAACAGCGGCAGATGACCTTCGCTCCAACTCCGAGAAATGTCCGCGAACACGGGCAAGACCGACAATTCGTAGTCGTCATTCCAAAAAACGAGCGGATCGTGCCAAAGGAGAAGCACGCAGAATCCGACGACGATTAATCCGGCCATGATTGCGCCGGGAAAATTTGGCCAACGATTAACGCAGATTTTCACAGCCGCAGAAAAGGACGCAACCCCTCACCTTTCATCCTCTCCCCTTGGGTAAGGGGAGAGGGCAGGGTGAGGAGTCGTTTCTGCGAATCTGTGTTTCATCTGCGTCCATCTGTGGCGAGAAAATTATTTCTTACAACACAACCGGTTTTCCTTCGGTCATGACGAGAACCTTGTCTTTAATGCCGTGAACGCGCGCTGACTCACGCAAACGCTCGAGCGGTTCTTCCAGCGGCTCATAACCCAAACGGAAGCTGCCGTAATGCATGGGCACGAGTGTTTTTGCTTTGAGCTCATTGAATGCGCGCACCGCTTCTTCCGGATTCATGTGCACTTCGCGCGCAAGCGGCGGATCGTAAGCGCCAATGGGCAGGAGCGCAATCTCGATGTTGTGACGTTCGCCGATTTCTTTGAATCCCTCGAAATACGCGCTATCGCCGCAGTGAAAAACGGAGCGCCCGTTAGCGCCGATTACGAAACCGCCAAAGCCGCGATGAGTATCAGCGAGAAAGCGCGCGCCCCAGTGATGCGCAGGCGTAAGCGAGACCCTCAGCGGGCCGAGCTCGATCGTCTGCCATTCATCGAGCTCATGCACGATATTGAAACCGAGGCGGTGCACCAAACGTCCGACGCCGACTGGAACGACAATTGGTTGATCGGCTGCGACACGTCGCAACGTTCGGCGATCGAGATGATCGAAATGCGCGTGGGTTACGAGCACGAAATCAATCGAAGGCAGATGATGAATATGAAAGCCCGGTTCTTTGAGCCGCTTGATAACGCTCAGCCACATCGACCAGATCGGATCGATCAGGACGTTGGCTTCGTGCGTTTGAACCAAAAAAGAAGCGTGCCCAATCCAGGTGATGCAAATCTGGCCGGGTTGTACTTTGGGAAACAGCGGGCGCGCGCGCGCGCCGGAACGTTTCGTGAACAGCGTTGGGATCCAAACGCTGGTGATGAAATTGCGCTTGGTCCAATCGCTGCCAGGGCGGAGTTTTACTCGCGTCGATTTCCTCGCGCCACCCGAAGAAGTTTGGCGAACTATCTTGCGCTTTCTTGAAAAAGGATTCGGCACAGTCGACAGACGATATAAGCGTCGCGAATTGAATCAAACATTCATGGATTGCCGCGAAGCATTAATTGGAGTCGCAATAGAAAATACGGCGTCGGCAGTCGTGGCGGCAGACATACGAAAATTCCGTAGCGGCGCTGCGGATTTGGGCGGGGATCGCGTTCGCTATCCAAGCTTTGAAAGCGCTTGAAGAGCGGATCGTCGCCGAAGAATGCACTGGGAAAGTTGCGTTCGACAAACTTTCGCTGTGGCGAGTTTGGCGGGAAATCGTGAATGAAAACCGCGCACGGTTTTCCAGTACGCAGTAGATCGATAGCAAGCTTGAGCGCGCGAAAATCTTTTGGACCGTCGATCAAGACGGCGTCGCCATTTCGCAATCCCTGCGGCAAGATTTCGCGCGAATCGCCGTAGAGAAGATCGACATTCTTGCACGATTTGAGTTTCGCTTCCGCAGCGGCGGCGTTTTCTGATTGTCGTTCATATTCGACGCTGATAACGCGCGCATCCGGAAAGCAGCGTGCAAGGATGAGCGTGCTTTTGCCGCGGGCGCGGCCGGATTCGAGAATTTGCTTCGGCGCGAATGGGTTTACCGCCGCGTAAAACAAAAACATTTCGCTCTCCCAGATTCCGCCGAAGCCGGCTTCGGGCGGAATGCTTCCTATCATTTCTCGATATTTCGCCAACAAGGCATCGGCGCGTTCGGCAACGGCGGTTTTCGTGAGCAAAATTTGTTCCGGCATATTTGTAGCCGCGTCGCTCTGCGACGCGTTGCGTCGCCCACCCGCCTTCGCGGCGTTACGCGTGGAAAGCAGGGTACGCGGCTACAGTAAATCATCGGCGGTTTGTGTGGTTAGGCCACCAGATTTAGGTTGATGTCGATGGAAAATTTGCCGTTCGATGAGCGCGCCTGTTTCATCGCGGGTGCGGCGAAGTCAGGGACGACGCTGCTGGTCTCATTGCTCGACAGTCATCCCGAACTACTGGTGATGCCGCAGGACACGGCCTATTTCCCGACGGTGCTGACAAAATACGATGCGCGCGGACGGCGAGACCAGTTCGATTACTTGACCAAGGAATCGTGGACGAACGTGCTTTTCGGATTTCAAGCGATCCGCGGCCGGCAGGACTACGCCGAGTTTCCAAAAAAAGAGTTTCTCGCGACGTTCGAGCGCGTGGCGTTTGATCCGGCAAACGCGAACAGAGACTTGCTGGTGCTGATGATGGAATCGTACGCGGAGGTCGTCGGCGTTCCGCTCAGTCGGGTGAAACGCTGGGTCGAAAAAACACCGGCCAATCGCAACTACGTGCCGGCAATTCTTAATCGATTCCCGAAGGCAAAGTTGTTGCTAACGATGCGCGATCCGCGTGCGCTGCTCGCGGCGCAGATCGCGCTCGAGAGCACGAGAAAGACGCGACGCTTCTCGGTTTACTACGTGGTGGCGCATTGGCGGGCCGCAGCAAAGCTGGCGAGAAAGATTCGCGACCGCGAACTTCCCGGTTTGGTCGTTGGCTACGAAGACCTCGCGCTCGATCCCAAGGTGTCGATGCAAAGAGTATGCGATTATCTCGAGATCAATTTCGATCCTGAAATTGTTCTGAATCCAACGAAAGTCGGTCGCTCGTGGATGGGCAATTCTGCGGCCGGCGTCCGGTTCACTGAAATCAGCACCGCGCCGGTGACTCGATGGAAAAACGAACTGCACGAAGACGAAATCGGCTGGGCGGAATGGCACTGTCGGGATTTGATGCCGGAATTTGGTTACGAGCCGCGTTTGAATCGCCGGTCGTTGCGCTATTTCATGAAACCGATCCGGGGTGAGCGGCCAAAAGAATTTTTCAAATCGCGGGCGTATTCGCTGCGCGACCAACTTGTCGAGCGTCGTCGATAATTCGACACGTCTCCCTCACCTCCCTCCTCTCCCTCCGAGAGGAGAGGAGGCCGCAAAGCGGTAGGTGAGGGTTAGTATTGCTTGATCGCGCGGCAATTTCGATTTCAGTTCTGTCCGCTATGAGGGCTTCGAAGTTTATTGTTCCCATTGTTTTGATTTGCGCGATGGCGTTTGCGGTCGAGACGCGGTTGCCGTTCAAGACAGTTTTCAAAGGGCAGGACCAATTCAATCGATTGGTTTCGCTGGCCAGAGACAACAATTGGAAATCGCTGCCGATCGGGGAGCGGACAGCCGTGGTGGGGCAAGCGCTGACCGGCACGCGTTACAAATCGTACACGCTCGAGATCGACAATCGAATTGAGTCACCGTCGGTCAATTTCAACGGGCTCGACTGCTGGACGTTTTTTGAAACATCGCTCGCGTTTGCGCGAATGCTGAACGAGCCGGAAACGAACTGGACGCCGGAAAACTTTTTGCATTACATCGAAACCGATCGCTACCGTGGCGGCGTGTGCACCGGTGAATATCTTTCGCGCCTCCATTATTTGGAGGACTGGCTCTACGACAACGACAAGCGCGGACTGGTGGAAGACCTGACAACGAAGCTTGGCGGCAAGAGCGTGCCGCACGCGGCGCATGAAATGACCGTTGCGTGGCGGCATTACCGTTACCTGGCGGCGAACAAATCGCTGCTCGGACCGCTTGCGCGAATGGAAGCGGATGTTTCGAGGCGACCCCTCTACCAAATTCCAAAAAATCGCGTCGCAAAAATCGAACCGGAACTTCAGAGCGGCGACATCATCGGAATCGTTTCACACGACGGCCGTTTATATTCGACATCACATGTCGGACTCGCGCTGCGCACCCCCGACGGCGTTTTACATTTCTTGCACGCTTCAGCCCCGCACAATTACGGTCGCGTGGTCGTCGATTCGCGGCTTTCAGATTACCTGAAGAAGTATCGGAGCGATTCGGGAATTCTGGTCGCGCGGCCTTTGAGATAAATCTGCCGCCAGAGACGGCGGCAGCTACAACATCGACGATTGCTGTTGCGCCGAACTGCTGACAAGATCGACATTCGCGAATGAGGATGTCGATCTTTGCATCATCGATCTTAGTCGCGGCGTTCGTGTCCGGTCCGGTTTCCGGCGAAACCAAAATTCGGGTCGGCCATTTCCCGAACATCACGCATGCGCAGGGCGTGATCGCGCACGCGCTTTCGCGACAAGGCAAAGGTTGGTTTGAGCAGCGACTGGGTCCGGACACGAAAATCGAATGGTTCGTTTACAACGCCGGCCCGAGCGCGATGGAAGCGATCTTCGCAAAATCGATCGATTTAACTTACGTCGGCTCCGGACCGGCGCTCAATGCCTACACGAAATCGAACGGCCAGGAGATTCGTTTGATTGCCGGTGCGGCGAACGGCGGATCCGGACTGGTTGTGCAACCGGATCAGAACTTGAAGGCGGCGGCGGATTTTCGCGGAAAGAAAATCGCGACGCCGCAATTGGGCAACACCCAGGACATTTCGTGCCGGGCGTGGTTGAGCGAAGGCGGACTGAAAATCACCCAGCTCGGCGGCGACGCTCAAGTGCTGCCGACCCAAAATCCGGACCAACTCGGATTGTTTCGCGGAAAGAAAGTCGATGCGGTTTGGACGGTGGAACCATGGTTGTCTCGATTAGAACAGGAAGACTCCGGAAAAGTAATTGTCGAAGAAAAAGAAGTCGCGACGACCATTCTGGTCTCGAGCGTGAAGTTTCTGAATGAGCAACGCGATCTCGCGAAAAAATTTGCGCAGGCTCACGCGGAGCTGACGGATTGGATCATTAAGAATCCGGAAGAAGCGCAGCGATTGATCAAAGCCGAGTTGCTGGAGGAAACAAAGAGCGACATGACGCCACAAGTCATCGCGTCGGCGTGGAAGCGAATTGCGTTCACATCGGAAACGCCGCGGGCGGCGGTGGAGAAATTCATGCAAAATTCGGTGCGCGCCGGTTTCATCAAGACCGCGCCTGATCTTTCGAAATTATTTGAGACGCCCTAATGTCGCTCCAAGAAGAGCTGAAGGGTCCGCCCCCTGCGAAACTCGTGGTCGACCATGTTTCGAAATGGTTTCAGCAAAAGCGACAAACGATCCATGCGCTGGATGATGTTTCGTTCGAGGTCGCGGAGGGCGAGTTTATCGTCATTGTCGGACCGAGCGGTTGCGGCAAATCCACATTGCTCGATATCATTGCCGGGCTAGAAAAACCGGACAAAGGTCAGGTGCTGGCAGATAATCAACCGGTCCTCGCGCCGGGTCGGCATCGACTGGTGATGTTTCAGGAATCGGCGCTCTTCCCGTGGCTGAACACTTTCGGGAACGTGATGTTCGGCTTGCGGTTAAAGCCTGGCTTGCGCAACCCCGAGCGGCGAGAAGTTGCAAAATTCTTCCTTCATCTGGTTGGCCTGGAAAAATTCATGGAAGCAAATGTGCACCAACTTTCCGGGGGCATGAAGCAACGGGTGGCGTTGGCACGCGCGCTCGCGCCGAACCCGCGCGTATTGCTGATGGACGAGCCTTTCGCCGCGCTCGACGCAATGACGCGCGAGCAGCTTTACGGAGACATCCAACGGATTTGGGAGAAGCGGCGCAAAACAATTATTTTCGTCACCCACAACGTCCGTGAAGCGGCCTGTCTCGCTGATCGCGTTATGATCATGTCGCCCACGCCGGGCCGGATTCGCGAGGTTTTTGAGGTCAAACTTCCTCGCCCCCGCAATTTCAATAGTATCGAAATCGCCCAGCACGCGGCGCAATTGACCAGCGCGCTGAAAGGCTACATGCCAAATACAACGCCGGCGGAAGCATGAGACGAACGTTGCTTGCGATTTTGTTCTTCATTGCGCTGGTCGCGATCTGGAGCGCGATCGTGCGGGCACAGATCTGGTCGCCGATTCTGCTGCCCTCGCCGGGGAGCGTGGTTGAATATCTCGCGAGCGCTTTTCGTGACGGGACGTTGCTTCAAGCAACCGCAGTAACGCTGCGGCGTTTGTTGCTTGGATATTTTATCGGACTGGCAATTGGTATACCGCTGGGATTGCTGACCGCGTCTTCGAAATTCGTCGAAGACACGATCGGCGTGCTCGCGCTTGGTTTGCAGACACTGCCGAGCGTTTGCTGGGTGCCGCTGGCCCTATTGTGGTTCGGACAAACCGAAGGCGCGATGTTGTTTGTCGTGATCATGGGAACGGTCTGGTCGGTTGTAATCGCAACTGATACCGGCGTGCGCACGATTCCGCCGATCTTCGCGCGGGCGGCCCGCACGATGGGCTCAGGTCCGTTTCACAAATGGGTGCACGTCCTTTTGCCGGCGTCGCTTCCTTATCTGGTCAGCGGAATGAAACAGGGCTGGGCGTTTGCGTGGCGTTCATTAATGGCCGCGGAAATTTATGTAACGATCCTCACCGGTTTTGGCCTTGGTCACCTTCTCCATTACGGCCGCGAATTAAACGCGATGGACCAAGTCATCGGCATCATGCTGGTGATTGTGGTGATCGGATTGTTGGCGGACAAAATTTTGTTCTCACCGTGGGAACGGTTTCTCCACCGGCGCTGGGGCACGGGCAGAGTGTGAGCTGTAGCCGTCGCCCTCCCGGCGACGCGAATGGTGGCAGATCAACATCGCGCTTCACAGAGCAAAGCGGCTACAGTTTAAGATGTCAGCGCACAATAGCGCTTCGGCGGGAAGAACGCGATCTTAACCGCTGGAATGGCAGGCAAGGAAGTTGTAGGAAAAGGGATTCTTCGCAGCCACTTGAATGAAAATACTTTGTGTCGTTGAACATGGTAACGCTCCCAGCACGCGGCTGCGTCTGCGAGATTGTCTTGATTACTATGCCGGTCTCGGCGTCGAGGCGACGGTCGTCCCGACGCGACGTTCGAGCGTGACGGAGCGGCTGCGCGTGCTCAAAGAAGCACGTCGGCATGATGTAGTTGTTCTTTTCAAAACAATCGGCTTCAACGAATTCGAGCTCGGTCTCCTGCAGCGTGTCAATCGCCGCATCATTTTTGACTTCGACGACGCGGTGATGTTTCGCGACCAGAAGCACCGGCGGCCTTTGCGCGGTAAAGACTTCAAGAAATTCCTGCGAACCGTCAGACACTGCGCTGCGGTCGTGGCGGGCAATGATTTTCTTGCCTGCTTCGCCGAAGCGGCCGGTCGCCGAGCAATTATTCTGCCGACTTCGATCGACCTTCGGCGTTATCATTTAAAGCAAAACTTCGACGGTCCGGGAGTAACGATCGGTTGGGTTGGGCTAAGCGATGGCCTGCCCTATCTCCGGCACATCCAGCCCGCATTGCAGCGGCTGAGCGAAATGTTTCCTGGACTAAAACTGAAGGTCGTGTCCGACAAACCGCTTCAACTCGACGGAGTGCACGTCGAGAACGATCCATGGCGGTTGGAGACGGAACAGACCAATCTCGCGAGCTTCGACATCGGAATTATGCCGCTGTGGGACTCGGTTTGGACACGGGGGAAATGCGGTTACAAAATTTTGCAATACATGGGAGTGGGGACGGCGGTCGTCGCGTCCGATGTTGGCGTGAACAATGAAATCATTTCTCACGGCGAAAATGGTTTCCTTGCGCGAACGCAGGATGATTGGGTCGAGGCGCTCAGCACTTTGATCCAAAACGCGGAGCAACGAAGAACTTTCGGATTGCGCGGGCGCGAGCTGATCGAGAAACGCTATTCGTTGGAAACCTTCGCCCAGGGTTACGCCAAGCTCTTGCGCGAAGTCGCTCGCATTCCGGGCGAATCGGCGGATTCTCGCGGGCGTCGCAGTTTTGGCCGATGGAACTTCAGCAGCCGCGCGCGCGAGCTTTCCGGTGGCGACGCAGTTGTCATCTCGGTGCCGAAAAGCGGACGCACCTGGGTGCGGACTTTTCTCTGCGCCTATTTTTGCAAACGGACGGGCAAACCGTTCACCCTCCGCCCCGACCGTTATCATGAGCCGGACATTCCGCGCATGATTTTTTCGCACGATTTCGCCGAACAGCGAATGAAAGCGACGCTGTGGGAGCGTGTTCGCGGCAAATATCTGGTGCCGGCACGAGAACTGGCCCGGGCCCACGTGATTCTTCTCGTGCGCGATCCGCGGGACGCATTCGTCTCGCTTTACATGCAACTAGTCCATCGCACTCGTGAAACGCCGCAGGAGTTGAAAGAAAAAAGCATCGGCGATCTCCTGCGCGACCGGCGTTACGGCATCATGTCGATTATCAAGACGATGAACAACTGGTTCGCAGAATTCGGACGCCGCAAAAACTTTACCCTTTTACATTACGAATCATTGCGCGCTGCGCCGGAGCAAAATTTCCACAATCTTCTGAGCACGCTCGGCGAAACCTCGCCCGATCCGGAAGCATTTAATTACGCGCTCGAGTTTTCCGATTTCGCGAACATGCAGCGGCTGGAGGTGGCCGGGGTGTTTGACTCGAAAATCTTACGCTCACGCGACGTTTGCAATCCGGAATCGTTCAAGGTGCGTCGCGGCAAAGTAGGCGGCTATCGCGATTATCTTTCGCCGGAGGACCAGGAATTTGCCGCGGACGCGCTCAAACATCTGGACGCACGCTTCGGTTACACGGCGTAACCAGCCGCGGATGAAAGATCGACCCGCTTCGCGACCGGAGGGCAGCCGATTGCATCAATCAGCTGGGTCGCCCAGCTCCTTCCACTCTACCTTCGATGAATCGACTCAACTAGTCGAAGGAGCTGCCCGGCAAGGCCGGGTTTGGCGACACCGTCCGCCTGTGCTCATCGTCGGCGCGCATCGTTCGGGTACGACTGCGACCGCCCGCGCGCTGGAATTACTCGGATTACAAATTGGTCAGCACCTCGATAGTCATCGTGAGTCGCGACCGTTGCAAAAATTGCACGAGGATTATCTGCAGCGAGTTGGAGCCGCTTGGTATAATCCGCAGCCATTCCTGAAATGGATCGGGACCGCAGAAGGGAAGCAGGATTGCAGTTCCTATCTGCGGACAAACGTTCGCCGCGGTTTCGCTAGAATCTTTGGTTACCGCCGGAATCCCAAAGGACTTTGGCTCCGAGTGCAGTTCAATTTCGGTGCGCGATGGGGTTGGAAGGAACCGCGCACCACGTTGTTCGCTCCTGCCTGGCTGGAAATTTTTCCCGAAGCGCGAATTGTCCACGTGGTCCGAGACGCAGAGGCGGCGGCATCAAGCATTCGCGAGCGTGAATTGAAATTTCAAGCGGCCGGCGATCCGCCCACGCCCAATCTCGCGGACCTTAATTACTGCACGCAACTTGTCCAAACCTACCTTGCGGCCGGAGAGCAACTCGCTGATTCTCCGAACTATCAGCGCCTCCAGTTCGAAGAGCTCCAGGCAGATCCGCCCGCGATGCTGGAACGATTGGGGAATTTCTGTGACCTGCGAGTGGCCAGGCGAGATCTTTCTGCCGCGGCCGCAAGTATTCGGCCGGCGCGTGTTAGATCAACATTTTCCTAGATCGACCCGCCTTCGCTACGCTAGGGCGCGGCCGACATCTCACTTGACGTGCATCGCGTCTTCCCAGCGAATGGCAGCGCGCAACAATTCAGTGAGTGAAGTCACGCCGAATTTTTCTTTCGCTCGCGCACAATACGCCTGCACCGTTTTCAAGCTCAGACCCAAATCCTCCGCAATCTGCGATGGCGTTCGGCCCTGGCCGAGCAATCGGAAAATTTCCAACTCGCGGTCGCTCAAGCGCTGGACGGGAGTCGCTGCGGAAGCTTTGCGCGAACTCATACGACGCGCCATTAAGTTGACGACTCGATCGCTGACGTAAATGTCCCCCTCGATCACACGGCGGATCGCGATGAGAACATTTTTTGTGGTCTCGCGTTTCATCACATAGCCACGCGCGCCGGCGTGCAATGCCCGCTCCGCGTAGAGCTCTTCGTCGTGCATAGAAAGCACGATCAGCGCAACCTGTGGAAACCCGGTCTGTAATGTCTTGACCAGTTCCAGTCCTGATTCGTTTTTAAGCGAAATGTCAATCAACGCGACATCGGGCCGGCATGATTCGATTCCCGCAATCGCTCCGGCCGAATCCTCTGCTTCACCGCAAACGGCGAGATCGTTTTGTTGGTTAATGAAATTGGCGAGTCCGTCGCGAACGAGGGGATGGTCGTCGACGATGAACACTCGGCGCTTGCGCGCGACTCCGTTGGATGATTTTTGATTCATAAGAGTTGGGGTTTCAATCAGCGGACTGGATCGCGTTTAAATTGCATGTCACCAGCGTGCCGCCATCCTGGTTACGCATGATCGCAAGTTTACCTCCGATTAAAGAGGCGCCATGCGTCATCAAACGCAGCCCAAGCCCGGGCGGCTCGGGAATTTTTTGCGGAAATCCGCAGCCATCGTCGGACACTGCCAGTGTTAGTTTTTGGCCGTTTCGCGCAAGCTCGATGTCGATCCTACTCGCGCCAGCATGCTTAACGGCGTTCATCGCTGCTTCTTGAGCGATGTGATAAAGTTGCGTGGCCGTTAATGCGTCTCCAACGTGGATAGCGTCATCGCCATCGAACGTGCAAGGAACTCGAAATCGCTCGGTAATATTTGCAGCCAGGCCGTGCAGCGCGACGTTCAATCCATCGGCCTCGAGTTCGGGAGAAAAGAAACCGCGCGCGAGATTCCGGGTAAGATCGATTCCTTCCTCGATGTACTGCACGACCTTGTCCGCGTCTTTGACCTCAGTCGCGGACCGTTCAGCGAGTTTTTCGCGAAGGACCTGCGCAGCAAGGGCTGTTCCGGTTAAATGCTGGCCGACACTGTCGTGTAAATTTTGGCCGAGCCGTCGACGCTCGCGATCGGCGACTTTAGCGATTTCCTGATCGAGGCGTTCTCGCTCTGCCATTTCACGTTTGAGGGCATCCGTGCGATCGCGCACGCGTTGATCGAGTTCGTTTAAGAGCGTGCGCAGCTTTGAAAGCAGGCTGGTGAAGACAGCATACGATCCGATCGCCATACCGATATTCCATAAACCGACTGTGGGCACACCCGCCGCCACGTCAGAAACCACCCACGCGATGCTGCTGAACATAGAAAATGCGAGGCCTATCCAAAAATTACCGAACCATGTCCCAAGCCCAATCGGTACAAGATAAAACAGCAGAAACGTTTGTTCGTAGCCGGTAAGATAATCCACGTATCCCAGGCCAGCGGTGATGACGAAGCAAACGGCTACAAGTGTAGACCGCGATGTCGTCAAGCGATTACGCCACCGCAATCCAGCCATGTTCGAGAACGATGCAACCAAAGCGTTTGATCCAACATACGTCAGCGTTGGCATTACTCCATTGAACCCGATCTCGCGAAAACGTTCACATATTTTTCGTGTCGGATTTTGTATGACCAAACGATTTGGTCCGCGGTCTCGCCTCAGACCGGCTTGCCGAAGAAGGCTTGGCGTCGTATGTTCGTGACACGGGGGCGCACTGGCTTCGACTCATCGTTGGAAGCGCAGGCGGCATGTCGAGGATGGTTCGTTGGCCTCGTAAAAAACCGAGCCAAAACAAATAAACGCAGATCACCACGATCTCGCTCTCGCGGCTTAATTGACCGTGACGTTTGGAGTTGGACGCCTGCTACGGCGCCAAACGTGGACAGCAGGCTAATCGGATGGCGGAGCGACCGCGCCGGACGGTGAAGGAAATTCGCGGACGCTCGGGAGTGGATAGTGCGCCGGTGCAATGTCAGCTCCTCAGATTAAGCGCCGGATAAACATGTAGATGTTTGCGTGGATAGCGACGAGGACAGGGGTTCAACTCCCCTCGCCTCCAGATTATTGATTCTGAGATACTTATACGTTCATATTTGCTGACACAGGAACTGTAATAGGAACATATCCGCCGAAGTCCATCGTCAAAGGCTGCTCGCCCCTCCGCACGGACCGCGATTATCGTTCGCCCCGCGCGCGCGCGTAGTGGTCTCTCAAAAGTCCATCACGCACGACATCAATGATCAGGCCCAGCGATGTCCAGATTGGACTGATTGACGTGAATTGAGACGTTCATTAGTCTCGCACCGTGCTTCATCTTGTTGGCCGCGTTGCCACAATTGTCGCTCTTTGTTGTGCAATCGGATTGCATTGGATTGCGTTGCAATCAGCCGCATGGGCAACAATGATCATTTCTTACTCGAAGCAGCAATCGTTGCGCACCGCAATCGTCCAAACGTTCGATGGTGCTCATCCCTGTTCGCTTTGCCACGTCGTAACCAAAGGGGAAAATTCCGAGCAAAAATCCGACCTCTAGTCGCTGGCGCCAAAGATCGATCTGATTTGTGACGCGCACACCGTGCGGTTGTTGCTGCCCTCTGCGCCGTTCGATTATGGAACATGCGACTTTTCGTCATCCCAAATTAGTCATTCCCCGCTGGTTCCTCCACCGCGGTTGCGATCGAGCTAGTCAGCGACCGAGTCAACTGCGTCGTGCGTGTGCACGAACCGCAGTCCGCGCATGCTTATCTAGCTGAGGATTATAGCGCGTGTTCTTGCGCGCCGTTCCTCGCAAACCGAAAGGAGTTTCGCAGCTGAAACACACGTTTACACACCCCATTTTTGCACCACTCAGCAAGGCGGCTTTGACCGCTGTTACTGTCTCTCTCATCATAATCTTAGGCCCGCCTGAAACGATTTCGGCGCATGGTTTTGCCGGAAGCAGATTTTTCCCAGCTACGCTTTCGACCGACGATCCATTTGTGGCCGACGAGTTATCGCTGCCGACTGTTTCCGGCATCGTCACGCCGGACAATGGCGGCACGCGCGACACGGAGGTTTCTTCCGACATCGCACTGCGCATTACGCCGAAATGGGACATCGAGTTTGGCGAGGCGTTGATCATGCTCAATCCTTCAGAGGGCAAGGCGGTAAATGGCTTCAGCAATCTTTCCATCGGCTCGAAATACGAGTTCTTTGAGAACGACGAACACGAAGCCGTGGTCTCGATCGGCCTCGACGTGGATGTCGGCGGCACGGGAAGCAAACAAGTGGGAGCAGATACTTTCAGCACATGGACTCCGGGGCTGTTCTTCGGCAAGGGCTTGGGCGATTTGCCGCAAGGATTGCCGTGGCTGAGACCACTTGCAATCACTGGCCTCGTCGGCGTCGCCTTACCGAGCAGCGCGCGGACAGACGGATCACGAAACCCCGCTGTGTTGCAATCGGGTTTTGCAGTTGAATACAGCATCATTTACTTGCAAGAGCAGGTCCGAAACATCGGCCTGCGCGCGCCATTCGACCGCCTCATTCCGTTGGTGGAGGTTTCGCTTAGTGATCCACTCGACCGGGGGCAGAGCGGACTAATTACCGGCACCGTCAATCCCGGCATCATCTGGTCTGGCAAATACTTCCAAGTCGGAGCCGAAGCGGTGATTCCGATCAATTCGCGCACCGGAAACGACGTCGGCTTCATCGCGCAGCTGCACTTATACCTCGATGATCTTTTCTCGCACAGCTTGGGCCGGCCTTTATTTGGAAGAAACAGATGAGCCCAGTCCGCCGTATCATTTTCGTCTGTTTTCTCGGACTTCTGCCGGTTGCGCATGTGATCGCGCACGCCTTTTTGGAACATTCCGATCCTGCCGTCGGAGCCAAAGTGCATTCCGCGCCAGCGGAGGTGCGGATTTGGTTCACGGAAGCAATCGAGCCGGCGTTTAGCAGCATTCAAGTCTTCGATGCGGCTGGGAAACAGCTCGACAAGAAGGACACGCATTTGGATCCCTCTAACCGTTCGCTCCTGCATGTCTCGCTACTGCCGTTCGGTTCGGGAACTTACAAGGTGGTCTGGCACGTCGTGTCGGTGGATACGCATGTGACCAAAGGCGATTTCATGTTTCAGGTTCTCCGATAAACCGCAGCACTAGCGAAGCAAACGCCTAAACATGTTGATAATTATAACGCGCTGTGTGCACATCGGCGCGTGCTTGATTCTCCTGTCACTGTTCGCATTTGAAATGCTCATCGCGACACCGGCATTGAGGCAGGCTGACCGAAGCGTTGTGGAACATGTAGAAGCTCTACGCGGCCAGTTTCGACGGCTGGTGGTGTGGGGTGGTCATTGCTTTGCAAGATTTTTGCTTGGCAGGCCAGTTTTTCTGGCTCAGGCTCGCCATGTAAAAGCCGCGATTGGCTAATCCAGAATCTGCAAACTAGGAAATCAGTTTGCAGTCGAGTTTAGCCATTCGCTCCAGAGCTGCGGCCAACCATTCGGATTAGCGTGAGCGTAGTTATAAAAAGCGCGCACAAACGCGATCCGGTCGTTGGTATAGGGTGCCCTCCAGTCTCTCGGCTTAGCAGGCCGAAGCACGTCGTAGTCGTAACCAAGCAATTGCTGACGGCGCACAATGTCCTCCATCGGGACGCGAGCGGCGTTTCGCAGCATGTCGTAAAGCACCATGAAGGTGGTCGTCCGTCCGCGGCCCGCTTCACAGTGAAAATGCGCCCAACCATTCTCCGGAAGCGCGCGGACCGCGAGAATAAATCCATCGACTTCAGTATCAAGGGGCCGGCAATGATCTGTTACGGTGACCCGCACATAAGCCGCCTGATTGGGCTTAACAAACTCACGTTCCATGCTCGCGTGCCCGACGGTCACATTCTGCGGCATACTCGGAGTAGCACCGGGTTTTTTAACGGCAGCGCCCGGCCTAACAATGATTTTACTCCCAAGCTTGAGCGATTCTACCCGTGCCCTCTCATCTGCCTCGATTGCGCCTTGACTGCGCCCGACATTCGCCCAGTCGCGTGTAGCAAACCAGCTAATAGGCAATCCGTTGACAAATATGTGCGTCTCCCTGCCGCAAATCGAAGACGGTCACTGGGCCGCGCGTGCGCGCCAACAAAAGCTTGAGACCATCAGCCGTAAACTCTCCGCTTCCAGAAGCATGAAGATCGGCCAAGCCGGTCTCTGCAGGAATTTCGCCCTTGTCCGTCTTAAGCCGGTCGTCAGTTGTGCGGAAGTTCCGCGGCAAACTCTTCTCCAGTTTTGGATCAACGTCCCAAATCAACACCGGAGAGTCCGCATCAGCAGGCCTGACCGGCGGATTTTTCTGCACGAGCGTGGCCGAGAACCGCGCTGCGGAAACTAGAAGTAACGCCAAACAAACCCGTCGACTGCCAAATGGAGAGATAACAAAACTCATGATACGAGCGCGATAATTGGAGTCAGACAATGCTTAGGAGCAAGAGATTTCCGGCGTTATCTCAGCCCGCAATTATTTGGCACTTGTTAAGACCCAGCATGCTCTGGACAAGAGTTTTTGGGCAAAAATTCTTTTCGTGCGTTACACCGATCATCCCGCCGGCCACGCCTATTGCGTGTGGAAAACCGACGGCGCCATCTACGGCTCCCACCGTAATGCCGGCTCGTTTCCCATCCCGGTTTACACTCGAGACGCTCGCTCCATCGCCATTGTTCTGGCGCAGGAATTGGGCAAAGTTCTGAACGAGCCACTTTCGGTCGACCGCCCCGAGTTCGTTGAATCGCAGCAGACAAAAGTTTACAAATTCTAGGGCGGAGCAACTGATAGGCGTGGGCACTACTACGGCTTGTCGCCCCAGTTTTTCTTCTGGAACGACACTCGTCCGGAGCCGTGTTCGAAGGCCTCGAAGTGTTCCGGGTTCTGTTGGTAGTATTTTTGGTGATAATCCTCGGCCGGATAAAATTTCATCGCCGGCAAAATCTCGGTCACGATCGGTTTTTTGAACTTGCCGGAGTGCGCCAGTTTCTCCTTCGACGTTTCCGCGACCTTTTTTTCCTCGTCGCTGCCATAAAAAATCGCGGCGCGATAACTTGGACCGACGTCGGTGAATTGGCCGTCGGACTGCGTCGGATCGATTTGCTTCCAGTAGATGTCGAGCAACTGCTCGTATGAAATTTTGGCCGGATCGTAGGCGATCTGGATCGACTCTCGATAGTTTGTCTTCTCCGAGCCGACAAGTGCATAAGTCGGATTGGGTTCTGTTCCGCCGCAGTAGCCTACTGTTGTCTTAAGTACTCCCGGCGCTTTGTCGAAGGCCGGCTGGATGCACCAGAAACAACCACCGGCAAAAACCGCGGTTTTCGTTGTTGCCGGCGGTGAATTTTGCGCCTCCGCCGCAGCAGCCAGACACAACAGTAAGAGATAAGCGAAACGGAAGAGCCTCATATTTGTCGATCTTAGACAGCTCTGGCGCGTCGCCGTTGCGAATAAATTCCAGCCGCCTTTTGGCTTGCCAGCGTTTGGTCACGCTGCCATAAGCGTAACGTCGCGAAACCAGCAGGAGGTCACTATGGCTAAAACATTTGGAATGCTTTTTGGTATCATCTTCTTGGCGATTGGAATCCTCGGGTTCGTTCCCGGAATCACCACTAATGATATGCTTCTCGGCATTTTCATGGTGAACAAGGCTCATAGCATTGTGCACATCGCTTCAGGCGCAATTTTCCTCGTCGCTTCAATGTCGGGGGCAGGAGCTGCCCGCTTGTGGTTCCAGATCTTCGGTCTTGTTTACGCGGTCGTGGCCGTTATGGGCTTCCTCGTTGGCGACGGGATGATCTTCAATCTCATCGCGAACAATCAGAACGACACCTGGCTGCACGTCGCGCTCGCCGTAGTCATGCTCGCGATTGGTTTCGGCACGCCAAAACAAGCCGCCTAACTGGTCCGCGATCCAGTTTTAGCCGTTGCGAGGTTGAATCGCTTCGCAACCGCTCCATTTTTCTTCTGTGATCGAACTGATCCCGGAGACATACGTCGCGCCTCTCGACCTGGTTGCGATCTTTGGGCGCGTCGCACCGCTGCGTGTCGATCTGGGCTGCGGCGACGGTTCGTTCTTAAGGGAACTGGCGCAACGTTATCCCGACCAAAACTTTCTCGGGATGGAACGTTTGGTCGGGCGCGTAGCCAAGGCATGCCATAAAGCGGCCGCACTGGAAAATGTCCGGGTTGTAAACGTCGAAAGCTCGTATGCTGTTCGCTATCTCCTGCCGGAAGCATCGGTCGAAACATTTTATTTGTTGTTCCCAGATCCCTGGCCCAAACGGCGCCACCGTCGCCGGCAAATCGTTAGAGCGGATTTTCTCGATGCAATTCATCGCGCGCTTGCGGATGACGGCTTTTTCCGAATCGCTACCGATCAATTGGATTATTTTGAAGAGATTTGTGGTATTGCCCGGAATCATTCCGGCTTCGCGATTGTCGATGCAAATGCCAGTCCGGCTCGGACCGACCTTCCGTTAACGAAATTCGAGCGGCGATTTCGTGAGCTGGGCTCGCCGATTTACCGATTGGCGCTGCGAAAAATCTCGCCCGTGAAATAGGCGCGTGCCTGTCACTCGCGCTCGCCGAACTCCAGCTCCACCGCGCCGGTTTCATCCTGGCGAAACAATTTTATATTACGCGCTCGAACCTGCCCCGCCCATTCATCTGAAATTCGCTCCTGCTGGGGGAAATCCCGCGACGTCGCCACGATCAATCGCGGCCGGACTGCGTCGAGAAAAACGTCCGAGCCGGAATTTCCCGAATGATGCTGGCCTTTGACCAAAACATCGCTGCGCAAATCAGACCGCGATGCGAGCAATGATTTTTCAGTCGCGTAACCGCTATCGGACACAAACAAAATCTTCGTCCTTTTGATAGAGAGCTGAACTACGAACGCCTGATCGTCGGCGGTGGCTGCAGTGAAGTCCGCTGGTGGAAACAAAATTCGCCCGCTCACGTCGGAAGAAATGGGAAAATTCTCACCCGCTTTTAGAGTCAGGAGATTCAATCGATGAGTTGGAAAAATTTCGTGAATCCGCCGGTGAACGGTTGAACGATCAGTCGCCGAATTGTCGATCAAAACATGCGGAACAAAGTCGCGCAAAAGATTCTCCGTGCCTCCAAGGTGGAGCGAATCACCGTGGGTCAGCAACAGTCCGGTGATTCGATTGATTCCCGCCCCGTGCAAATATGGCCGAAGGACTCGTTCGTAATCGCGGCCGCTGCCGCAATCCAAAAGCCAATCAGCTCGCGAAGCCCGAATGTGGACGGCGGCCACCCGCGCCGACATCCAGCACTGTGATCTTCGCGGGTAGTTTTTCGGCCAACTAGGTTCGGCGACGTAGTAATGACTTCCAGGAACCTGCGCGAACCATTGAATGAATGCGATCACCGCCGTCGCGAGCGTCCAGTTCGCATTGTTGAAAATGAGCGACAATCCGGAAGCGATAGGCGCCACCACCAGCGACAGCAGCGCGATCGCCAAGATGAAAAATGCGATCGGCACCACGACCAGATTCGCGAAAAGCGAGCTTGGTGTGATCAGATGAAAATACCAGAAGATCAATGGCAGTGAGCCGAGCCACGCCGCCAGAGAAACCGAACCGCCACGACAAATCCACTCGTAGCCGACTCCGATCATGCGCCGCAAACCACTCACCAGACGCCGCGGCAGGAATGGATCAGGCGCGCCAATCAGTCGAAGCCATCCGGAAAGCGGATCGGCCAATAAAAATGATTCCGCCGACGACCGCGAACGAAAGTTGAAATCCGGTCGAGAAAAATTCGTTCGTGTCCCAGCAGAGAAGAAAAAACGCCGCGGCGGCCAGACTGTTGAGCGCGAAAACTTTTCGTTCGAAGAAAAAACTGCCAAGCAGAATCGAGCTCATAACCGCGGCGCGAATGCTGGAAACGTGCAGTCCGGTGACCGCCGCATAAAAAAGCAAAAGCGGAATGATGAGCGCCGTCGCCCATTTCCGGGAAAGCCTCGCCATCATCGCAAGAATCCATAAAAGGCGAGGCACAATTCCGACGTGCAGACCGGCAACGGCGAAAAGATGCAGCGTGCCCGTTTGTTGAAACGGCTCCTCAATGTCTTCCGGCGTCTGGTGGCGCAAACCGAGAGCAATGCCACTCAGGAAATTTTGCACCTGCGGTGAATCATCCAGTCCGCGGCAAATCGCAGTTTGCATCCAAGCGCGTGACTCTTGCGCCGCTCGGAAGATCGGATTTCCCGCTCCCTTGCGAATCAAAACTCCATCTTCTGGATAGCGAACAAACAGACTTCGTCGCACATCCTGACGCGCGAGATATGAACGCATATCGAAGTCACCCG
>WNGK01001129.1_pt1 | contig 28469 bp, 30 predicted proteins | sample 5400601 | NCBI WGS metagenome assembly WNGK01 (sample SAMN13153376, study PRJNA577476) | soil metagenome | isolation source: 60 cm soil or saprolite under Garry oak tree replicate 1 | place: USA:California | collected 2016-06-15
CGGTCGTCCGCATGCACGCCCACCGTGACCCTGCCCTCGCGGACGTTCTGGTAGGTGAGCTCCCACGCGTCGCCGACATTGACGCCGGAAACGCCCCCCACCACGCCGCCGGTGGCGCCGCCGGCCACGGCCCCACCGGCGGTGGCCGCCCACACCCCCGTGCCCAGCACCGGCCCCACCCCCGGGATGGCGAACGCGGCCAGGCCGGCCAGGAAGCCGATCCCCCCGCCCAGGGCGGCCCCGGCCGCCGCGCCGGTGGCGACCCTCTTCCCCACGTCGCTCGTGACCTCGAGGTCGCGCTGGCGAGTGTCGGACGCGCCGGCGGCCTCCTCCGCCCGGGGGCCGATCAGCGAGATCAGGCCGGCGTCGATCCCCGCGGCCTCCACCGCCCGGATGGCCTCTCGAGCCTCGTCCATCCCGGGGAACGAGCCGGCCAGGTTGTGCGCGGCGAACCCCTGCCGGTTTTGCTCGAGGTGGGGCTCCCGTTGCGCCATCGCCGGGTCAGCCTCCAGCGGCCGGGCACGAGGCCGGGCTGCACGGGGCCCTGCTCTCCACCAGCCGGCTCACCATCGCGGCTCCCTCCGTGCGGCTCGGGGGCGACTCCGTTGCCGTCTACCCGGGCCCTCTCGGCCGTAAACGGCCGAGTCGCATCGGCCGCTTCGCGTGTGGTTTCGCCGCCGATCGGACAGAATGCGCCACCCCGGTCCGGTCGGACCGGGGTGGCCCGGCAGGAGCCAGGAGAGGAGCGTCTTCCCGTGCGGGTGAGGTTCGTCGTCCCGGTCGGCCTGGCGGCGCTGGTGTCGGTGGCGCCGCTTCGTGTGGCCGGTGCCTCCCGCGGCCCCGTGCACCCCGCGCGGCCCGCGGCGGCCACGGGCCACCTGGCCGCGCCGGTCCGTTCGGTTCCCGGCTCGGGCCGGTTGGTGAGGGCGGACTTCAACGGCGACGGGTTCGCCGACCTGGCCGTCGGCGTGCCGTTCGAGGGCGTGGGTCCGGTGCCCGATGCCGGGGCGGTGAACGCGCTCTACGGCACGACCGCCGGGCTGCAGGCGGACGCGCCCGACGACCAGGTGTGGATCCAGGGCGCCAACGGCCTCGACGACAAGGCCGAACGGTCCGACCACTTCGGCTGGTCCCTCGCGGCCGGCGACTTCAACGGCGACGGGTTCGCCGACCTCGCCGTGGGGACGCCCCACGAGGACGTGCTGCTCGAGGACGGCTCGGCCACCATCGCCGACGCGGGGTCGGTGAGCGTCATCTACGGTTCGGCCTCCGGCCTCCAGACGGCCGCCCCGGCGGACCAGTTCTGGAGCCAGGAGAGCCCGGGCCTCATCGGTCTGGCCGAGCACCGCGACTGGTTCGGCTGGTCCCTCGTGAGCGGCGACTTCAACCGCGACGGGTTCGCCGACCTGGCGGTGGGCGTCCGGGGGGAGGACGACGGGCCCGAGAGCATCCCTCGGGGGGGTGCCGTCAACACGATCTATGGCTCGGCGGCGGGGCTGCAGTCGAACGGCAACCAGCACATCGACCAGGACTGGCCGGGCATGCAGGACCAGGCCGAGGCGGGGGACCAGTTCGGCTCGTCCCTGGCGTCGGCCGACTTCAACGGCGACGGGTTCGACGACCTCGCCATCGGGGTCCCGTTCGAGGACGTCGGTTCGATCCGCGACGCCGGCGCGGTGCAGGTCATGTTCGGGACGGCCGGCGGCCTCCAGGCGGACTCGCCCGACGACCAGTTCTGGTCCCAGGGATCGAACGGCCTCCAGGACGCCGCGGAGGCGGACGACGACTTCGGCTTCTCGCTGGCCGCCGCCGACTTCAACGGCGACGGCTTCGGGGACCTGGCGGTGGGCGTGGTCAAGGAGGACGTGGGGACGGTGGTGGACGCCGGGGCCATCCAGGTCCTCTACGGGTCGGCCGGCGGCCTGCAGGCCTCGAACCCGGACGACCAGTTCCTGGCCCAGGGCTCCGGAGGGCTCCAGGACTCGGCCGAGACCGGCGACTGGTTCGGCGCCGCCCTGACGGCCGGCGACTTCAACGGAGACGGCTTCGACGACGTGGCCGTGGCCGTGCCGAACGAGGACGTGGGCTCGGTCACGGACGCCGGCGCGGTGCAGGTGATCTACGGGAGCTCGGCCGGGTTGGAGGCCGACGGCATGGGCGGTCCCGACGACCAGTTCTGGAGCCAGGATTCGCCCGGCGTCCTGGATTCGGCCGAGACGTCCGACGGCTTCGGCCATGCGGTCTTCGGCGCCGACTTCAACGGCGACGGGACGGCCGACCTGGCCGTCGGCGTGCCCGCAGAGGACGGGCGGCGGGTCGACATCGGGATGGTCAACGTTCTCTACGGATCGTCCACCGGAGGCTTGCAGGCGTTCGGGATCGGCGGGCCAGACGACCAGGCGTGGACGCAGGACTCGCCGGGAGTGCAAAACACAGCCGAGCCCGACGACAACTTCGGTTGGTCGGTGGGCTGAGCGACTTCGGCGTTCAGACCTGGTGGGCCACCGACTCGATCTCCCGGGCCAGGGCGACGTCCTTCGTGGTGATGGCGTTCTCGCTCCACGTGTGGATGGCCACCCGGACCCGGTTGTAGTGGTTCTCCAGGTCCGGGTGGTGGTTCGCCGCCTCGGCCTTCTCGGCCAGGCGGTCGACGAAGGAGATGGCCTCCATGAACGAGGGGAACTTGTAGTTCTTCAGGATCTCCCCGTCGCCGAGCCGCCAGCCGGGAAGGTCGCGTTGCAGCGCCTCCCGGACCTCGTCGTCGGACAGCCTTGCCACCTCGGTGCCGAGCCTACCCCGCCCCGGCGGCCACCGTCGCCAGGGCCTTGTCCAACACGTCGAGGCCCTCGGACAGCAGGCCCTCGTCGATCGACAGCGGGGGGAGCAGTCGAACCACGTTGTTGTACGTCCCGGCCTTGAGGGTCACCACGCCCTCCCGGTAGCACTCCTCGATCAGCCGCTGGGAGGCCCGCTCGGCGGGGGCCTTCGTCTCCCGGTCCTCCACCAGCTCCATGGCCACCATGGCCCCACGCCCCCGGACGTCTCCGATCAACGGGAACTGCCGCGCCATCTCCTCGAGCCGTCCGGTCATGACGGCCCCGATGGTGTTCGCCCGCTCCACCAGGCCCTCCCGTTCGATGGTGTCGAGGACCGCCAGCGCCGCCGCGCACGCCAGGGGGTTCCCCCCGAACGTCCCGCCCAGGCCTCCCTCGTGCACGCTCTCCATGAGCTCCTCGCGCCCCGTGACGGCTCCGAGGGGAAGCCCGCCCGCCAGCGACTTGGCCAGCAGGACCAGGTCGGGTTCGATCCCCTCGTGCTCGACGCCGAACCACCTCCCGGTTCGGCCCATGCCCGACTGGATCTCGTCGGCCACGAACACGATGCCGTGGTCGCGACAGTATTCGGCCAGCCTGTGGAGGAAGCCCGGCGCCGGCACGATGAAGCCGCCCTCGCCCTGGACGGGTTCGACCACGAGACAGGCGATCTGCTCGGGGCCGATGTGCCTGTCCATCTCGGCGATGGCGTAGTCGGCGCACGACTCGGCGCACGCCCCCGGCGTGGTGCCGCCGGTGGGGCAGCGGTAGGGATAGGCGAACGGCAGCCGGTACACCTCCGGCGCGTAGGGCCCGAACCCCCGCTTGTAGGGCATGACCTTCGCCGTCATGGTCATGGCCAGGAGCGTTCGGCCATGGAAGGCATGGTCGAACACCACGACCCCGCTCCGGCCGGTGGCGTGGCGGGCGATCTTCACCGCGTTCTCCACGGCCTCGGCGCCAGAGTTGACGAACAGCGTCTTCGCCGGGCCGGCCACGGGAGCCAGCGCGTTCAGGCGTTCGGCCAGCTCGACGTAGACCTCGGTGCTGGTGACGTGGTGGCAGGTGTGGGTGATCCGGTCGAGCTGGTCCCGGACGGCCTCCTGGACCGCCGGGACGCCGTTCCCCGCGTTCAGCACGGCGAGGCCCGCGCCCAGGTCGATCAGGCGGTTCCCGTCGAGGTCCTCGATGATCGCCCCCGAGGCGGCCCGAGCGAAGACCGGCGTGGTGAGGAAGACTCCCCTCGGCACGGCGGCCTGCCTCCGCTCGAGCAGCGCTCGGGATCGCGGTCCGGGGATCTCGGTGACGAGGCGGCGCTCCTGCGGGATGTCCATTGGTCCTCCGCGACGAAGGTCGTTTGCGCGGGCGAACCCGCCGAGGCGGGCGTCCCGGAAGTCTCGCCCGACCGCGGGATGGCTGTCAGGAGCCGGGGCGGGGAATCTGCGCCGTTCGGCTTGTACGCTCCGGCCAGCCTCCGAGCAGACGGCCAGCCAGGCAAGCGCGTCGGTCCAGTTCGAGCCTACGCGGCTGTTTTGTACGAACCGTACAATCCGTCCGTGACGCTGACGGCGGGGGAGCTGCTCCGGACGGCGGGCCTCGACACGCGGGTGGTGGCCGGCGCCGCAGGCCTCCGGAACGCCGTGCGATGGGTCCACGTCAGCGAGCTGGACGACCCCACCCCATGGCTGAAGGGCGGCGAGCTCCTGCTCACCACCGGCATCGGCGTGGGCACGACCCCGGGCCGGCAGCGCGCCTACGTGGAGCGTCTGGTCACCGCGGGCCTGGCCGGCCTGGGATTCGGCCTGGGGTTCTCGTTCCGCAAGGTGCCGAAGGCCATCGTGGACGCGGCCGAACGTTCGTCCTTCCCGGTGTTCGAGGTGCCGTACGCCATGCCGTTCATCGCCATCACCGAGGCCGTGTTCACCCGGCAGGTGGCCGAGCAGTACGACGTCCTCACCAGGTCGCTGGAGGCCGAACACACCCTGACCCGAACGGTGCTGGACGGCCAGGGCCTGCCGGGCATCGCGGCCGCCCTGGTCCGCGCGACGGGGGGGTGGTCCGTCCTGCTCGACCTCCACGGCGCCGTGCTCGCGGCCGCCCCGGAGTCGGCGTCGAAGCGCGTCCCGTGGCTGTGGTCGGAGCTGCAGTCCCCCCGGGCCGACGGCCTTCGGTTCAGCCTGTCGCTGGTGGAGGGGGGCGACCACGTGATGGTGCAGCCGGTGGCGGCGCAGGGCCGGGTCGACGCCTTCCTCGCCCTCGGCAAGCGGGAGGCCGTCACGCAGTTCGACCGGATCGTGTTCAGCCACGCCCTGTCGCTGCTGGCGATCGAGCTCACGAAGACCAGGGCGGTGTCGGAGGCCGAACGCCGCCTCAAGGGGGACCTGCTGGAGCAGTTGGTGACGGGGTCACTGCAGGCGCCCGAGGCGGGATCGGCCCTGGAGCGGTTCGGGTTCGACCTCCGGCAGCCGGTGGCGGTGATCGCCCTGACGGGCGGCGCCGAATCCCTGGAGCGGCTGGCCATGGCGTGCGACGAGGTGCTGGCCCGGCGGGCCGCGGCCTTCCTGACCTCGGCCCGGGAGGACCTGGTGCTGGCGGTGCTGCAGCCCATGACCGCAGGGCTTCTCCCAGCGGTGCGCGCTGCGGTGGCGGAGCGCATGGGGTGTCGGGTGGTCGGCGGGGCGGGCAGCCTGCGGGGCTACGAGCAGCTCCCGCAGGCGGTGCGGGAGGCGCGGTACGCCCTGCAGGTGTGCCGAACCGAAGGCCGGGCGGAGGCGGAGTTCGCCGACCTCGGGACCTACCAGCTGTTGCTGTCCCTGCAGGATCCCCAGGCGCTGGCGACGTTCGCCGACAGCGTCCTGGCCCCGCTGGACGGGTACGACCGAGGCCACGGCGGCGAGCTGATCCCGTCGCTCCGGGCGTTCCTCGAGCGCAACGCCCGGTGGGAGACCGCCGCGGCCGACCTGTTCGTGCACCGGCACACGCTGCGCTACCGGATGCGCAAGGTCGAGGAGCTGACCGGCCGCGACCTGGCCTCGGCCCGCGACCGGATGGAGTTCTTCCTGGCCCTTCGGGCCCGCGACCTGCTGGACTCGACGAGCTGGCCGCGCAACGGCGGGCCGTCCAAGGCGACGCCTGCCGAACGAGTCAGGGCGAGCTCCTCCAGCCGCCGCAGATGAACGCGCCATCGCGGGGCGGCAGGCGTCCTCCTGCCCGACGGTCCGGTCCTCGTGGCAGCGGGCAGCAGCGGCAACTCCGACCTGACTCGGCCGACCTCCATGACCCCTCAACTGGAACGTGGTCCCCCACGGGATCCATGACCTACGGCCGGACCTCATGGCGGGACCAGTCGTGCCGTTCCCGTTGGCCGTCGCGTACAACTTCTGCCGTTCGGTTTGACCGTTGACCGACTGCCCGCCTATCCCGGGAAACGCATAGCCTTGCGTTGAGAGCTTCGGGTTCGAGGGCGGGAGGTTCGACATGGCCACGGCGGTCAAGCACCAGCAGATGTTCATCGGCGGGGAGTGGGTCGACGGGTCCACGGGCGAGACGCTGCCCATCCAGAACCCGGCGACCGGCGAGGTGATCGCGGAGGTTCCCGCCGCGGCCGCCGAGGACGTCAACCGGGCGGTGGCCGCAGCGCGGAAGGCGTTCGACGAGACGTGGTTCGACTCCACGCCATCCGAACGACAGCGGGCCCTCCTGAGGCTGGCCGACCTGGTCGAGGAGCACGGGGAGGAGTTCGGCCGGATCGAATCCCAGAACGTCGGCAAGGTGTTCTCCCTGGTCATGAGCGAGGAGATCCCGGTGATCGCCGACAACTTCCGGTTCTTCGCCGGGGGTGCCCGGGTGCTGGAGGGACGGGCGGCCGGGGAGTACATGAAGGGGTACACCTCGTTCATCCGCCGCGAGCCCATCGGCGTGGCCGGCCTGATCGCACCGTGGAACTACCCCCTGTTCATGGCGGCGTGGAAGATCGGTCCTGCCCTGGCCGCAGGGAACACCGTGGTGATCAAGCCGTCCGAGTGGACCCCGCTCTCGCTCCTGAAGCTGGCCGAGCTGGCTGCGGAAGCCGAGGTCTTCCCGCCCGGGGTGTTCAACGTGGTCACCGGCGACGGCGTGCCCGCCGGCGACGCCATCGTGCGGCATCCCGACGTCGGGATCGTCTCGCTGACCGGCGACGTGGACACCGGCAAGCTGATCAGCCGGAACGCCGCCGACACTCTCAAGCGGGTCCACCTGGAGCTGGGCGGCAAGGCCCCGGTGATCGTGTTCGACGACGCCGACCTCGAGGCCGCCTCCGAGTGGATCAAGATCGCCGGCTACTTCAACTCGGGGCAGGACTGCACCGCGGCCACCCGGGTCATGGCCGGCAGCGGGGTCTACGAGGACCTCCTGGCCGGCCTGGTCCCCAAGGTCGAGTCCCTGAAGGTGGGGGACGTGTTCGGCGAGGACACCGAGATGGGCAGCGTCGTTTCGAAGGAGCAGCTCGAACGGGTCACAGGGTTCGTCGAACGCGCCCGCGACTCCGGGGCGAAGGTCCTCACCGGCGGGGCGCCCATCGACGGCGCCGGCTACTGGTACCGCCCCACGGTGGTCACCGACGTGGGGCAGGACTCCGAGATCATCCAGAAGGAAGTGTTCGGCCCCGTGGTCACGGTGCAGCGGTTCGACGACGAGGACCAGGCGCTGGCGTGGGCCAACGGCGTGGACTACGGCCTGGCCGCGAGCGTGTGGACACGCGACGTGGGCCGGGCCCTCCGCATGGCCCGCCGGTTGCAGTTCGGCACGGTGTGGGTCAACACGCACATCCCGCTGACGCCGGAGATGCCCCACGGTGGGTACAAGCAGAGTGGGCACGGCAAGGACATGTCGATCTACTCCATCGAGGAGTACACGAACGTCAAGCACGTGATGGCCTCGCTGGAATGAGGGGTGAGCCTGCGATGACGACGGCCAGACCGTGCTATGTGGCGGGGGAGTGGAGGACCGGGGACGGGACCCTCGACGTGAAGAGCCCGTGGGACGGCAGCGTGGTGGCCACCCTCGGCGTGCCCACGGACGGGGACGTTGAGGACGCCGTCCGCGCCGCCGTGGAGACCTTCGACGAATCCCGCCGGCTCCCCACCCACGCCAGGGCCGAGGCCCTCATGCACATCTCCCGGCGGATCGGCGAACGCCTCGACGAGATGGCCGAGTGGGTGGCGAAGGAGGGCGGCAAGCCGGTCAAGTGGTCGAAGGTCGAGGTGACCCGGGCCGTCTCCACGTTCCGGTGGGCGGCCGAGGAGGCCCGGCGGTTCGGCGGCGAGCTCATGCGGCTGGACACCGAGGAGTCGCTGGGCTCCCGCGCCGGCATCGTCCGGCGGTTCCCGTTCGGCCCGGTCATCGGGATCAGCCCGTTCAACTTCCCGGTGAACCTGGTGGCCCACAAGATCGCCCCGGCGCTGGCGGTGGGCGCTCCCATCGTGCTGAAGCCGGCCGGCCAGACGCCGCTGGGCGCGCTGATCCTGGCGGAGCTGTTCGACGAGACCGACCTCCCGAAGGGCATGCTCTCGGTGCTGCCCATCTCGGGCGAACGGGCCCAGAGGCTGGTGGAGGACCGGCGGTTCAAGAAGCTCTCCTTCACCGGTTCGGGCATCGGGTGGAAGCTGAAGGGCCTCGATCCCCACAAGCACGCCACGCTGGAGCTGGGTGGGAACGCGGGGGTGATCGTGCACAGCGACGCCGACCTGGACCACGCGGCCCAGCGGGTGGCCGTCGGGGGCTACTACCAGGCCGGCCAGTCGTGCATCAGCGTGCAGCGGGTCTTCGTCCAGTCCGAGGTGTACGAGGAGTTCCTCCCCCGGCTGGTCAAGCAGGTGGAGAGCCTGAAGGTGGGCGACCCGCTCGACCCGAGCGTCGATGTGGGGCCGGTGATCGACCCGGGCTCGGCCGAACGGATCGAACAGTGGACCCGGGAGGCCGTGGAGGGAGGAGCCCGCGTCCTCACCGGGGGTACCCGGGAGGGCTCGCTGGTCCAGCCCACCGTCCTGGTCGACACCACGCCCGACATGAAGGTGTGCCGGGAGGAGGTGTTCGGCCCGGTCATCACCGTCGAGCCGTACCAGACCTTCCAGGAGGCCATCGACAAGGTGAACGACTCGCCGTACGGCCTCCAGGCCGGCCTGTTCACCTCGGACATCGAACGGGCCATGCTGGCCCACCGCGAGATCCAGGTGGGTGGCCTGATCGTGAACGACGTGTCGGCGTTCCGGGCCGACCAGATGCCCTACGGCGGGTCGAAGGAGTCCGGCTACGGGCGGGAGGGGCTCCGGTACGCGATGGAGGAGATGACCGAGCCGAGGATCATGGTTCTGTCCAACGTGCCGCTGTAGGGCCGGGGCTGCCTCGGCCACCGGCAGACCCGGACGGGCCTTCGGCCGGTGCGAACTCGCCCCATTGTACAAACCGTACAAGCCGGTTTCGCCCCGGGGGCCGTGCCGGGGCCCCTCCCGATGCGGATACGGTTCTCCCATCCGCCACGCCACAGATCCTTCGGGACGAGCCGTGTCACAATCCCCGGTACGGGACCAGATCGGCACGGTTTGGGGTGCGGGCGTGCCTGACGCTGACGTTCGGCTCGATCGGGTGACGAAGCGCTTCGGCGAGGTGACGGCCGTCGACGACCTCACCCTGGAGATCAGGCAGGGGGAGTTCTTCAGCCTGCTGGGGCCCTCGGGGTGCGGCAAGACGACCACCCTCCGGATGATCGGGGGCTTCGAGGATCCCTCGGCCGGGGCGATCTCCCTGGGCGGCCGCGACGTCACCGGGCTTCCGCCCTACCGCCGCGACGTCAACACGGTCTTCCAGTCCTACGCTCTCTTCCCGCACCTCGATGTGTTCGAGAACGTGGCGTTCGGCCTTCTCCGGAAGAAGGTGGCCCGGCCCGAGGTGGAGCGAAGGGTCGGAGAGGCGCTCCTGCTGGTGGACCTTCCCGGGTTCGAACGCCGCCGACCCTCCCAGCTCTCGGGCGGCCAGCAGCAGCGGGTGGCCCTGGCCAGGGCCCTGGTCAACCATCCCAAGCTCCTGCTCCTCGACGAGCCCCTGGGCGCCCTCGACCTGAAGCTCCGAAAGCAGATGCAGCTCGAGCTGAAGCGCATCCAGTCCGAGGTCGGGATCACCTTCCTCTACGTCACCCACGACCAGGAGGAGGCCATGACCATGTCGGACCGGCTCGCGGTGATGCGCCACGGGCGGATCGAACAGATCGGTGGGCCCGAGGACGTCTACGAGCGCCCGGCCAGCGAGTTCGTGGCCGGATTCCTGGGCGCGTCGAACCTCCTGGACGGCGAGGTGGTCGAACGCCGCGACGGCACGGCCACCGTTCGTCTCACCGACGGAGGCACCGTGGAGGTTCCGAGCCTCGAGGGGGAGTCCCCGGTCGGCTCGAAGGTCAGGGTGGGCGTGCGCCCCGAGAAGATCCGGCTCGAGCCCGATGGGGGTGCGATCGCCGGTGGCCTGAATTCGGTAACCGGCATGCTGCGGATGGCCACCTACGTCGGGGTCAGCCACCAGTACACGGTCGATCGCCCGGACGGCCGAACCCTCACCGTCTACGAGCAGAACCTCGGGACTGGACCCGTGCCGGCGCCGGGCGAGCGGGTTCGGCTCACCTGGCATCCCGGCCACACGTTCATGGTGCGCCCCTCGGAACCTCTGGCCGATTGGGAGGAGGAGACATGACCCCACCGGAACACCCGAGCATCGATCCGTCGCTCCTGCGCGGGCTCACCCAGCGGCGGGTGAGCCGGCGTGACCTCCTGAAGTACGCGGGGGCGGGGGCCGGAGCCCTGGGACTCTCCGCGCTGCTGCAGGCGTGCGGGGTCTCCGGCACGGCGCAGAACCAGAAGAAGAGCCCGACGAGCTCGTCCCCCGCCGTCGACGAGCTCAAGCAGATCTACGGCAGCGGCAAGCCGGCCGGGCAGCTCAACTTCGCCAACTGGCCGGACTACATCGACGTGAACTCGAAGGGCGACAGCCCCAGCCTCCTGCAGTTCACCAAGGACACCGGGATCCAGGTGACCTACAAGACCGTCATCAACGACAACGATCCGTTCCTGGCGAAGATCATCCCCGTGCTCCAGTCCGGGCAGGACACCGGCTACGACCTCATCGTGATCACGAACGGGGGGCCGGTCGAGCGCATGATCAAGCTGGGCTTCCTGACCCCGCTCGACCACAAGTTCCTCCCGACCTTCGAGGCGAACGCCGCCGACGCCGTCAAGAACCCGGCCTACGACCCCGGCAACAAGTACACGACGGCGTGGCAGTCCGGGTTCACGATCATCGGCTACAACTCGAAATACGTCGATCCGCCTCCGACCTCGTTCAAGGACCTCATGAACCCCAAGTACAAGGGCAAGATCGGGATGTTCGCCAACAACCAGGACCTTCCGTGCGCCGCCCTGGTGTACCTGGGCTACGACATCCAGTCCTCCCCCTCTGACCAGTGGAAGAAGGCCGCGGACCTGCTCATGCAGCAGCAGCCCCTGGTTCGCTCCTACTACGACCAGAGCTACATCAACGCGCTCGAGAACGGCGACACGGTCATCACCCAGGCCTGGTCCGGCGACCTGTTCATCGCGGCCGCCTCGAAGAGCTTCGGCGGTGACGGCTTCCCCGAGATCAAGTCGGCCATCCCGCAGGAGGGCGGGATCCTGTGGACCGACAACATGTGCATTCCCTTGCACGCCCAGCATCCCGTCGACGCCATCATGCTGATGAACTACGTGTACCAGCCGAAGATCGCCGCGCAACTCGCCGACTTCATCTGGTACGTGAGCCCGGTGCCGTCGGCGAAGGACGTGGTGCTGAACGACATCAAGGACCCCACCGTGGCCAACAGCCCCCTGGTGTTCCCGTCGCCCGCCGACCTGGCCAAGTCCCACAAGTACAAGGTCTTCAAGGACTCGAGCGAAGAGGACGAGTGGAACAGCATCTTCCAGCCGATCTACAGCTCGTAGGGGCCAAGCGGACCAGGAGGGGCAAGAGGCTCGCCCCGTACCTGCTGGTGCTGCCGGGCAGTGGCTGGCTGGTGGTGTTCTTCCTGGTGCCCGTCCTGATCCTGGCATCGGTTTCCACCCAGACCGGAAACCTGTTCGACGGCTTCAGGCAGACGTGGCACTTCCAGAACTACCTGGACGCCATCCGCCAGTACCACACGCAGTTCATCCGCTCCCTGATCTACGGGTCGGCGGCCACGGCCATCGCCCTCGTGCTGTCCTATCCCCTCGCCTACTGGATCGCCTTCCGGGGAGGGAAGTACAAGACCACCTACCTCTACCTGCTGCTGCTGCCGTTCCTCGTCTCGTTCGTCATCCGGACCCTGGCCTGGCAGTTCATCCTCTCCGACCAGGGCATCCTGTTCGGCACCCTGAAGCACTGGCACCTCCTCCCCCAGAGCTTCCACGTGCTGGCCACGCCGTTCGCCGTGATCAGCGGGATCGCCTACAACTTCCTGCCGTTCATGGCGCTGCCGCTGTACGTGACGCTCGAGAAGATCGATCGAAGCGTGGTGGAGGCCGCCCGTGACCTGTACTCGAACGACCTGCAGGTGTTCACCCGGGTGATCTTCCCCCTGTCGGTCCCGGGGGTGTTCGCCGGGATCCTCCTCACGTTCGTCCCGGCGGTGGGCGACTACGTGAACGCGGCCATCCTCGGGGGGACCCGCACCACCATGATCGGCAACATCATCCAGTTGGAGTTCCTGCAGAACTTCCACTACCCGGTGGCCGCGGCCCTGTCGTTCGTCCTCATGGCGGGCCTGCTGTTCGGCATCCTGGCCTATGCCCGGCTGCTGGGGACGCGCAGCATCGAGGAGTACGTGTGAACCCCTCGTCGGGCCGGGCGGGGGCGGCGATGACGGTGGCCGTGGGCGGGTCGGGGCCGGCCGGGGAGACGCGTTCGCCGGTGGCCGAACGACGTCCCAGGCGGCCCTGGACGAGCTTCGTCCTGCCCGCCTACACCGCAGTGGTCATGCTCTATCTGGTGCTGCCGATCCTGGTCATGGTCCTGTACAGCTTCAACGACTCCGGCTTCAAGAAGGTCAGCTTCAAGTGGCTGGGCTTCACGGCGAAGTGGTACCCGAAGGTCTTCGACAAGCCGGACCTCACCGCCGCCCTGAAGAACTCCCTGCTCGTTGCCACCGTGAGCACGGTGATCGCCACGGCGCTGGGCACGCTCATCGCGCTGGCCCTGGTGCGGTATCGCTTCCGGGGGCGGGGCGTCACCGAGTTCGTGCTGTTCCTGAACATCGCCGCCCCGGAGATCGTGCTGGGGGCGTCGCTGCTGTCGCTGTTCATCACGTTCGGGGTTCCCCGGGGGATCCTGACGATCATCATCGCGCACGTGATGTTCAACATCGCCTACGTGGCCATCACGGTGCGGGCCAGGCTTTCGGGATTCGATCGATCGTTGGAGGAGGCGGCCCAGGACCTGGGGGCCACGCCGTTCGCGACGTTCGCCCGGGTGACGTTCCCGCTGATCTTCCCCGGCATCCTGGCGGGCGGGCTGCTGGCGTTCGCCCTCTCCATCGACGACTTCGTGATCACGAACTTCAACGCGGGCACCGTGCAGACCTTCCCCCTCTGGGTCTACGGGGCGGTGAAGGTGGGGATCCCCCCGCAGGTGTTCGTGATGGGCACGCTGATCTTCACGGGCGGCGTGGTGCTGGCCGCGGCCAACGTGCTTCTGCAGCGGCGGAAGGCCTGAACGCGGGCGAGGAGGCCTCATGACGGCGGGGACGGACATCGAGCGGGTCACGGCCCGGGCGCGGGAGATCACCGAGAAGGAGCGGGCCAGGCTTCGGGACCGGACGCCGGCCTCGGAGGCGCTGTTCGAACGAGCCGTCCTGTCCATGCCGCTCGGGGTGGCCTCGTCGTTCCAGGCGAACGACCCCTACCCGATCTACCTCCGGCGCGGCCAGGGCGCCCACGTGTGGGACGTCGACGGGAACGAGTACGCCGACTTCCACGGCGGGTTCGGGGTGAACGTGGTGGGCCACGCCCATCCGAAGATCGTCGAGGCCATCGAGCGGGCCGCCAGGACCGGGACCCACTTCGCCGCCACCACGGAAGCGACCGTGCTCCTGGCCGAGGAGATCTGCCGGCGGTTCGGCCTCGAACGGATGCGGTACGTGAACTCCGGCACCGAGGCGACCATGGACGCCCTCAGGGTGGCCCGGGCCGCCACCGGCCGCGACACCGTGCTGAAGATCGAGGGTTCGTACCACGGGCATCACGACGCCCTGCTGTTCAGCGTGGTGCCCGAAGCCGACGTGCTGGGGCTGCGGGAGCGCGTCTCCGGCGAGGCGGCCGACTCGGCCGGTGAGGTCTACCGGACCATCCCCACCTCGAGGGGCGTCCCGGAGGGCGTGGCCCGCAACACGCTGATCGTGCCGTTCAACAACGTGGCCGCGCTGGAGCGGGTGCTGGACGAACGGGGCGAGGAGATCGCGGCCCTGATCATGGAGCCGGTGATGATGAACGTCGGGATCGTCCTGCCCCGGCCGGGCTACCTCGAGGCGGTCCGCCGGCTGTGCACCGCCCACGGCGTGGTCCTGATCTTCGACGAGGTGAAGTCCGGGGGGACCATCGCCGCCGGCGGGGCCATCGAACGGTTCGGGGTCCAGCCCGACCTGGCCTGCCTGGCGAAGGCCATGGGTGGCGGGACCACCATCGGCGCCTTCGGGGGCCGGGCCGACGTGATGGACGTCGTGACGAAGGGCGCGGCCCAGCAGGGGACCTTCAACGGCAACCCGCTGTCGTGCGGCGCGGGCCTGGCCGCGCTCACGGAGGTGCTCACTCCCGAGGCCTACCGGCGCTTCGCCGAGCTGGGCACGCTTCTCGCCGAAGGATGCCGGAAGGCCATCGACGAACACGGGATCCCGGCGCACGCGGTGGATCTCGGGGCGAAGGGCTGCGTGTCCTACCGGCCGGAGCCGCTGCGCGACTACCGGGACTTCCTCGAGTGCAACGTCGACCTGTTCGCCGCGTCGTGGTCGTGGATGGTGAACCGCGGCATCTTCATGACCCCCGGCGACGAGGAGCAGTGGACGCTGTCGGTGCAGCACTCCGAATCCGAGATCCGGCGGTATGTGGACGCCTTCGGGGAGTTCTGCGCCGAGCTCGCGGGCTGAGGCCCATCCCCCAGTTGAGTGACTAGCCGTATGTGACTAGACTTCTCTCTCGAGGGAAGAAAGCTGGTCATCAGGTTCGTCCGGAGTCTGCTCGTGGGATCTCGACTCGTGGCTGTGGCGGCGGTGGCCGCGGTGCTCTGCGGCACGACGGCCGCGAGCGCCCTCCCGGGGGCGAGCTCACCGGTGAGATCGAACGCCCTGCCGGGCCTCTCGCCGCCGGTGATCACCTCGGCGCCGCCGAGCATCGGCTACGGAGGGTCGTTCGTCGTCGGCACGCCGCAGGCGAAGGACGTGGCGGTGGTGTTCCTCCTCCCGTCCGGGGGGTCGGTTCCGTTCCCCGTCCCGCCGCAGCCGGACCTCGAGCTGTCGATCCTGTCGAGGGGCCCGGATTCGATCACGGTGGCCGAGCCGTCATCGCCGGACACCGTCGCGCCGGGGAGCTACCTACTGGCCGTGGCAACCCCGACGGTGGCGGGGCTGCTCGGTTCGATCCCGGTGCCGGTGACCGTCCTCGGCGGCGTGCCATCGAACTCCCCGTCGTCCGGAGCCGAAGGGCCTACCACACCGACGGGGCCGCCGGCCCGGCCCGACTCGCACCCTTCCGGGGCTCTGGCCGGGAGGTCGCCAGCCTCGGGCCCGCGGCCGACCGCCGGACGGAGCCAGCCCTCGACGGGAAACGCCGAGGCCGAACAAAGCCGAATCCCCACCCGGAGAACCGACGACCGGAGCCCACTGGCCCGGCTCCCCTGGCTTCCCCTGATCCTGCTGGGGGCGTTCGCTCTCATCGCGCGCAAGCTGGCCCGGCTCACGTGACGAGGGGTGGTTCGGCCACCTCGAGCCCTCGTCCGACCAGCAGTTCCGTGAGCGCCAGGGCATCGTGGGGCGCCGCCGCCAGGGGGTCGTTGTTGAAGAACATCCAGGCCTCGTCCACCCCCAGGCCCGCGATGCGGTCGGCCCAGGCCCGGAGCTTCGACCTGGCGTAGTCGGGGTGCCGTTCTCTTCCCTGGTGGAACCGGAGGTAGGACCAGCCGCCGGTGACGACCTCCGTGACCCGGGCCCCCGGCCGGTCCGCCAGCACCCACGCCGCCCCCGCGCCGTCGAGGGCCGCCCACACGTCGTCCCGCCACCACGACCGGTCCCTGAACTCGAACGCCGCCCTGGTCGGCCCGGGGAGCCCGGCGAGGAACTCCTCCAGCAGCGGCACGTCGGCTCGGAGGTTCGGGGGGAACTGGAAGAGCACCGGCCCGAGCTTCTCCTTCAGCCGGGAGGCCCGTGCCCAGAACAGGTCCACCGAGTCCTTCGCCTCTCGCATCCGCCGGATGTGGGTGATGTAGCGGCTGGCCTTGACGGCGAACAGGAACCCCTCGGGCGTCCTGTCGCGCCAGCCGTCGAACGTGGTCTCGCCGGGCAGCCGGTAGAAGGAGTTGTTCAGCTCGACCACGGGGAACCGGCGCGCGTAGTGTTCGAGCCAGACCCGCTGGGGCAGGCCCTTCGGGTAGAACCGTTCCTTCCACGACGCGTACTGCCATCCGCTGGTCCCGACGAAGAACATCGCCCTCGTTCTTTCCCCCGGTCGTAGACTTGAGCCGGCAATGGGTCTGGTGATCGTCCTCCTGTTCCTCGTCTTGGCGGCGGCTCTGGGCGTGCTCGGGATCATCGTGAAGGTGGCCCTGGGCGTGGCGCTCGGGGTGTTCTTCGGCCTGGCGCTGGCGGCGTGGCTGGTGGTCTGGCGGATCCGCCGGGCGCTGTTCGGCCGCCGGCAGCGGTGGAGGCGCGTCCCCGGGTCCCGGGTCGAAGTGCTGGAACGGCGGTCCCGCTCCTAGCGGTTCTCCCCGGCCGGGAGCAATACCCTTTCCGCGAAGCTCCCCACCAGCCTGGCCGCGTCCCGTTCGCGCCTGGGGAAGAAGTGGTCGGTGCCCTTGACCACCGCCACGGTGGCGTGAGGGAGCTTCCGGGCCAGCTCCTTCAGCTCGGGAACGGGACTGAACGGGTCGGCCTCGCCGGCCACGAACAACACCGGGCGCCGCAGGGCGGCCAGCGCCTCGGGGCTCGGGAGCAGCGGCACCAGCAGGCTGAGCTCGGTCAGGGGGAACCCCAGGAGCGCCAGGGCCCCGATGCGTTCGTCACCGAGGGCCGCTCGCAGCGCCACGTGCGCGCCGAACGACCACCCGCACACGAGCACCGGCCCCCCGGCCTCCCGCCGAACCCGGCCCACCGCCGCCTCGACGTCGGCCACCTCGGCCACGCCCCCTCCGTGCTCGCCCTCCGAGCCCATCACGCCCCGGAAGTTGAACGACAGGACCACCAGCCCTCTTCGGGCCAGCTCGATGCGGAGGGCCCACAGCAGCGGGTGGTCCTTGCTGCCGCCGTGCAGGGGATGGGCGTGGCAGAGCACGGCGGCGCCCCTCGGCGCACCGTCGGGGCGGCGCAGCTCGCCTTCCAGGGCGAGGCCGTCGGCGGTCTCGAAGGTGATCCGGTCCATGACGAGGGTGAGCGGGCCTGTGGGACGATGGCAGACGATGGCAGAGGTGGACACGGAGGGCAAGCCGGTCTCCGGGGCCGGGGTGGTCCTGCGGGACCCGCTGCCCTGGCCCGAGGAGCGGCACATCGTCGAGACGGCCGAGGCCACCGGCTACCGGGCCGTGTTCGTCCCGGAGATCGCCGCTCGGGAGGCCTTCTCGACCCTCACCGGGTTCGGCTCGGTGACGGAGCGGGTCCTCCTGGGGACGGGCGTGGTGACGATGTGGGCCCGAACGCCGGCCATCACCGCGATGGCCGCGGCGACCATGCAGGAGCTGTCGGAGGGGCGGCACGTCCTCGGCCTGGGCGCGGGCACGGCCCCGCCGGGGGCGCCGGCCGACGCCGGGCCGGTCGAACGGCTCCGGCGTTACGTGGGGTCGGTCCGGACGGCCCTGGCCGGGCGCCCTCTCCCGCCGGACGACCCGTTCGGCGGGGCGGGGTTCGTCCTGGGGTTCGAGCCTCCTGCCGGGCCACCTCCCATCTGGCTGGGGGCGCTGGGCGACCGCATGCTTCGGCTGGCCGGGGAGATGGCGGACGGGGTGATCCTGAACTGGTGCACGCCCGACCGGGTGGCCTCGGCCCGCAAGCTCGTGGACGAATCGGCCGAGCGGGCCGGCCGAGATCCCGCCGCGGTGACCATGTCGGTGTACGTGCGGGCCTGCCTCGGCCAGAGCGACCGGGTGGCACTGGAGGCGCTGCGCGGACCCACCGGGCAGTACGCGTCGATCCCGCACTACCTCCGACAGCTCGAACGGATGGGCCTTGGGGAGCAGGGGCGAGCCGCCGCGGCCGCGTTCGGCGCGGGCCATCCCGAGGAGGTGCCGGAGTCGCTGGTTCGCGCGCTTGCCGTGACGGGCGGGAGGCGGGAGGCCCAGGAGCGGTTCCGAGCGCTTCGGGACGCCGGGGCCGACCTCGTGCTGTGGTACCCGGTGCCCGCGCTCGACGCCGTCTCCTCGATCATGGGGACCGTGATGGCGGCAGCACCGAACCCCGCCGTCGAGCCCTGAGACCGGTTGCGAAACCGGGCTCGTGGGGTACACTCTCGATTTGTACGGTCGGCACCGTGAAAAAGGGGGAAACCTTCGATGACCTACACCATCTGCGAGTCCTGCATCGACGTGAAGGACCGGGCGTGCGTGGACGAGTGCCCGGTCGATTGCATCTACGAAGGCGGCCGGATGCTCTACATCCACCCCGACGAGTGCGTGGACTGCGGGGCCTGCGAGCCGGTGTGCCCGGTGACGGCCATCTTCTACGAGGACGACGTCCCGGCCGAATGGAAGAACTACACGCCGATCAACGCGGAGTTCTTCAACGACTCCGTCAGTGGGATCGGCTCACCGGGAGGCGCCGCCCAAGTGGGGCCGGTCGACAAGGACCACCCGTTCGTGGCGAACTTCGCGGCCGAGTAGCCGGAGCCGGACCCGCTCGGACTAGGCGCCGACCCGAACCCGCACCCGCCGGTAGCCCGCCCACAGGGCCCCGAGGAGTAGCCCGAGCGGCACGAGGTAGCCCAAGCCAACCAGGACCGCCAGCAGGACCCCGAGGAACCCTCTGATCGTGTCGTGCCACGCCTTCCAGAAGTCGGGCAGCCACGACACCTGCTCCTTCTGCTGCTTCTTGATCGGCGCCCCGGCCTCGCGAAGCGACACCGCGATGGTCCCGTTGTCCGCCTGATCCTGGAGGACCTGCAGTTGCCCCTTGAGGCGTTCGATCTCCAGTTGCACGTCCTGCAAGTTGTTCTGCACCCGCAGCGTGTCCGCCACCGAGGAGGCCCTGTCCATGAGCCTGAGCAGGACGTCTTCCTGCGCCTGCCACGTCCGGATCCTCGCCTGCAGGTCCACGTACTGCGCGGTGACGTCCTGGCCGGAGACGGACTCGCCGTCGACGGTCCCGAGGGCCCGCAGGTCGGCCAGGGCCTGCTCGAAGCTGAGGGCGGGGACCCGGATCTCCAGCTTGCCGGACTTCGACCCTTGCGTGGATGACGACCCCACGAACCCGCCGTACTTCGCCGCCACCACCGAGGCCTGCCGGAACGCGTCGTCGAACCGCCCCTTCTTCACCGTCAGGTCGAGCTCCGCGGTCTTCACGATCTGCGGTCCGACCAGGCCGACCAGGCCGACCTGGCCCGGGGCGCCTGAAGGCTTGCCCACCGACGAGCCGAAGATGGCCTTTCCCTGCTGCACCGAATCGGACGCGGCGGCGTCCCGCCCGCGCAGGTCCGAGATGTGTCCGGTCGCACCCCTTCCGGCGGCCCCAGGCGCTGGATTCCGTGGCTCGTAGCCGGCCACGTTCGTCGGAGGAGCGCCGGAGCGGGCCACGTATCCGATACCTCCCGCCACCGAGAGGACGATCACCGCGGCCAGCGCCATGAGCGGCTTTCGCCTGTGGAGGGCCGCCCGCCCCGATCGTGCCCGGGGCTCCCGGCCCGCTGCCTGTTCGAGGTCCGTCTCCAGATCGCGCAGGAAGTCGAATTCGGTCTTCATGTCGTCGCCACCTCGGCTTTCACGCTCTCGGGTTCGATCCGCGGCTCCAGCAGCCGGGCCAGGCGGCGCAGCCCCCGGCTGACCCGGGCCCGGGCCACCTGCTCCGAGCACGCCATCAGCCGCGCCACCTCCTCGTACGTCCGGCCCTCCACCACCCGCAGGGTCATGGCCTCGCGCTGGTCCTTGGCCAGCCGGGCGAACGCCTCCGTCACCCCCGTTCGAACCTGCTGGAGGTCGATCAGCTCCTCGATCCGTTCGTAGTCCTCCTGCGAGATGTCGCGGCGCGGCATGCCCAGCTTCGTCCGAGCCCTGGCGTCGACCGCGCCCTGCCGGTAGAACCTCGCCAGGAGGTGCCGGGCGATGCCGTACAGCCATCCGGCTCCGCCCTGCCCCCGGTCCCGGAACCGCGAGCGGGAGGCGAAGGCCTGGGCGAACGTCTCCGCGGTGAGCTCCGCCGCCACCTCGGGATCGAACGTTCGCCTGGCCAGGAATCGCAGCACGGCCTCGGCGTGCCTCCGGTAGAGCTCCGCGAACGCCTCGGGCCTGGTCCGGGAGAGCGTCAGCAGTTCGGCGTCATCGAGCTCGGTGAGCACTCGTCCTCCGCACAGCGGGCCGTCGCACGGTACCTCATGCCTCGAACCGCGTTCGGTGTGACGAGTGAAAGGTCAGTGAACGGTTCCCGCCATCCCTTCTGGGAGGACGCCGGGGAAGGACCACTCGGCCGGAAGCTCGCCGCCGGGCCACCGGGCCCGCGAGTTCGCCGCCAGCTTGTCCATCAGCGCGATGGCGTCGGGGTCCTCGCTGCCGGGCCGCCAATCGACCACCCCGGCGGCCACGGCGTCGTTCCATAGCTGCTCGCCGCGGTCGGTTCGGATCACCGTCAGCGTCCAGCCGCCAAGCTGCCCAAGCCCGCCGAAGGAGATATCGGCGTGCTCCGCCGCGAAGTCGGGGCACTTCAGGCAGCCCGGCCGCGTGTAGGCGTGCGCCTTCTTCAACGAGTAGGTGTGCTCCGCGCCGTCCTTCGTGTAGAAGAGCAGCTTGCCCTTCACGTTCACCCGGATGACGTCGTCGAGGTCGAGCCCGAGCTCCTTCTGGGCGATCTCCACGTTGAGCCCGTCGTAGGTGAAGGTCTTGGAGCACAGGAGGCCGAACGTCCAGGCGATCTTCTTCCGCCACTTGTTGACGCGGCGGGCCTCCAGTGCCCCGGTCACGCTGGCCTGGCATGACATGCCCACCAGGCACACCTTCGACAGCCCGAGCTCGGCCGCCTTCACCAGTGCCAGGGGATTGGCCGAATAGGTGTAGCGCGAACCGGCCGTCGCCAAGACCCCGTCGGCGTCGGTGACCACTGCTGGTTCGGCGTCCCACAGGAGCTCGTCCGAGAGCTTGGAGGTGACCGCGCCGTCGATCTGGCCGGTCTCCAGCCCCCACAGCAGGAGGGCCGAAACCACCCCGCCGTCCTGTCCCTGGGCCAGCACCCGAGGGTCGGTGGCCCGGGCCAGCACCACGTCCTTGTGGACCCCGATGACCTCCTCAGGCCGGCGGGTCCGGCCGAAGAACATCTGCTCGATCTCGGGCTCCCACTCGCGGAACCGAGGGCAGGCCCGGGTGCAGATGTCGCAGCCCTTGTCGCCGTGGAGGCACACGTCGGGCCCCTCGGGCTGGAGCTGGACGGGCTTGTCGTCCTCGTAGCCCAGGACGTGGAACGGGCACACCACCACGCAGGCTGAACACCCGGTGCACAGTCCGGTGGTCACGACCTCGTTGAAGAGGTGGCTCCACTGGGTCTTGTCCGCCGAGGTCGGCATGGCCAGGCCAGTATAGGTGGGCGGGTCCGGCGAGCCTGCCGGCGCCGCGGAGTCCGGTCAACCGATATCGAATGGCTACCGTCGGGTCGGCCCGTAGCGGGCGCGGAGGAACGTGGCCAGCGTCCGCGCGGTGAGGGCGATGCCGACCAGCAGCAGCAGGAACAGGATCTCGTTGGCCACCTGTGGAGCAATCATCATGCCGGTGACCGACAGAGCGGTCAGCACAAGGATGCTCGTGAGGACCTGAACGACTCCCCAGCCCCGAGGATCCCACGAACCCCTCACGTCAGCCGGATCCTACTCCGCCACGGTTCTGGCGTGAGTGGCGCGGGTGAGGGACTTCGCACCCGGTCGAGGGAAGCCTTGCCGGCGTGCTCTGCTTGATCGGAGCGGCTCGCTCGGATGCGCGGCTTCGAATCGTCCGCGACCGTCATCGAGGACCCGATTCGACCAGACGTTTGACCCCGCCATTCGGATGGGGTGCTTTCAACGGGCGGACTCGCTTGTTAGGCTGGCCGCCGTGCTCTGGGAGAAGGTCACCCATGCTCGAGGCTGAGGCGGTCCAGGCCGCGCTGCTGGCGGCGGCCGGCGAGGTGCAGGCCATGATGAACCACCTGGGCCTGGCGGCTCGTTCGGCCCCCACGGCCAAGCTCGTGTTCGACGAGGACATGCGGGCGGCCCTCCGGCGGGCCCTCCAGTTCGGCCGAACCGAGATGGCGTCGGTGCAGATCCCCCTGGGGCCGAAGCCGCCCCTGTCGGAGCCGACCGATGTGGTGGTGGCGGGCAAGGCGCGAGCCCCTCAGCTCGCCGTCGAGCTCCGGTGGCATCCTCGGGGCGAGGACCACGCGGGCTTCGCCAACGGGGTCATGTGGGACATCGTGAAGATGGCGGTCGCGCAGACGGGCGGGGCCGTGGAGCAGGCCACGGTGCTGATCGGAGCTCCCTCCCGATTCTGGCGTTGGCTCCCCGGGTTCGCCGCCGACCGGGCGGGCTACGACCTGCTGGACGCCACCTCGGACTCGCCCTCCAGCACGAAGTCCGACTTCCTGGCGGGCCCCGTGTGGCGGCCGATGTTCGAGGCCGGGATGCCCAGGAGCGTGCCCGAGCGGCTGTGGACCTCCGTGATCGAGGGCATCGAGATCCGTTCGCCCTGGGGGGAGACCGAGGTCAAGCTCCTCGAGGTGAAGGGCCTGGGGCAGACGAAGCCGCTGCCCGCCTGAGCCTCAGATCGAGAAGGACTCGCCGCAGGCGCACTCGTGGACGGCCTGCGGGTTGTTGACCCTGAACCCGCCCCCCAGAAGCGCGTCGCTGAACTCGAGCGTCGAACCGGCCAGGATCGGGGCGCTCTTCGGATCGACCAGCACGGTGAGGCCGTACGCCTCGATCAGGTGGTCGTTCGGCCCGGGCTCGTTTTCGAACAGAAGCCGGTAGGAGAAGCCCGAACACCCCCCGGCCACCACGCGAACCCTCAGTACCGGTGCCGCCCGGCCCTCCCGGGCGGCCAGGGAGATGGCCTTCTGCGCGGCCCGTTCGGTGACGCCCAGGATCTGGGTAGCCGTGTCGCTGGTCACGAAACCCAGGATACCGGGAAACTCCGCCGTTCTCTGGGGGCGCTTCTCCTATCCGGCACAGCGGCTTTCGACCAGCGTTTGGAGCGGAGTCGTCTCGCTGACATCCTCCCTCTGGCCAACCGCCCACAGATCTCCATTCGGGGCCGCGTCGACGGCGTCGAGGATGCCCAGGTTCTCTGTGAGCGGGGGTGTCTCGACGGTGTTCCATCTGGTCCCGTCCCACTGCTCGGCGAGCGGGACCGTCTGTGTCCCGCCGGCGTAGTAGTGGCCGACCGCCCACGCGTCGGCGGAGTTGATCGCCACCACTCCGAACAATTCCGCATCGCTGCTGTTGTGGTTGGGGCTCCGGACGTAGGACCAGGTGGTGCCGTCCCAGTGTTCGACCAGCGTCTTGATGGGTCCCTGCGTGCTGAAGTAGAGCCCCACGATCCAGGCGTCGTTCGGTCCGGAGGCGGAGATGTCGAACGCATCACTATCGAGCGGAGAGGGAGGGAGGACTTCCGACCACGCGGAGCCATCCCAGTGATACGAGGTTGGGTTCCGATCCCGATCGGGAAACTCCCAGTACCCCGTGGCCCACACATCCGTCGACGAGAGGGCGACGATCCCGCCGGGGCTCACCTCGGAACGGCGCTGCCAGGGAAGCACCGTCGCGGTCCACACCGAGCCGTCCCAGTGCTCCGCGATGGGCCTGAACCTGCGCAGCCTGGGCGCATAGGCGGCACCTATCGCCCACACGTCCGTAGGAGAGACCGCCGCCACGCCATCGAGACTGACCGTGGTCCCGAGCCGCGGAGTTTGAACCAGTGACCAGATCGTCCCATCCCAGTGCTCCACCAACGCATGGGAGTTCGCGAATCCGACCGCCCACAGATCGTTGGACGCGACACCGTCGATCGAACGGAGTTCGGCCTGTCCCTTCGGCATGAAAGGTGAAGGGACGGCCGTCCACGCACTGCCATCCCAGTGCTCGATCAGCGGGGCCGTGGGCCCATCGCCGGAACGGATCTGGCCTGCCGTCCCCACCGCCCAGACGTTGGTCGAGGAGAGGGCCAGCACATCTTTCAGCGCGCTGTCTTGGCCCTCGTTCGGGCTGGCCACGACCTGCCAGTCGCACTGGCCGGGCGTGGACCGAGGCGAGCCATAGCCGCGGGCCGAAGCCGGAACCACCACGACCAGAAGGACTGCCAGTGCCGACACCACACGGAATGGAACAGGACGGAGCTTCACTCGAGACCTCCCACATGCTGACCTGGCGCGTTCGGCGAGGACACTAGCCGTCGAGCTCACCAATGGTCAATGAAAGATCACGAGGTTCCCGCGGTCCCTCGAGACGAGCGGGGACCCCGGCAATGCCGGGGTCCCCGCTGGCCTCCTTCAGACCAAAGGGGCTCAGTTGCGGGTGATCGTCATGTGGACCTTCCCGTACTGGTCGCGCTGGACCGTCACGGTGTAGTCGGTGTGGCTGCCGCTCGTGGGCTTGCTGCCGATCCCGCTGGCCTGCCAGGCGATGTCCCCCGTTCCGCAGTCCTGCACGCCACCGGTGGTGGCGTAGGATGCATAGCCCTGGTTCTGGGTCCCGCTGGCATTCTTCCCGACCAGGGTCCCCTGCCAGTCGAACGGGATCTGGTTGCTGATGATGCTGGTCTCGAAGTGCTTCTGGGCGTCGAGCAGGATCATGTAGTTGATGAAGAACCACTCGAACGTGAAGCTCGTCCCGTCCGGGCACGAGATGTCGGAGGTGGTGAAGAAGGGCTCCCAGTAGAGCGCGGTCCCCTGCTTCTCGATGATGAAGAAGGCCTCCTCTCCCTGCGCCGTCGTGCCGTCGAAGAACAGCTTCGTGCCGGACTTCGGAGTGCCGGAGGTGCCGCTCGCCGCGCTGCTGAACGCCAGCAAGAGGAGCGGCACCACCAGGATCGACGTGAGCAACCTCCTCATGTTCCCCCTCCTTTCGGGATGACCCCTTCCGGTCGGCCGAACTCTAATCCCGTTCTGCACGAAGGTCGATTCGGCCGATCGAACGACAGGGTCCCTAGTCCGCTCGGGCGACGAGGCCCCGAAAGGCCGACCGCACGGTCTCCGAAAGGGTCGGGTAGGCGTGGATCGCTCCGGCCAGGGCGGCTGCCGGCACCCGGCCGGCCATGACCGCCACCAGCTCGTGGACCAGCTCCCCGGCGTTCTCGCCCACGATGTGCCCGCCAAGCAGTTGGCCCGACGTGGCGTCGGCCACCAGCTTGACCTGTCCGCCCTGTTCGCCCTCCAGGAACGAACGGGTGATTTCGCTGAAGCCGGCGACGCTGGTCACCACGTCGTTGCCGGCCTCGCGGGCCTGCTGCACGGTCAGTCCGACACTGGCCACCTCGGGCTCGCAGTAGGTCACCCTGGGCACCACCCGGTAGTCCTTTCGAAACGGCCGGCCAAGGATGTCGGCCACGATGACCTCCGCGTCGTAGGCACCGACGTGGGTGAACAGCAGGTCGCCCTTGGCGTCGCCTCCCGCCCAGACGTGCGGGGCCGTCGTTCGAAGCGTGTCGTCCAGGAGGGGCCGTCCCCAAAGGTCGAGCTCAACCCCGGCCGCCTCGAGGTCGTGGACGTCGAGCACCGGCCGCCGCCCCGTGGCCACCAGCAACGCCTCCGCCTCCACCGGTTCGGTCCCATCCAGCACGAGCCGCCACCGCCCCCCGGGCCGCTCGACCCCGGTCACCTTCGCCCCGGCCCGAACCTCGACGCCTTCGGCCGAGAGACAGCCGGAGATGGCGGCCGCGGATTCGGGTTCCTCCAGCGGCAGGACGTGGGGGAGCGCTTCGACCAGGGTCACCCACGAGCCGAACCGCGCGTAGATCTGGGCGAACTCCACCCCGATGGCCCCGGCTCCCAGGATGGCCAGAGACTCGGGGACGGGGCCGCCGTGCCAGATGGCCTCCCGGTTCGTCCAGAAGCCGCCCGCCTCGAGGCCGGGGATGGGCGGGGCCGTCGGCGCCGACCCCGTCGCCAAGACGATGCGATCCGCCTCGAAGACCGTCCCGTCCGCGAGCTCGACGCGGTGCTCTCCGGTGAGCCGGGCCTCCTGCATGAGGACGCGCGCTCCTCGGTCCTGATATGGGCGAAGGCCGTCGCGGTTCTCCTCCTCGATCAGCCGCCGCACCCGGTCCATGACGGCGGGGAAGTCGACCCCGACCGAGGGGACCCGGATGCCGTACTCGCCGGCTCGGCGGGCCGTGGAGGCGACCCTGGCCGCCTTGAGCATGGCCTTCGTCGGGTCGCACCCATAGTGGGAGCACTCGCCGCCCAGGACCTCCCGTTCGGCCATGACGACGTCCAGGCCCGAGCCGGCCAGGGCGTAGGTCACATCCGAGCCGGTCCCGCCGCCCCCGATGACGAACACGTCCGCCCGCTCCACTGGGCCCCCTGTGGGTACGATGGCTTCGACGAATGGTTTCGGCTTCGATCATCCGCGATCACCTGCGTGGTCTGCTCGACCCCTCGCCGAGGGTGACCGTCGGGGCGGACTCCCGCCCCGCTGCGGTGCTTGTGCCGATCCTGGCCTCGGGCGAGCCCAGGCTCGTGTTCACCAGGCGAAGCGACGGGCTGTCGCGCCACCCGGGTGAGATCTCCTTCCCGGGCGGGCTGGTCGATCCGGGGGAGGACCTGGCCGCGGCGGCGTTGCGGGAGGCCCACGAGGAGCTCGGGCTGCGTCCCGAGGACGTGGAGCTGATCGGGGCGCTGGAGCCGGTGCACACCCGGGTGACGGGTGTGCTGATCGTGCCGTTCGTCGGCCTGCTGTGGCGCGACCCCCGGTTCATCCCGAACGAGGCCGAGATCGCCGAGGTTCTGGAGTTCTCCCTGTCCGAGCTCATGGCGAGGTCGGCCGTGACGGAGTTCGACTTCGGGGGAAGAAGGGTCGAGACGAACCTGTTCGACATGGACGGGCACGTGATCTGGGGGGCCACCGCGCGGATCCTGCGCGACTTCCTCGACCTGGTGGAGTCGGTGCCCGCCGCCGATCGACGCCAGAAGGGGGCCTGAGATGGCCACACCCGAACACGAGATGGAGCCCGAACCCTACCTGCCCAGCGAGCGGGAGCTTCGTTCGATCCTGGGCGAGGCCAGGACGGTGGCGGTCGTCGGGCTGTCGTCGAACCCGGCCAGGGAGTCGCTCGGCATCGCGAGATACCTGCAGGACAAGGGATATCGGATCATCCCGGTGAATCCGAACGAGACCGCGGTGCTGGGGGAGAAGGCCTACGGTTCCTTGCTGGACGTGCCGGATCACGTGGACGTGGTGGACGTGTTCCGGAAGCCCGAGGCCACCCCGGAGATCGCCCGGCAGGCGGTAGGGATCGGAGCGAAGGTGCTGTGGCTGCAGACCGACATCGTGAACGACGAGGCTCGCCGGATCGCGGAGGAGGGGGGCTTGGACGTGGTCATGGGCGTGTGCATCCGTTCGACCCACCGGCGGGTGGCCGGCTGAGGATCGCGTTTCGCGTGGACACGGAGGTGGCCTGATGCAGAAGTGGGAGTACTTCGTGGCGCCGCTGCTTCCCCACAATCCCGGAGAGATCCTGAACACGTTCGGCCAGGACGGGTGGGAGCTGGTTGAGGTGGTGTCCCAGCAGACGCCGGCCGGGGGCGTGTCGCTCGTGGCCTACCTCAAGCGGCCGCTGGCCTGAGGCCCGCGGTGCCGGGCTTCCCACTGCGAGGCGTGAGGCGCTAGCCTTCGCGAGATGTCTCTCCCCGGGTGGGTCTCAGCCGGCCCCCCCACTCCACCCCGACCGGACGTCCCGCCAGCCGGCCACCGGACTCGGCCATCGCTCCCCGAGCCGACCTGGATGCCGGTGGACGTCGTCCCCGTGTTTCTGGTCCCCTTGGGGCTGGCCATCCTCGTCGCCGGGTTCATCGATCAATTCACCCGGGTTCGAGGGCCCGGGGCGTAGTTCGCCCTGTCCCTTCTCCAGGAGGTGGCCACCGCCGGGGTCGTGATCTACTGGCTTCGGTTCATTCGGCCGTCTCCGCTGTCGGCCCTGGGACTCCGCGGATCAGGCTCGGACCTCGGCCTGGGCGTTGTGTTCGGCGTGGTGATGCTGGTGGTCGCGTCGATC
>WNGK01003283.1_pt1 | contig 28416 bp, 32 predicted proteins | sample 5400601 | NCBI WGS metagenome assembly WNGK01 (sample SAMN13153376, study PRJNA577476) | soil metagenome | isolation source: 60 cm soil or saprolite under Garry oak tree replicate 1 | place: USA:California | collected 2016-06-15
GGCACGGGCGTCCCCGCCCGTGCTAGTTTCATCTCTCGGCTTAAAGCAAATTCCGCTGCTTTACATCCAGATACGAATTCACCACCGTGACCGACGCGGCCGCAGAGTTGACTTCGACGGCGAGCGCCCCGCGCTGGCGCAATTTTGCCAGCATCAGTTCCCGACGATGCAGGGTCTCCTGTGCAGCCGTGGTGCGGTACATCGCCGTAATCGAATCCGGCTCGCGCGCCGCGAGTTGGGCGAGGTCGGGTTGGCCGATCACAACAAACAGGACGAGATGGCGGATGGCAGCTTCGGAAGCTGCATCGATGACTTCAGGAGTCATCGCGGTTTCGGGGAAGTCAGTGAGCCAGACGATGAGGCTGCGCCGCTTCTGGGTAGAAAGCAGAGCGCTGACTGCCTGAAGGTGATCGCCTTCGAGCGGCTCCTCATGCACGTAGGCGAGCTGCTGGATGAGCTGGCGAAGATGCGCACTGCCGCGATATGGCAGCATGCGCTTTTGCACCTGGCGTCCGTAGGCGAGCAGGCCGACGCGGTCTCCGGTGCCGAGGGCGACTTCAGCCAGGCTGAGCGCGGCGTTGACAGAGAAGTCGAGTTTGCTGAGTCCGGCAATGCGGGCGCGCATCAGGCGTCCGGCATCGAGCACCAGCCAGATGGTTTGACTGCGTTCGATTTGAAACAGACGCGTGACCAGCTTTCCGCGGCGGCCCGCAGCGGTCCAGCAGATGTCCCGAAATTCATCGCCTTCGCGGTATTCCCGGAGGCTTTCAAATTCACGGCCAGCGCCGCGGATATGGGCGTGGCGTTTTTCCATTTCGATTTGACGGCTGCGAATCAGGTACACCGATTGCTGCCGCGCCTCTTCGAGGTTCGGGTACACACAGACTTTCTGTTCAACACGCGCCAGGGCCCAGCGTTCTGCGATCCGCATCGGAGTTTGATAGCGGATGTAAACTGCGCCGAGTTCGACATCACCGCGCCGCATGGGGGTGATCTGGTATGACGCGACCACCTCATCTCTCGCCCCGCACTTGACTTGGAGTTCCGGAGCTTCGGGGCGCAAGTGGGGAGGGACATTGTCGATGAGAGTCGCAAACACCGGCATGCGGCTTGAATTCTCGATCACGAGCTCAATTTTTGAGGGCACGGAGAGCGCTGCAGCCGACTTCCATCGGCGAGTAATGGAAAAATTCTGAGGGCTGGGCAAAGTTGCGAGATCAACGGCCCACGCGATCACGACGAGCAAGTCCCATCCTGCCAGAGCATAGAAGAAACGCGAGTCATGGAACGCCGTACCCAGCCAAACCAGGCCAATCAAGATCAGTAAGAAGAAGCGCGGTCCGAAAGCTCCGGCCAGCCGCTTGCGCCGTTCAGCCTTAGCAGTGACGGCAAGCGGAATAAGCGTGGCAGAGCTTGGAGCCGAATTTGTCACTTCGGAACCTCGACTGCGCGAAGCACGTCGGTGATGATGAGGTCCGCGGTAAGCCCTTCAAGATCGGCTTCCGGCTTGAGGACAACGCGATGCCTGAGCACTGGCGGAGAAGCGGCTTTGACGTCGTCGGGGATAACGTAGTCACGGGCATCCAGCGCGGCGATGGCGCGGGCAACGATCATCACGCTGATCGCAGCGCGAGGGCTTGCGCCAAGCGATAGCGAAGGCCAGTCGCGTGTGCGTCGTGCGATCTGAACGATGTAGCTGAAGAGCGCCGGTTCAACTTTGACCGCCTTCACTTCCTGCTGCGCTTGCATGAGCAGACCGGGAGGTAACTTCTCGAGTCCCATGCTGTCGATGTCGCGCGCTTCGAACCCATTCTGCACGTTCGCGAGGATTTGAATCTCGTCGGCGGCGGTAGGATATCCAACTCGAATTTTCAAGAGAAAGCGGTCAAGCTGGGCCTCGGGCAGAGGATACGTGCCTTCAAATTCCACCGGGTTCTGCGTCGCAAACACGCTGAATTCTGCTGGGAGTTGGTAACGCGTGCCGTCGATAGTGACCTGATACTCCTCCATGCATTCGAGCAGTGCGGCCTGGGTGCGGGGAGGCATGCGATTGATTTCGTCGACCAAAAGCAGGTCGGTGAATACCGGGCCTTTGTGCAGACTAAAATCGCTGGTTGCCATATTCAGAATGTTGGTTCCAACAATGTCTGCAGGCATCAGGTCAGAAGTACACTGCACGCGCTGGAATTCGAGTCCCAGAATGCGCGAAAGGGTTTTGACCACCAGAGTTTTTGCCACTCCGGGCACGCCTTCGAGAAGGGCATGGCTGCGGCACAGCAAAGTAATCAGACACTGGTCGCGAAATTCTGTTTGTCCGACGATAACTTTGCCGGTCTGCTGACGCAGATGATCAAGTAAGTGCGGAACAGCTTGCATTTAATGCTTCTCCTTGTCAGGAACAGGAAACAGTTTGAGCTTTACAGCATACTCATAAAGCGACTGCACGATTTTGAGCGCCTGGCCCTGGGGAAGGTCGGGATGATAGCGGGCTGACGCAGCCGACCGCAGCGTGGATAAGAATTGATCATCATGAAAATCCCAGCGCTCGCGGACCGCGCGGTCGAGATCTTCGGGCGACGCTTTATTGCCGATACCGAGCCGACGTGTGATCCAGTACTGGAAGCGCTGGTCGTAAACATCCACGGCGACCGAGGCCGCATGGGCCTGCTGATAGAGGCCGCCCAATGTTTCCACAAACTCCAGGGGAGCAAGACGGCTCTCCGGAGGCAACGGGCGTACTGGGCCACTGCGCCGAGAAAATGTGAACAGGGCAGCGATGGCAAGCACCACAGACTGTGCGAACAAGGCAATCATTAAGGGATGGCTTTTCTCGGATGTCTCCCTCTCGCCAGAGCCGTGGACATACTCGTCGAATAGCACCCGCGTTTGCTGCTTATCGCCGATTGCAGCCAACAGGAATTCGAGGTTATTCGGCTGCTTGATTCCAGCATTAGTAAATGGAGTGGCTGAGGCCATCCAGATCGCATCGCCTTCCCCATGCGGATATCGCGTGACCACTGTCTGATCTTCGTCTCCATAAACCGAGATACCGGAAGTTTGCGACCACTTGGCCACGGGCGCGAGAGTAATCTTGGGAGCCGCGCGGGTGATGGCGGATGGCGCCAGCGCATTAAACTCGGTTTGCGGATTGCTGGGCAGCGGGTTGTACTCTGAGGAATCCTCCGGCATAAATCTGGCGCCAAAAATTCCGGTCGCAATGATTCGCCCTCCGCCAGAAACAAATTGCTCTAACGACGCCCGCTGCTTTTCGTTTGGCATGACTTCGGGATCGGCAATGATGAGAACTGTGTGTTTGGCGGGCGTAAGAGATGTCGGAGGGTGCTGCCAGCGCTCGACGTGATATCCCAACTGCTGTAGCAGCAAGTACGCGGCTTTCGCGCCTTCCGACGCGGTGGAGTAGCTTGTGGCGGAATGGCTATCGGTGTGGCCGGCAGGTGCGAAGAGAAATCCCAGGAGGACAAGAACAAGAAACGCCACGCCAGCAATGCTGAGGATCTTGCGGTCCCCCGGGCTTATACCTGGCGGCATCCGAGATTCTCCAGGTGGGCGATCGTTTCGGCAAAGGTTTCCGGGCCTGCTTGCTGATGGCCGTACCAAATGACTTCAAGCTGGCGAGTGAGGGTAGAAAGCGCCGGGCGATGCTCGCTGGTCGCAGGTATTAGACGTACGTATTCGCGCGGGGTGCGGGCCTGGTCCGGCCGCCACGAGCCGCGCTCCTCGAGAAACGAAATTCCGGCCCAGTAGGCAAGATGGATCGCGTCACGCCAAAGTCCTTTAGCGGCCGCGGCCTGGGCCTCAGCCATCCAGACCGACCATTGCTTTGCAGAAACCGGCAGGACTTCGGGCATGATGGTTTCCATGCGCGCGTTCTGCTTCATGGTGCGATAGATGAAGAATGCAAGCACCAGCACCGCAATCGAGACCAGCGTCCACACGAATATTCTTCCCACCACGGGAGCAGACGAAGAGCCAAAAAATCGGGTGAGAAGGCGGAAGATCCACTCACCGATTTTGTATTTGAGGCGATCAAGCCAGGTGGGGCCGTGGACCTGGTGAAACTCGCTGCGCGCAAGAATCTGGTCCAGGGCAGCGTGGGAGGAACTGGCATCAGGTGCGGCTTGCTGGAATGCTTCGGCATCGGCCTTTAAAGCGCGGATCCGTTGCAACAAGCGATCGCGGGCTTCTTTGTCGGGGATTTTTTGCAGTTTTTCGAATTGGTCGATCATCCAGCCGGTGCTGATGCTGAAGGCCTGGCCCTGAGCTTGGACTTTCCATCCTCCGCGCAATTCGTCAATCGCAGCATCGGCTGCGCTGGGATGGTCGTGCACTTGAGTGGCTAGGGTAGAAAGGCGGTCAAGTGCAGCAGTGTATTCGGGAAGCGAGTATGAGCGGCTTGGGTATACCAGGACTGTTTGAGCCGCTTGGTCAGCTGGGGCAACACTAACCAGGCACAGGCACATTAAGAACTGAACCACTGCTGATCGGACGGCGCGCATTACGTATTTGTCACAGTGGCCGCCTGTGAGCCGGTCTGCAACGTTGCCATCATGAGTTGCAGGTCGAAGCCCTCCTTGCGGACGCGCTGATCGTAGTAGATGAGAGTCAGGGCGATGGTAAGTAGGGGTCCAACCAAGCTCGTGCTAAGGAAACCTCCAGCCGCCAACAGCGCGTTGGCCGCTGGCCCTACATTCGCGGGATCGCGAAGCGCCCGCAAGCCGCTAGTGAGAAGAAACGGCAACTGAATGACAGTACTCACAATCCAAGTCAGCGCCAGCATCAGTAAATAGACCAAGAGAATCCGACCACGGCTGCCCTTGGTCAAGGCCTTGCTCCGCCGCATGCTGGCGCGGACGCCGCATCCTTCCAGCACGGTTACAGGAACGGCCAACGACCACCTTAGCCACCAGCGTAACGCCAACAGAGACACAACCAAGGCAATAGCGAGGCTACTGAGTCGGATTAGACTAACGTTGTCGATAACGAGACCAGCCGCCGCGGGGAATGCACTCACACGCAACGCCCTCGAGAAGATAATTCGACCAAGAATTAGAATGGGCGCCGCGATCAGCACGGCAATGCCAGCAGGGATTGCAATGATAGCAATTGAGATCCCGATCACTCGGAGGAGACTGCCTTTCGCCGAGGAATAAGCCGCGCCAATACTCGCAGTACGGTCCAAGTGCAGATTGGAGACCGCCATGACAGTGGCAGCCTGAGAAATTTGGATAGCGATGAAACTCGCGAGTCCGGCAATGATCGCAGTCGCGCTGGCTCCGACGAAAAATCCTTGCGACCGCATCATCGCATCCGCGAGTTGTAGGACAAGAACTGCGATCTGCGGTATAGCGGCAATGCCCACAAACACCAGAAAGTTGTTTCGATAAAGGTGAAACGTCCGGTCCAGCAGCTCACTGGTGGATAGTGGGCGCAACACGGTGACCATCAATGCCTCCTCCGCGAGATATTGGCCCGTTATCCGCTACCTGATAGAAGCAGCGGCAGCCTGCGCATTCGGCTGCAGCGTTGCCATCATGAGTTGCAGGTCAAACCCTTCCTTGCGGACGCGCAGATCGTAATAAATGAGAGTGAGCGCAATTGTAGCCAGAGGGCCGACCAAACTTGTGCTGAGGAAGCCTCCAATGGACTGCATTGCGTGGGTAATGGCCAATACATTGTTGGGATCACGAACCCCAAACAATCGAATGGCCAAAAGCAGGGCGAATTGGAGCACCATACTCACTACGATGCTGAGCACTACGATCAGTAAATAAATCAGGAAGATTCGCCAGCGGCTGCCCTGGGTAAGAGCCTTGCTGCGGGTGACGCTCGTATTGAGCCCGCCGCCCTCGAGCACGGTGACCGGAATTGCGAGAGACCACGCCAGGGCAAGATAAATGCCGGGAACAATTAGAAATACGAGACCAATACCGACCCCGATCGCAACAGCAATTGAAATTCCGATCACTCGCAACATGCTGCCTTTCGCAGCTGAGTACGCCAGGCCTACACTGGCTGGCCTATCCAGATGAAGACTGGAGACGGCCATAACGGTGGCCGCATGGGAAATCTCGATTGCGATAAAACTTGCGAGCCACGCGACGAACACTGTGAGCCCAAATCCGGCAAATAAACCTCCCCATAACATCGCCGAGGAAATCAATTGCAAAGCCAGAACTACCAGTTGTGGCAGAGCGGCAATCCCGACAAAAACAATGAAATTGTTTCGGTAAAGATGAAACGTTCGGTCCAGCAGCTCACTGGTGGAAAGCGGCCACAGCACGGTGACCATGGAGCCTCCTCTGCGAAATTGTGCGGGATATTATCATTAGCGCCGGAATGGCTCAAGGAGAATCGCAGGAACCGTCCCAGACGGAACTACGCCCGCCCGGTTGAACCCTGGCCTCGGTTTGGGATAGGGACACAGGAATATGCCGCGCCTTGCCTCCTGACACATCTACAATCGTGGTGAGCGGTGTTGAACACGAGGCTCTGCTCCCAATGAGTCAGCTGATGCCAGCCGTTTTCTTTGGGCATGGAAACCCCATGAACGCCGTGCTTCGCAATCCCTATACCCAGCGGTGGACTGCAATCGGAGCAAGACTCCCGCGACCGAAAGCGATCCTCTCGATATCCGCACATTGGTACATTCAAGATGCTGCGGTAACGGTGAGCACGGCTCCCAGGACGATTCACGACTTCGGCGGGTTTCCGCGAGAACTGTATCAAGTACAGTATCCAGCACCGGGCGATCCAGACCTGGCCACCCGCATCCAGAAGCTGCTTTCGCCTTTGCAGGTGCGACTCGACGAACACTGGGGCCTGGATCATGGCACCTGGGCAGTCCTGTGCCACGTCTATCCGCTGGCAGATGTTCCAGTTGTGCAACTGAGCATTGACGAAACGCAGCCCCCGTCGTTTCACTATGAGATCGGCAAGCGGCTCGCTCCACTGCGTGAAGAAGGAATTTTGATCGTTGGCAGCGGCAACGTCGTGCACAACCTGCATGCGTATGCTTGGGGGCGGCGCGCGCAAGAGCCTTACGACTGGACAGTTTCCTTTGAAAAGAGAATCTGCGAGCTACTGCTGGCAGAGGAGCATAACCCCCTTATCGACTACGAGCACAAACTAGGCCGCGAAGCTGTGCTGGCGGCACCGACGCCCGATCACTATCTGCCGCTGCTTTACGTTATAGGCGCACGCTCGCCATCAGAACCGGTGACGTTTCCGGTCGAAGGCGTGGACGGCGGCTCGATTTCGATGTTGGCGGTACAGGTTGGCTGAGCAGCAGCGCCGGGTTCATGGCTCGACACTTTCGGATACAGTATGAGGCGATGAAATTCATCGTTGCGATACTGCTCTTCGCGGCACGCGGTGCCGCTGCCGAAAACACAGCACAATTTGATCTCAAGGCCGCTGAGCGGTTCGCGAGCCTAGCACTTGCGTGTGTCCACAAAGAATATCCCAACCACATCACCCATAGGTTGAATAGCGATGCAGATGTCGCTCCGCCGCGCAAGCTGACTCCTGCCTTTTACGGCTGCTACGACTGGCACTCCTCCGTGCACGGGTACTGGTTGCTCGCGAGGCTGGTCAGAACGTTTCCCAATGCAGACTTCGTTCCCACGGCTCGCGCAGCTTTGCGCCAAAGCTTAACGGCTGAGAATATCGCGCAGGAGGCGGCATATCTTCGGGGGGAAGGACGCGCAAGTTTTGAGCGTCCCTATGGGCTGGCTTGGCTCTTGCAATTGACGGCAGAACTACATGAGTGGGATGACCCTCAGGCGAAAGAGATGGCTGCCGCTATCCGCCCTCTGGAGCAGGCGACGCTGGAACGCCTGAGCGCGTGGCTGCCCAAGCTTTCAAATCCCGTACGGATCGGCGAGCATGACCAGACCGCTTTTGCGCTCGGTCTGATATTGGATTACGCGCGTGCTGTGAGCGACAAGAAGTTCGCCAGTCTGGTTGCGTCCAGAGCGCGGCAGTATTACCTGCGTGACAAAGACTGTCCGCTTACGTATGAACCTTCGGGCGAGGATTTTCTTTCACCGTGCCTCGGTGAGGCAGACTTAATGCGTAGGGTTATGCCGAGCAGTGATTTTGCTCGCTGGCTTCGAACATTCCTGCCGCAGATTTCGGCGTCGGGCAGCGACGTATGGTTGCAGCCTGTAGTGTCGCCTGATCCTAGTGATCCAAAGCTGGCGCATCTGGACGGGCTCAATCTCAGTCGTGCATGGATGCTGGAGGGCATCGCTGCTGGATTGCCGAAAAACGATAATCGCTTGCGGATAATCAGGGTGGCTGCTGAAAAGCACAGGCGAGTGGGTCTAGCGGCGGTGACTGGCAAGCATTACGAAGGCGGTCACTGGCTGGGGAGCTTTGCAGTTTACCTCGCCACGAGAAGAGGCATTCCTTAAAAAGCGGATTCGAATCCTCTCTCTTCTCTCTCAAGAATTGGATCTTCTCAAAACTGGAAGGTTAACCTGTCGCCTGCTGAGAGTCGGGGCTCCTGACGAATCCCTCTTAGCTGCCGCAACTGGACTACAGCGGAATCCCCAGCAACACCTTGACCGCGACCGGCTGATTGTTCAGTTGCGCGGGACGGAATACCCATTTATTGCACGCCTGTACAATCGGATCATTCAGCCGCGTATCCGGAGTCAGCCTCACGGCAACGTGGCTGACCTCGGCGCAGCCTATCCCCGAAGCCCATCTATCAGACGGTCCGCGGTATAAGACTTTTGTAATCTTCGCACCGCAAGATTCGGCAGGTATTCTGTCCCCAACCGAATTCCGATTGCCACCTTGCTATGAATTCCTTCATGGAAATTGTTTCGTCCATCCCGCTGCATTGGTGGATAGTGTCGAGCATTGGCGCTCTCACAATCGTGGCGATGTCTGTGCGGACTTTTGAAACGGACAGGTCACGAGCCAAACGTGCCGAGCGGAATAAGAAGAAAGAATTGCGGTCGCTAGCTGAGAGAATTTCGTCGTATGGGCACACCCTTCACCGACGATACCCGACCGGGGACGTGATCGTCAGCGAGCGAGACATAGCGGAGCAGTTTCGAAAGCGCCCGGATGCGGTCGTGACCGCTCTGAACTTGTTATTGCATGAGCAGAAAGTCCAGCGATCTCCGTTGAAAGGGTTTTGGAAATTAAACGTGTGATCCCAAGGGTCGCTTCTTGACTGACCCGGTTCCCTGCTCCGCGTAGCCGTCGCCTTCGTCGTCATCATCGTCATCCTTGCCGTTGCCTTCATCTTCCTCTTCGTCCTCGTCTGGTTCTTGCCGCAGGAGGACATCGAAAGCCACCGACCGATCAGAAGGGTCTGAGTCGGGGCATTCTGGATGATTTCTGCTCATGCCCAATGTACGCCCGTAGCCTTTGGCAAAGTACGTACAGCGGTACAATCCACAGTGGGAAATCAAAGGAGAACCGTAAATGACGCAAAAGGTTATCGAGGTAGTGGGAACTTCCACAGAGAGCTTTGCAAAGGCTGCGGAGAACGCGGTAGCCGAAGCCGCAAAAACCGTTCGCGGTCTGAAATGGGCGCGAGTGGCGGAACTGGAAATGGAACTAGACGGCAAGAAGATAGCGCAATACCGCGCCACAACAAAGATTTACTTCGACATTGAACACTAGCCCCCTCGGTCTGCCAAGCACCAGCAACGCCGAGCGGAGCAGCAACAATCACTTGGGTGGCGTATGTTCAAAAGGGAGCTTGGTGTATCGCGCTTTCTCGACCTCGATCACCAGCGCCACTCTTTCTTCGGGGCTGCGAAACGGGAACGGCTTAGCTGTGTACTTGTGCGAGACGGCGTCAATATACTTGCCATCGCCATCAGGACGACGCTCTACGAAGCGGTGCAGATCAGGATGCGATCAGCTTCACGACCTACCCAAATGGGGACGCTCTGCGGTGAGCCATCAGGCATCAGGGTGGCGAGATGGGCGAAATTCGCGCCGTCAATCAGCGCTTTGATTTCGTCCGAGAGGGGAATGAGCATGCGCAGTCCTCGTTAAACAAGTGATGCCTTCGTATTTTACAAGTCATGCCGTGGCAACAACGGCTGTCGTGACCGCGCCAAAGTGCTTGGCCTGTCCTTACTGCACTGGAACGGTCCCGCCCACCGGAATGCCGCCTATTGAGCCGGTGATCGTCAGCGAGGTGATCCCGGTCGGGACAGTGATGGGGAATGTCGTTGAGGAGGTTCCGTTCGCGATCTGGGCGCTCGGTGGCACGACGCCGCTGGAGCTGCTCGAAAGAGAGACTGTGACGTTCTGAATTGCGTTCTTGGACAGGCTCAACGTGACCGTCGCCTGCCCGCCAGCCGGAGCTGGATTGGGCGAGATCGTAGCTGCATTCAGCGCCTCCAGCACACAAGGCATGTTCTTCAATTGCGTCGGCGGGGCGGGCGGAGTACCCCGAGGCACGTTCACAAAATCGAAGAACTCCGTCATGTCAGGCTGGGCCGCATCACGTGCAGTCAGGCTCGGCAGGTTAAAGCGACTCTCGATCAGCTTCAACATCGCCGTGTAGTCCATCACCGTGTGCGAAACGTAGTTCGGCTTTGTGAACGGCGAAATCACAATCAGCGGCACCCGGAACCCGGTCACAAAAAATCCACAGACTGGACTCGTGTTGTTGGCGCAAATGTCCGTGCTGAGTATGTCGGTCGGATACTGAATGCTGTCAGGCGGGACGGCAGGCTGCGGCGGCACATGGTCGTAGAATCCGCCGGGCTCGTCATGGCTCAGAATGAAGACAGAATCCTTCCACGACGGGCTACTCATCAGTGTGTCCACGATGTTCTCCACGTAGGCAGCACCCGCCTGCACGCTGCTTGCGTTCGTCGTGTCCACAGTTGGGGAGTGCTCATCGAGACCCACGTAACCCGCAGGCTCGATGAAGGACACCTGCGGCAGCGTCCCGTTTTGCATGTCGGTCAGCAATTGTGCAGTGGAGGAAAACTGATTCGGCAGGTTGTTGAGCACGTATGTTCCGTAGGTGAACTGGCTCAGGTAGCTATGTGAGTACAAGCAGGAAGCAGTGGTGCAGCCGCTCGCATCCGGGTGCACGTAGATTTTCCAGCTTATGCTGTTGTCCTGCATAAGCTCGAAGATGGTCTCATTGGTCAGCGGCGGGCTGCCAGTCGTATTTAAAGCATTGACGTGCCCCGCCGAGGTCGCGCCATAGAGGTACATCCGGTTCGGCTGGGTTCGGGTCATCGCGGGAGCAAACCAGCGATCCGAAGTCGCAAAGCTCGATGCCATGAAGTAGTAGTAATTCAGTTGATTGTCGCCGACGAAGTAGCCCATAGCGCGGTGGCCCAGCACGTCGTAGAATCCATACCCGCTCGCGTCTTTTGCCGCCGTATGGACGAATCCGTCCATAGTGGCCAGATTCGAATCAGTCGGGTTGAAGCGATTGCGGTCGCTATGGCTCTCATTCCATGAGGGGCTGGGGTTCTCGGTGCATCCGGACTGGAGATTGTAGGCGGTGATGGTGTCCCCGTTAGGGTCGATGTTCGAAGCATTCGTTGGCTCGCCATCAAAGGTCGTGCCATTGGTCGCTTGCGGGAATCCGTGCGCTTGCCAGAAGTCCGGGAGGTGCCCGAAGTAGTGGTCGAACGAGCGGTTTTCCTGCAAAAGAACAATGATGTGGTTGATAGCAGTTATATCTTGTGGCGGGGGAGCTTGCGCAAACGTGGCGCTCACGCTCACGCTTTGGCCGCCAGTCAGAGGGAGCTGGCAGCTCATGCCCGTGCACGCGCCGCCGAACCCGGAAAAGTTGTATCCGGAAGCGGGTGTCGCTGACAGCGTGACGATTGTGCCGTCGTTGAAGTTTGCTGTGCAAGTAGTGGGGCAGTCAATTCCGGCCGGACTACTCGTGACAGTGCCGCTGCCCGAAACCGAAACGGTCAACTGGGTTGGGCCTACGGCAGTGAATGTTGCCGAGACCGCCTGATTGCTTGAGAGCACAAGGCTGCACAAGGAGCCGCTGCATGCTCCGCCGAAGCCTCCGAAACTGAAACCCGAGCCAGCGGTCGCGGTCAACGTAACGGATGTGCCTGAGACGAAGCTGGCGGTGCAGGTGGAAGGGCAACTAATCCCGGCTGGGCTGCTAATCACGGTGCCACTCCCGGCCACGGTGACAGTCAATTGTGCCTGTTGCTGTTGCGGAGGTGGCGGGCTGCTGGAGCCCCCGCCACAAGCACTGAATCCTAATAGCAAGAGGAGAATAGTAGCTGGCCAGAGCCGTGACAAGCCCAGCAAGCGGTGACACTTCACTCGGAGCTTGGGTTTGCGGTCCAGACTGGCTTCTTTAGGTGCGAACCAGAGTAGATGGGTTGCTTTCAGCTCGCTCGATGCGTCGTTACGAACGGGACGTCGGTAAGCTGGTCACGGCGGGAACTTTCAGAACCCTGCGATATTCCAGTTCTTGCCCCCAAATAGATAGCCGGAGAAGTTCATACGATCCCACTCTTCCCGCCAAGAGGTTCCGGTGACAATCAGTAGAAGGCTTATTGACACGCCGAGGGCAACCAATAGAACCCGTACAGGAAAAGCAGCGTATGTTCGAAGAGCATCCATGCGGCAGAGACCCATTCCGGACAAGTAAAAGCGTCCTGAATCCGAAGGCTCCGGGACGCCGCACCACCACTCCTGCGAACACAGGCGAGGGCACGACGCGAATCCTAGAGGGTAGTTGGTTAGCTGTAAATGTCACCCCGGTAACCTGCTGCTGGAGTTACCTGCTGCTGGAGTTCTGCACCGTTGTGCGCTCTTATCATGCTCATTTTTTGGCGTTGACACCGGAGATGGGCTTGCACTCGGCAACATCTGCATAGCCGCGATCAAGCGTTCCTGCGGATACTGAGTAGGGCTTCAGCATTCCTCTATGGAAACAAGTGACCTGACCGCAGGGTGGAACACAGGTTAGCCTGAATTCCTTCCGCATGCGGTCGTACAGAATGTGACTGGATTTGCCGGAACGAGAAATGAAATACACCGTTCTGCATCTCTCGCACAAAATGCCCATGTGGACTGGCATAGCCGATTATCGCATCGAGGTCGGCGTGAGCCCTTACTCGTTGTCAGCTTGGCGTTGGTTTGTTCTCAGGACTGATCGCTCTTCACGATGCGGCGGACCTCGGCAACCCATGCTCTGGCGAGTTCGCCCTGAAGGAGAGAGCCGAGCACAAGGAAAACACTAGCCAAGCCACCGACCGCGAACACAACGGGCAAGGAACCGGAACGAATGAAGAATTGTTGTGGTTTCCACCAAAAATGAGCGGAAGCGCAGGCTGGTCCTAGAGCCACTGCGCTCGTCGGAAAGCCCTCCCCTGAAACTATGCTCACATCAATCCGGCAGGCCGAAAGTTGCAGTTTGGGTACAGCTTTGGGACATGCAGGTAGTCACGCCGACGCTCCGAGCCTGCGTCTCGGCGTGCGTCCAACGAGAATCCAGTAACGAGATCGGCTCTTTCTATCTCTGGTTCAGTCTTCCACGTTTTCTTCGGGTCCGCCCCAGCTTGATCTTCTTCTTCATTATGGACTTGCAGAGTCTCATCCACTGAGTAAACGCTGCGCTTTTGGAACCATTTTCGAGATTTGGAAGCGGAGGCGGGAACCTCGCGATACGGAGCCCCTGAGAAATTGCGCGCGGAACTGGAACCCCACAGCAACGTTGTCTCTGAATTCAAGAGCTCAGTGGCTTGGCTCGATGCCTTGCCACCCTCCGCCGTCTGACACCTCAATCCGGGTTATCGGGTGAACCTCCCAGACGGTCGCACGCGCTGTTCCGACTTCGCCGATATGCTGGGAGTCGTACATCAGCCATCCGCTGATCCGGACTTGTTTGTTCCCGTTCACCAAGCTATCGAGAACCGACTTGTCCCACTGGTGTAGCGGGCGGGTGCGGGGCGTCGTTTCGACGATGATCGCCTGCGATATCGCCTGATTGGGGGCCTTGGTGAGGTAGATGTGCCAATCGACCTCGTCGTCGTTCAGAAGATTGCAATTCGTGGACTCCCCCGGTGAGCCGTTTTCTACCTTGATCCGATGGGCGAGAAATCCCGTGACCATCACTGGAGAGCCTTGCAAGTTGTCAGGTGAGTCGCCGGGCAGCCCCTTCAGTACGTCCCAGTCGATGGGAATGTAAGCATTCGTATCGGGTCTGTCGGTGCGGTTCTTCTGGCTGTCGAGCGCAATCATCTTTGGTTTCGTGGAATTGCCTATCGCTTTGCAGACTTCATGGCCCCCGATGACGAGCGGCTGGGGAACGGCCGTCACTCGGGCAGCCTGCAACTGGTTGAGCAACGCGCTGGCGGGTTGCGTGCCGGAATGGTTGCTCGATGCTGAGACACTGAAGTTTCGAGCGAGCACCCAGCCCCTCTCGCCGTCTTGTGCCTCGACGTGGTAATACCCTGACCGCTTGCGGTTCGAAATGAGAGTGACCTGATCCCCGACAGAAAGCATCTCGACAACTGCGCTGGACGAGCTTGCCGACTTGTGCAGGTTGCTGTTGTGGTCCAGCGTTGCAGTCTGGGAAAAGCCACTGAGACTCGACAACAGGATCAGGATCGCGTGCGCGACTGGGGCTCGCTTAAGGAAATGCATAAGCCCTCCAACTTGTGAACGTTGGGGAAGTGGGCGGAAATATAGCACCACTCGACCGGTTGGTCACAATTTTCTTTGTGACGTTACGAAACCGAAACAGATGCACCGGAAGGTTGGCCGGTTTGCGCGGCGCGGATCCCCTGAGGCAACGTGGCTGACCTGGCCTTCTTTGTCTCACCACGGCGAGCAATCTCAGCAGAGAATTCTCTCGAATGCGATGGCGCTCCTTTGAGGAGCGACACTTTTTTTCCGCGGATCCGCAAAGCCATGGTTTACAGGGAATGCTGTAAGTACCTCCAAAGGATACCCATCCTTTCGCAAAAGCACGCAAAAGGAGGGCTTAAGTTTGGGTACATCATTGGGTCCGCATTACCCACCGACGGGGTTTTTCAGAACGCGGTGGCGCTCTTGGGAGTTCCCTTGCCGCTCGGACCGTCGTAGCCCACCTTCCCTGTGCACAGGTACGAACCGCCGCAGCTGCCGTTGCTGCCAGAGGTCACGTCATGTAACGACGAAGTGTGACCGTACGGATACGATCCATCAGTCGTGCTCGCGGCATTGCCCGCGAGCGCGTACACGGCAGCAATAAGCGGTGAGGAGAGGCTTGTGCCACCGACTTGGAACCAGCCGGCGCGGCCTTGGTAGAGCACGCTGTCGTAAATCGCCGCGCCAGTATTCGGATCGGCATCGGCAGCAACATCTGCCACCGTGCGGCGGATGCACCCCGTATCCTTCTGCCATGTCGGCTTCGGCTCGTAGACGCTGCAGCCGCTACCCGCGCCGCTCCACACGGTCTCGCTCTTGTAGGTGTTGTTCGAGTTGAGCCTCAGAGTGGTACCGCCGACGGCGGTTACATATTGCGACGCAGCGGGGTACTCAACCCCGTAGCCGCTGTCTCCGGAGGAGAAAGTGATGGGATGGCCGATATGGTTGAAATGGCGGTCATAGCTGCTCGTGGTCTCGCTGGAGAACTCCCTGCCCCCCCATGAGTTGGAGACTATAGTCGCGTGCGCGACCGCGTAGTCCTCAGCCGCGAGGAGATTGGCGAAGGAGCTCGAGCTCGCCTCAACCAGCAGGATCTTGCAACTCGGGCAGACGGCGTGGGCGATCTCGACGTCCAGCGAGATTTCCAGCGCCCAGCCGGCGTTCGTCGCGGGATAGCTGGAGCCTCCGGTCTGGTTGACCTTCTTGAAACAACCGTTCGCGGTGGTGCAGCGCGGGAGTCCGAAGTGCGTACTGTACACACCGAGGTCGCTCTCGATGTTGGGATCGTTGTAGGCGTCCACGATACCGATAGTCGTGGTCGAACTTCCCGTCGCAGTCAGGCTATACCCAGTCCGGAACTGTATCGGGCCATAACCGGATGGCGTAGCGGCGGCGTTGGGGTTGCCGTTGTTGTCAGTGACCACATGGGAATGGCAGCGGGCAGTGCCAAAAGCAGCAGGACCGGGGCAAACAGGTTTAGAGCCCGCAGCCATCGCCGCGCCGCACAGCAAGGTAACCGTAACCACGCGCGAGAACATATATGCCTCCGAAATAAGTAATCTCGGCAAAGCGGCACCAGGAGTATACCTACTTCCGGACCCGTCCATATGATAACTGGCGAAAATATCGCGTCAATTACACCAATGGGCAGGAGTTCGATTGTGCACTGGTTGCACAAAGCTCGCGAACTGCCGAAGGAAGAGTTCCGGCGCGAGGTCGAGAAGGAGCTGACCGGAAAAGACGCTGAACCATCGGAGATCATTTACTTCAAGCTGTACAAGAGCCAGATTCCGGTGGTCGAGCCGGCGATCGAGACCGCAGCTCTGATGCTAGGAACGGACAAGTCGCGGGGCTATTGCCTGGAGATGATCTGCGCCGATTTCCTGGCCGGAGCCACTCTCGACGGCGCAAATCCCGACCTGGTCCTGCAATCGCAGCTACGATTTTTCAAGTTTCTCAACCCGGAGCAACGAGAAAGGTTCGTGGTGGAGGTGACACGCCAATCATGAGCGGGCTCACCAAACGTCTCCCGGTTCGACTCGACTGCGAACAGTACGAACGACTGCATGAGGAGATATTGTGGCGTGACGGCTGGCGTTGCCAACTCTGTGGCGCAATGTCACAATTGCAGGTTCATCACCTACAATTTTGGAGCCAGTCGGGCGAAGACAGTGAGGAGAACCTGATCACGCTATGCCGCAATTGCCATGAAATGATCCATTGTGGGTAGATCACAGGAGTCGTTTCATGCAAAAGCTTATGCGGCAATCTGACATTCGCACCACACTCAATATCTACGGGAATCTGGTGACAGATGAGATGAGCCAAGCCAACTCGAAAATTGCAGAACTCACGCTTAACGGATTGTGCGGTCCGTAAGTAATTGAAACACTGGCGGAGAGAGAGGGATTCTATTACCGCCGTTACCTGCAAGTGCCGGCGAATCCAACACTTCTGCGATAATACCCTGTGTTTGAGCCGGTTACAAGGAGATTCGATCTCTGGCTGGAGTTTCTAGGGTTTCTCTCATTCCCTGGATTTCCGCGTAAAACGGTATCACTGGTATCAGTGAGAGAGGATCTCCTCCAAGCAGTCCGCCGCACTGCGAATCCGCGAGCCGCAGTTCGCGGCCGGCCTTTCGTCCCTGCACCGCGGAAGAGGATGCACGACTGTTGGATTGGGTTTGCACCTGGGCAACGGTTATGCCCAGCAGATCAGCGGCGCGGTCCCAGGAATGCGCATCATGCTTCGCCATTGATTCGGTGATTCTGTCCATGGCGGAGTGATCGAAAGAAACATCGTCACCGCTACACAATCTCAGCAACGACCTGGAAGGAGGGTCGCGGGAAATGTCTTCTTTAAACAAACACTTTGAGGCATTGCCGCGTTCTGAAGCCTGCACAAGTTCCTGTTCTGGTTTGTTGAGTTCGGTGGCGTAGCGGCTGAACAGATAGATATGGAGCCTGTATTGTCCAGGTGCGAGAGGCTCGAACGGCGCGATTTTGTCCTCAAATGACACGTTCTCGCCGGGCGCGAGATTGCTTTTGTGCACAAAGGTAAACTGCGCGCCGCCTGCGGCGACGGCGTTACCGAATCGCACAATACCGGGAGTGATCTTCGTCTTCGTTGCGCTGTCGGATATCGCTTCCCATCCGTAGTTGATGCCGATCACGTTCGCGAAATCATTTCCTGCTATGGCTACATCCTTGTCGCCGACATTTGTAATGACATAGGAAAATTCCACCGGCACGCCCGCTTTGTTTGTCACCGATTTAAGCTTCAGTCCATCCAGGCGAATACTCTTCTCAGTAATGTCCCGCACGTTGTCGGCTGGGACCGCCGGCTCACGCCGCCCCGGCGAAGGATGGGACGTAAGAGCTGCGGGCACGCCCTCAAGTCCGACCCCCATAATTCGACACGACATGAAATAGTCTTTGCCATCGCAGATGTCTATGTTGGCTTTTTCCCTTGAGAAGTCGAACTGTTTGCCCTCCGTGTCGAACACCACAGTAAAGCTGTACGGCTTGCCGGCATCGAAAACGTAATTTTCATCGTAGTATTCAGGATGAAGTTTGGTGAAGTAATTGCCAAATATCCGGTTGCCTTCTGGGCCGAGATACGCCGGAAAGGTGAGATAGTGCCCGATCTTAGCGAATTTCAGGTCGTAGGTGAGCGCAAACCGAATGCTGCTCTGATCTGATGCCAGTGGCTCAATCGATACACCTGTCTGCTCAATCTGGTCTAAAACGCGTTCCCTCTTCGCGTGTTGAATCACGGTTGTGAAATAGCTTGCCGGAAGCAGCGGTTCTGCCGCTCCCAGAACGATAATCGCCCACCCCGCCAGTACAAGTGCGCGACTGCGGCGAAAGAACCTGCGGACGCAGAAGTATGCCGCCCATATCAGCACGACCTCTGCAAGAAAAATCCCAACAAATGAGAGGGGAAAAGCAAAAATAGCCATTTCCTTCATGCCCAGACTGAACATGACTGTGTTTTGCACAAAGGCCAAGATCGTGGCGGTGACTGCAATAACCAACATCATGCTTATAAGGGTACGGTCAGCTATCGAAGAAAAATAGGCAAAAGCACGAGCATGAACTCCTTGTTCAGACGACGCGAGCTAGTCGCGAGCCGCGCAATCCGAGCTGGGCTCGGAGTCCGCGACTGTGAAAACCAAATTCGCGCACGAAGATACTGCCGTCGCACATCGAACCGCCGCCCTGCGCTCCTTCCACGAGTTCGACGCGAAAACCGCGAACCTCCTCAATCAACTCTTTCAACTGCCGCGCCGTCCATATCTCTGCCGGTGTGTTGTAAGTAGAGCTGCGGATTTCGCCCGCATCCGCAAGCATCATGAGCATGCGTGCAACGTCACTCACGTGCACTAGCGACAGTCTGGCCTCTGGCGAGAATGGAAATAACAATTGAAGCCTCGCGTAGAGCGGTCTCGAACATCTGCGACCGCCAGAGAGAAGATGACTTGGTAATACCAGGGCCGACGACCCTCGCAATACGTAATGCGACAAATCCAAGCGTGCTCTTCTTGGCCAACGCAGCCCCGATCAACTCAATAGCGCGCTTAGAAGCGCCGTAGGGCTCATCGGGGACTACAGGCTCAGTTTCCGCTAGAGGCTGTGATGTCCCACGCGATCCATAAACACTCATCGAGCTAGCAAAGACAAAACGTTTAACACCTGCAGCGGTTGCCTCGCGCAGCAACTCGATTGAAGCCTTAAGATTCGCCTCGGCTCCTACCAGCGGATCAGCTTGAAATGCGCTGGGCAGGACGCCCGCCAAATGTATGACTGTGTGGATCAAGTGGAGACGAAATAGCTCTGACAGCGCTTTGGGTCGCATCCGAATCTATGTCGATGGCGAGGATCTGGCGGTCAGCGCTTCTCAGAAGCTGGCACAGCTCACGTCCGATGTGCCCGCAGGCGCCAGTTACGAGAACCGTCTGTTGATCCTGCGCTGAATGCAACTCAGAGTCTCCCATGTGCTAGCTACGTAGCGACCTCTTGCTGAACCGAAAAGCCGTGGTGGGAATCTCTCCGAAAACGCTCTTCCAGGGCATAGGCATTCACCTCTAATGGGATCGCCTCATAACTGCCGCCATTCAGGAATCCGCGCACATAAAGCTCTGAAAAAGCCCTGGACGCCAAGTTGCCGATACTGCTCGACGTGCACAAGTTCATGAAAGAGCAGCCCATCTGAGAACGGTGAATGTGAGACGACCACATCGCAGAAGGTAATCGCTGCCATCGCGAACTGATCGGGCAAGTTCTCGCGTTCCTGCTCGATGGTCTTTGTGAATTTGTGCGCAGCGCTTTGATGGAAGGCGATTCCGCCGTCTGATCGCCTCGACCGATTGGGACGGAAGGACTGCCGGCCTGGCCTATTATTCCTGGACAGAGATGACGCTACACGCCTTCGAGCCATTGTCGGTCCAACCAGTACCGTCACTGAATTTGGCCTGCACCAGATAAGCCTGAGCCAAAGGAAACAGAAACTGCAAGCTTAGACGGCTCTGCCATATTGCAACTCGGTGCAGTTGCGCTCTTAACGGTATGTTTCCCGTTAATGGATGCGGAAATGAATGTGCCTGACCGTTCGAATCAAAGAAGGTCAAGCCAAACTGATAACTTGCAAGCTGTTTTCCGCTCGTGTTCTGGAAATCCACCGAGATCTGCGAGTTGACGTTTTTCACCAGCTTCGGCTGAAGAGGACACGACGTGTTCTGCGACAACGCCGGCGTGACCGTCATAAACGAAAATAGCAATAACATGGCTGTCTTCATATCTGCACTCAATGAACGGTCACATACAAAGTTTGCTTAACAATCTGATTAATGTTGTCAGTGGCCTGAACTGTCACTTTGTGCGTCACGCCAGTGCTCATGGGAATGTTCGCGTTCAGCGAGGCTCCTGAAAGTTGAGACACTTTTACGTAGTCCACCCAAACTTGCAGGTTGCTCACCGGGTGACTGTCCGTCGCCTTCGCGATAATGTGTACTGGATTCAGCACGGTCGAGTTTGCCATGGGCAAACAAATCGTGACTGATGGATCAGCGGTGTTGATTGTGCAGTTCGGCAGCAGAGCGAAATTGAGCGTGCCGGTTCCGCCTGCCGTCACGGTAGCTGGTTTACTCATAATTTGATAACCACCGAGCGAGGCTGTAACCGAAAAGTTGCCAGCTGGAACATTGCTCAACGTGAAAACGCCGCTGCCATTTGTTGAAGTGCTGCCACCGCTGTAAGCAACGGTTGCGCCCGCGAGCGCAACGGCCGTGTCATCTTTCATTACTTGGCCCGTAATGGTGCCGGTGCTCGTACTTGGACTCAAACTGCTGTAATTAAAGCCGCCCGTGAGCGTCGCGTTTCCGCCTCCATTTGGATCAGTCACGGTTACATTAGCCGCACCGGCGGTGCCCGGCGGAACCGTAGCGGTGATTGACGTCGATGTGACTGATGAAACCGCTGCGGGTGCGCTTCCAACGGTGACGGTGGCACCGGCAACAAAGTTTGCTCCAGCGATGTTTACGACCGTGCCGCCGGTGGTCGGGCCAGAGTTGGGCGTTACGGAGGTGACTGTAACAGGAGAAGAGGATTGCGGCGTCGGAGTCGAAGACGGGGTTAGGGCAAAATTCTGGGTAACCGTCGCTCCTGCTGCGAGGCTGACCGTCGCCGATGAGGATGTGTAACCTGTCGCCGAAGTGGTCATTTGGTATGTCCCGCCAGGAACGGCTCCGGAGCTGTAGTTGCCATTTGTATCAGCAGTAATAGCTTCGTCTTGGGCGCTCGCACTAGAGCTCCCCGTTAATTGAACAGTCGCACCTGAGACCGGTGACCCGGAGCTGCTCACGATTCTTCCCGTTACTTGCCCTGAGCCTGTACCGAGAAACAGTTTGCCGCTGCCGGCCAGAGCGGGCCCCACTTGAATGCTCCTGCTAACTGGCGTGTAGCCGGAATAGCTGGCCATTATGTTGTACGTGCTCGGAACCAAGTTGCTGAGCGTATATGTGCCCGAGGTAGTCGCTACAGTCGAACCAGAGGATGAAGTAACTGTGGCGGGCAGAGCGGCGCAAGTGGATATGTCTTTGACTATCCCGACAATGCTGCCGTTGCCGGTGGCCGTCCAGTTGTGCCAGGGAATGGTGAATTGGTTCGTGGAATCGGCGAGATAGCTGTTCAGATACGGCGAATACGTGAGGACATCGATGGTGTCCGTCGAAGGATGAAATTTCATGATCCTGAGGTATCCATTCCCGCCCTTGGTCATATTTTGGTAGTTCGAAAGAATTTGATTCACCAGATTGCCGTTGACACCGACGTCCATGCGATGGCCCGCCGCATCCTGACCCGCACCCCGCACCTCGTGCCCGCTCAGTACCAGAGTGATGTTTTTATACTGCCGTACAAGTTTGGACCACATTGCATCGCCATCGTTATCGGCGCCGAGGCCATAGTACTGCGCGTCAAAGCTGTTGCAAGCGGAGACCCGGGTATTGTCAAAGTATTCGTAGGAATGAGTGATGATGATGACCTGTTTGTCAGAATTGTTTTGGATGACTTGCGCAGCCCACGCGAGCGAACTGTCGCGCGGATAGAATTCAAGGGCCAGCACCAGGTACGGCTGTCCGTTAATCGTCAGCACGCCATAGAAATTCTCGTTGCTTCCGGAAGGGTAGCTTCCCTTCCAGTAGCCGGAAGAACTGTATCTCCCGGGGCCAAAATAGTTATTGAAATTCTTCGTTGCCGATGTGCGGCTGCCTGGATTATTCGCGTCATAGTCATGGTTGCCAATTGCTGCGAAGTACGGGATGTGCGCGGCGTCCAGTAATTTGTAAGCGGCATCAGCATTGCCCCACTCTGAAACAGTGCCGCCTGCATTCACAATATCGCCGAGTCCTAGAACCATCTGAATGTTGAGCGTGGAGACCTTGTTAACAATCCATTGCATTTGTGAATTCAGAATTTGTGGATACGCTTCAGAGTAGTACTGAGTATCCGGCACTGCTATGACCGTGAAGTCTCCGTTCTGGGCACGGCCCAACGGTACTAGCAGCAACCCCAGAGTTAGAGTTAAGGTGAACATCCAGGCGTGGTGGCGGACAGCGGGGCCAAAAACAACTCTGGGCTGCCTTCCCGCCACTCGGAATGAAAGGTGATCGGTTGTTCGACGGGCGCGTTCCATGCCGGGGGAGAACCATGCGCAACACTCAAAACAGAATTGTTTGAATTCCGTTGTGAAAGGAAGGCAGAACAAACGCCAGTGAAGGAACCCGGGGAACACTGCTTACCTCTAGACTACTTACCCATTTAAAGTACTTGCACGCGGAATATAGTCGCAATCGGCAGCTTTCCGTATTTTGCCTCGTAACGGACACCATCGAAAACAGGAGATTCCTCAAGTTGATCTCGGTTATTCCCCCTAAATTTCATCAGGTGTTTTAGTGAAATTATCAAATGTAGACCAGGATGGAGGGAACCTTGCCTGTTTCAATCAGGGCCACATTGAATTCCAGCCTTTAAGAAATGATCTTGCCTTCCTTACGCCGACAGATGCTCTCCTGCAGCCGGCTGCCCGCGCGCCGCATAGCCGGAACAGTCGTTTGACGATTCCAGCAAAGCAAAAGGAACGCCATCGCCTCTTCGAGGAACCTTCGCGAATAAATCTGGCCACCCTAAAGAGCGCCTAACAAAACCTCTCGCCGCAGCGGGGGCCCTTCATGCATTAAATCCTTTGCCTATCCGAAGCCGCATTAAGAGAGTGCAATACTCTGCACAGAAACTGCAGGGACTCTCATCTTGACAAGCATCTTCTTGGGGATTACAAGCATCTTCTTGGGGATTAGTATTCGCCGTACTTCGCCCAACCTAGCCAGTCGCTCGCTGGCCGGATTGCCCCGAAGGTCGGCCCCTCTTTCGGAGGTGTCGCACACGATGAGGAGGCTGCCGTGAGCACCAAATTAGCGATATTAGCAGTCATGTTTTTCATGACCGGCATGGTGATGGTAGCAAAGGCCGATTCTGTATCCCTGTTCAGCTCTGCGGGGACAACGACCAATTCTACCGCGAGCCCAACACAAAATATTGATCCTGATCCGTTCTGGGCAGGGCCTCTAGCGGGTTCAAGTTGGGTTTCCTTCGCACCCACCGGTAACTTTTTTGATCCCAATTTTGTCGTTGTGCCAAACGGCACAGCGGTCATTTTTACAGCTACCTTCACTCTTACTGGGACGGTGGCGAGTGCTGTTCTGAATGTCCTCGCCGATGACACCGCGAATGTTGTGGTGAACGGCACCCAGATTTTCCCGGCAAACCTCACCGGCCCTTATCCATTATGCTCGGCCACAGCGATAGGCTGCCTGACTTCGACCGAAGGTACTTTCACCACGTCACAACTGGCTCCATATCTGAAGGCTGGCGTTAATACCATGCAGTTTACAGTCTACCAGGAAGGGGGCGCTTCCTATGGCTTGGACTATGCAGGTGCCATTACGACCGTTCCAGAGCCTGGCACGATGCTGCTGCTCGGTACCGGTCTGCTTGGCGTAGTGGGTGCGGCGCGAAGAAAGCTGCTTCGATAGGCTAGTGCAACCAGATCAACTATGCGCGGTCCGAAGGGCCGCGCAGAGGCTTCGAGACGCTCATCGATTAATGCCTGCTGAAAACTGGGGAATTGATGCAGCTCGTCGCGGAAGAGCGCCAAATGTGAGAGTGCGACGGTGTACCTCAGAAATAGTAAAGGCTGTAACATTGGTTATGCTCTAGCAGCCCGTGGCTGAAGTGATTGGTTCACATTGCCGCAAGCGAAATAAGAATCTCGATGTGCGCGCCTCGGGAGCAAAGGAGCGCGGGCAGCGGTACGCTTTCCTTTCCTGTGCGAGCCAAAACCGCGATCCAGAACCGCAAAAAGGCCAGCAAGGCAGCCACGTTACGATTCAGAACATGACCGCCGACGACAGAACAGCGCAAGAGCGCCTCACGAAGAGATTGCGCCACACGAACTGCAGCAGTATCGCCCAGGCAGCCACACCTATGACCCACGCTTGGACGGGAAGATGGGTCGAGTGAAGGGAGGCGAAGTGCGTGCCTGGAATGCGGAAACTCCAGTACGCCAAGCCGATAAAGAGGCCGGAAACCCAGCCCCAGCGCAGCGCTGCCGGCACATTCACGAGGCACAGCAACGGCGCCACGAAGATGACGTACTGGACTCCGAATCCCGGGATGAGTAAGAGGAATAAAGCCGCTCCCAGCGCCGCCTGCTCAGCCATCAGCCGGCTGCCGCGGAACTTCGACAGCAGGGCTACCAGTGTGATAGCGGCCAGTACGAAGTAACGGCCGGCAGGCAGGTAGGCGTCCTTCAGGATGGCGACGAACTTGCCGAGGAGGGGGATGTGCACACCTGCCCTCAGTATCACGAGGAGCCCCCAGTTGTCTGCAAAGGAGTTGTAGACCACCATGTTGCGATACATGGCGTGGCCGGCCGCGAGCGCCGGGATTACGAACGGCGCCGCGCCTAGGGCCAGCCCAGTTGTCAAGCGCAGAAGCGCTCTCCTGTTCGGCGACCCGATGAACACCAGGGGCAACAACACCAGGGGAATGAGCTTGACGTTGAGGGCGGCGGCCAGGAGCAGACCAGCAAGAAAGTAAAGTTGACGGTCGAAGGCGATGACGGCCACCAATACGAGCGCAGTGTACAGGCAATCGGTGTTGCCGTGAAATGCTGAGACGAGGATGGCCGCCGGCAGCCAGGCATATGCGGCGGAGGCTTGGGGACTGGCGAACCGCCAGAGCGCCCACAGGATTAGCGCTTCGCCCGCCAAACCGGGTAATTTGAGGAGGTGCGCGAAGGTCCACAGGTCTCCGCCGGACAACCGCCACGCTTGCATCGCATAGAGTCCCATGAGCGGCGGGTGGTTGTAGAGCTGAATGTTCCTATAGGTCGCAGCCAGACCGTCGGCAGCGATGCTCTTTCCGAATTGGCGCCAGGAAGTCACGTCGTTGGACCCGATGGAGATCCACCACAGCGCCATGCGCGCGATGGCACCTGCCAGGATGAGGGCGAGCCAGAAACGGCGCGATAGCTCAGTTTTGCCCGGAACTCTCATTTCGACTCCCCGGCCGATTCAGTGCCCGGAACCGACCTCTTTCACATGCAAGGACTATCGTCCAGCCCAATCCTCCGCGATTGGTTCCTTCGTTTCAAATCCCTGCTTTCGCAGGCCTTCTCGCAGAAAGTCAACCAATCTCTTACCCCATCGGTCGGGATTGATGATGTTTTCTTCTCCGTCGAGTGGAGGGAACCTATCTGAACGAAATTCAACGTGTGTTTCCATCTGGGTTCTTCGGGAGAATAACGGCAGCTGCACCGAAGCATACTAGAGCTATACCTGTCGAGAACAGGCGTTTGCGCTCATTGGCCCATTTTGAGTGCAATCGGGATCTATCAACAAGCCTGTCAGATCGAGCCAAACCGCAGCTTATTCACATGGTCGTTGAGGCGCTATATGCTCATTGACCGCGGGATGATCTGAAGCCACCGAACTCGATAAAGCACCGTCATGCCATTCAGTCCGCTGGGCAAGGGATTCCTGACTGGGGCCATTAAAGAAGACGCAAAATTCGGCGACACGGACTTCCGCAAGATCGTTCCGCGCTTCAACGAAGAGAATCTCAAAGCGAATCAGGCGATTGTTGAGGCTCTGGGTCTTATTGCTGAACGTAAGCACTCAACACGCGCGCAAATTGCGCTTGCCTGGCTGCTGGCCCAGAAGCCATGGATTGTTCCGATTCCCGGAACTACCAAACTGCAACGCCTGGAAGAAAATCTCGGAGGTGCCAACATCGAACTCACGACAGAGGATCTTCAGCAGATCGCGGAATCCCTCTCGAAAGTTGAGATCCACGGTGCCCGCTATCCGGAACGGCTCCAGGCCATGGTTGATCGTTGACCGATTGCCGGGCTGATCACACCAGTATCGACGCAGGAGAAATTATGCAAAAGCAAGAATCAGGGAAGCGCAACTTGGAATTCTGGGCCTGTATGTTTAGCGCGGTAAATTCCATGAGCAGGAAGCGGCGGATGACTCTCACCTCGTTCTCGCTAATCGCGGCCTTTCTTTTGACTGCAGCGAGTGCACAGGAGAGCAACAACAGCAAGCCAGAGCAGGCGACAACGCCCGCAGTGGCGAAAAGAGTCATCAATCTTTGGCCCGGTGTCGCGCCGGGATCGGAGCAATGGAAGCAATCGGAGACCAATCTTGGCTCCGGCGGCATGGAGACAACTGCCAACGTCAGCGTGCCAACGCTAACCGTATACCTGCCGGACCCGGCCGTCGCGACAGGCACCGCCATCATCATCGCTCCAGGCGGCGGCTTTATAGGGTTGTCGATCAACTCGGAAGGTCACGAAGTCGCAAAAGGGCTCGTCGCCCGCGGGTTTGCGGCTATCGTCCTTAAATATCGTACGAAGCAAATTGAAGGCAAGGATGCCATCGAACTGGGCCAGTCCGCCCGCGCAGCCTTCATGGCTCAGTTGAACAACCATGCCCTGATCGCCGACATCTCTCCGGATCGCATCGTTTTCACGGGATTCTCAGCCGGCGGAATGATCACGGAGCTTACGGCTATACAGTCGGATGTGAGCGCGCGTCCGAACTACGCGGCTCCGATTTACGGCGCGACTTTTCCGGACGTGCCTTCAATACCAAAAGAAGTGCCGCCCTTCTTCATGGCCATGGCGCAAGACGACAACCTGGCGGGCCCATACATCGTCCGCTTCTACGAGGCGCTCAAGGCCGCCCGACACAACCCGGAATTTCACATCTATAACCACGGCGGTCACGGCTGGGGCATGCGCAAACAAGGCACGTCGAGCGACCACTGGATCGACGAGTTCTACTGGTGGTTGGAAGCGCAAGGGCTGACGCGACCACACAAGTAAACAAGTCCGAACGCAGAAAAAGAGGATTAAAAATGAGAACAAAATTTCAGATCATCGCTCTTGCGGTAGGCATGGCATTCAGTCTCCAGTCCCAGGCACAAACAGGAGAGGCGGTTTTCCCAAAGGGTGAACTATCCACCACCAAGAACCACACGGGGAATGTGTGGCTTAAAGAGTTAAATGCAGGGGATAGTACGTTCGATTTCGCCGTTGCCGTAGCAACCTTTGACCCGGGTGCAAAGCTGGATTGGCACATGCATCCAGGTGGTCAGATTCTGATGATCATGGAAGGCACCGGCTATTACCAGGAAAGGGGAAAGCCCATACAAATCGTTCACAAGGGGGATGTAATCAAATGTCTTCCGGGGGTAGAGCATTGGCACGGTGCATCACCGGAAAGTGGCTTTGCCTATCTGGCAGTTACACCCACTCAAAAAGGAAAAACAATTTGGTTGGAGCCTGTTAGCGATAAAGACTATAACAGCTTGAAAATAAAAGATTTCCGGGGTAACCGAGGCCGTACCCAACACTGTCTGCCGCTTGGGAAATTGGGGACTGACCGGAACTGCCCTCCAATTCTATTCATACCGGCTTCCGCATCAACATCCGGGCAACACGCACTTTCCGATGTCGGACCTGTACAAACCTTCAAATGGCGGATCAGATGTCGAAGTTCGTGTCAGAAAAGAAGCCTGACGGATCCGCTGGATCGCGTCGGTGGTTTTTTGGCCAGCGAGACGTGAAGTTGTCTCGAAGTCCGGTTCGGGGACATGTGCCGAAAACACGTCAAACGCAAGAGGAAGCCGTTGGAGCGATCTCCTCTCGCTTTCTGAACCGCAA